>HLSNC_1000189_pt1 | contig 70751 bp, 66 predicted proteins | sample HotLakmetagenome_2_FD_14041 | JGI IMG/M metagenome (IMG submission 14041)
TCTCAATATTCTCGAAGCCCTTGTCCGGATTTTCATAACCGCCGCCCACATCGGAATGGGCACCCGGTACGGCAATTTCTGTAAAGTGTGATGGCCCATTACCGTTGGCATCCATAATGCTGCTCAATGGGAAATTCTTGCGGATCTCATGATGGGCCGTAAGGTGCACCACCCGTTCGGCACTGCTGGGCGAAAGGTTCAGGTTAAAGTCCAGGTTGGCGTTGTCTCCGGGTAGATAAAAACTACCCACAGTGTCAAACAGGGCAACAAAATTCACCCGGACCTTCACACCAGGCGGGAAAGCAGGTAAGGGTGTGACGCCAACCATTGAGGCGAGCAAAGAGGCACCCTTAAACTGGGGCAGCAGGACTGTTTCCGGTTGTTCATCGATCAGATTGACAAAATGCCGGGCCAGGGCCGCGCCACGACTGAAGCCTAATACATCGAAAACCACTTCATGGTAATCCCCAGCATGGATTTCATCTCGCATCCGCCTAATAGCAATCTCTATTCTGTCATGCCCCCCTTCCGGCCCAATACCCAACCCCAGACCCATCAGATCCTCCGACGCCTCAAAGCCATTCGGAGTGTGCTTGCCATCAATGGTTCCCGGCCCACGAACATAGACCCTCCGGATATTAGCCGTCTCCCTGTAAAGGTCATACAACTTCGCCACATTCGTCACATCACGGCTCGCCAGGACCTGGTCATTGCCCCGATGGTTACCGGTGCCATCAAAAAACACCCCCAAGCGCAGGGTCTTTCCAGTCTCGTCACTCGCTGTGGTGCCTTGAGACGACGTAACGCCTGAAGCCCCGCGTCCAACGTTGTGATTGGAGGCGCCGTTGCGCAACTGCACGCCGGAAGGAGTCGACGTGTCCTTGGCTCGGGTGTGGGTTGAGCTGGACTCTGAACTTACAGACGCAGGGCGGGAATTTGCCCCCGAAACACCAGAGAATGGCAATGGCGTATGGGTATCGCCAACCACCACGCTGCCACTACCAATGGTGACTCCACCACAGGAAATCGCACCACCGGTTGTGGCAACGGGTAACCCGTTGGTGAAAACCGTACTTGAACCGGCAGCGATAGTACGCGGATGAGGGGAATGCTTGGGTTTGGAGTGCGGGGCTAGTTGGTCACCTACCCGGGCGACGGGCTTGCCGTCGATAAATACGTTCGGGGAACCATTGATTACCGGGGTAGGCGGGAAACCTGCATGTTCTGAACCCAGGTCCCCCAATAGCACAACTTTCTTGCCGCTCATGGCTTTGCTCCTTGCTTCTTCCTTGATGCCCCACTCCAATTCCGGGGCTCCTTGACGGGCAATCCTGCCCTCCTGCCAACGTTATTACGACCGCATGCGCTCCATATAAAGCGATGCAAAGTGTATCAGCACGACTCGGCCTGACGAAAGTATCGCACGTTCATCCATACAACTGAGCGAGCACCGCTTCCGAACAGAACTGTAAGGTACAGCGATCCAAAACTGGGGTATTGAGAGAGCAAGGCCGCCAACCTGCATGCCTGAGTTGAGACCTCAGAACATTTGGTGCCGCAAAATGTACTTGGGTCTGACCCCTTGTTTTGCCTTATAGTAAGGTCCCCATTTTATCAGGAGCTGTGGTTATGTTGAGCGTAAACGAATATTTTGACGGTAAAGTGAAGTCTATCGCCTTTCAGGGTGAATCCCTGCCCGCAACCGTAGGCGTGATCAGCCCGGGCGAGTATGAGTTTGGCACCAGCCAGAAAGAGGTGATGACGGTTGTTAGTGGCGCATTGACGGTTCAGTTGCCGGGCAGTGAGGCCTGGGCGCGTTATGGAGCGGGTGAAGCCTTTGAGGTTGAGGCGAATACCAGCTTCAAAGCCAAGGCAGAGACCGATACCGCCTACTTATGCACCTACGAATAAAATGCGAGAGCACATCCCAAATAAGAGCCTGTAAACAAGACCATGAAACACGACAGCGCCAGAGCCTACATTCGCAATCGCATTGTATTCCTGTGCATCATTCTGTTGATTGCCGTAGTCACCGCCCGTTTTTTGTTCCCGCAAGGTGAACCTACCATTCAGCGTGTGCAGGCGACTGTTATTGAAATCAATCAGGGCGAGGGTGAGAGCCTGCGGACCGGGGTATCTACAACCCTCACAACCGCAAGAGTCCAACTTGCCGATGGTACCGAGACACGGGTAATGATCAGCGGCTCTGGCCTCCAGCCGGGGCAAAGTATCCAACTGATTGAGCAGCGCTTCCCCGATGGAACTCTGCGCTATAGTTTCCCCAGAGCAGAGCTGTAGCATCCACGGTTGAGAGGTATGGTTTGATAGGTAACAGGGGCGATGCCATGTGGAAACGCTGCAAACGATACGGTCTTGCACTGGCTATAAGCTTGCCAGCCGCCGCGACGGCTGAAACGGGAAACTGGACACTAACCGTGGAGAGCGGTCCGGTCTGGCTATCTCGCAACGACGTTCAGATCCCCAACGACAGCGAGGGAGATCGCTTTGATCTGTCGAAGCTGACGAGCCAGGGGCCCGACCCATACCTGCGGATACATCTGGCCTATCAACTGGCAGAACACCATTCAGTTAGCCTGCTGTATGCACCCTTGCGAGTCTATGGCAACGGAACACTGACGGAGGATGTCCGCTTTGCCGGTGAAACCTTTACCGAAGGTAGCTCGGTGAAAGGCGTTTATAAATTCAATACCTACAGGCTAGGCTGGCGTTACCACTGGCCCGAACAGGGCGACTGGAAATTCAGCGCGGGGGCAACCCTGCTAATCCGGGATGCCAATGTGCGACTCGGCCAAGGCACAACACGAGCGGATGATCCGGATCTTGGCGTGGTGCCCTTGTTGTCTTTGCAGGCCCACAGGGCTTTGACCCAGCGCTTGGGGCTGGAACTGGATCTGGAAGGCCTTGGCGCGCCCCAGGGCCGCGCTATTGACGCGTCCGCAGCCGTTACCTATAAATTGTCGACGCAACTGGAAGGACGACTGGGCTACCGGACTCTAGAGGGCGGCGCAGACAATGACAGCGTTAATGCCTTTGCCTGGGCGCATTATGGATTGCTGGGTTTGCGTTATCGTTTTTAAGCAGTCTAGTGCCTGCAAATGATCACCATGACTAGAGCACGGTGCAATTGGGAGGCGTATAGCTGGGCCGCCACTGGGCGGCCCCAGATTTATCAACAACGCAGCTCCACACCCCGGCAACAGTGCGCTCGTGACGGAGAATGACACCTACCAAATTTGGGTGAGCCCTGCCCCCCATGGTCACCTGCAGGTGACCAGATCCGTCAGCGTTTACGGTGCCAATTTCAGTCGCGGTGTTACCGGTAGTGAGGTTTGAAGGGCTATACCCCAACGACTGATTGTTAATGTTTGAAGTACCCGTAAGGTTCGCCTCAAACCCTGAACGATAAGCTCCGAGCTCGCTAACTGCCCGGTTGATCTGAGTTTTTACGATGTAACCCTGATATGACGGAATAGCGGCGGCAGCCAGTACTCCGATGATTGCAACAACGATCATCAGTTCGATCAGAGTGAAGCCTTTGGCATGGGTGGGCATAGCGGTATCTCGTTGGATTTTTCCTTTGAGACTACGAGCAAGATGGAGGCCATGTTTGGATTATGAGTTGGCTGACAGGCAATGACTGCTGCCATACGCTTGTTTAAATCGTAGAAAGACTGACAGCGGGCCACAGCACGATCACACTACCCATGATCAGCTCAACTACCCCAGCCTCTCAATATCCGACTGACTATGGGTTCTAAGATACTCCTGAAGTGCCTTGTCCACTCGGGTTTGCCAGCCTCTCCCCGTAGCGCGAAACTGTTCAACCACCTCCGGTGAAAGCCTGATAGTTATCCGCTCTTTCGTAACCTCTGCCTTTGGCCGACCAACCGGACGCAACCGGCGGAACTCTTCATCCGTCAGCTCGCGTGTATCTGCGTCTTGTGCAATCCCCTCGTTAATGCCAGACTCTTCATCACTCGAGGGCAGCGTAAACGCCCTACCAGATTTAGATTTTGTCTGCATAAAGCCTCACCTCCCGACGATTTGCCTTTCGAAGACTGATTATGCGGCGGATACCTTTTCGTTCTGTGTAAACAACACAGTAGACACGATCGGCTATAGGGCCATATCCAATCATTCGACGCTCACCATAATCATTACGGAAATCCTCAATAGCCCACACCCAATCCCATTCAAGCCTTGCGGCATCAGCTAACGAAACACCATGCTTTTCAGTGTTTGCCTCATCCTTCCTTGGATCGAATTCAATATTCATCTGAATTTATTGTACATACAGAAATAGAGTTTGAGAAATGGCACAGATAAGAGGAACACACTAAAACACCAGCATACTGTACATCTATACAGATAATGATTATTAATGCATCATATGAACCTGTCAACAGTCACGGAAGACAAGGACTTCACCGATGCCAAAAGCCAGAGCAGAACTGGTCAGCGTTTCAGACACCCCCTTCTACCACGTAATCTCTCGATGCGTGCGCCGCACCTTCCTATGTGGGCAGGACCGCGCCACCGGGCGCTGTTATGAGCACCGGCGAGGATGGATTGAAGAACGAATCCGGCTTCTGGCATCTGTGTTCGCGTTAGATGTGGTCGCTTATGCAGTAATGTCGAACCACTACCACCTGGTGGTGAAGCTCAGCCCGGATGAAGTGGAACCGTGGAGCACAGATGAAGTGCTGGCTCGCTGGTGCAGCCTCTATAAAGGGCCACCGTTGGTGCAGCGGTATCATCGGGGTGATGAGTTGTGTGCTGCCGAGCTTCGGCGAGTGGAGGAGTATACAGAAACCTTCCGGCAGCGGTTGGCGGATTTAAGCTGGTTTATGAAATGCTTGAATGAGCCGATTGCGAGGCAAGCCAACCGGGAAGATGAGTGCACCGGGCACTTTTATGATGGCCGTCCATGGCCATCACCCCTGCGGGGCCAGCCTTCGGCTGTTCCAATTTGATCCCGTCAAATTGGTGGGAGAGCAGGTTCAAGTCCCAGGCGTTGGACACCGAAGAAGCCCTCCTTTCCTGCATGGCCTATGTAGACCTGAACCCCATCCGGGCCGCCATGGCGGAGACGCCAGAAACTTCCGAGCACACCAGTATCAAGGAACGCATTCATCCCACCTTTGATCTGGCAAAAGCCATTTCACGGCAAACAGAACAGCAGGCGCTGAATGAGTTTTCGGTGCCGTTAAAACCGCTGCTGGGTTTTGAAGGCGTGATTCGAAACGGCTTTCAGCGCGGCATCCTGTTCAGCTTTGAAGATTATCTGGAACTGGTGGATTGCACTGGGCGGATCAGCCGGAGTGACAAACGCGGCTGCATTGACGAAAACGCACTGCCGATTCTGGAACGGTTGAATCTGGATCCCCGCCGCTGGTGCGAGCGGGCCACACAGTTTGAGGACACTTATCAGGATTACAGGCAGAGCCGACGACGGGCAGCCTAAAGCTCCCTCCCCCTGAACCACTCTACTCAATCTAGCACACGTGCCGGAGCGATGGCGTGCTCGAAATACCGAGCCATAGCAGCGAATCGGACCTTTGTCGCCCACAGGCTTTGACATAATCTTGAATTACGCGAACGCAGAAACGACAAAGGCCCGGAGGTCGAAACCTTCGGGCTTTTGTGGATCAGGTCAGGCTAATGCCTGTCCATGATCAGCTAGAAACCACCGGGCCTTTGAGGGTCAGGTCAGGCTAGTGCCTGTCTGGTCAGGCTATCTGGTCAGGCTAGTGCCTGTCCATGAATTACGCGTGTCCATGAATTACGCGTCCATGATCATTTCCTTTCGCGAACGCAGAAACGATAAAGGCCCGGAGCGTGAAACCACCGGGCCTTTAGGGATCAGGTCAGGCTAGTGCCTGCCCATGATCAATCTACTATGTCTGATAATTACGGAGCCGGATCGCATCCAGTGGGAATATAGCTATCTTTAAATGAGCCAGCCCCATTCTCATCGACTTCGCAAGTCCAACGACCATTAGCATCTCGGAGTAACGCGATCTGAGCTTCGCGAATGCCGGCTCCGGAATCACCTTTCATTTCAACCATCAAACTACCTTGCCCTCCATCTGCTGCGGCGAATGAAATGGTAAGCTCGGTATCGGCCGCCGGATCAGCTGCGGTAAGATTTGAACCTGTATAGCCCAGATCATCTGCATCAAATCCAAATTCGCCACGAGCCAAATTCTCCTCAACAGCAGTTCTGAGACTAGAAATTTCCGAGTAAGCACGATTAACCTGAGTCCGAGCCGTATAATCCTGATACTGCGGAATAGCAATCGCAGCCAAAATACCAATGATCGCCACAACGATCATCAGTTCGATCAGGGTGAAACCCTTTTGACCATTGTTCATTTTAATTTCTTGCATGTTATCGACCTCTAGAGTTGTCGTTTTTCATTTTTAACAGCTCCGGGGGCGGTGGAGCATGACCCCGATACCGCATTGAGCGTGGGGTAAATTAAGCACCCACCGTGCCAATCGCAAGATAATGTCAAAAAGCACATGTCATTCAGCGGCTTGCCAGCCCTCTGTGATACCCGTCACAAAGCGCCACCGACTTACTTTGCGCCCCAGCATGTCCAGGAGTGACAAAATTTGTCAGTTGCGACTACCCCTCCCCGACAGGCACCCGAATGCGACAGGTCTTGAGAAAGATCAAACCTGAGACCCAGCCCGCTTTCCAAACCCCGGCCATGCATCTAAACTCTGTATTCATAAAGACGATATTCAGCCACTTATAAGACTTTCCTCAGAGCATTTATGGCGAGCAATAACCGAAACGTGACCCTGACGGGCCTGGCCCGACGGTTTGTAGATGACGGGCTTCTGGATGAAGACACCGCCAAAGATGCCTTTCTTCAGGCTTCCCAGAACCGCATTCCTCTTATTACCTACCTGACCCAAAACCAATTGGCCGACAGTTCCAAGCTGGCGTTCTCGGCGGCCATGGAGTTTGGTGTGTCGGTGATGGATCTGGACGCCTTCTTGCCGGAAATGATGCCGGAGAAGGTGGTAGACGAGAAGCTGGTACGCAAACACAACGCCCTGCCCCTCTACAAACGTGGCAACCGGCTGTTTATTGCGGTATCCGACCCCACCAACATTCAGGCGTTGGACGAAATCAAGTTCAACACCGGCCTGAGCACCGATGCCATTCTGGTGGATGATGCCAAGCTTCGGTCAGCCATAGACAGGTATCTGGAATCCAACGATACCTCGATGGGCGACCTGGATGACGCAGACTTGGAGGGCGTAGAAACCGAAGGCGGCGAGCAGGATGATGACGGCGCGGTGGCGACCACTGAGGTGGACGACGCGCCCATTGTAAAATATGTCAATAAGATGCTGCTGGACGCTATTCGTGGCGGTGCCTCAGACATCCATTTCGAGCCCTATGAGAAGACCTATCGGGTTCGATACCGTACAGACGGCATTCTGAAAGAAATTTCCCGCCCTTCCATCAAGCTCGCTCCCAAGATTTCGGCCCGTATCAAGATCATGGCGCAGTTGGACATATCCGAGAGGCGCGTGCCACAGGATGGCCGGATCAAGATGAAGCTGTCCAAAACCAAGGCCATCGACTTTCGAATAAACACCTTGCCCACGCTGTGGGGCGAAAAGATCGTTCTGCGGATTCTGGACCCAAGCCAGGCCAAACTCGGTATCGACGTACTGGGCTATGAGGAAGACCAAAAGCAACTGTATATGGATGCCCTGGCCCAGCCCCAAGGGATGATCCTGGTCACCGGGCCAACAGGTTCCGGTAAAACCGTATCTCTGTATACCGGCCTGAATATTCTGAACACGCCAGGCATCAACATCTCTACTGCGGAAGACCCGGCAGAGATCAACCTTGAAGGCATTAATCAGGTAAACGTTAACACCCGGGTGGGCTTGGGTTTTGCCGAAGCACTAAGAGCATTTCTGCGCCAGGACCCTGACGTAATCATGGTGGGTGAGATCCGGGACCTGGAGACCGCTAACATTGCCATCAAGGCAGCGCAAACCGGGCACCTTGTATTGTCTACCCTGCACACCAACAGCGCCGCCGAAACTCTGACGCGGATGATGAACATGGGCGTGCCCGCGTTCAACATCGCGACGTCTGTGAGTTTGATCATTGCCCAGCGCCTTGGCCGACGGCTTTGCAGCTGCAAACAGCCTCTGGATGTACCCAAAGACGTACTTTTGAAGGAAGGGTTCACACAAGAACAAATTGATACAGGGTTCACGTTGTACCGCCCCAAGGGCTGTGATAAATGCAGTGGTGGATACAAAGGCCGCGTCGGTATTTACGAGGTGGTCAAGATTACCGAAGAGCTGGCAAACATGATTATGGAAGAAGCCAGCTCCATTAAAATTGCAAAGCAGGCGCAGGCAGAAGGCTTCGCTAATCTGAGACAATCGGCACTCCTGAAAGTGATGCAGGGCGTGACAAGTCTTGAGGAAGCCAACCGCGTGACGAAGGATTAAGCATGGCAGAAAAAGCGCAGAAGCTGGAATCGTACGTTTGGGAAGGTAAAGATCGCAAAGGCAACAAAGCCAAGGGGGAGCTGACCGGCTCCAACTTGGCCTTGGTAAAAGCCCAGTTGCGCAAGCAAGGCATTATCCCAAACAAAGTCAAGAAGAAGCCCAAACCACTCTTTGGCGGCAGCAAAAAAATAACGCCCTTTGATATTGCCATGCTGACTCGACAGTTAGCTACCATGATGAAAGCGGGCGTGCCGCTGGTGCAGAGCTTTGACATCGTGGCCGATGGCTTGGAGAACAAAGGGCTGCAAGAACTGGTAATGAATATCCGGAATGACATTTCATCCGGCACAGGGTTTGCGGCATCTTTGCGCAAGTATCCAAGGCATTTTGACAACCTGTATTGCAACCTGGTGGACTCCGGTGAGAAAGCCGGTGCGCTGGAGCAAATGCTGGACCGGATAGCCCTATATCTTGAGAAGACCGAATTGCTCAAGAAAAAAGTAAAAAAGGCGATGACCTATCCTATTGCGGTTATCGTTGTCGCCATTGTCGTGACTGCGATTCTGCTCGTAAAAGTGGTACCTCAGTTTGAGAGCCTATTCCAAGGCTTTGGCGCCGAGCTCCCAGTGTTTACTCAAATGGTGGTCAGGTTGTCCGAATGGATGCAAACCTGGTGGTTTGTGGTTCTTTTCGGAATAGTGGGAACTATCTACCTGTTCAAAGAAGCTGTTCGTCGCTCTCAGAAGTTCTCAGATTTTATCGACAAGTATGTACTCAAACTGCCCATCGTTGGGGAAATCTTGGATAAATCTGCAGTCGCCAAATTTGGCCGGGTACTTTCCACGACCTTTGCAGCTGGCGTTCCATTAGTTGACGCACTGGATTCTGTTGCCGGCGCCACCGGTAACGCGGTTTACCGGGACGCCATCATGAATATCAAAAATGATGTTTCCAGCGGCACACAGCTCCAAGCTTCAATGCGCCAGCAGGATGTTTTTCCGGTGATGGCCGTACAATTGACCGCAATCGGTGAAGAGTCCGGTAATCTGGATGAAATGCTGGAGAAAGTTGCAGTACATTACGAGGCTGTTGTCGACGACATGGTCGATAACCTGACCACACTCATGGAGCCCATGATCATGGCCGTCCTGGGTGTACTGGTCGGTGGCCTGATCATCGCCATGTACCTGCCAATCTTCCAGATGGGTCAGGTCGTTGGCTAGGTTATCTCTTTAGCCGAACAGGCCTGCCCGATTGCCCCGCCCTGGCGGCGGGGCCAAACCCCAGCTCAAAACGAGTGTTTTAATGCCTACGCTTGAAGTATTTCTCTCCACCCCCTGGCTTCTCTACTTCACGGTCATTCTCTTCTCGCTTTGCATCGGCAGCTTCCTGAACGTAGTCATCCTGCGCCTGCCCAAGATGATGCAGCAGGAATGGCGCTACCAGTGTGAGGAGTTTCTGGAAGTTCCGGATAAGCAGCGAAAAGGCAACACGCCCATTTCGCTGTCCAAACCAGCCTCTACCTGCCCATCATGCGGGCATAAGATTCGCGCCTGGGAGAATATCCCGGTGATCAGCTGGCTGGCTCTGCGGGGCAAGTGTTCTTCCTGCAAGACGCCCATTTCACCGCGCTATCCGGCCATTGAAGCTATTACCGCGCTATTCTCGGTGATAACGATTGCCTTACTGGGGCCAACGGAATCGGCCTTGTGGACGTTGCTGTTGGTGTGGTCGCTGATTTCTTTAACAATGATCGACTTTGACACCCAGCTGCTGCCAGACAGCATAACTCTGCCGCTGATGTGGCTCGGCCTGGTGTTAAATTACTTTGGTGTGCTGACGGATTTCCAAAGTGCCTTCTGGGGCGCGGTGGCGGGGTATTTGTCGCTGTGGTCGGTGTACTGGCTGTTCAAGCTGGCAACCGGTAAGGAGGGCATGGGGCATGGGGATTTCAAGCTGCTTGCGGCACTGGGGGCCTGGCTGGGGTGGCAGTTGTTGCCGGCGGTAATTTTGCTTTCATCTCTGGTTGGGGCGGTGGTTGGTATTACGCTGATGGTGTTCAAGAAGCATGGGCGTGAGGTGCCGATTCCGTTTGGGCCTTATCTGGCGGCGGCGGGGCTGCTGGGGCTTTGGTTTGGGGATGAGATTTTGGTGATTTGGTTTGGCGTGCTTGGAGTTTGACGGTAGATATGGGTGGGGTCTGACCTCCTGGAGAATGGCGCTTGAGAAGGGTGGGGTCTGACCCCGTTCGGGGTCAGACCCCTTTGTAGACTGGTTGTTGGAGCTTGGTTTGAAGATTGTTGGATTGACTGGCGGGATTGGGTCTGGGAAGTCTACGGTGGTGCGCATTTTTGGGGATCTGGGCGTGCGCTGGGTGGATGCTGATGATGTCGCGCGTGAGGTGGTTGAGCCGGGGACGGATGCGTTGGCGGCAATTGCGGAGCACTTTGGCGCGGATATTCTATTGCCGGATGGCGCACTGGATCGGGCAGCTCTGCGGCAGCGGGTGTTTGAGGATACTGCCGAGCGAGCCTGGCTTGAGGCGCTGTTGCATCCGGTGATCAGGCAAGAATTGATTCGGCAGCTTTCAGCGGAAGGCGCAGAGGATGGCTACACCCTGCCCTATGCGCTGCTGGTCTCGCCGCTGCTGCTGGAGACGGATCAGAAAGAGTTAGTCGATCGAGTGCTGGTAGTGGATGTGCCGGAACAGATTCAGATTGAACGCACCATGGTGCGGGACGATAATTCCCGTGAGCAGGTCGAACGGATTATGGCGGCGCAAATGGCCAGGGACGAACGGCGCTCAAGAGCTGACGCCAGTATTGATAACAATCGCCCGTTAGAGGATGTGGAGCGACAGGTTTGTGAACTGCATAATCGGTTCCTGTTTGAGTTTCGCTGAGAAGACCCGGCTGGCCCGCTGGGCTGTGCCGCTTCTTACCTTTGTTTTACTTACCCCGTCATGCAGTTATTCGGCAGAACCGGTATTTACTGTGCAGGATGCCAGTATTCCTGACCGGTTATCGCCCGCCGCACTACCCTCCTCGTTTTATACCTTTGAGCCCGAGGACTATTGGGCGGAGCCAGTGGACTCCTGGTGGATGAATTTCAGCAACTGGGTGATTCGGCAAGAACGCAATTATGGCGTCAAAGTCCAGAGCCTTGGCGCTTGGGCAGACCGCACCCTGTCCGGTTCCAGTCATGCCCTTCCGGACAACCAGAGTTACCTTCGCGTGGGCTTTGCAACGGAGTCTGATTACGGCAACCTGGCCCAATTCAAACCAGAAGTCCGATTCAAACTGGATATACCGACCACCGAAGAGAAGCTTCGCCTGGTTGTTGAGAGCGAAAGCGATGAGCTGGTGCCTTTGTCTGAGCGGGAGCGAGATCGTCAGTTAACCGAACCCGACCGCACAGAAACCGAAACCACCGGTGCTCTGCGTTACCTTTCGCAAGTGGGCAATGCCATTAACCTGTCGACGGACATCGGCGGCCGATTGCGGCTGCCACCGGAAGTTTTTGTGCGCACCACGGCCCGTAAAAACTGGCTGTTGGATGACCATTGGGGCCTGAACGCCCAGCAACGACTGTATTACTACCATACCAGCGGCTGGGGCGCGCGCACCCGGCTTGGCGCAGACCGGGACATCGGCAATGGCTGGCACTTTTTCACATCATCCGAGCTACAGTGGGTGCACTCCGACCGGAAGTTCGAAGCAGCCCAGATTTTCAGTACCCGTAAGCGACTGAACAACCGGTCGGTTCTGATACCGAGATTCGGTGCTCTGGGCGAGAGCCAGCCTTCCTGGCGCACCACTTCGTATTTCGTGGATATGACCTGGAGCTATCGAGTCTATGAGGACTGGTTGTTTGCCGAACTGATACCCGCCTTGGAGTTTCCCAGAGAAGAGAGCTTCAAAGACCAGGCCTCTGTAATTTTCCGAATCGAGATGTACTTCTCTGGGACCATCAACCGGGACTGACATGACCAGACCACGCCACAAATCCAGGCCTGCCGCAGAGGCCCTTACCCTCACGCCCATCGCCATTACCCGCTCCTGCTTCAGAGACAAGTTTGGCGTGCCCCGGCAGCCGGGCCTGACCCGCCATGCTCACGCCCAACTTGTAATTCAGAGCCCCTATGATCGCGAGGATGCGTTCCGTGGCCTGGAGACCGCAAGCCACCTGTGGCTGACCTTTCAGTTTCACGAGGCGGTGCGCGCGGAGTGGCGCCCGGTGGTTAGGCCGCCGCGCCTGGGTGGCAACAAGAAGATTGGGGTGTTTGCCAGCCGGTCGCCGTTCCGACCCAACAGTCTGGGCTTGTCGGTGGTCAGAAATGAGGGGCTGGTTCGCAAAGATGGGCAGCTGATATTACAAATCCGCGACCACGACCTGATCGATGGCACTCCCATTCTGGATATCAAACCCTATCTGCCGTTTGCGGATTCGGTGCCCGAAGCGTCCCTGGGTTGGGCAGTCGAAGCGCCCACGGAACGCACAGACGTTGTGTTCTGCGCCCAGGCGGAGTCGGAACTGGCCGCACTGCCAGCACACGACTACCCGGATGTGCGCGCACTGATTGAAGACGTAGTGAGTTATGACCCACGGCCATCGTTCCGTCGTGGACGTGATGAGGAGCGCATTTACGGCGCCAATCTGTACGACCTGAACGTGCGTTTTCGATTCGTGAATGATGATTCAAAGATACGTGTGGAAGTGATATCCGTCTGTTAAACTGCTTCTGGTGATTTTGTAGTCGACACAGGGAATTTGTGCCTTGCCTTCAAACCGGTTTCTAAAGCGCTTGGGTGTTCGCCCGCTGGCCCTTCGCCTGCTGGGGTGGGTGCTGCTTTACAGCCTGATACTGTCATTGGTAGCGACCGGTGTGCAGATGATCGGCGAATTCGAGCGCCAGAAATCTGAGCTGCAGTCCAACCAGGAACGTGCGGTAGGGCTGATTTCCGGTGGCATGGGCACCAACCTCTGGGTCATGAATTTCAGCGAGGTGGCCAACAGCCTCGATGACATGCGCAATATGCCCTCTATCCAGTTTGCCCGGGTGATCACCACCACCGGAGAGGAGTTCAGCACCGGGCAATTCCCGGATGGCCGGGTGATCTCGCAAACCTTCCCTCTTGAGTTTAACCGCTCCACCTTTGATCAACCGCAAAGCGTTGGTGAACTGACCGTGGTGTCCTCGGTGGAAAAGGTTTATGACGACATTTTTGATCAGGCCATTCTGAACCTGTTGTTCCAGTCTATTGTGGTGATGCTGGGCACACTGGGCCTGCTGTTGATTGTGCGGATCGCTCTATCCCGGCATCTTGAGACCATGGCTGACTACGCCGCCAAGCTCAACCTGGATGCGTTGGTAGACCCCCTGGCACTGCGCCGCAAGCCTCCCCGCCGGCCAGACGAGCTGTCTGAACTTGAGCAGGCCCTCAACAAGATGCGTCTGCAAATTCTTGAAGATACCCGCTCGCTGCGCCAGACCACCATCCAGAGCCAGGGTGAACGGGATGAAGCCATTCGCGCCAACCACGCTAAAAACCAGTTTCTGGCCAACGTCAGTCACGAGCTTCGTATCCCGCTGCAATCGGTGCTGGGCTACGCCAACCTGCTGACCGATACTCCGCTGGATCAGGAACAAAGGGATTACGTGCACACCCTGCTGAATGCCTCTGAAAGCCTGTCGGCCATCATCAACGACTTGCTGGATATCTCCAGCATGGAGGCCGGCAAACTGGAGCTGGAATCCATTCCGTTTGATCTGCGGGAAACCCTCAACGATCTGATTCACATGTTGGGGTCGCGGGCCCGGGAAAAGGGGCTGGCGCTGGAAATGCGGGTGGATGAGGATCTGCCCTGGGCCTTAGTGGGCGACCCGATCCGAACCCGCCAGATACTGCTAAACCTGTTGTCGAATGCCATCAAATTTACCGATTCCGGCCATGTGTTGATGAGCATTGAGGTGCTGGGCCGCAAAGAAGGCCGTATTCGCTTGCGCCTGGCGGTTGAAGATACCGGGATTGGTATCAATCCTGAAGATATCCCCCTGATGTACGAGCCCTACGTGCAGCTGGGCCAGAGATTTCAGCGACAGTTGCCGGGCGCCGGATTGGGCCTGACCATATGCCGCCAGTTGATTAACCTGATGGACGGCTCCCTCGATGTGGAGAGCCGGCCTGGAGAAGGATCGACCTTCTGGGTTGAGCTAAACATGCAGGAAGCCGGGGAAGGCGCCACCCGGGTGCGGCCAGACTCCCGCAAGGTACGGGGCCGCAAGATCCTGGTGGTGGACTCCTACGAGCTGTCCAGAAAGATCACGCTCGAGATGCTTTCCCGTTATGAGGTTCAAATAGAAGCCGTCAAAGCCGCCGGGGAGGCGCTGACCTCTTTGCGCCAGGCCTTTGATGCCGGCGATCCCTACCACGCTATCATTCTTGACGGCTTTGTTCCGGACATGGACAGCGACATTCTGTGCCGTCAGATCCGCAGCAATCCGCAATGGACCGATATGCGACTGCTTATCCTGTCATCCAACCCCCAACGGGGTGATGCAGAGCATTTCCGCCAGGCCGGTGCGGACGCGTTTTTAAGCAAATCATTGCGAGAATCCTACCTGATCCCGATTCTGAACCAGCTATTCCTGGACGTAGAAAAACAGGAACGTCGCTTCCTGACACGTTTCTCGCTGCAGACAGTGACCGACGTGTCGGTCAAGCCCAGAGACATTCCCTGCGGGCGAATGCGGGTAATGCTGGTGGAAGACAACCCAGTTAACCGCACCCTTACCCGCCGGCTTCTGGAAAAGCTTGGCTGTGAGGTTATGACGGCCAATGATGGCCAGGCCGCCTCCGCACTCTGGCAATGGCACCAGTTTGACGTGATCTTTATGGACTGTGTGATGCCCCGCATGGATGGCTTTGAGGCCACTCGACGTTTGCGGAGTTGGGAAAAAGACAATTACCGGGCCCGGGTGCCCGTGGTCGCACTGACCGCCAGCGCCATGGAAGAGGATGAAGAACGCTGCCGGGCAGCCGGTATGGACGCCTTTGTCGCCAAGCCAGTCAACCTTGAAATGCTACGGGCAGTGCTGGAACAATACTGCCCGGCCGCTGCTGCTACCTGACAGCCAGCGAGATTCCCACTGCCCGGACAGTTTGATATGAACGTTGAATGCCCCACCTGCAAAAAATCCGTTGAATGGAGCGAGGCTAGCCCATGGCGCCCGTTTTGTTCCGAAAGATGCAAGCTGATTGACCTGGGCGCCTGGGCCAATGAGGAATATCGGGTTCCGGCTGAGGATGTATCACCCGACGACCTGGACCAGGGCGGCGAAACCACCCAGCATTAGCGCCGACGGCCTATCCCACCGTTTGGTCAATATAAAATGTTTGCGATGGCTTACAGGCTTTTAAGTTGTGATGCAGTTGGCAGGCCGTTACCATCCCTGTCATCCAGAACTATCGCAGTTTCCGGCAGGTTCGGCCGGCCTGAATCCATAACGACAGCAATAAAGGTGTCCCCATGAAAGTAACCCACATCTCAGTTTTGGCATTGTCATTAGCTGCCGCGCCTGTTTTCGCCAGTGATCTCGACCTGAGCCTGACCAACGACTCCGTCAAGGCACAGGTCAACTTTTTCGGCTCTCAGAACGATCTACAACTCGGCACTGGTTACACCTATCACGAAGGCAGTCGTCATATCGGTAATGTCGATTTTCATGCTCAGGGCCGCACCGCCATCGGTAACCTGCCGACGACAGCAGGCATTGGTATGCGCGGTATTGCCTGGGACGACGACGATTTAGATGGCGGTGCCGTTGGCCTGGGTGGTTTTGCGACCGTCAATGTGCCGGATGTTCCCGGTCTGTCCTTTACCGGCAGCCTGCACTACGCGCCAAGCATTCTTTCATTCGGGGACTCGGACGACATGACCAGCCTGGAGCTGCGCGGCAGCTATCGGGTCATTCGCAATGCCGAAGTCTTCGCCGGCTACCGTTACCTGAACACTGAGCTGGATTTTGCCCGGTCTCCGGATGTTAATCTGGACGAGGGCATTCTGGCAGGCATCAAGATTTTCTTCTGATCACCCTGCCCTCATGACCTGATCGACTACCCGGCCTTTTATCCGTGCCGGGTAGTCGATTCGTGCTGCTCTTCACGCATTGCCCTCCCCATCACTGCTAGGCTTGCCCGATACTTATTACTCGGATTGTCCGGCATGAGATTCACGTTTACCCCTGTGTTGATGTCTACCCTGTTACTGGCTGCGTGCAGCGGAGACAGCGCCATCGATGGTGTCAAAGAAATCCCGAACCGTTTTGGCAATGTAGTAAACGCGCTGGACGATTTCAGCTCGAGCAGCACCGGGGATTCGAGCAATGCCCGTGGGCTGAAGCCTAACGAAGTCAGGGTCACCATGGAGTTACCCGTTAATCTCGCCCCAAACGGCGAGCCGACCCGGCGCAATTTGAGAATCGTGGTGCCTGACCGGGTCGAAGTCTACAAGACTGACTTCACTCTGCGGGATGACATCGGCACCGTGAGCTATACCAGCGCCACGGATGATGACGGCAACATTATTCTGACCTTTGAAGACGGCGTACCCGTCGGCCCCGACGTGGTGGTTGAGGCTTTTTATCAGGGCACTTCCCTCAAGGCTCTGGCAGCCGATGGCGACCGGGATATCAAAGTAAATCCGTTTTCCCACTACCTGGTGGAACAGGGGCTGGGCGGCTACGACGCCATTGATTTCCAGACGGTGATGAACTGTGTCGACACCAGCTTGTGCCTGAATCGATATGTCTGGGGCACGGTTGCTGACCAGGTGCACGATTTCGAGATTGATATTCCCGATAACGCGAGCATTCCCTCGACCCTAGCCAACCTGGATGCCCGGGCCGACTTTAAAGCTTATGTGCAGGCCATGGCAGACTACGCACTGCTTGGCCAGGACACCTCCGGCAGCATTCGCGCCAGTTCCGCCGACTACAACTCGGTATTTCTTGGACTGGAGCTCGGTCAGACCTTTCGTGAGTCCTCGGCTCTCGGCGCAGGACAATGGGGCGTTCGTACTGCCGAAGAGGAACAACTGACCGACACCGGCACCGCTTTCCTTTATCCAGCGCTGACCCTGACCTCCTTTGATGTGTTCAACATCAACGTTACCTCGCTGGCCACAGACATTCCCTACGACCGCCGAACCCTGATTCACGGCTCAGACGATATCGGCAGTCAGTTCTTCTTTACCCGTGGCACCGATCTGTGGGCACGCAACAGCCACTCCAGCGCTCCCGGCGCTGCAACACTCACCCCTGCCCCGTTTGAAGATCAAACCGATCCGGCACGTCTGCTGGCCGGCAGAGCCCTGTACCAAAGCGTGACAGATCGCGACAGCAACCGAATCAATGGCTGGACTCGCAACCCCTATTACCTGGACTCATACACCTCTGCCCCCGCCGATGAGAGCAGCAGCCCTGACCGGGTGTTGGCCAACTATTTCTCGGCCGGGAAAGCCATTGCCCTGGAAGACAACGGAGGTAAACTTAAACGGCGGGAAACCCTGGAGAACCATTACGTGTCGGCGTTCGAGTTTCACCTTCAGCGAAGCGTCGACTTCAGTTTTTCCGCCGTCGCGGACAGCGTTTACAACGTTGTTTATCTTGCCCCCCGGTTCGGTAACACGGATGATCCCACCGTGTTCGAAACCGGCCATGGCACATGGCAAACCGACAGCCCTGCTGGCAATCAGTTAAGCGCAGACGTCAGTCTGGATAACTTCCAACTGATACGTGATGACTCAGGATTTGTGCGCTCAGAAGCGGGCACTCAAAATACGGCCTGGAACCTCGCCAACCGGCTATCCCGGCTCAGCGCCGGCGACCGCCACATCGGCCGCCTGACTCTTTTTGAAAACGAGCGCGGGGACACTTTCGGTCGCTCAGACATGGGCCAGGGTGCGGTAACGCCCGACGGATCTTTGATGGCGTTTAATCTGGCCAACAGCTATCTGGGCGACGGCCTGGTCATTGCCGGCAAAGAACCCACTAGCGCCTTGGCCACTGCAGGGCGATATCGGGTGCAGGGCGCGATCATCGCCATGACCGACAGCACCAACACGCTGTTCCAGATCGACAACGGGGTACTGGAATACGATGGCGGCACAAGCGCCAGGTTCACCGCCAACAGCTTCAGAATGCATCATGACATCGCCCAGAACACCGTATCCGCACCCCAAAGTGCGGCCTGGGATACAACATTCAATGCGGTTATTGACCCAGATGGCCCCGTCACCCTGTCAGACAGTGAACTTACCCTCAACGGTTTCTATACTGGCGCAGGCGACCAGATGTTTCTGACTCTTGAAGATAATACCGGGCCAGAATTACAGACTGGCCTGCTCGTCGCAACGCTCATACCCGATCGGGACTAACAAAACCAATGACCGCGAAACGTTCGTATAAGCTGTTATAATTCCTGCCATATCGCCTGACATATCACGAGAGACGAGAGGTTTTATGACTGCTGTTAACCGGGCGCTAGCACTGTTTGTTCCGTTGATTCTGTTCGCTGTCGGCGGTGCCTGGTACCTTCCGACGAGCACAGAACAGAACCAGACAGATGATGAAAATGGCGAGGTCGTTCTGAGCTCTCTTCCAAGCTTGCCGTCCTGGGCGGATGAAGATTTGCCCGACTTCTCAGGATACAGCGACACAACCGAGCGTAAGGTCGCGTTCTTCTCATTCCTCTACCCCAGAATTGTGCTGGCCAACTCGCGGATATTACTTGAGCGGGAGTATCTCGAATCCATCGTCACCAAAACTGAGTTGTCTGATGCGGATGTAAAATGGCTGACCGATCAGTCAGAAAGACTTCGGGTAGACGCCGACACCGGCAGTGAGCAGCAATTCGCGTTATTGCGCAAACGCCTGGATGTAATCCCACCGTCTCTGATCCTGGCCCAGGCGGCCAATGAATCGGCGTGGGGCACATCCAGGTTCGCCACCGAAGGCAACAATCTGTTCGGGCAGTGGTGTTTCAGCAGGGGCTGCGGTCTGGTTCCGCTCAGCCGGGTGGACGGCGCTAATCACGAGGTTGCCAAATTCTCTTCACCCTACCGGTCGGTTCGCTCTTATATCCAGAATCTCAACCGCCACCCAACCTATCAACTGGTCAGGGACATTCGCCTGCAGGATCGCCAGGCGGACAAGCCACTGTCAGGTACCGAACTTGCGGAAGGTCTGCTGGGCTACTCTGAGCGGGGCGAAGACTACATCAATGAGATTCGCTCAATGATCAGATACAACAACCTGGAATTCTATGACCGTGAATTCCGGGCATTGCTTGGTAATCGCTCGCCTGACCTGTTTCAGCGTCTTGCCTCGTCTGATAGCGATGACGCGCTGCTACCCGGGGCCGAAGGCCATGCCGCCAGCCCCTTTGAAGGCTAATCGTAAAACGTGAACAGAAAGAGATGTAACTGATGCTTTATTTTCTGCCCGCGCCGCTAAAAGGCGCTCTGGTAGTTCTGCTGATTTTGCTGAATACCCTGGTATTTCTTCCGTTTCTGCTGCTCTTTGCCATCCTCAAATTGGTCATTCCGGTCATCATTATTCGAAAAGGCTGTAGTCTGGTGGTCAACGGCATTGCCTGGTATTGGATTGGCTACAACAACACACTGATGAAAATTTTCCACAAGGTAGAGTGGGATATTCGCGGTGTGCACGAGCTCAGCCGTGATCACTGGTATTTCGTGACCTGCAATCACCAAAGCTGGAGCGACATTCCCGCCATTCAGTATGTGTTGAACAGCAAGATTCCCCTGCTGAAGTTTTTTCTGAAGAAAGAACTGATCTGGGTACCCTTGTTAGGCATTGCCTGGTGGGCGCTGGACTTCCCGTTTATGCACCGCCATACCAAAGAGCAGATTGCTAAACGGCCAGAGCTGAAAGGTAAAGACACCGAGGCAACCCGCGCCGCCTGCGAAAAATTCCGCTACACACCGGTGACAATATTCAATTTCATGGAAGGCACCCGCTTTACGCCAGAAAAGCACAGCCGGCAGAACTCACCCTACAAAAATCTGCTCAAACCCAAAGCGGGAGGAACCGCCTTTGTGTTTGGCGCCATGGGCGAGATGATTCACACCATGCTGGATGTGACGATTGTCTATCCGGATGGCTGTCCCGGCATCTGGGATTATCTGTGTGGCCGGGTAAATCGGATCATCGTCGACGTTCGCACCCGGGAAGTCCCCGAACGGTTCCTGGGCATGGATTATGAGAACAACCGTCAGCTACGTGCAGATTTTCAGCGCTGGGTCAGTGACCTTTGGGCTGAAAAAGATGAGCGCATTGAGGCGTTGAAAGCGGGGGCCTGATTGTTGGCTACAACAAGCCCAACTCCCGGGCCCGCACAATCGCTTGAGTTCGGGACTTCACCTGCAACTTGGCGTTGATCCGGCGAGCGTGGGTTTTTACGGTGTGCAGTGAGATATGGAGCTTATCGCCGATCTCCTGATTTGAGAGCCCTTTGGCAATCAACTCCAGCACACCCAATTCCCGTTCGCTGATGGGCTCGGCCAGAGTCTCAAGATCGGCTTTCGCCTTTTCAATGCCAAATAAATCGCCCAACGCCTTTGTAAAGGCGCAAGGTTCAATACCTCTGAAGCTCTTTTCCATCAGGGGTCTGAGCTCGTGCATCAGTTCGGCAAAGGGGCTGATAAAGTGCTCTTTTGCCGCGTCTCTGATAACACCTTCTAGCTGCCGTCTTCCCACCGGTAAGCCCTTTTCTTCAGTCAATAGCACTGCATCAAGCAAGCCCGCATGCAACTGTAGTCCCCAAGGAAGCGCATCGGCATAGCGACGGTAGACGGCCGACAGATTCTCCCGGGCGCGCACCAAATCACCGTTGACCAGATCAATCCTTACCTGCAGACAGTCCAGCAGGCCCGGGATCATCGGGAACAGCTCAGGCACGCAGCCGTCCTGGCGATAGGGTGCCAGTCTGTCCAGAGCCTGGCTTGCGCTCTCAGATTGACCACAGGCCAGCCAGCAGCTGGCCTTGAGCGCCTCCAGAACTGGCAAATAAAGTGCTTCATCGACCTGCCAGGAGTGCATGGTGCGCTCCGCACGACCAATCCAGACAAAGGCGTCGTCGAGCTTACCTTGTGCCCGACACATCAATACTCTCAATGCCATCGCCAGCAATAAACCAAGATCCCGGGTTTGTTCGGCATGGCGGGCGCAATTGACCAGCAACCGGTCGGCCTCTTTAAGCCGGCCTTTATGCCAGAGCACCAGCACCAGATTTAGCTGAAGACGGGTTTCACCAATGCGTGCAGGACGACTGAGCTCCTGCATGGCGGTATCAAGAGCGGTCCGGAGCAGTTGTTCCGCATGCCCAAGAGCGCCCTTGCCCAGCTCAATTCTGGCGTGGGCATAGACCGCCAAAGCCTCAGAACCAGAATCACCTGCCTCTCGAGCCAATTTGGCGGCGGTTCGATTAGCATTTCGTGCCTCCTGGAACCGGCCAGCCGCGCACAGGGCACTGGATCGGACGATTTGTGAGACCAACTGCGCCTGTGTCGACAGAACGCCAGTCGCAAGTGCCTTATCGGCCATTTCGAGTGCTGGCTCGACAAATCCCTCGCCTCTCAAAATGAAAGCCTTCAACGCACAAATTCGGGCCTCCTGCTCCTGCCACTCAGTAGGGCTGAATGACTCGAGTAGTTGGCGAGCCTGGCGAAACTGACCGCCAATGGCGTGCACCCAACTGTAAACAATACGCAACCGGGCGCTGCGCTCAAGTAACTGCGCCGGTATGCTTTTGCGCAGAATCAGCAAAGACGCCGTATCCTGGCCCAGCAGCAAAGCCTCCGTACCTTCTGAGGCAATCCGGATAACTTCGTCGTTATCACCTGCAAGCAACGCATGTTTCAGCGCTTCCGGGAATTGTTCCCGCTGGCTGAACCAACGGCTCGCCATTAACATTCTGGTCGCGTAACCACCCATGGCTGGCGACTGCAGCCAGACCCTCAGCAACGGGTTCATTCGATACCAGCGGCCACGACCGGGCACTTGCTTGAGCGGCAATCCGCGTTCTGCAGCAACCGACGGCGGCATCCCTTGCTCCGCGACTGTGCCGTCCAAGGCCAGGAACAACTCATCCGAGCAGCTCTCCAATTCCGCCATCGCCCGCAAGCTCTTAATCTGTGACGGTCCTGACTGCGCCAGTATCGAATCTTTCAGAAATCGCTCTACTGAGGCGGTTTCGTGCAGGGGCTTTCGCTCGCCGCCCCGTGCTAACTCCCGGCGATAAAGGGCCAGCGGTGTTACCCAGCCTTCAGTAAGATTGTACAAATGATCAATAGACACACTGGTGATCAGGCTCTCTGACCGTGCCTGCTGGAAAAATTCAAAGGTTTCGGAGCGGGAAAACTCCAGCTGTTCCGAGCCTATCGAGTGGTAGCTGCCGTTTAGCTCCAGGGTATGACATTCAAAAGGCAATGGCAGACGTGAAGCCATGACCACGGTCAGGCTTTCCGGCAGGTTGGAAGTCAACTGGTGCAAAAGCCCAACCACGGCCGGGTTGCTCAGGTTGTGCACGTTATCCAATACCAGAATATCTCTCTGCGCAGGCTGCCGTCTGGCCCGGGTGACAAGTAAAACCGACAGATAATCTTCAAATGTACCGCCACTCGGGGGTGCGCTATCGGGCACCCCAAGGGCTGCTTCAAGTAACGAGAGGAATCGGGACGGTGCGTTATCGCCGGCGTTTAGGGTCACCCAACGCACAGAAGCTTCATTGGTGGTAGCCATCGCGCTGATTAACGATAGTGTTTTGCCATAGCCGCTTGGTGCTTCGATAAACAGCAGGTTTCCGGGTGCGAGCGCATTCAGTATCAACTGCTCCAATTCCGGGCGCTTCAGCCTGTCTTCCGGAATTGCCGGCATCTGTAACCGGTGTTCAAGAAGATTACGTACCAGCTCACCGTGTTGAAGCCCGTTATTAGCGGTCTGAAACTCGTCGTTGGCTGCACAGCCATCATTATAGGATTTCACGCACTGCCCCTTTGCAACCGAATCAGTCAGGGAGACTGATCGATTTAAAAAGATGGTTCTTTTTATCCATTCTGGCTTGGCGTCCTGCTTCGGGTACGCCTTTAGTATGAGTTGCCAACAGGAAGGTTAAACCAAAGGCGGGGTAAGCTGCAAAAATTTGACGTGTAAAAAGTCTGTCAGTGTCGAAATTTAAACGCGAAGGTTATTGTTTTGCCCAACAAAAAATGGCGGACCCGTTAAGGTCCGCCATTTTTTACTTAAACTGCCTGTTTGTTACCGGGTGCCGGCACGACGCAGAGCAGCAGGTGTGTAATCCCGAGACTGACGGGAGACACCAAAGCTGTATGGATTGTTTTCTTCGTTGGTCAGGCCCAGAGCCAAATAACGACCAGACAACAAGTCATACAGGGTTTCGATTGCGTACCAGGGCACGTCCTGATCGTAGAACTGCATGGTATGGGCTTCAGCTACACGCCAGAGTTCACCACGGCCGTCGTAATGATCAATAATCGCTGCCTGCCATGAGTCTTCATCGATGTAGAAGTCACGCTGGGCGTAGACATGACGCTCGCCGTCTTTCAGGGTTGCGCGTACGTGCCATACACGGTGCAGCTCGTAACGAGTGAGGTCCTGATTGATGTGACCAGGCCTGACGATGTCGCTATAACTCAGATCACGATCAACCAACTTGTAGGAGTTATATGGGATGTACATCTCTTTCTTGCCGATCAGCTCCCAGTTATAGCGATCTGGTGCGCCGTTGAACATGTCAAAGTTATCAGAAGTACGCATACCGTCCGCTGCGGTGCCTGGTCCATCGTAGGCTACCTGCGGTGCACGACGAACCCGACGCTGACCCGAGTTGTAAATCCACGCACGACGGGGCTCAGCAACCTGATCCAGTGTCTCGTGAACCAACAGTACGTTACCCGCGAGGCGGGCCGGACCAGTGATCGCCTGTTTAAAGAAAAACAGCACGTTGTCATCCTGACCCGGCGTATAGTCTTCGAGATAGCTGTTCCAGGTAAGCTCGTCCTGGAATTTCACCACCGAGAAGTCACCGCCTGCAGTCGGAGTGACCTGGCCAACATTACGCTGGACAGAGCCGCCACGGTAACGAGTGATGTGATTCCAGATTGCCTCGATACCGTTCTGGGGAATCGGGAATGGCGTGGCATTATCGTAGTTCCCGATGCCGTTTCCGTCCTTAATCAACTCAGTCTTGGTTGCGTTTTTGACGGTCTCATCCATGATATCTTGTGGATAAACCGAGGTACGGTGAGTCTCGTAGACAGGGATATTGAACGTGGAATACTGACGGATCATCGCCACCTGACCCGGTGACAGATTATCCTCATATTCTGAAACATTGCTCTGATCGATAACGAACTTCGGCTGCTCATCAGGGAACGGATTCACGTAGATCCCGTCACCCTTATAGCCAGCTGGTGGCGTTGTAAGCCCACCGGTCCACTCAGGGATCGCCCCGCCGTTGCCTGCGCGCTCGGCACCCATGGGAGTCAGCGTTTTGCCCAGTTTTGCTGCTTCTTCCGCAGAAACCGCGCCCCAGGCCTGACCGGCAAAAAGACCTGCGGCCAGTACACCTGTAGCCAGTAGTTTCTTATTCAGTTTCATTTAAGTTACCTCGTTGAACGAATTCGGTCCGTATCAGAATGAGTAGGAAACGCTAGCACTCACGAAATCACGGTCGGTCAACTCGTTATACGGCTTGCCGCCGAAAAAGTTTGTGTAGCCGATGTTGCCGGTGATCTTGTTTTGATATACGGCTTCCAGCGACAGGCCAATGGCTTTGTTGCCTTCGTTGAAGGCACCACCTGGCTGTGGAGCGTAACCTTTTACGTCGTGGCTCCAGGCCAACTGGGGAGACAGGTTGATGCCAGCAAAGGCGTTGGGGTAATCCCACACCAGACTCGAACGGTAGCCCCAGGAGAACGAAGTTGTGAAGCCTTCGTTGTTGCAGTAGTTGGTGTTGATGTTCGCGCCCGCTGCGCAGACATCAGCGCCGCCCAAGCTTTCAAACGGCGTCTTTCCTACCCCAAAAGTGCCAGAGCGGCCGTAGCGAGCTTCCGAAGTATCCGGCAGGCCGTGAACGTAAGTTGCACCAAACTCTGTGATGAAAGACATACGACTTGCGCCCATCACCTGATCAAAGAACTTGATCAGAGTGAACTGAGCCTGAGACACCTTGAACGTGTCATAACCTTCAACAGTCTGTCCCGCTATGCTGGCGCCACCAGCTTCCGCAAGACGCTGACGCTCGAGCAGGCTCACAGGAGTCTGGTTGCCGTCAGCGTCAACACGGGTCTGCGCACCACCGTACAGCAGATCAAAGGCGTTCCACTGCAGGGGCATGTTATCGCGGAAGCTGTATTCCGCACCTACTGACCAGCCACCAGGGGTGGTTGTGGCGACACTGATACCGTAGAGATTGATGTTCTCCGGGTATTCGATGAAATAACTAGGGAAGGTCGAGGATGGCAGGTTCGGGTCGTTTTGCTGTGATCCAACCCGCGAAGCGGGGTTGTTAACCACACCGCTGACGTACGGCAAGCGGCTGTTGTACTTGATGTAATAAAATCCGAATTCAGAGTCGTTTAACTCAGGCACATACCAGCGTACGGCCACACCGAACTGGTCTTTCGAATCTGCCTCTTTGTCACCTAACCGAGGAGAGACAAAGCCTTGCTGAAGGGCCTGCGAATCCGAAAGCTGACCAGCCAGCAACACTGGACCACAGCCATCGGCTGTAAAGTCGTTGGTCGAAAAGAAGGTGCCGCAATCGTCGGTACGCACAGGTTCCCAGTCGGCCTGAACAAAGGCTTCGACGGTTACTGTATCGGTAACACCTGCCGACACGTAGAACATTTCAACAGGAAGCAGAGCATCCTTCAGCTGCGAACCGGGGGCACGGAAAGCAGGAACGTTGATCGGGTTGATGCTGTTGATACCGCCCTGAATGAACGTGCTTTCACCCCAACTTACAACCTGCTTGCCATAACGGGCACTGATCGGCGTATCGGCGATGTACCAGTCGGTAAAGACATATGCGTCAAGAATCTCGCCGCCAGAAGCATTATCCTTAGCCTTACTGTTAAGTTCGCGGCGCTGACCTACGTCATCGGTTGCCCGATTTTCATCTTTCAATTCAAAATCATACCAATAGCGACCACGGACCAAGGCTCCAACGCGACTCAAAACATCGCTGTTAACCGCGTAGTCCAAGAATAGCTCGCTATTACCGGAAACAATCTTTGAGTAGGTGTCACCTTTATCAAAGTTAAGGTTACCGTCGTCATAGTTATTTGTGGAGGCGCCAATATTTTGCAGTGGCTGCCCTGGGGTGTATTCAGGCCCCAAATTACCTTGACCAATCAGTCGCTTATCCCGATCCTGGGTTCTCCAGCCCACACCTGCGCTGAGCGTGGTATTAAACTGCGCTTCGACATCACCCACATAAAAGGAAATAGCAGAAGCCGGGGCGGAAACGCCGGCGGCAATAGCGACGGCAAGTGGTAACTTGGTCCAGCGCTGCCACGGTTGAGTTTTTCTTATCATTGGAAGCCTACTCCGTTGTTGTTCTGAGTCGCTGCTCGTTTGTTCTGGTTGGGTCTCTTGGCGGCTGTGCGTACAGTGCCGTGATGACTGCACTATAGCTAAGCCCTTTAGGGGCTTTGATCAGTCAAAAGTATGATTTTGCGGTCACTCTCCACACTGCCGTGTTTTCGCACTCCCTCACTATAGACAAGATTCGGGAGTGCAACCACTCAGAGTCTGTTACAGCAACTCAATCGCCATGGCCGTGGCTTCACCACCACCAATGCAGAGCGCTGCCACGCCTTTTTTCTTACCGTAGTGCTTGAGGGCGTGCATCAAAGTAACCAGAAGACGGGAGCCGGTAGAACCAACAGGGTGGCCCTGAGCGCAGGCGCCGCCGTGGATGTTGACCTTTTCCGGGTCCAGGCCCAGTTCTTTGATTGGCATCATGGCAACCATGGCAAAAGCTTCGTTGATTTCAAACAGATCAACGTCGTCTTTGTTCCAGCCTGCCTTCTCAAGCAGTGACTGAATCGCGCCGACCGGCGCACAGGTGAACTCAGACGGGTGCTGGGACTGGGTGCTGTGGGCAACAATGCGCGCCATTGGCATGAGGCCGCGTTTCGCCGCCTCGGATTCGCGCATCAAGACCAGGGCTGAGGCGCCGTCGGAGATGGACGATGCATTCGCCGCGGTCACTGTGCCGTCTTTGGCAAAAGCCGGACGCAGGGTTGGAATTTTCTCAATGTTGGCGTTATGGGGCTGCTCGTCGTCTTCAACCACCACGTCACCCTTGCGGGTTTTGACGGTGACCGGGATGATCTCTGCTTTCAGCAAGCCGGCTTCGATTGCTTTTTTAGCACGGGTCAGAGAGGTGATGGCGTACTGGTCCATCTCCTCACGGGTGTAGCCTTTTTTGTCAGCCATTTCCTGGGCAAACGATCCCATCAGGCGACCCGTTTCCGCGTCTTCAAGGCCATCCAGGAACATGTGATCCTGCGGTGCCTGGCCCGGCCCCATCCGATAGCCCTGACGCGCACCAAGCAGCACGTAGGGCGCATTGGACATACTCTCCATGCCACCCGCGACCATGATGTCGTTGGTGCCGGCCTTGATCAGATCGTAAGCGAACATGGTGGCTTTCATGCCTGAGCCACAAAGCTTGTTGATGGTGGTTGCGCCGGTACTGTCCGGCAGGCCGGCTTTGCGCATGGCCTGACGCGCCGGGCCCTGTTTGAGACCGGCGGGCAGGACGTTGCCCATGATGACTTCCTGAACGTCTGCTGGCTGCAGGCCCGCACGCTTGACGGCTTCAGCAATGGAGATGGCGCCCAGCTCAGGAGCTGACACCGGGGCAAGACTGCCCATGAATCCACCCATGGGGGTGCGTACGCCGCTTACGATAACCACGTTGTCTTGACTCATGTTGTGATCTCTCTGTTTTGGTGAGGGTCTGTCCCCGAATGGGGACTGACCCTTCTTTTGGGAGTTGGTTTATAAAAAGGTTCTGTCCCCGTTCGGGGACAGAACCGTTGGCTGACCCAGTGGGATAGCCGCGTCAGGGTTTATGAGGTGCTTCCAGGTATTCCTGGGATTGCATCTCCAGCAATCGGGATTCGGTGCGCTCAAATTCAAAACTCAGGCGGCCCCCCGAGTAGAGTTCAGTGATGGGCGCGGCTGCCGAAATAATGACCTTTACATTGCGGTCGTAAAACTCATCAATCATGTTGACGAAACGGCGAGCCTGGTCGTCTTTATCTTTGCCCAGCACCGGTACATTACTGACGATGATAGCGTGGAACTGGCGAGCCATTTCGATGTAATCGTTCTGGCTACGGGGCCCGTCGCAAACATCTTTAAAGTCAAACCAGACGACGTCGTCTGCGTGGGCTTGAGCCGGGATTTTCCGGCCGTTGATTTCCATGCTTTTACTGTGCTTACCGGCCTCGACCGCCAGCGCATCAAAACTGTTGCGCAAGCTGACATCCGCCTGATCATCCAACGGGCAGTGGTAAAGCTCTGCTTGTTCCAGAGTTCGCAGGCGGTAATCAACACCACCATCCACGTTCACAATATCTGTATGGATTTTGACAAGCTCAATTGCCGGCAAGAATCTGGCGCGCTGAAGGCCATCTTTATATAACCCATCCGGAACGATGTTAGAGGTACATACCAGTGTGACACCCCGGCCGAACAAACCATCCATCAAGGTGGCCAGAATCATTGCATCGCCGATATCCGAGACGAAGAACTCATCGAAACAAATCACCCGGGCTTCATCGGCGAATTTTTTGGCGACTATCTCCAGCGGGTTCTTTTCACCCTTAAGCGCTTTAAGCTCATTGTGAACACGCTGCATAAACCGATGGAAGTGAACGCGCATTTTGCGATCAAACGGCAGAGCCTCAAAGAATGTATCCATAAGGTACGTCTTGCCACGGCCCACGCCGCCCCAGAAGTAGAGGCCCTTTACCGGCGTTTCTTTGCCTTTCTTAAGTTTTCGGCGGAGTTTGATCAGGCCTTTGTTACGCTCCCTTTCGGCATCGACCAGTTTGTCGTACAGTGCCTGAAGGCGTCGGACCGCATCTTCCTGGGCCGGGTCCTTGTGAAAATCCGGGCGTTCGAGGTCCTTTTGGTAACGCTCCAAAGGGCTCAGGTTCGCAACGGTTTCAGGGGACATGGCTGCTGTCATCAGGGTTTCCCGGAAATTAGGTGATGTTGGAATTGGGCGCGGTATTGTCGCTTATTTGGCACTTTTTCGCTACGCCGCGGGGCTGTTGGGGCAATACGACGATTGGCGCAGTGTTTCGGCATGGGCGCAATCGAGTTGGGGGGTTATACTCGTTGAATTAGGATTGGCTCACTCGCATGCAATTAAAGGACGACTTTATATGACAAACCTGATTCTGGCGGCGATTGTCGCGTTGGTGGCGGGCCTGGTCATCGGGGTGTTTTTTGGCCGTTCAGGCCAGGGAGCGACGCTCAGGCAGCGCCGGGCGGAACAGCAGATTGAGGAGTTGCGCAGCGAGTTTACTCGCTATCAGGCGCAGGTGAATGAGCATTTCATGGAGTCTGCGCATTTGCTGAGGCGGTTTAATGATGCCTACCGTGATGTGAATCAGCACATGGCACGAGGTGCGAATCGGCTTTGCAATGATGAAGACTGGATGGAGGAGCTTGGCCAGGATTCGTCAGGACGCCTTGAGCATGGCAATGATGAGACGTCTGAGCCGCCCAGGGATTACGCACCCAAGGATGACCCCGACGCTCAGGGCACCCTTGCTGAAGATTATGGACTCAAGAAAGGTGAAAAGCGGGCGACCTGACTTTATTGCAAAGGCAGGTCTTGGGTGTTTTGGCAGGTTTGTGGAGGCGCTTTCCAAAACACGCTGTGGATACATCCTTGTACGCTCTGCTCCGCCATCCATGGCTCCGCAAGGTTTTGGAAAGCGCCTCCACAAACCTGCCACCATACATCGGAAATGCCCGCTTAAAACCTTAAAGAGTCATTCAAACCGGGTTATCGCACTCGATGTACTCGTGACGCACCCCGAATTCTTCCGCAAGCGCCTTACCCAATGCCTGAACACCGTACCTCTCGGTGGCATGATGCCCGGCTGCAAAATAGTGGATGCCGCACTCTCTGGCAATGTGGGTGGTGGGCTCTGAGATTTCACCGCTGATATAGGCGTCCACGCGTGCCTCTAACGCTGTATTGATGAAACCTTGGGCGGCGCCGGTGCACCAGGCGATGGTTTTGATCTGGCTTGCGCCTTCACCTACGTGCATCGGGTTGCGGTTCAGTGCCCGGGTAATGTGGTCGCTGAGGTCTTCTGGCGTCATGGGCCTGGCTAACTCGCCTTGCCAGACCAGTCCGCCGAGTGGGCTGGGGTTCTGGATATCCAGAACGTCGGCCAGTTGGCGGTTGTTGCCGTAGTCGGGGTGGTCGTCCAGCGGAAGGTGGTAGACGACGAGGTTGATGTTGTTATCGAGCAGCTGTTTGATGCGGTTTTTCTTCATGCCCCGGATGGTTTGGTCTTCGCCTTTCCAGAAGTAGCCGTGGTGGACTAGGATCATGTCGGCGTTGTGTTTGATGGCGGCTTCAATGAGGGCTTGAGAGGCGGTGACGCCGGTGATGATGGTGCTGATTTCGTCTGTGCCCTCAACTTGCAGACCGTTCGGGCAATAGTCCTGGAAGTTTTCTGGCTGCAGCCACTCGTTGAGTTTGTTCAGGATGTCGTTGCGGTTTGCCATTATGGGCCTCCGGTATCAAAAGAGACTAGAGTGCACGTAACTGCTTGAGCAATGCATCATTCTGTTCAGCGGTTCCTATGGTGATCCGGAGAAACTCACTGATTCTCGGCTTGTTAAAATGCCGAACAATAACGCCCTGCTCTCTCAGCCTGGCAGCAAGATCTGCACCGGCGTGTTCCGGGTGGCGGGCGAAGACGAAGTTTGCTTTGGATGGCAGCACATCGAAACCCAGGCGTTCCAGCTCAGCAGTCACTCTGTCCCGCTCACTGATCACGCCCTGGCGGGATGCCTCAAACCATTCCTCGTCTTCAAACGCGGCAATGGACCCGACCAGCGCTAGTCTGTCGAGCGGATAGGAATTGAAGCTGTCTTTGACCCGGTTAAGGGCCTCGATCAGTTCTTCGTTACCGACGGCGAAACCCGCCCTCAAGCCCGCCAGCGAGCGGGCCTTCGATAAGGTCTGGCTGACCAGGAGGTTCGGGTACTTATCAACCAGTGCAATTGCGGTCTCGCCTCCGAAGTCGACATAGGCCTCATCGACGACCACGACGCTGTCGGGGTTCGCTTTCAGGATGTCTTCAACATGCTCGAGCCCGAGATAACGGCCTGTCGGGGCGTTCGGGTTCGGGAAGATGATGCCGCCATTGGGTTGTTTGTAGTCCTCCGGGTTGATTTCAAAGCTTTCGGTCAATGGGATGACGTTGCTTTCGATCTGGTACAGGCCACAATACACCGGGTAGAAGCTGTAGGTGATGTCCGGGAACAGAATCGGCTTGTCGTGTTTGAGCAGACCCTGAAAGACGTGCGCCAGCACTTCATCGGAGCCGTTGCCTACAAAAACCTGCTTCGCGGTTACGCCGTAATAGCGGGCGATGGCTTGTTTTAGTGCCAGGCCTTCCGGGTCTGGATACAAGCGCAGGTTTTCGTTCAGCTCAGACTTTATTGCCTCGATCACCTTTGGAGATGGGCCGAAGGGGTTTTCGTTGGTGTTGAGCTTTACCAGGTTGGCCATTTTGGGCTGCTCGCCGGGAACATAGGGCTGCAACTCGCTGACCAGTGAACTCCAGAACTTACTCATTGCCACGATTCTCTTTAATACGATATTCGGCAGAGCGCGCGTGGGCAGTCAGGCCTTCGCCCCGAGCGAGAACGGAGGCAACGCGACCCATGCGGTCAGCGCCTTCAGGGGTAAAGCCAATCAGTGACGACCGCTTCTGGAAATCGTAAACACCCAACGGAGAGCTGAAACGTGCCGTACCGCTGGTTGGCAATACGTGGTTCGGGCCCGCGCAATAATCGCCAAGAGCTTCTGCTGTGTAACGGCCCATAAAAATAGCACCGGCATGACGGATGTCATCCAACATGGCTTGCGGATCTTCCACCGACAGCTCCAGGTGCTCCGGCGCAATCCGGTTACTGACTTCGGCTGCTTCTTTCAGGTCTGCCACTTGGATCAAAGCACCACGGCCGGTCATCGATGTGCGAATGATCTCTTCCCGCTCCATGGTGGGCAGCAGTTTGTTGATGCTTGCCTCAACCGCATCCAGAAAGTCCCCATCCGGGCTGATCAGAATGCTCTGGGCCTGCTCATCGTGCTCGGCCTGGGAGAACAAATCCATCGCGATCCAATCCGGATCGGTCTTGCCGTCGCAGATCACCAGAATCTCCGACGGCCCCGCAATCATATCGATGCCGACCACGCCGAACACCTCACGCTTGGCCGTCGCGACAAAGATATTGCCCGGCCCAACGATCTTATCCACCGCCGGCACCGTCTCCGTACCGTAGGCCAATGCGCCTACAGCCTGAGCACCACCAAGAGCAAATACCCGATCCACACCGGCAATAGCCGCTGCGGCCAGCACCATATCATTGACCACACCATCCGGCGTCGGCACCACCATAATCAACTCGCCGACCCCTGCCACCTTTGCAGGAATCGCATTCATCAACACCGACGACGGATACGCCGCCTTACCACCAGGCACATACAAACCGGCACGATCCAACGGCGTCACCTTCTGCCCCAGAATCGTCCCGTCCTCATCCTGATACTGCCAGGACTGCTGATTCTGCCGTTCGTGATAATCCCGAACCCGCTCAGCCGCCTTCTCAAGCGCCGCACGCTGATCCTGTGGAATGCTCGCCAACGCCGCCTGCAACCGATCCTGCCCGATCTCCAGCTCCGCCATCGAACCAACCGTCAGCCGGTCAAACTTCGCCGTAAACTCCAGCACCGCCGCATCGCCGCGGGTTTTCACCTCATGCAGAATATGACGCACCGACTCGTTCACCTGATGATCCACACTGTCATCCCAAGCCAGCAGCTTGGTAAGCGCACCGTCAAAGTCGCTCTGGGTAGTGTTCAGTCTGGTGATCTTGTCTGTCATGGTTCAAATCCTGTTTTGGATTGATAGCTTACGTCTGCTGGATTACCCGCCAGCGATTCGGGGAAGTGCCTAATTAAATCGTGGGGCTTCCAAACTCTGGAGTATGCGGAAGCCTACAGGGGTGGCCTTCCAAAACTGTGCGCAGCCATGGATGGCGGAGCTCAAGCGTCACATGGACGTGCCGAAGGAGCGTGTTTTGGAAGGCCACCCCTGTAGGCTGCCCCACTCCAAAACTAGAGGGAAGCCTTACTCGGTACCCCGGCGCTTATCCACAGCAACCGCCATCTTCTCGATGATCGGATTGATCTGCCCATGCTTCATCTTCATCGAAGCCCGATTCACCACCAACCGACTGCTGATACGGTCAATAAGCTCCCGAGGCTCCAAACCGTTCGCCTTCAGGGTATTGCCGGTATCCACAATATCCACAATCTCATCCGCCAGATTCAGAATCGGCGCCAGCTCCATCGCCCCGTACAGCTTGATAATATCCGCCTGCCGCCCCTGGGCCGCATAATATCGACGTGCAATATTTACGAACTTGGTCGCAACCCGGATTCGCCCGGCAGGCGCCAGCTCACCCTTCTTACCAGCAGTCATCAGCCGGCAGCGCGAAATATTCAGATCCAGCGGCTCATAAAGCCCCTCGCCGCCATGCTCCATTAAAACATCCTTACCGGTAACACCGAGATCGGCAGCGCCGTACTGGACATAGGTCGGCACGTCCGTTGCCCGGATAATCAGGATTCGCACATTCGGATCCGTCGTCGGGAACACCAGCTTGCGGGACTTTTTAACGTCGTCGACCAGCTCGATGCCGGCTTCCGCCAGCAACGGCAAGGTTTCTTCGAGGATTCGTCCCTTCGACAAGGCAATGGTGATGGAATCTGTCATGGGTCTATCCGGGTTCCCGTTGATAATTGATTACGCTGGCAAACGGCGAATGCTTCCGCCCAACAGCTGCAGCTTCTCTTCGATACACTCATAGCCACGGTCAATGTGGTAAATCCGATCAACAATAGTGTCACCCTCGGCAACCAGACCCGCGATAACCAGGCTCGCAGAGGCACGAAGATCCGTCGCCATAACCGGCGCGCCGGTCAGGTGATCCACACCCTTGATGATGGCCGCATTGCCCTCAAGGGTAATGTCTGCGCCCATCCGGATCAGCTCCTGAAGGTGCATGAAACGGTTTTCGAAGACCGTTTCCACGATCGTCCCCGTGCCCTCAGCGACCGCATTCATGGCAGCAAACTGCGCCTGCATGTCAGTCGGAAAAGCCGGATAAGGCGCCGTGCGTACATTGACCGCTTTCGGGCGCTTGCCCTTCATGTCCAGCTCAATCCAGTCCGGGCCGGTGGTTATGTGTGCCCCCGCCTCCTCCAGCTTGAGCAATACCGCTTCAAGCAAGTCTTCGCGCGTGTCTTTCAGTTTCACCCGGCCACCCGTTGCGGCGGCGGCGACCAGGTAGGTTCCGGTTTCGATCCGGTCTGGCAGCACGTTGTAATGACAGCCGTGCAGGCGTTCCACACCGTTAATCTCAATGGTTGCCGTGCCGTGACCCTTGATATCGGCGCCCATGGCAATCAGACATTCGGCCAGATCAACCACCTCCGGCTCACGCGCGGCGTTTTCCAGAATGGTTTTACCGTCCGCCAGGGTAGCGGCCATCAGCAGGTTTTCGGTGCCGGTCACTGTGACCGTGTCCATAAATATGTGTGCACCTTTCAGGCGACCGTTGGTTTTCGCCTTGATGTAGCCGTTTTCAACCTTGATATCCGCACCCATCAACTCCAGGCCGTGAATGTGCAGATTGACCGGACGGGTACCGATGGCACAACCACCGGGCAGCGACACTTCAGCCTCGCCAAAATGCGCGACCAGCGGACCAAGCACCAGAATCGATGCACGCATGGTTTTGACCAGCTCGTAGGGTGCATGGAAGTGCTTGATGGTGTTGGCGTGCACCTCTACGCTCATTTTTTCATCAATCATCAGCTCTACGCCCATCCGGCCGAGCAGCTCAATCATGGTGGTGACGTCGTTCAGGTGCGGCAGGTTACCGACGGTCACCGGCTCATCCGCCAACAGGGTGGCAGCCAGTATCGGCAGCGCTGCGTTCTTGGCCCCGGAGATACGAATTTCGCCGTCCAGAGGCTTGCGCCCCCTGATCAGAAGTTTATCCACAATATCTGTCCTGTTCTGTTCAGGCGTTGGCCTGCCGCTCAGCCCACTCGTTCGGAGTGAAAGCCTTCGGGTGAAGAGCGTGAATGGTGCCGTCCATAACTTGCTGGAACAATACCTTGTTGATCATCTGCTGCCGTTTGATCGTGGGCAGGCCTTCAAATACATCGCCTATAGCAATCACGAGGTAATGGTTGCCATCAACCTGTACCTGAATCTCGCAACCGGGCAAGGCTTCTTTTACAAGTTCGGTAACCTGAGCGGCGTCCATAGGAATTCCTCGGCTGGTTTGAAATCAAGGGCGGAATTGTAACCAATTACCTGGCGCTGGTCAGCTGTGTGACGCAAATCCGGGCATCTGGTCTTGCAAATTACTGAGGGCGGCCAGCGACTGCAGTCGATCACTGGCCCCGTCGAAGGAGAGTTTGATCTGGTTTACCAAAGCCAGCCTCTGCCAGCAAAGCAGCATTGACAACACCACACTGTGAGCCGTTAAAAGACCGAAAAGATCGATCGCCAGAACGCCACTTGACGCATTTATAAGCTCCTCACCACGGTTGCGCAGCTGCACAACCGTGTTTGCATCCACCTCACCGGTCACTCTCAATGTAGCTCCGTCGAGCTCAACGGCTGGCGAGCTGTTCATGAGCGGTCAAGTTCTTCGTCCAGGTTCAGAGATTCGATGGCATCGCCCCAGCCATCAATCACCGCCTGCACCTGGCCGCGGTTTTCTTCCATTTCCTGAGCAAAACGATCGCGGAACGCCAGACCAATGTTGACACCCTCAACGATGACGTTCTCCATCATCCAGCGGTCGTCTGCGTTTTTGTACATGGAGTAAGTGACCGGGTACCGATTGCCCGACGCGCTGACCATCTCCATTTGCACGGTGCCACGGCCGTCGTTGTCGCTCATGATGGTGGCGTCTTTCACGGTGATCTCGAAGTTGTCTGCCGACACCAGCGCCTGGGCGTAGCTGTCAAACAGGCTGCGTTTGAACTTCTCGACAAACTCGTCACGCTGCTCGGGCGAGGCTTGGCGGGCGTATCGACCCATCACCCGCGCAGCAATGCGGCGAAAATCGACAAACTGATCAAGCGTTTCATCCATGCTGGCGTAAAAAGCTTCTGGGTCCTCGCTGTACAGGCCCCGCTCTGAGTTCAGTTTTTGCACCAGCTTCTGGGTGTTCTCGTCTACATATTGCTTCAGCTCGTCTTCCGGACTGGCCCAGGCCTGGCCCAGCCCCAGCGTTAACAGAGCGAAAATCAGACAGACCCGTTGTGTCAAAGCAAGCATTGCGTTCTCCTGTGCGTTGGCTCTTACCGGCCGGATGCGAAATTACTGATCATCCGTTCTAGGTTCATGGCGGACTGGGTTGAATAAAAAGCGTCACCCGCTTTCAACGACTCCAGATCCCCACCGATCGATATATCAATGTACTGCTCACCCAGAATTCCGGATGTACGTATTACTGCGGCACTGTCGGACGGAATGTTGTCTACATCCTGTTGAATCGACATGGCCACCCGCGCCTGAAACGTCTCTTTGTCCAACGTAATCGACTCGATGGTGCCGATGGTGACTCCCGCCATGGATACCTTGCCGCGCGGGGCCAGGCCACCGGTATCATTAAAGTTGGCGTAGAGGGTGTAGCGATCGTCCGATGACTGCGGCGACAAGCCACTGACCTGCAGCGCGAGAAACAGCAACGCTGCAAGCCCGGCCAGCATAAAAAGACCGACGATAATTTCTGTTGTTCTTTGCCCCATGACAGGCTCCCGAAAGTTCTGGTTAAAAATTACCAAACATCACAGCAGTCAGCACGAAATCGAGGCCGAGTACCGCAAGGGATGAATACACCACGGTTTTGGTGGTGGCCGAACTGATGCCCGCTGACGTTGGCACACAGTCATAGCCCTGATACACCGCAATCCAGGCACAGACAAAACCGAACACCACGCTCTTGATGATGCCGTTGACCACATCATCCACAAAATCCACGGATGCCTGCATGTTGCCCCAATAAGAGCCTTCGAAAACACCCAACCACTCGACACCCACCAACATGCCGCCGATCACGCCGACCACCGAGAAAATCATCGCCAGTACCGGCATCGCCAGGAAACCCGCCCACAGCCGGGGCGCAATCACTCGGCGCAGAGGGTCTACCCCCATCATTTCCATGCTGGACAGTTGCTCGGTCGCCTTCATCAGTCCGATCTCTGCGGTCAGTGCAGAGCCTGCCCGACCTGCAAACAACAGCGCGGTCACTACCGGCGCCAGCTCACGTACCAGCGTCAATGCAATCATTTGCCCGATCGCGGCCTCAGAGCCGAAATCACTGAGAATGGTATAGCCCTGCAGACCAAGCACCATGCCGATAAACAGGCCGGACACCACCACAATCGCAAGCGACAGCACGCCAACGGCATACAACTGCCTGATCAGCAGCGGAAAACCCACAGACGGCTTGGGCACACCACCCACAACACCGGCCAGAAACTGGCTGGCGCGCCCGAAAGACGCAATCGTTTCGATACCAACACGCCCGAACGCGGCGATCCGGTCCATCATGAGGCACCTCCCGGAAAACCGAAATCCGAGGCAGTGTCGCCAGACGGGTAATGAAACGGTACCGGACCGTCCGGCTCACCGTTAAGAAATTGCTGCACCCTCTCTGACGGATGGGCGCGTAACTCTTCCGGAGTGCCCTCACCAATCACTTTGCCATCGGCAATGATACAGGCGAAATGACAGATACTCAGGGATTCCGGCACATCGTGGGACACCAGCACGCTGGTCAGCCCCATGGAGCTGTTCAGATCCCGGATCAGCTTGACCAGAACGCCCATGGCGATCGGATCCTGCCCGGCAAACGGCTCGTCGTACATGATCAGTTCAGGGTCCAGGGCGATACTGCGGGCCAGCGCGACCCGCCGGGTCATGCCCCCGGACAATTCCGACGGCATTAACTGGCGCGCACCTCGCAAGCCTACGGCCTCCAGCTTCATCAGCACGATATCGCGAATCATATCCTCTGGCAGTGCCGTGTGTACGCGCAGCGGAAAGGCCACATTTTCGTAGACACTCAGATCGGTAAACAGTGCCCCGCTCTGGAACAACATACCCATCTTTTCCCGCAGCCGGTAAAGGTCCCGGCGCTTGAGCTTCGGCACATCATGCCCGGCCACACTCACCAGCCCTGAATCGGGCCGGAGTTGACCACCAATCAAACGGAGTAACGTGGTTTTTCCAGTGCCACTGGGCCCCATGATGGCGGTGATTTTGCCCTTGGGAATATTCAGGGTAACACCATCAAAAATGCGCCGACCGGAGCGGGAAAACACAACGTCCTTCAATGTTATGTATGCAGATGACACCATAATCCATCCTTTTCAGGGAGCGCCTACAGTATGACAAGCGCCGCCACAGCTCAATGGTGCGCCCGTTAAAGCTACGTAAAATGTCTTGATGGCAATGATCAGATTCCCTGAACGTTGGCAGTCACCCGGCTTAACAATGATATACTTCGGGCACATACACCCGGGCACCCAAACGCGCCGGACAAACCAGACCGACCGAGCAGACAACCAGCCGAGATGACAGATTCCAATTTTTCAGGTTCGCCAGACTACCGCTCACCCGCACTGCGGGCCATTCGTATTGAGCGCGAAGCAATCGAAACTCTGGAAGACCGTATAAACGGCCACTTTACCAAAGCCTGCGAAGTCATCATGGCCTGTAAAGGCCGGGTTGTTGTGACCGGCATGGGCAAGTCCGGCCACATCGGCAACAAGATCGCCGCCACTCTGGCCAGCACGGGCACGCCTTCGTTTTTCGTTCATCCTGGCGAAGCAAGCCACGGTGACATGGGCATGATCACGCCGCAGGATGTGGTGATCGCCATTTCCAACAGTGGCAGCACCAGCGAAGTGGTCACCATTCTGCCTCTGATCAAGCGCATGGGCGCCCCCCTGATCAGCATGACCGGCAACCCGAATTCGGTTCTGGCCAAAGAAGCCGTTGCCAACCTGGACGTGAGCGTTGCCCTGGAGGCCTGCCCGCTGGGGCTGGCGCCAACCTCCAGCACCACGGCAACCCTGGTTATGGGCGACGCCCTGGCCGTTGCCTTGCTGGAGGCGCGCGGCTTCAGCGCGGAGGACTTTGCGTTTTCCCACCCCGGCGGCAGCCTGGGACGACGTTTGTTACTGCGGGTCTCTGACATTATGCATTCGGGTGATCAGATTCCCCGGGTTCTGGAAGACACCACGCTCAGCGGTGCCTTGCTGGAAATTACCCGCAAAGGACTGGGCATGACCACCATTGTCAGCGCCAAGGGCGAGCTGACCGGCATCTTCACCGACGGTGACCTGCGCCGGACCCTCGACAAGTCGGCCGACGTCCATAAAACGTTGATCCGCGATGTCATGACCCGCAACGGCAAGACCATCCGGGCCGACCACCTGGCGGCCGAAGCCCTGAACATCATGGAGGAGATGAAGATCAACGCCCTTCCCGTCACCGACGACGACGGCAATCTGGTTGGCGCCATCAACATGCATGACCTGCTGCGCGCCGGCGTGATTTAAGAGGCCACCCAATGATCGACCTGACCCCGCCGATGCATGAAAACTGGAGTGACGAGCTCAAGGCGAAAGCCGCCGCCATACGCCTGATTGCGCTGGACGTTGACGGCATCATGAGCGATGGCCGGCTGTACTTCAGCGCCACTGGCGATGAACTCAAAGCCTTCAATATTCTGGACGGCCTGGGCCTGAAGCAGTTGATGAGCGCCGGCATTACGGTTGCTGTAATCACCGGCCGGCGCTCGCCACTGACCGAAAAACGCATGACCGATCTTGGCATTCCGCACCTGATGCAGGGCCGTGAAGACAAGAAAGTGGCGCTGCAGGAACTGGTGTCGACCATGAACATCAGCCCTGAACAGATCGCTTATATGGGCGACGACCTGCCCGACTTGCCCGCCCTGCAGTATGCTGGCCTCGGTATTACCGTGCCAAACGGCTACTGGCTGGTGCGTCAGTCGGCAGATTACTGTACCTCGGTCCAGGGTGGTTATGGTGCCGTTCGGGAGGCCTGTGACCTGATTCTTTGGGCGCAAAATCGCTTGCAAGCCACCCTGCAACCTTATCTGAACGGGGCATCATGAATCTCGACACGCTGTCAGCTCTATTTCGAAAACCTCGGCTGCGGACAATGGCGCTGGTCGCCACGGTCATGGCCACCGTGTTTTTGATGTGGCAGCGTGAAGAAGTGGATGAGCTGGGTGGCGATGCCACAGAACTGAGGGGCCCGTCAGAACCCGACAGTTTTGTTGTTGAGGGCCGCTACACAACGTGGGATGAGCAGGGCAACCTCAAGATGACCCTCGCCAGCCCCCGCATTGAACAGTTTGATGACAGCGATCATGCGACCATGAACACCCCCCGAGCCAGAATTTACAGTGCGCAGGGTGTCGACCCATGGATTATTGAAGCGGATGAAGGTAGCCTCCAGCAAAACGAAGATTGGGTGACACTGACCGGTAACGTCGTGGTGCTGAGGCAGACTGCAGATTCAGAGGCAACGCTGACAACCCAGTCGCTGACTCTGGACAATCAGCAAGGCATCGTACATACCGACCAACCGGTCACCATAACCGAACCATTCGGTGTTACCCGGGCCACCGGCATGAAAGCATGGGTCGACCAACGCATACTGGAACTCAACTCCCGGGTGGAAGGGCAATATGAAACCATCAGGTAAACGCGCTTACGTCTTGCTGGCAACGCTGATCATCTCGAGCACGGCGGCGGCCTTTGACATGGACTCGGACGCCCCGATCCGGGTCAGTGCCGACACCGCCAGGCTCGATGACACCGAGGGCACCGCGGTCTACAGCGGCGACGTAGAGCTGGTGCAGGGCGAGACGCAACTGAACGCCGAACGCGTGGTGCTGTACCGGAACCAGGAGGGCCTGAGCCGGATTGAGGCCAGTGGCGAGCCTGCGCGCTATCGCCAACCGGCCAGAGAGGGCGAGGCAATGACCGATGCCAGAGCCCGTAACATCACCTGGTCCGCAGCCGAAAGCCAGCTTACTTTTGAGCGACAGGCGGTCATTGAGCAAGGCAACAACGTATTCCGTGGTGACGTCATTCACTACGACACGGTGCGCAGGGTAGTCACCGCAGAAGGCGGCACGCCTTCGGAAGACAGCTCCGGCCGGGTAGAGATGGTGATCCAGCCTCGCAGCGGCGAAAACCCCACAGACGAATAGGTTTCTGATGGCAGTTCTCAGGGCCAGCAATCTGGCCAAAAGCTACAAACAGAAAAAAGTGGTTCTGGACGTTTCCCTGGAAATTCGCTCAGGTGAAATCGTCGGGCTGCTCGGCCCTAATGGCGCCGGCAAAACAACCTGCTTCTACATGATTGTCGGCCTGGTGCCTTCCGATCGAGGCCGGGTCACCATCGACAGTCAGGACATCACGCCCCTGCCGATGCATGGTCGTGCCCGCAAAGGCATCGGTTACCTGCCCCAGGAAGCCTCGGTGTTCCGCAAACTGACCGTGCGCGACAACATCATGGCCATTCTGGAAACCCGCAAAGACATGAAACGGCCTGAGCGGGAAGCCAAGCTGGAGGAGCTGCTGGAAGAGTTTCATATTACCCACATCAGAGACAGTCTCGGCATGGCTCTGTCTGGCGGTGAACGCCGGCGTGTGGAAATTGCCCGGGCACTGGCGATGGAGCCCGCCTTCATTCTGCTCGACGAACCCTTTGCCGGGGTCGATCCGATCTCGGTCAGCGACATCAAGCACATCATCCGCCACCTGCGCGACAAAGGTATCGGGGTACTGATTACTGACCACAACGTGCGCGAAACACTCGACATCTGCGAGAACGCCTACATCGTCTCGGGCGGTCACATCATCGCCTCCGGCAATGCCGAGGCCATTCTAGCTAACCAGCAGGTCAAGGAAGTCTATCTGGGCAATGAATTCCGCCTGTAACCGGATCGATGCCAGCGCAGACCGAGGTCTGATTGTTTTGATGATCTGTAGCAAGTAAACTCGGCAAAGAACTTGCTTAAACTGCCACCAGGGCACGGCAAGTGTCCAGCGTACAACAATTTTTAGCCTGTACGCAGGCGATGTCACCAACGGAACGACCTTGATTTATGGATCTTGAGCCATGGTTATGAAAGCCTCGTTACAGCTTAAAATGGGCCAGAGTCTGACCATGACTCCCCAGCTGCAACAGGCCATCCGTTTGTTGCAACTGTCCACCCTTGATCTCCAGCAGGAAATCCAGCAAGCACTGGAGTCCAACCCCATGCTGGAAAACCCGGAAGATGACGATCTACCGGAGAGCGGCGACACCGACAACAACGCTCAGGACGATCAAACAGAGAGCAGTGCCGAGTACGACGAGTCGAGCGCAGACGTCAGCACCGACTGGGACGAAAACGAAAACGGACCGGACTGGTCTTCCGAGAACGAAATTCCGGACGCCATCCCCGATGACCTGCCGGTTGATACCGCCTGGGACGACATTTATCAGTCCGCTCCCGCCGCTGCCAGCAAAGGCGATGATGAAAACGAATCGGACTTTGAAACCCGCAACTCGCCAACAGAAACCCTGCGGGATCATCTGGAATGGCAGCTCAACCTGACACCGATGAATGAGCGCGACAGCGCCATCGCCCACGCGCTGATGGACGCCGTCGACGAACGCGGCTATCTGACTTCACCTATTGAGGAAATCTACTCAGGCCTGCAGGACGATACCGAAGAAGACCCTCTGGAGCTGGACGAGGTGGAAGCCGTCATGCACCGGCTCCAACATTTCGACCCGCCGGGAGTTTTCGCCCGGGACCTGCAGGAATGCCTGCTGATTCAGCTGAATCAACTGCCACCCGACACCCCTTGGTTGCGCCAGGCGCGATTGGTGGTCACCCAGTTCTTGCACCTGCTGGGCAACAGGGATTACGCCCAGTTACTGCGCCGCAGCCGCCTGAAAGAAGACCAGCTCAGGGATGTGCTTGCGCTGATCACCAGCCTGAACCCCAGGCCGGGTGATGTGGTGGATCGCACTGAACCCGATTACGTGATTCCGGACGTCATTGTGCGCAAGCATGAGGGCCGCTGGCGGGTAGAACTGAACCCGGAGATCGCGCCTCGCATCCGGGTAAATGCCAGCTACGCGTCGCTCATTCGCCGAGCCGACAGCAGTGCCGACAACACCTACCTGCGCGACCAGCTGCAGGAGGCCAAATGGTTCATTAAAAGCCTGCAAAGCCGCAATGAGACCCTGCTTAAAGTTGCCACGCGCATTGTTGAACACCAGCAAGGCTTTCTGGATCTCGGCGACGAAGCCATGAAGCCCCTGATTTTGTCTGACATTGCCCAGGCCGTGGAAATGCATGAATCCACCATCTCACGGGTGACCACTCAGAAATACATGCACACCCCCCGGGGCATCTTCGAGCTGAAGTACTTTTTCTCAAGCCATGTCAGCACCGCAGAGGGCGGAGAATGTTCCTCTACCGCCATTCGTGCGATGATCAAAAAGCTGATTGCTGAAGAAACTCCAAAAAAGCCATTGAGCGATAGCAAAATTGCAGCCATGCTTGGGGAACAGGGAATTAACGTAGCGCGGCGCACGGTCGCCAAATACCGGGAGGCGATGCACATACCTCCTTCGAACGAGCGCAAACGACTGGTTTAAGGTTTTGCCGGTGCACGAAGCACCGGTATTCAGCCCGGCAGAAATGCCGGCACGATGACAACAGGAGACGCCTATGCAACTCAATATTTCAGGCCATCACGTAGAACTGACCCCTGCATTGAAGGATTACGTCAACACCAAGTTCGAAAAGCTGGAGCGTCACTTTGATCACATCAGCAACTGCCAGGTGACGCTGGAAATTGAGAAAGTTCGTCAGATGGCCGAAGCCACCCTGCACGTCATCGGTGGCGAGATTCACGCAAAGGCTGAAAACGAGGATATGTACGCGGCGATCGATGCGCTGGTAGACAAGCTGGACCGCCAGATCCTCAAGCACAAAGAAAAGAACGTAGACCGGATGCACGGTAACGGCTGAGCGCTGCATTTAGCGCCACCTTACCGGGTGTTTCAATAGATCGAGCTGCGGCGGGGTTTCACCGGCCGCAGCCTTTTTTTTACGGAATCACAGTCGATCCATGAGCGATACATCCCTGACTATCGACAACATTCTGGCTCCTGAACTGACGCTGTGCCGGGTACCGGCTTCAAGTAAAAAGCGCGTTCTGGAGACCATCGCTGAACACATTCATCAGCAGGATGAAACTCTCAGCGACACCCAGATTTTCAGTAACCTGGTATCCCGGGAAAGACTTGGCAGCACAGGCATCGGCCAGGGTATCGCGATACCTCACTGCCGTCTTGAAGGGCTCGACCGCGTGATCGGCGTACTGATGACTCTGGAAGAGCGCATCGACTTTGATGCGATAGACAACCAGCCGGTGGATCTGGTTTTTGCCCTGGTTGTGCCCAAAGAAGCGACCAGTGAGCACCTTGAACTGCTGAGCCAACTGGCCGAGAAATTCAACGAAAGCGCCTTCTGCGAACGGCTCCGCCAGTGCGAGGATGCCGGCGTTCTTTACCAGAGCATGACCGCCGCCGGCACCTGAGACTCACCGCGTCAGCAAAAGTAAGGAAGGAGTGCCCATCATGAAACTGATCATCGTCAGCGGCCGGTCCGGATCCGGCAAAAGCACCGCACTGCACGTGCTGGAGGATCTGGGTTTCTATTGCATTGACAACCTTCCTATCGGACTGCTGTTCCCGCTGACCCGAGAGGCCGCCAGCCAGGAAGCGCCCGGCCGACTCAGAAAAATGGCGGTCAGCATTGACGCCCGCAACCTGTCCGCAGAACTGGCTAATTTCGAGCAAATTTACGATCAGCTTCGCGATACCGGCATAGTGGTTGAGATCATTTTTCTGGATGCTGATGAGCAATCGCTGTTGCAACGGTTCCACGCCACCCGCCGCAAGCACCCGCTAAGCGACGACAAAACGTCCCTGCGTGAAGCCATCAACAACGAAAAAGCCTTGTTGGAGCCGCTGTCGAAACTGGCCGATCTCTACGTCAACACCACGGGCCTGTCGATGTATGAACTGCGGGACATGGTCAAACAGCGCGTGGCCGGACGCAAAGATCAGGAACTGGCATTGCTGTTTCAGTCCTTTGGGTTCAAGCATGGCGTTCCGGTGGATTCAGACTATGTCTTTGATGTTCGCTGCCTTCCGAATCCCTACTGGGACACCAGTCTGCGCAAGTACATCGGCACCGACCAGCCGGTTATCGATTTTCTCGAACGGGAATCACTAACCGGCCAGATGGTAGACGACCTCACTCGCTTTCTGGATACCTGGCTACCGTCCTTTGCTGACAGCAATCGCAGTTACATGACCATTTCGATTGGCTGTACCGGTGGCCAACATCGCTCTGTGTATGTGTGTGAGCAACTCGGCCGTCATTTCAGTGCCCGTTACAACAACGTTCAGGTACGCCACACCGAACTGCCTCACCTTCAGGCGCGTGGGGAGATCTGATCCACTCATGATCTGCCAACCCATCACCATCATCAACAAACTGGGCTTGCACGCTCGTGCCACGGCCAAGCTTGTGGCCACAGCCTCTGACTTCGACAGTCAGGTGCGAATCCGCGGCAAGGGCCGGGATGTTGACGCCAAAAACATCATGCAAGTCATGATGCTTGCCGCCAGCCAGGGCACCAACGTTGAGCTTGTTGCCGACGGTCCCGACGAACAGGATGCCATCAAGGCTCTGGTTGCGCTGATTGAGGATTATTTTGGTGAAGGGGGATAACCCCCGATTCGCCAATTCCCTATAACTCTTTCTCACCTGAATGCGCTAACTCCGCTATAATGCGAGGGTTTTCTGATCGCAGGTGGTTTCATGACAGATATCCTTGAAAAAAGTCAGGCCCGCCAGCGCCTTCGCTCCCTCAGTGAGGCCCTGGACAGTGGTGCTCTCAAGCAAGTAGCCCGCATCCTGAACGGCGGTCTGAGCCCAAGCGATATCGCCCACCTGCTCGAATCCTCTCCGCCTCGCCAACGTGCGCTGCTCTGGAACCTGGTCGACAAACAGCTCGAAGGGGAAGTCCTTCAGTATCTGGGCGACGACATTCGTGGTTATTTCCTGAGCCAACTGAACGCCCAGGAACTGGCAGACATCATCGAGGATTTCGAATCCGACGACCTGGCCGACCTGCTCCAGCAATTACCGGACACGGTGATTCAGGAAGTCCTGGACACCATGGACGATCAGGACCGGCAGCGGGTAGAGGAAGTACTCGCCTACCCGGAAGACACCGCTGGTGGCCTGATGAACACCGACACCATTACGGTGCGGCCAGACATCAGTATCGACGTTGTATTGCGTTACCTGCGCCGGCATCGCAGCCTGCCACCGATGACCGACAGCCTGATTGTGGTAAACCGGCGTGACGAGTTTATCGGCATGTTATCCATTACCCGAATGCTGGTATCCAACCCCGCAGCCACGGTTCGGGAGGTGATGGATACCGACATTGAGCCGATTCATGTCGAACTGTCAGACACCAAAGTGGCGACGCTGTTCGAGCGCTATGACCTGATCTCGGCGCCGGTTGTAAATGACAGCAACAAGCTGCTCGGCCGAATCACCATCGATGACGTGGTTGACGTTATCCGGGAAGATGCCGACCACTCCCTGATGAGCATGGCCGGTCTGGACGAAGACGAAGACACCTTTGCACCGGTCATGAAAACCACTCGCAGGCGTGCGGTGTGGCTGGGTATTAACCTGCTTACCGCGTTTACCGCCTCGGCGGTGATTGGCCTGTTTGAAGAGACCATTGCCAAGGTAGTCGCGCTGGCCGTGCTGATGCCGATTGTCGCCAGTATGGGCGGCATCGCCGGCAGCCAGACTCTGACGCTGGTAATTCGTGGTATGGCGGTTGGCCAGATCAGCGGGGCCAACGTGGGCTGGCTGCTGAATCGTGAGTTTTTGTCGGGCGTGCTTAACGGGCTTTTGTGGGCGGTCGTGGTTGCGGCAGCGGCGATACTCTGGTTTCAGGACTGGCTGATTGGCGCCATCATCGCCGCAGCACTGATCATTAACCTCGTGGCTGCCGCCCTGGTCGGCACAGTGTTACCCTTGTTCCTGAAATCCAGGAACATTGACCCGGCCCTGGCCGGCAGCGTTATTCTGACAACGGTTACCGACGTTGTCGGCTTCATGGCCTTTCTGGGACTGGCCACCATTTTTTACGCCTGACAGAATCGACGATCACAATGACTGACCACACCGACGACGATCAATACCCGGAATATTCCGGCCCCAGCAAGTCTCAACTGAAGCGGGACATGCACGCACTTCAGGACCTTGGCAAACGAATGCTGGACCTGAACGACGAGCAGCTGGCGACGCTGGCCGTCAGTGATACTCTGTATCGGGCCATCATGGAATCACGCCGCATTCGGCAGCGTGAAGCCAAACGTCGGCACCTGCAGTACATCGGCAAAGTCATTCGGCAGGAAACCGATCCAGACGCCCTGAGCCGCGCCATTGATGCCTTCCACGCCGGCAGTGAAGAGCACACCCGCCGCCATCACCTGGCAGAGCGCTGGCGTGACCGGATGATTGCCGAGGGGGACAAGGTGGTTGCCGAGTTCATTGGCTATTGTCCACTGGCGGATGTTCAGCATCTGCGCAATCTGGTCCGCAATGCGCGCAAAGAAGTCGACAGCCAGAAGAATACCGGTCAGGCCCGAAAGCTGTTCCGGGCCCTGCGCGAATGGATTGACGATGCAGAGTTGTGATTCAGAGCTGTAACGCCCGGCGCCTCAAAGGCGCCGGTGTTGCCAGACCGGCATACGAGCTCTGAGCTCACGCACGCGCTCGCGATCAAGATCAGCGATCACCAGGCCAGGCCCTTCTTCGATTTCACAGACAACCTTGCCCCAGGGATCACAGATTAGGCTGTGGCCGTAGGTCTGTCGGCGGGAGCTGTTCTGACCACCCTGCCCCGGAGCGACCACCCAGACTTGGTTTTCAATGGCACGGGCCCGAATCAACGCATGCCAATGGGCATCGCCGGTCTGCCAGGTGAAGGCACTGGGCAAACACAGCCAATCGACATCCTGCTCCCTTAACGCTCTGAACAGTTCTGGAAATCGAAGGTCGTAGCAAATGGCCAATCCCAGCTTGCCCGCAGGCGTATCCACTGTGACCACCTGATCACCTGGCTCGAAGGTATCGGATTCGCGATACACGCCATGGGAGTCTTCCACCACGGCATCGAACAGATGGACTTTATCGTAACGTGCAACTTCCTGGCCCTGATCGTTGTATACGAGACAGCTTGCCCGCACCCGTTCAGGGATCTCCGATCCGTCTGGCCGCGTCGCCAACGGCATGGAGCCGCCGACAATCCATAAACCCAGGGCTTTGGCTTGCTCCGACAAAAACCGGCGAATCACCGGCTCTGCTCCGGCCTCTTGCTGACCGCACGCCAACATCTGCGCGGTGGCCAGTACCGCAAAATTCTCCGGCAATACGGCCACTCTTGCGCCATCCGCCGCCGCTTGCTGCAACAGCCGCTGTGCCTCGGCAAGGTTACCTTCGATGTCGTGGCTGCTGACCATCTGGATTGCGGCAACGTGGGTCATCGCTTTACTCCTTTATTCACCGGTATCAAATACCCGACGAAGATCGACTTTCGGGTCACTCCAGCTGCCGGTGACACTGTAGGTGGCACTGGTCAGCTTACTTAAAGGGTCGCCCAGAATTTTATCCAACACAAACAGCGCACCCCCAATCGGCGCGCTGGCTCCCATCAGTATGGCAGCCAGGGGCAGATTCTGGGTAACCGGCAGCACCAGAACCAGCCGCATATCCAGGCTTTCGTCCGCCATATTGGTGGTACCGTTAAGCTTGAATGCACCGGACGGGCCAACCAATTGCAGCTCCGGGTCCAGGGTAACCAATCCGTTCAGAATGACAGCCTTGCCAGAAATCGCATCAAACGCTACACCCCGCTCATACAAGTCGGAGAAATCCAGCCGCAGTCGGCGCCACAAGGTGTCGGTGTTGAGCAGATTAAAGATCCGGAACAGCTGGGCTGAGCCGCTTTGCTCCATGATCACGCCGTCATCCAGCCGGACACTCACCTGACCACTGAGCTCGCTCAATGCGATCTCATCCGGCCGGCCGGGCCAGTCCAGATCAAGATTGACGTGAGTTTGCTCATTGTTCAGCGGAATCGGTGCGCCGGTCAGCGCTTCCAGCTCACGGAGACCGCCACCGGTCAATGCGCCGACAAAACGACTGGTTTCGCGATCATCAACAACGCTCCAGGTCATATCACCCTTGAGCATCAGCGTCTGCAGTTGCCCCTCGATATCCTGAACGTTCAGCCGGAATGGCTGAGGACGGAGCCGGAACTGCCAGCGCCCGGCACTCTGGTCGCCCAGCATCAACTCATCAAGCTTAACGTCGATGTCTGGCCAGCTGCCTATTTTGAGGGCCCGGAACGCCTCCAACTGTTCCTCCAGTGTTAACAGCTCCGAGGCGTTATCCGAATCGCTGTCGGGCTCGGATCGGGACAGGCTAAGACGCTGCAAATCGACATCAATCACCCCCTCCTCCGGCACCATGAGGCGCCCTTGCACACGCTCAGATTCTGTATTGAACACCCACCGATCACCCAGATTCAGGGCATTGATACGGATATCCTCAAGGCTATGTCCGGCCAGGTTCAGGTAGCTGAACTCGAGATCAAACCCTGAGCGCCTCCACAACAAATCAAAGCCAAGGCGGTCCTGCCAGTCTCCGGATATGCGGATGCCATCGCTGACACCTGGGTCAATCCGGGCTGACAACTCGGCGGTTTGCTCCGCCGGCTTTCCGAGCGGTTCGGGCCAGTCCAGCGCCAGTCCGCGCAGATTTGAGCTCACTAGAATACGAGGGGTAGCGGCAGGCGTCACTTCAAGCTCGGCGGAATAGTCGATGGTGCCGGCCATAGCCAGGGCAAGGTCCTCGCCTGAACCAAGCTCCCTCAGGAATCCAGGCATGGCCAGCCGGCCCGCCTGACGGACAGACAACGCCCTGCCGCCGGCCTCGTCGCCGAGCATCGTTTGTTCAAACTCAACCGAAATCGGGTGCCCAAGAAAGCGCGCGGCCAGTGGCTCTCCCGAAAATCCCTCAGTGCTATGGTAAGCAAGGTTGCCCTCAATACCGGTCCAACTGAGTCCCGCTGCCGGATAGTCAACCGCACCGTTGCTTGTGCTTACGTTGGCCTGCACCTCAGTCTGGGCGTCGCTTTGTAAAGGTATGTCTAGGTTCAAGGCGAGCTCAAACAGGCCGTCAAATTCAAGCCCGCCCGTAGCACTGCCGGCCATCTCTCCCAGGGGGGTGTTATTCATCCAGAATGGCACGGCACTTCCGCGAACCGGGGCCTCCGCATCCACCTTGATCCGGGTTGCGGCATCGCCGTCACCCGGTACGACTCTGACTTCGCCTTTGCTGAGATCGAGGCCACCGATGCGACCCTCCTCCAGCGTCACCAGCGTATCGGCATTGTGAATGTCAACGCGGCCACGGGCAGCTTCAAGCTCGGGCCAAAGCTCGTCGTACCGGATCCTCGCCTGATCAAACTCGTACCACATCGAGGACACAAACGATCCCCGGGGAGCGCCAGAATCTATCCGTCCGTGCCCGTAGTAGCGACCGGAGGTGATCTCAGCTTCGGCGATGGCAGAGGTTAACCAGTCATACAAGCCTTCATCCACCACTTTGGCGGGGATAAAATCGGTCAGCATCGAGGCGTTGCCGTTCTCTACCCCGACGCTCAAACCCAGGTTGTCCTCACCAAACTTGTCCAGCCGGAGATCGAAGGCCCCGGTCAGCAGTGTCTGTTCACCATAGGCAAACGTCAGGTCATCGGAGAACACCCGGGTGATGGGGCCCGCCAACTCCCAGGCCACGGTGCCGGTGATTGTGTTCAGCACCCAGTCGGTCAGAAACAACCCCGGGAACCCGAGGTTTGAAGGCTGCACTGTGTCCAAGGTGACATAGCCCCGATCTGCGCTCATCAGGATTGTGCCATGAAGGCCACTGGCGGAGGGCGCCCCCTGAGCGGCCTGAACCGAGACATCGCGCAGGCGCGCGGATAACTCAAAGCTGGCGGTGTCTTCCGGTAAGGTGAGAATCACATCGTCCAGATAGCCGGCGGGCCGATACTGCGTCAAGGCACGGTTACCCACCTCTGGCAGTAACGGAATGGCCTGCACCAGCCGCCGGATCGGCGCCAGGGGCAAACCGTCTGCGATCAGCACATGGCCGTCCGCGCCGGGCTCAATCCGCAGCCCAAAGGGCTCTACCCGGTCGCCCACCCACTGCCACCGCAACTGCTGTAACTGGAGCGGCGCGTCTTTTCGCCAGCCAAACCTGGCCTGGATATCCTCCAAGGGCGCCAGCGACTGCTGATCCACGCCAAGCTGCAGGTAGGGTGTATGGACAGAGCCCTGAATCTGCTCGATCTCACCATGGCGGAAGGTCAACCAGGCCCGACCACCCAAATCAAAACCTTCCACTCGCACACCGCGCCAGTTCAGGTCATCAATCAGGCCATCGAATAACCGTCCAGAGTCCACGTCCAGGTAGAGCTGGCCAGTAAACTCACCCCGGAAAAAGTGTTGGCCCACCAAGGCAAAACTGGCTAGCTGGGTTGATGTTCCCGGCTGCATCGCACGGCCGGAAGCCTGAAACAGGCCCCGCCGGTAGATCAGGTCCAGCCGGGGAATATCCATTTCCCGCAGGTTGCCCGAGCCATTATCGATGGCAAGGCTGATTCTGGTCATCATTACTCGAGGGTCTGACAGCCAGCGGCCCGCCAGCTTCACCCAGGACTGCAGATCCTGTCCTCCCGGGTGAGTCAGGTCGCTCAATTCATCCGGAGGATCAAGCACGTCAAGCCCGGCTCGACGGGTCAGTGTCAGTGACAATCCGTCGGCTTCGAAATCTTCAAACACCAGCCGAAACCGCGCAAGTGACGACAGGAAGTCCAGACGCAGGCGCAGATGCTCAAGCTCAGCGATGGCTGCTCCGGTGTCAGGATGACGAAGGGTAAGGTCGGTTACGGTCACCGCAGGGTCAAGCCAGTGCCAGCGAGAAGACAGCTGCCCGACCTGCACTGCCAGCCCGGTGCGGTCTGACAGCATGGCTGAGATGTCATCGGAATAGCGGTCAATATGGCTGGTCAGCTGGCGACCAAGCCCGACATAGAGAGCAAACACCACCAGAATGGCAAAAATGAACCACCAGACCACGGTTGCCAGATACCCAAGCGCCCTGGTCAGCTTACCCGCTGACTGATCAGTCGCTTGGTCTGGTGAATGCTCACGGCCTTGCATAGATCAGATAACTCCGCAGACAGGTCCGATCAGAGGGCGTCAGAGCAAGACCACATCGTATTGCTCCTGACTGTAAAACGGTTCAACCTGAAAACGAATGGTTTTGCTGATAAAGGTTTCGAGGTCCGCCACGTTGTCGGATTCTTCATCCAGCAGGCGATCAACCACATTCTGGGAAGCCATCACCAGATAATTTTCGGCTTCGTACGCGCGATTCACCCTGAGGATCTCCCGAAAGATCTCATAACACACGGTTTCTGCCGTTTTCAGAAAACCGCGGCCATCACAGATCGGGCAAGGCTCACACAGCACCTGGCCCAGGCTTTCGGTGGTGCGCTTGCGAGTCATTTCAACCAGACCCAGTTCAGACACACCGGTGATCTTGGTTTTTGCGTGATCCCTCTCGAGCATTTTCTCCAGCATCCGGTGCACCTGGCGCTGGTGTTCGGGGTCGTCCATGTCGATAAAATCGATGATGATGATACCGCCGAGATTGCGTAGCCGAAGTTGCCGGCTAATGGCGCGGGCGGCCTCAAGGTTGGTCTTGAAGATGGTCTCTTCAAGGTTCCGGTGCCCGACAAAGGCACCGGTATTAATGTCGATGGTCGTCATCGCTTCAGTTTGATCGATGATTACGTAGCCACCGGACTTCAGTTGCACTTTACGACTGAGGGCTTTCTGGATTTCATCTTCCACGGAATACAGGTCAAAGATGGGACGCTCACCCGGATAGTATTCAACCTTATCCGCGAACTCCGTGACAAACTCCCTCACGAACTCCATCACTCGCTGATAGCTTTCCCGGCTGTCGATGCGGACCTTCTCAGTCTGTGGCCGGATAAGGTCGCGAATGGTCCGTATAAACAACGGCAGATCCTGATACACTACCGAGGGCGCCGACGCATTGCCCATCCGCTCGTGAATTGACTGACTTAGCCGGTGCAGGTACTTCATGTCGCCAACCAGATCATCTTCTGCGGCAGCTTCAGCCGCGGTCCGGATGATGTAACCTCCCTGAACATCGTCTTTTTCAGCGGCAGCCGCTTGTTCAATGACAGACTTCAGGCGGGCACGCTCATTCTCGTCTTCTATCCGCTGCGAAATACCGATATGGCTGACGCCGGGCATGAACACAAGATAACGGGACGGTATGGAGAGCTGGGTGGTCAGGCGAGCGCCCTTGGTGCCTATCGGGTCCTTGGTCACCTGAACCACCAGCGACTGGCCTTCCCGGAGCAAGGTGCGAATATCCGGCACGGTCTTTGGAGCCTCGGCAACGTCTGCGGCGGCAGACTGACTGGGCACAACATCAGAAGCATGAATGAACGCTGCCCGCTCCAGACCAATATCAACGAAGGCGGCCTCCATTCCCGGCAGCACCCGGACAACCTTGCCTTTATAGATGTTACCGACAATACCTTTGCGACTGGTCCGCTCGATGTAGGCTTCCTGAAGCATTCCGTTCTCGACCAAGGCGACCCGGGTCTCAACCGGGGTGACGTTGATCAGGATTTCTTCACTCATGTTTGGCTCTCCTTACTGCGCGGCCAGCTCTGCCAGACCGGATGGCCAGCGTCTGCCAGTAACTCTGCGGTCTCCTGCAAGGGCAACCCCACTACGGCGCTATAGCTGCCCTTCAGTTCACTGACAAAGATACCACCCAGGCCCTGGATACCGTAACTTCCGGCCTTATCCATGGGTTCACCGCTGGCGACATACCGTTTGATTTCCGCTTCAGATAACACCCTGAAGCTGACACTGGTGATGACCAGACAGGACTTACAGTGCGCGCCCTGCGCCAACGCCACTGCCGTCATGACCTGATGGCTGCGGCCAGACAATCGTGTCAGCATGGATTCTGCCTCGGCCTGAGATTCCGGCTTGCCGAGGATCTCACCGTCCACAACCACCGAAGTATCCGAGCCAAGGGCAAGACTTGCAGCGTTCTGAGTCGCCACCCGCAACGCTTTTTCCCGGGCAAGGCGCTCAACGTAGTGCTCTGCGGATTCACCCGAAAGCACGGTTTCGTCGATATCCGCCGGTTGCACGCGAAACACCAAACCAATCTGTTCCAGCAGCTCAGCCCGGCGTGGGGATGCGGATGCAAGGATCAACGGTGTCATCACCACTACCCCAGTTGCCGGTTCAGGCGATCAAGCAAACCGCACACCAAAGGCCAGGCAACGGCGCTGGTCAGCGCCGGCCATAGATAGCTGAACCCGGCCGAATCCGCTCCCAACATCTGCTTGATAAAATGCACCAGCATCTGATTGATACCCAACAGCAAGAACACCAACAGACACTGCTGCGGCAGTGGATACATCCGCAGGCGCTGGTGGATGGTCAATACAAGAAAAGCGATCAGCGCCATACCAAGCGCATTGGTACCCATCGGCGTGGCTTCCAGCACATCGAGCAAAAGCCCAAGGCACCAGGCCATCAGGATTCCAAATTGGGCAGGTGCCCGAAAAGTCCAGTAGAACACCACTAGCCCCAGCCATTCAGGCCGGAATTCAAACCAGCCTACCGGGAACAGCGAAATGCTCAGAACCAGCGCCAGAACAACGGTGATAAAAAACAGCGGGTAGCTGATCACTGACAACATCAGTTGGCTCCCTCTTCAATCTCAGCCGGCAAGCCACCCTCAGCGCGGTCTCGGGTCTCCGGCTGAAATACCACCAACACCATCCGGCTCTGGTTCAGTCGGGCCTTGGGCACGGCGCGAATGGTCACGAAGGGCTCTCCGGGCTCTTTCGTAATCTGGCTGACTTCGGCGACCGGGTAGCCCCGCGGGAAGCGCCCCCCCAGCCCGGAGCTGACCAGCGTATCGCCCTCGCGGATATCAGCGGTATCGGGCACGTGCACCAGATCCAGCTCGCTGGCCTCGCCGTTACCAAGCAGTACCGACCGCAAGCCATTCCTGACCACTTCAACCGGGACCGCGTGACTGCTATCAGACACCAGCAAGACCCGAGAGGTGAACTGACCCGTCTGAATGACCTGCCCCATCAACCCTTCAGCGTCCAGCACCGCCTGCCCCCGGCTCACGCCGTCGCTGTCGCCTTTGTTGATGATAATTTCGTGGGAAAACGGATCTGGCGAAACGCCCACCACTTCACCCACAATAACCCGGTCATCAAGCACCTCAGAGGAGTTCAGCAAGCGACGCAGTTCATTGTTTTCGGAGGCAAGGGCGGCGTATTTGAGCGCACGACGCTCGAGAATCAACATTCGGGCTTTCAGTTCTACGTTTTCACTCTGCAAGTCATCCCTGCTGACAAACAGGCCGGAAAACCAATCACTGAAGCGATAGGGTGCATTGCCCAGCCAGTATACCGGTGCGAGACCGGTCGACAGGGCACTGCGTACAGGAGTGAGTTTATCAAAACGGGCATCGGCAGCGATTAACGCTGCCGATATCAGAATCACAAGAAGCAGTCTGAAGCCGGGAACCGGCCCCTGGACAAAGATGGTCTTAATGGCAAAATCCTCCCACGGGATTAACCCTCCTGGGAGAACATTCCGATACCACCCCGATCAATAACTTCCAGTGCCTTGCCGCCACCCCGGGCCACGCAAGTCAACGGGTCTTCGGCGATGATGACTGGCAAACCGGTTTCTTCGCTAATGAGTTTGTCCAGGCCGCGCAGCAAGGCACCGCCACCAGTCAGAACAATGCCACGCTCGGCGATGTCTGAAGCCAGCTCCGGAGGAGATTGTTCGAGGGCACTCTTCACCGTCTGGACAATCTGGGCCAGTGACTCTTGCAGGGCGTCGAGCATCTCTTCACTGTTAAGTGTGAAAGCACGGGGAACGCCCTCGGCCAGGTTGCGACCGCGCACATCAATCTCGCGGACGTCCAGGCCCTCGTATGCACAGCCGATCTCGTGCTTGATACGCTCAGCGGTCGAATCACCGATCAGACTGCCGTAGTTGCGGCGCACGTAGGTGACGATGGCCTCATCAAACTTGTCACCGCCAACCCGGACGGATTCGGCGTAAACAATGCCGTTCAGGGAAATAATCGCAATTTCAGTCGTGCCACCACCGATATCAACGATCATGGAGCCGCTGGCCTCCTCAACCGGAAGACCCGCACCGATGGCAGCCGCCATGGGCTCTTCAATCAGAAACACCTCGCGCGCACCGGCACCAAGAGCGGATTCACGGATTGCCTTGCGCTCTACCTGTGTGGACTTGCTGGGCACGCACACCAGAACCCGTGGGCTCGGGGTGATAAAGCTGTTTTCATGCACTTTATGGATGAAGTGCTGGAGCATTTTTTCGGTTACCACAAAATCTGCAATCACGCCGTCTTTCATCGGGCGAATGGCGGTGATGTTGCCGGGGGTACGGCCAAGCATACGCTTTGCCTCAGCACCGACAGCGGCAACCGTTTTCTGTGAATTGTTGGTTCGGATGGCAACAACGGAAGGTTCGTTCAGCACAATACCGCGTTCGCGCACGTAAATCAGAGTGTTGGCGGTGCCCAGGTCGATGGACAGGTCGCTTGAAAATAAGCCTCGGAGTCTTTTGATTAACATTCGTGTTTTTTCAACCTGAGAGTTGCGGTTGCAGAAAAGAATGCGGCAACTTTAGCAGTGACACCCGTCTCAGGCAAGGCAACATCAGGGCTTGAGACTTACCATTTACACACTTTATGGGCTATGGCGGGGCCACTCTGTATCCGGATTCTGGTAATATAGTTGGCTTATCTTCACACATCACTGGAGGCAACGTGAGTATTTCCCGTGCGGACATTGAAAAAGTTGCCGTGCTCGCCCGTATTAAAGTGGATGGCGAGCAGGTTTCGGCTCTGGAGAAGGATCTCGGCAACATCCTGGACCTTGTCGATCAACTGAGTGCCGCGGATACCGACTCGGTCGAGCCGATGGCGCACCCGCTGGATGCGGTGCAGAGGCTGAGGCCGGATGTGGTTACCGAGACCAATCAGCGGCAGGCGTTCCAGTCAATTGCGCCGGCCACCGAAGATGGGTTGTACCTGGTACCCAAGGTTATCGAGTGATCCTTTTAAGCACTGATATACCTTTTTAACCAGCAGGTTATCTGACGATCACATATTTCGGGATTGATGATGCATAACAAATCCGTAGCAGAGCTTTCCAGAGAGCTGGAAAGCGGCAAGATTTCCAGTGTGGAGCTGACTCAGCAGTTCCTGGACCGTCTGAAGCAGGAAGACGGCAAGTACAACAGTTTTATTACCATCTCTGACGAGCAGGCCCTGGCCGAGGCGAAGTCAGCGGATGAGATGCGGTCAGCGGGCAAGGCCACGGTGTGGACCGGTGTGCCCTTTGCTCACAAGGATATTTTCTGTACCAACGGCGTTCGCACCAGCTGCGGCTCAAAGATGCTGGAGAACTTTGTACCGCCCTACGATGCGACGGTAACCGAGAAATTCAAGGCGGCGGGCGCGGTGTGCCTTGGCAAGACCAACATGGATGAGTTCGCCATGGGGTCATCCAACGAATCCAGCTTTTTTGGTGCGGTAACCAACCCCTGGGGCCTGTCGAACGGCGAAAAACGCGTTCCCGGCGGCTCATCCGGCGGATCTGCGGCGGCGGTCGCAGCGCGCCTTGTGCCTGCAGCGACGGGCACCGATACCGGCGGCTCCATTCGCCAGCCGGCCGCCCTGTGCAGTATCACCGGGCTGAAGCCCACCTATGGCCGGGTATCCCGTTACGGCATGATCGCCTTTGCCTCGTCACTGGACCAGGGTGGCCCGATGGCCCGCTCAGCCGAAGACGCCGCGCTGATGATGAACGTAATGGCCGGATTCGACCCGAAAGACTCCACGTGCATAGACCGGGACGTACCGGACTATACCGCCACTCTGAACGAGCCGTTGAAAGGCCTGAGAATCGGCCTGCCCAAAGAATACTTCAGTGATCAGCTGTCACCGACCATGGAAGCGCAGGTACGGAATGCGGTGCGTGAGTATGAAAAGCTGGGCGCGACGGTAAAGGATGTGTCTCTGCCCAACGCCAATCTGGCCATCGCTGCCTATTACGTGATTGCTCCGGCGGAGGCATCCGCCAACCTGTCCCGTTTTGACGGCGTGCGCTACGGCTATCGCTGCGCAGATCCCAAGGATCTCATGGACATGTACACCCGCACCCGGGCCGAAGGCTTTGGCAGTGAGGTCAAGCGCCGGATTCTGGTGGGCTCCTACGCCCTGTCTGCGGGTTATTTCGACGCCTATTACCTGAAGGCCCAGAAAGTGCGCCGGTTGATTCAGCAAGATTTCATTAATGCGTTCAAAGAAGTGGACGTACTGATGAGCCCGGTAACGCCTTCCCCTGCGTTTATCCAGGGTGAGAAGACCACCGATCCAGTGTCTATGTACCTGGAAGACGTGTTCACCATCGCCATCAACCTGGCGGGCATCCCGGCCATGTCGGTACCGGCCGGGTTTGTCGACGGACTGCCGGTGGGCCTGCAAATTATCGGAGACTACTTCTCCGAGGCCCGCCTGCTGAACGCCGCCCATCAGTTCCAGCAGGTGACCGACTGGCACCAGCGTGAACCCCAATAAGCCCGACCAAAGGAGACGAACACATGCAGTGGGATATCGTGATCGGGCTGGAAATTCACGTTCAGCTTGCGACCAAAACGAAAATTTTCTCGGGCTCCAGCACCGCCTTCGGTGCCGAGCCCAACACCCAGGCCAACGCGGTCGACCTGGCCATGCCCGGCACCTTGCCGGTGCCGAACGAGCAGGCGTTTCGCTATGCGGTGATGTTCGGCCTGGCCACCAATGCCGAAATCGGCCGCCGCTCCATGTTCGAGCGTAAAAACTACTTTTACCCGGATCTTCCCAAAGGCTACCAGACCACCCAGCTGGCCCAGCCGATCGTCGGCCCCGGCCATGTAGACATCGACCTGGCCGACGGCAGCAGCAAGCGTGTGCGCATTCACCACGCCCACCTGGAAGAAGACGCAGGCAAGTCTCTGCACGAGGACTATCACGGCATGTCCGGCATCGACCTGAACCGGGCCGGCACCCCGTTGATCGAGGTGGTCACCGAGCCAGACATGAATACCGCCGAAGAAGCGGTCGCCTTCGCCAAGAAGCTGCACAGCCTGGTGACCTCTCTGGGCATCTGCGACGGCGACATGTCCCAGGGCTCCATGCGTTTTGACGTCAACATCTCGCTAAAGCCCAAAGGCTCCGAGACCCTGGGCACCCGCACCGAAACCAAGAACCTGAACTCGTTCCGGTTTATGGAACAGGCCATCGCTCACGAAGTTGAACGACAAATGGACATCCTGGAAGACGGCGGCACCATCACCCAGGAAACCCGCCTGTACAACGGCGACCGTGACGAATCCCGTTCGATGCGTTCCAAGGAAGAGGCCAACGATTACCGTTACTTCCCCTGCCCCGACCTGCTGCCGGTAGAAATCGACGACGCCTTCATCGAAGACGCCCGCGCCCGCCTGCCGGAGTTGCCGGACGCCCGCAAGGCAAGGTTCAAGGAGCAGTACGGCCTGAACGATTATGACGCCGGCGTGCTGTCTGGCGACGCCAGACTGGCGACGTTCTTCGAGGAGACCATGGCGCACGGCAAGGACGCGAAACTGGCGGCTAACTGGATTCAGGGCGAGTTTTCCGCACGCCTGAATGCCGAGGAGAAGTCGGTTGCTGAGTCGCCCATTTCCGGCGCCCAACTGGGCGCGCTGGTGACTCGCATTGCCGACAACACGGTCTCGTCTGCCGGTGCCAAGAAGGTATTCGAAGCGCTGTGGTCTGGCGAAAACGACAACGTTGACGCCATCATCGAGGCTCAGGGTCTTAAGCAGGTGTCAGACACCGGCGCGTTGGAATCCATGGTCGATGAGGTTCTTGCGGGCATGCCGGATCAAGTGGCTCAATATCAGGGCGAGGAGGATCCGAAGAAGCGCAAGAAGATGCTCGGCGGCTTTATGGGGCCTTTGATGAAGGCCTCCAAGGGCCAGGGCAACCCCAAGCTGTTCAATGAGATTCTTGTTCGCAAGCTTGGCGGTTAACTTTGGCGGGGCTCATGTTTGGGCCCTAGCCTGTTAGGTTTGGGGAGGGGTGCATTTGGGGCCCCTTCCCAAAAAACGCTACAAGCACATCCATGTGCGCTTGGGCTCCGCCATCCATGGCTCCGCACATTTTTGGGAAGCCCCCCCAAACGCACCCGCACAGACCTTTCAGCAATAGTCCCGTAGAACCACTCAGAGATTGGCAACACAATCGTCCCCGTCCCTCTTCACCGAAACGATGCATAAGACGACAGCACGGTTTTTTTAATGACTACCCCACCAAAAGCCTGACTGACGCCTTGGCGGGCAGGGCCTCCCAAAAATCTGGAGCGCCAGGGATGGCGCGACGAAGCCCTACAGGGACGTATTCACGGGCGTTTTTTGGGAGGCCCTGCCCGCCAAGGCAGTCACTCCCAATCAAGAAGGCTAGGGCCGCCCCTCAAAGAACACGACCAAGGTCAGACCAAACGAGCCCAAAGGTCATGCTCATCGGCATGCTCGACGACGGCCTGGACGATTTGGCCAGGAACCAAGTCGGTTTCTTCGTTCAGGTAGACCATGCCGTCGATCTCAGGGGCATCGGCTTTCGAGCGACCAATAGCACCTTCTTCGTCGACTTCGTCGATGAGCACATCGATCGTCTTGCCGATCTTGGCCTGTAAACGGGCGGCAGAGATTTCAGCCTGCTTGGTCATGAACCGGGCCAGTCGCTCCTCTTTCACATCTTCCGGCACGGCACCCTCCAGCTCATTGGCCTTGGCACCCTCTACTGCGCTGTAGGTGAACGCGCCGACGCGATCCAGTTGCGCCTCGTCCAGCCAGTCCAGCAGGTACTGGAAATCTTCCTCGGTTTCACCGGGGAAGCCAACGATAAACGTAGACCGGATAGTCAGCTCTGGGCAGATTTCCCGCCACTTGCGAATGCGGTCCAGGGTTTTGCTGTCATGGGCCGGGCGCTTCATGGCCTTAAGCACTTTCGGGCTGGCGTGCTGGAACGGGATATCCAGGTAAGGCAGGATCCTGCCCTCTGCCATCAGCGGAATGATGCCGTCCACATGGGGGTACGGATACACATAGTGCAGACGAACCCAAACACCCATCTCGCCAAGAGCTTCGCACAGAGACTGCATTTTGGTTTTGACCGGACGGCCCTGCCAAAACCCGGTGCGGTATTTTATGTCGACACCGTACGCAGAGGTATCCTGAGAGATCACCAGCAGCTCTTTTACCCCGGCATCCACCAGCCGCTTGGCCTCGTCCATCACATCCCCGATCGGCCGGCTGACCAGATCGCCGCGCATGGAAGGTATGATGCAAAAGGTGCAGCGATGATTGCAGCCTTCGGAGATCTTCAGGTAAGCGTAATGCCGCGGTGTCAGTTTAATACCTTGGGGTGGAACCAGATCGACAAAGGGATCATGATCTTTTTTCGGCGGCAGATACTGGTGAACCGAGCCAACCACCTCTTCATAGGCATGAGGGCCAGATACGGCCAGTACGCCCGGGTGGGTCTCCCGAATTTTGTCGGCTTCAGCGCCCATGCAGCCGGTAACGATCACCTTGCCGTTTTCGCTGATGGCCTCGCCGATTACGTCCAGGGATTCCTGCTTGGCAGCATCGATGAAGCCACAGGTGTTCACCACTACGATGTCTGCGTCATTGTAACTTGGCACGACCTCGTAACCGTCCAAACGCAACTGGGTCAGGATACGTTCAGAGTCTACCAGTGCCTTCGGACAGCCCAGGCTGATGAAGCCCACTTTGCCGCCCAGGGCAGCATCTTGTGTTTTCTCGGTCATAAATTTCTGCAGGAATCCCGGGGCGACGCCCCTGATGAATGTAGGGACGCGATTTTACCTCAGCCACGCGCTGACTGCAGCTCCTTGCTGCATACGGATTTGAGTGGATAATATGGATTTCAGGTAAATGATGACGCCAAATTGTGACGTCGTGTTCAGATTTTTTTAATAAAACTGACACAATGCTGGGCAGATTTATTGCTGTTCACTTTTTAAACAGCTAAACCTTCAACCGGCTATACGTTTTTCTGGAAGGCGTTTATGGGAAAGGCAACTTCTTTTCAAACCACACATGCCAGAAGAGTAAACATGAAGCCCATCGCTATAAAAGCTAACCTGCGCAATCAGCAGCGAGTTGATGTCGAAACAGACATTACGATCGAGAAACACGATGGCTGCTGCCTGACTTGCCACGCGTCTAACCTGTCCCGCACTGGTGTGATGCTTTCCTGCAATCAGGAAACGGTTGAGCAATTGGTGCCAGGCATGCGCGCACCCTCCCCGGGCCACTGGATTGAAGTCAAAACCCGCTTTACCGTGCCGGTGCTGCCAACTCAGCCTGTCACCATACTGGCCGACGGAAACATCGTCCATTTGCGCCGCATTGCCAAAGATGAGTTTCAGGTTGGTATCCAGTTCAGTGAATTCGAAGGCAACGGCTTTGATTACATCGACCGCTACGTAGCAAAACTTCTCGCCGACGCACTGAACGAAGCTCGCGAAGCGCACTGATAATTCGCGAGTTTTTGCCTTTCGATTCTCGATCAAAATCCTTCATCAGGCTAATGTCCGACACCCGCCAACGCTATATTATTAGAATCCCAAATTCTTAGCAGACACCTTCTTATACCCTATAGTGCTCTGATATAGTGTTTCATCCGATTCACAGCCATCACAACGCCCCTGCGGCAACGGATGATCATGACGACATACAACCTCACGCATCTCAAACAACTGGAAGCCGAAAGCATCCACATTATCAGGGAAGTAGCGGCCGAGTTTGATAACCCGGTGATGCTCTACTCCGTCGGCAAAGATTCCGCCGTGATGCTGCACCTGGCCCTGAAAGCCTTTTATCCGGGCAAGCCTCCCTTCCCGCTGATGCACGTTGACACCACCTGGAAGTTCCGGGAGATGATTGAATTCCGTGACAAGCAGGTGAGCCGTTACGGCCTGGACCTGATCGTCCACACCAATGAAGACGGTGTAAAGCAAGGCATCGGACCGTTTACCCATGGCAGCGCCAAGCACACCGACATAATGAAAACCCAAGCCCTCAAACAGGCGCTGGACAAGTACAAGTTCGATGCGGCCTTCGGCGGTGCCCGCCGGGATGAAGAAAAATCCCGAGCCAAAGAGCGGGTGTATTCGTTCCGCGATGAGCACCATCGCTGGGACCCGAAAAACCAGCGTCCCGAGCTTTGGAATATCTACAACGGCAAGGTCGACAAAGGTGAGAGCATCCGCGTGTTCCCGCTCTCGAACTGGACCGAGCTGGATATCTGGCAATACATCTATCTGGAAAACATCGACATCGTGCCCTTGTACTTCTCGGCCGTGCGCCCTGTCGTCGATCGCGATGGCACCCTGATCATGGTAGACGACGACCGCATGCCCCTGAAGGAAGGCGAGAAACCGATGATGAAATCGGTACGCTTCCGAACTCTGGGCTGCTACCCACTGACCGGCGCCATCGAATCCGAGGCCAACACGTTGCCGGATATCATTCAGGAAATGCTGCTGGCTACCAGCTCCGAACGACAGGGCCGCGTGATTGACCACGACTCTGCCGGCTCCATGGAACAGAAAAAGCGCGAAGGGTATTTCTGAGATGTCACACCAGTCTGAATTGATCGCCGACGATATTCTGGCGTACCTGAAACAACACGAGAACAAAGAGCTGCTGCGCCTGCTGACCTGCGGCAGCGTGGACGATGGCAAAAGCACGTTGATCGGCCGCCTGCTGCACGACACCAAGATGATCTATGAAGATCACATGGCCAGCCTGAAAACAGATAGCGCCAAGATGGGCACCACCGGCGAAAAGCTGGATCTGGCACTGCTGGTAGATGGTCTGCAGGCCGAGCGGGAACAGGGCATCACTATTGATGTCGCCTACCGCTATTTCAGCACCGACAAGCGCAAGTTCATTATTGCCGACACCCCGGGCCACGAGCAGTACACCCGCAACATGGCCACCGGCGCCTCCACCGCGCAACTTGCCATCCTGATGATCGACGCCCGCCACGGCGTGATGACTCAGACCCGCCGGCATTCGTTTATCGCCTCGCTGCTGGGCATTCGCCACATTGTAGTAGCCGTGAACAAGATGGACCTGGTCGATTTCAGCGAACAGCGCTTCAATGAAATCCGCGACGAGTATCAGGCCTTTGCTGCCCGCCTTGGCCTGAACGATATCCGCTTCGTGCCAATCTCGGCCCTGGACGGCGATAACGTTGTCAATAAAAGCGAGAACACGCCCTGGTTTACCGGCCAGCCGTTAATGGAAATCCTGGAAACGGTGGAAGTATCCCGAGACAAGAATCTGGAGCATTTCCGCTTTCCGGTACAGTACGTTACCCGACCCAACCTTAATTTCCGAGGCTTCTGCGGCACCGTTGCCTCTGGCGTGATCCGCCCGGGTGAAACCGTAATGGCCCTGCCCTCAAGGCGCACCAGTAAGGTCAAGGAGATCGTCACCTTTGACGGCAACCTTGAGGAGGCCTACATCGACCAGGCCGTCACCCTGACCCTGGAAGACGAAATCGACATCAGCCGTGGCGATATGCTGGTGAAAGCGGAAGATGAGCCAGAGGTTCACAACCGCTTCAACGCCAACCTGGTGTGGATGATCGACGCCCCACTGGAAACCGGTCGTCTCTATGACATCAAACTGGGGCCCACGTTTACCTCCGGCACGGTGAAGAAGATTCATCATCAGACCGACGTGAACACCCTGGAGCAGAACCCGAACCCGAGCCAGCTACAGCTCAACGAGATCGGCCTGTGCGAGCTGACTCTGAACCAGCCCATTGCGTTCGATGCCTATCAGCGTAACCACGCCACCGGCAGCTTCATTATCATCGACCGCCTGACCAACGTCACGGTCGGCGCGGGCATGATCGCCGGTTTGGCCGATGGCCTGGAGTCGCTGGATCCGGTTACCCCGGAAGAACGCGAACGTCGATTGGCCCAGAAACCGGTCATCATCGCCTGCAATGGCAAACAGGCCCCGCAACTGGCCCTGGCCGTGGAGCGTGCGCTGTTTGACCAGGGCAAGACGGCGGTGGTGGTGTCTGAAGAAAACACCGGCGACGCCGACGAACGCCGCCGCGTGGCGCAGCTGCTGACCGCCCACGGCCTGGTCGCTGTGACTGTGAATCTTGGCTCTGACATCGCTAATGCCAGCGTTTCAGCTGAGACCGAAGCAGAGATTCCGGCCGTGGTTTCCGGGCTTCTTCAGGAATTGGCTCGCAGCCAGCGAGTTTAACGCGAATATCCCCCTACCCTGGCAGGCTGCCGGGTAGGGGGATGCTCTGCCTTCCCTCTGTTCAAACATCGACCATTCCCGCAGCCCCTCCCGCGATCCGTAATCTGTCCCCACATCGAAGGCAGGCAATGACCAAAAAGCCAGACCATGGCACAATCCCCCGCCATCAAGATTAACCACAGGAGCTGAACATAATGGCCATCAAACACCTGCGCACCGCCTTCGCCAGCCAGTACCAGCCGGGCCAGCCTGCCCGCCTTGTTGCCGGTGAGGCTCAGCAGGAGCCCGGTGGCGACTACGAAGCCCTGCACAAACAGATGAAGCGCCTGTTCAACAGCAAACCCGGCAAGAAATACGGCCGCTTCTCCGATGACGTCGGCGAGTGCCCTTTCAGCGCCTGGCTAAAAGATTACCTCGAAGACAAACAAACCTTCGCCGCCATGACCGATCGCCTGTTCGGCCAGTGGCAGGAACTGCTCAACGGCAGCCAGGAGGAATTCGACGGCCACCTGGTCATTGTCCATGACGCCCTGGCCGACGCCGAAGTGGTATACCTCTATATCCTCGAAACCGACGGCGCCATGCGCTTCGACGGCAGCCAGAAGCTCGACGCCACCGATGTGCTGAGCCTGTCACGCCTCAACCTGGCCGTCAGAATCGAACTGGACGACTGGCGCAACGACAACGCCAGTGACAACTACATGACCCTCATCCACGCCCGCGGCACCGGCGATCCCGGCGATCTGTTCATTCGTCTGTGCGCATTCACCAACAGCGTGGACGTGGAAAAAGAAACCATGACCTTTCTGGACGCGGTCGAAGCCTTCGCCAAATCCAGCGAACCGGAAAAAGCCGGGGAAGTGCGCACCAAAGCCTATGAGTTCTGCAAAGACCAGCACGCCCTGGGCGAGCCGGTGGCCATTGAGGCCCTGTCGAGCTACCTGGACGAAGGCCAGCCCGAGCGCTTCAAGGAATTCGCCAACCAGAACGCTGAAATGCCCGAAACCGGCGTACTGCACCCGGACCACCGCAAGGTCAAAAAGCTCGTCCGCATTGCCGGCTCCGGCGGCGGCATGAGCGTGTCGTTCTCATCGGACCTGGTCAACCAGGCGGTCTACTACGACCGCGACAAAGACGCCCTGACCATCACCCGCCTGCCCAAGGCCTTGCGGGAGCAGCTGCAGCGGTTCCTGGAAGCTCGCGAGGACTAGTTTGATTCCATGTTTTCCGGTTGATCGTCCCACCTGGGGCGATTGGCCCTCAGTTTTCTGACGTCCTGCATCCACCCTACCCCGTCGATCAACTCACCAGTGTCGTGGTCGATCGGCGGATACGGCAAATTCCGATCATCGCAATACCGCTTCACCGTGGGTTGGCTCCAGCAGAACAACAAGCGATTGTATTCCTCATCCGGCATCCGTCGCTGATCAAACATCCCCGCCAGCTTCCGCTGCCGCTGGGCCTCCGACAGGATGATGGAGCAGGCAGAGGACACATTCAGCGACTCCACCATACCCATCATCGGAATCACAACATGCTCATCTGCCTGCTCGGCGGTGACCGGATTCACCCCGTCCACCTCATTGCCCATAATGATCGTGCACGGCACCGTGTAATCCACCTCACGAAAATCCACCGCCCGCTCGGACAGCTGCGCAGCATAGATCTTGTGGCCCTGCGCTTTGAGCTCGGTAACGGCATTGTCCATAGTGGGATGAGTATGGGTCGTCACCCAACGAAAGCTGCCCCCGGCGGTCTTCCGAAATGCCCGAAAACCCTCCTTGGGCCACACCACATGCATGTGCGCCAGGCCGAAGGCATCGCAGGAACGGATAATGGCAGACAAGTTTCTGGGCTTGTGCACCTGATCCGTCAACACCCGCAGGTCGGGTTGGCGGGTGTTCAGGATTTGTTTGATTCGGGCGAGGCGTTCGGGGGTCATAAGTGTATTGGTTAGCTTTAATTTTTCGGCTTCCACAAACCGATCGTCGAGCTTGTAGAATCCAGCAGAAGTGTATGGGAAGGGTTTTGGGGTGAGCTTTCCAAAACTGTGCGGAGCCAGGGATGGCGGAGCCCAAGCGTCACACGGACGTGCCGGAGGAGCGTGTTTTGGAAAGCTCACCCCAAAAGCCTTCATGCACCAAACTGGAGTTGCTGCGAATGATACCACAGCAAAACCCGAGACAACGGTGGTTGAAGTTTAAGCACCCCGCTATAATGTGCAGTCCAATTTTTGCCAGCGCCAAATTTACCACTCCCGGCGCAACACACAACCGACAACGTGAGACCCATGGCCAAAAAGCTGTACATCAAAACCCACGGCTGCCAAATGAACGAGTATGACTCTGCCCGCATGGCAGACCTGCTCAAAACCGGCGAAACCGTGGAAATGACCGACTCGCCGGAAGACGCCGACATCCTGCTGCTGAACACCTGCTCCATCCGCGAAAAAGCCCAGGACAAAGTGTTCCACCAGCTCGGCCGTTGGAAAAAGCTCAAAAGCAAAAAGCCCGACCTGATTATCGGAGTGGGCGGCTGCGTCGCCAGCCAGGAAGGCCAGGCCATCATCGACCGGGCCCCGTTTGTCGACATGGTGTTCGGCCCGCAAACCCTGCACCGCCTGCCCGACATGATCACCGAAATACGCACCAAAGGTAACGGCGTGGGCGTGGTCGACGTCAGCTTTCCCGAGATCGAAAAATTCGACAACCTGCCCGACCCCGGCGCCGACGGTCCGTCCGCGTTTGTCTCGATCATGGAAGGCTGCAGCAAATACTGCACCTTCTGCGTGGTGCCCTACACCCGCGGCGAAGAAGTCAGCCGCCCGGTCGACGACGTGATCGCCGAAGTTGCCCACCTGGCCAGCCAGGGTGTGCGTGAAGTGAACCTGCTGGGCCAGAACGTCAACGCCTACCGTGGCGATACCCACGATGGCGACGTGATGGATATGGCAGAACTGATCGAACTGATTGCGTCCATCGACGGCATCGACCGCATCCGCTACACCACCTCTCACCCTGTGGAATTCAGCGATTCGCTGATCGAGATCTACGAGCGGGTTCCGGAACTGGTCAGTCACCTGCACCTGCCAGTGCAGAGCGGCTCTGATCGCATTCTGGCGGCGATGAAGCGCGGTCATACCGCGCTGGAGTACAAATCCAAACTGCGCCGTTTGCGCAAGATCCGGCCAGATATCAGCTTTTCCTCGGACTTTATCATCGGTTTCCCGGGCGAATCCGATAAAGACTTCGAAGACACCATGAAACTGATCAACGACATCGGCTTCGATATGTCCTTCAGTTTTGTCTACAGCGCTCGTCCGGGCACACCGGCCGCGGATTTGCCGGATGACACGCCGATGGAGGTCAAGAAGCAGCGATTGTCGATTCTGCAGAACCGGATCAACCAGCATGTGATGGATATCAGCCGCAAGATGGTCGGCAGCACCCAGCGGATTCTGGTCACGGGCTTGTCCAAGAAAGATCCGGGCGAATACTCTGGCCGCACCGAGAACAACCGGATCGTCAATTTCCGCCACGACAACCCTGCGGTGGTTGGCCATTTTGTCGATGTCGAAATTGTTCAGGCCTACGCCAATTCCTTGCGCGGAGTTCCGGTTAACTCTGAGCTGTTCTGATTTTGCAGTTTGGCCTATAGCCTGCTCCATTTGCTCTGGGCTTGGCGTGTGGAGGCAGGTTGGAGGGGCCTCCCAAAAAACGCTCCTTCGGCACGTCCATGTGACGCTTGGGCTCCGCCATCCATGGCTCCGCACATTTTTGGGAGGCCCCTCCAACCTACCTCCGTCCGACAATGGAATGGCATGCCTACAAAAATGCACTCCTTAAGGTGAACAGAATATCTCTTTAACTTAAGCGCCAGCGCCTACTTGTTTTTAACCCTGCGGGCCTGCACATTAGTTAGATAAGGAGAGGGCTGGCGGGGCTTTCCAAAAATCTGGAGCGCCAGGGATGGCGCGACGAAGCCCTACTAAGATGTACTTG
>HLSNC_1000197_pt1 | contig 69483 bp, 58 predicted proteins | sample HotLakmetagenome_2_FD_14041 | JGI IMG/M metagenome (IMG submission 14041)
CGGGGGCGTGACCCCCCGGGAGGATGCGCATCTTCCGTCCCTTGGCCCTGACGGGGGCTGTCTGCGGGACCGGCAGCCGCGAAGCGTCCATATGGCGCGGGGGGGGGAGGGTGTCTCCGCCCCCGCGGATCGATCGCCGGGCAGGATGCCGCCGGGTGGTTGAGGATCCGTGACCCCGCCGCGCGTTGCGCCGCCGACGCGGCTTTGCAAGCCGGGGTCGGTCGGGCTAGAACCGGGGCATGGACCATCCGCTGATCGACCTGATCGATGCCCGTATCGCCGCCGCCGAGGCCGAGGGCGCCTTTGACGACCTGCCCGGCGCCGGCCAGCCGCTGCCGCCGTGCGACGATCCCGAAAACGCCCTGCTGAACCGGCTGATGCGGGACAGCGGCGCCGCGCCGGAGTTCGTCACCCTGGCGCGGACCCTGAAGGCCTTGCGGGCCGAACTGGCCGAGACCGGCGACCGCAGCGCGCGGCGCATCCTGATGCGCGAGATGTCGATGCTGGAGGCGCGGATCGAGATGGCGCGCCGGGCATGGACAGGCTGACGCCTGCGGCCGACCGCCGCCCGGGGGCCTGTCGGACCCCAAGAAGTCCGGGTCGATGAGCGGCGTCCGGGACCAGTACGAGGCCTATCCCTATCCCGCGCGCGACCCCGCCGACGAGGCGGCGCGGCTGATCACCGGATCGCCCTCGGACCCGCGCGAGATGGACCATTTCCTGTGGCAGGGGCGGCGCGACTGGTCGCGGCCCTTGCGGGCGCTGGTGGCCGGCGGCGGGACCGGCGACGGGCTGATCCAGCTGGCGCAGAAACTGGCCTGGGCCGGGGTCGCCTGCGACATCACCTATGTCGACCTGTCCGGCGCCGCGCGCGCGGTGGCCGAGGCGCGGGCGGCGGCGCGGGGGCTGCAGGGGATCACCTTCGTCACCGGTTCGCTGCTCGAGGCGCCCGGGCTGGGGCGCTTCGATTACATCGATTGCTGCGGCGTGCTGCATCACCTGCCCGACCCGGCCGAAGGGTTCGCCGCCTTGCGCGCCGCGCTGGCGCCGGGGGGCGGGATGGGCTTCATGGTCTATGCGCCCCATGGCCGGTCCGGGGTCTATCCGTTGCAGGAGGCCTTCGGCGCGCTGTTCGAGGGGCTGGCGCCGCATCAGCGCCTGGCCCGGGCGCGGGCGGTGATGGCGAAGCTGCCCGCGGGCCATCCGTTCCGCCGCAACCCGAACCTGGGCGATCACCTGGCCTCCGATGCCGGGTTCTATGATCTGCTGCTGCACAGCCAGGACCGGGCCTTCGCGGTCGAGGAACTGCTGGCCCTGCTGGCGGCGACCGGCTGGGCCCTGGCCGGTTTCGCGCAGGGCGGGCTTTACGACCTCGCGCGGCTGGCCGAGGTGCCCGAGGGGATGGAGGCGGCCCGGGCGATGGGCCTGGCCGAGCGGTTGCGCGGCACGCTCAAGGTCCATGTCGGCTATGCGGTGGCGGCCGGCGCCGGGGACAGCATCGCGCGGCCCGCGGACCGCGCCCTGGTGCCGCACCTGGCCGGCGGCGCGGCGGCGCGGGTCGCGCAGGCGGTGGCCTCGGGGCAGCCGCTGCCGGTGAAGCTGGCCGGCACGCGCGAGGCGCTGGTGCTGCCGCGCAAGGCGGCGCCGCTGATCGCCGCGATCGACGGCCGCCGCGCCCTGGGTGCGATCGAAGCCCGGTCCGGGCTGGACCGGATCGGCTTCGGCGCGCTCTGGGCGGCGGTGGACCGGACGCTGACCCCCTGGGGCCTGCTGCATTATTCGGGGCTGCGGGCCTAGGGCGCATCGCTGCGCCGCCCCGCCCGGGCCGGGCCGGGCGCGTCGTCACGCAGGACCGCGGCGCCGGGTTGCGGGCTGACCGCCGGGCGCCGGTCGCGCGGGGCAAGGCGCGGTCATCGCATCGGCCCCTCTGTTCGGCTGGACAACGGGCTGGCGCTGGCCCAGTCTGCACCCATGTGCGGACGGATCGCCAATACCGTGCCCCAGACCGCGATGGCGCAGCTGTTCGGGGCGGTGCCGGCCAATGACCTGCCGGTCGTGCCGGATTACAACATCTGCCCGACCCAGGCGGTGGCGGTGGTCACCAGCGATGCCGGGCTGCGGCATCTGCGGCCGATGCGCTGGGGGTTCATTCCGCATTGGTACAGGGCACCCAATGACGGCCCGCTGCTGATCAACGCCCGGGCCGAGACGATCGCCGAAAAGCCCGCCTTTCGCGCCGCCGCCCGGGCGCGGCGCTGCATCCTGCCGGCAAGCGGTTTTTATGAATGGGAACGCGACGGCAAGGTGAAGCTGCCCTGGTTCGTCGCGCGGGCCGACGGGGCGCCGATGGGTTTTGCCGCGATCTGGCAGACCTGGGAAGGCGCGGAGGGGCCGCTGGTCACCTGCGCGATCGTCACCACCGGCGCCAATGCCGACATGGCGCGCATCCATCACCGCATCCCGGTGGTGCTGGAGCCGGACGATTGGGCCCTGTGGCTGGGCGAAGCGGGACACGGCGCGGCGCGGCTGATGCGGGCGCCGCAGAACGGCGTTCTGAGCTTTCACCGGGTCGGCACGGCGGTCAATTCCAACCGCGCCGAGGGGCCGGAGCTGATCGACCCGATCGAGGCTTGATCGGGGTCAAGGGAACCGGGCCGGCCGGGCGCTAGGATGGCGCCAGCGACGGGGGTGCCGATGGGCGCGATCGCCTATACGACAAGGGGACTGACCAAGGTCTATGGCGACGGGCACACGGCGGTGCATGCCCTGCGCGGTGTCGACCTGCAGGTGCCCGAGGGCGAGGTCGTGGTGCTGCTGGGCCCGTCCGGGTCGGGCAAGTCGACGCTGCTCAACATCCTGGGCGGGCTGGACCGGCCGACCGAAGGCACCGCGCGGTTCCGCGACACCGAGCTGACCGGGCTGAACGACCGGCAGCTGACCCGGTATCGGCGCGATCATATCGGCTTTGTCTTTCAGTTCTACAACCTGATGCCCAGCCTGACCGCGCGCGAGAACGTCGAACTGGTGACCGAGATCGCCCGCGACCCGCTGGATCCCGGCGCGGCGCTGGACCTGGTGGGGCTGGGCGCGCGGATGGATCATTTCCCGGCCCAGCTGTCGGGCGGCGAACAGCAGCGCGTCGCCATCGCCCGGGCGGTGGCGAAACAGCCCGACGTGCTGTTCTGCGACGAACCCACCGGGGCGCTGGACAGCCAGACCGGGCGCGACGTGCTGGCCGTGCTGCAGCGGCTGAACCAAAGCCTGGGCACGACGGTCATGATCGTCACCCATGCGGCCAGCACCGCCGGCATGGCCGACCGGGTGATCCGCTTTGCCGATGGCCGGATCACGAGCGACGCGCGCAACGCGACCAAGCTGGACGCGGCGGAGATCCACTGGTGAGCCCGCTGACCCGCAAGCTGCTCCGCGACCTGTGGCGGATGAAGGGACAGGCGCTGGCCATCGCCCTGGTGATCGCCACCGGCGTGATGATGACGGTGATGATGACCGGGCTGGTCGAAAGCCTGTCGGAAACCCGTCGCGCCTATTACGAACGCTACCGGCTGGCCGATATCGTCGCCCCGGTGGTGCGCGCGCCCGACCGGCTGGCCGAGGCGGCGGCGCGGATCGACGGGGTCGCGGCGGTGCAGACCCGGATCACCGGCGGCGCGCTGATCGACATGCCGGGCCGGGCGGTGCCGATCCAGGCCCAGGCGCTGTCGCTGCCCGACCGGGGGGCGGCGCGGCTCAACGACATCCACCTGACCGCGGGCCAGGGGCTGGCGCGCGCCGGCGATGACGACATCCTTCTGCTGCAGAGTTTCGCCACCGCCTGGGGGCTGGGCCCGGGCGATACGCTGAGCGTGACGATGAACGGCGCAAGGCGCGAACTGACCGTCGTCGGGCTGGCGCAAAGCCCCGAATTCCTGTTCACCGCCGCCCCGGGAGAGATGATCGCCGATGACAGCCGCTATGGCGTGTTCTGGATGCGCCACGGCGCGCTGGCGGCGGTGCAGGACCAGCAGGGCGCCTTCAACCAGGTGCTGGTCGGGCTGACCCGCGATGCCGATGCCGAGGCGGTCAAGGATGCGCTCGACCGGCTGCTGGACCCCTATGGCGCGACCGGCGCCCATGGCCGCGACGGCCAATTCAGCGACATCGTCATCACCCAGGAAATCGCCGGGCTGCGGTCGACCGCCGCTTCGGTGCCGCCGATCTTTCTGGCCGTGGCGGCGTTCCTGCTGAACATCGTGGTCGGTCGGCTGGTCCAGGCCGAGCGCGAGGAAATCGGGCTGATGAAGGCTTTCGGCTATACCGATACCGAGGTCAGCCTGCATTACCTGCGTCTGGTGCTGGCGATCGCGGTGATCGGCGCCGCGCTGGGCTGCCTGTTCGGGATCTATGCCGGCTACGGCATGACCGACCTGTATCTGAAATTCTTCAAGTTCCCCTTCCTGGTCTTCCGGCTGGACCCGGCCTCCTTCGTGATCGGGGTCGGGGCGTCGATCCTGGCGGCCTCGGCCGGGGGGATGCTGGTGCTGCGCCGGGTCTTCGCCCTGGCCCCGGCCGAGGCGATGCGCCCGCCCGCGCCGGCGGATTATTCACGCACCGGCCGGGTCGGGCAGGCGGTGCTGAACCTGGTCGACCAGCCGACACGGATGGTGATCCGGCGCCTGACCCGACAGCCGGTGCGGATGGCCGGATCGGTGATCGGGATCGCCTGCGGCATGGCGCTGTCCTCGGCCATGCTGACGATCTTTGCCGCCTTCGACGTGACGATCGAGAACGGCTTTGCGGTGGCCGACCGATCCCATGCGCTGGTCGGTTTCAACCGCGCGGTGTCGGAGGACACGATCCTCGCGCTGAAGCGCCGCCCCGGCGTGATGCGGGCCGAACCGATGCGCCAGGTGCCGGTGATCCTGTCGAACGGGCGGCACGAGCATCGCGGCGCCATCACCGGCCTGCCCGAGGGCGCGACGCTGATCCGCGCCCTGAGCGCCGAGCTGGCCGAGATCGAGATGCGCCGCGACGGGCTGATCGTGTCGCAGGTGCTGGCCGACAAGCTGCATCTGGCGCCGGGCGATACCCTGCGGGTCGATGTCCGCGAAGGCCGCCAGCCGGTGCTGGACCTGCCCGTCGCGGCGGTGGCGACCGGGTTTTCCGGCACCCCGGTCTATATGGAGCTGGAGGCGCTGAACCGGGCGCTGGACGAACCCGGCCGGGTGTCGGCCGCGGCGCTGCTGGTCGATGGCGCGCAGGCGGAGGCGCTCTATGCCTGGCTCAAGGACCAGCCGGCCGTGGCCGGGGTGGCGATCAAGAACGAGATGCGCGCCGCGCTGGAGCGGATGATGGACGAAGGCGCCGGCCAGACCCGGTTCATCCTGGGCGCGCTGGCCTTCGTGCTGACCTTCGGCATCGTCTACAACACCGCCCGCATCGCCCTGGCCGAACGCGGCCGCGACCTGGCCAGCCTGCGGGTGATCGGCTTTACCCGGGGCGAGGCGGCCTATGTGCTGCTGGGCGAACTGGCGGTGGTGACGCTGGTCGCGGTGCCGCTGGGCGCGGCGCTGGGCCATGGCGTCACCCAGCTGTTGGCGGCGGCCTATTCGTCCGAGCTGTATGTCATACCGGCCCTGTTCGCCCCGGCCGCCCAGGGCCAGGCGGCGCTGGTGGTGCTGTCGGCGGCGCTGGCCTCGGGGCTGTTGGTGAAGCGCGACCTGGACCGGGCCGACCTGGTCGAAACCCTCAAGACACGGGAGTGAGCGATGGCGAAAGTGCACAGGCGAACCCGGCTCTGGCTGGCCCTGATCACCCTTGCCCTGGTGGCGGGCGCGATCACCCTGGCGCTGTGGCCGCGGCCGATGATGGTCGATTTCGCAGCCGTCACCGAAGGTCCGATGGAGGTGACGATCGACGAAGAGGGCCGGACCCGGGTGGGCGAGGCCTATGTCGTGTCGGCCCCGGTCAGCGGCACCTTGCTGCGGGTTTCGGTCCAGCCGGGCGATCCGGTCCGGGGCGGCGAGACGGTGGTGGCGCATATGCGCCCCTCCGATCCCGTTGCGCTGGACATCCGCACCCGCGAACAGGCCCGCGCCGCGGTCGTCGCCGCCGAGGCCGCCCTGCGCCTGGCCGAGGCCGATCTGCTATCGGCCGACGCCGCCGACGACCTGGCCCGGTCCGATCTTGAACGGACCGAACGGCTGGCGGCCTCGGGCACCGCGTCGCAGGCGGCGCTGGACCGGGCGCGGGGCCAGGCGCGGTCGACCGCGGCGATGCTGGAAACCGCCCGCGCCGCGATCGCCATGCGCCAGGCCGAGCTGCAATCGGCCCGCGCCACGTTGATCGGCTTCGACGATCAGGGACTGGCCCGGGCGCTGGAGCCCGAGGACGAGGACATCCCCCTGCTGGCCCCCGCCGACGGCCGCATCCTGCGGCTGTTCCAGCAATCGGAAACCGCGATGGGCGCCGGCACCCCGATCCTCGAGATCGGCGATATCGCCGGCGACCTGGAGGTGGTGGCGGAGCTGCTGTCCTCGGACGCGGTGCAGGTCGCGGTGGGCGATCCGGTCCGGATCGAGGATTGGGGCGGGCCGGATGCGCTGGCCGGCACGGTGGCCCGGATCGACCCGGTCGGGGTGACGCGGGTCTCGGCCCTCGGGGTCGAGGAACAGCGCGTCACGGTCGTGGTCGCCCTGACCGATCCGCCCGAGGCGCGCGCCGCGCTGGGCCATGGCTACCGGGTGGAGGCGCGGATCGTCGTCTGGCAGGCCGAGGCGGCGCTGATCGCGCCCAATGCCGCGCTGTTCCGCCACGAGGGCGGCTGGGCGGTGTTCCGCGCGGCCGACGGCGCCGCCCGCCTGACCCCGGTCGGGATCGGCCGGATGAACGGCACCCAGGCCGAGGTGCTGGCCGGGCTGCAGGCGGGGGACCGGATCGTCCTGTATCCGTCGGCGGCGCTGACCGACGGGCAGGCGGTGACGCAGCGGATCGTCGAATAGGCGCCCGCCTCGCCGGGGCGGGGCCTGTCCATGGCCGTCCGCGCGGCCTATGATCGCGCCGGCAGGACCACGAACGGAGCGGCGACATGACACGCGTGCTGATCGCGGGGCTGGGCAACATGGGCCGGTCCCATGCGCTGGCCCATCACCATCACCCGGGGGCCGAGATCGTCGGCCTGGTGAACCGCAGCGGGGCGGTCGAGGCCCCGGAGCTGCAGGGCTACCCGGTGTTCACCGATTTCCACGCGGCCCTGGCCCGGACAAGGCCCGACCTGGTGGTGATCGCCACCTATACCGATACCCATGCCGCCTTTGCCATCGCCGCGATGGAGGCCGGCGCCCATGTCTTTGTCGAAAAGCCGCTGGCCGAAACGGTGGCCGAGGCCCGCGCGGTGGTCGACAGCGCGACGCGGCTGGGGCGCAAGCTGGTGGTGGGCTACATCCTGCGCCACCATCCCGGCTGGATCCGGCTGATCGCCGAGGCGCGGGCGCTGGGCGGGCCCTATGTGTTCCGGCTGAACCTCAACCAGCAATCGGACGGGCCGACCTGGGCGGTGCACAAGGCGCTGATGCGGACCACCTCTCCGATCGTCGATTGCGGCGTGCATTATGTCGACGTGATGTGCCAGATCACCGACGCCGCCCCGCTGCGGGTGCACGGGATGGGCCTGCGCCTGTCCGACGAGATCGCCCCCGACATGTACAATTACGGCCAGTTCCAGGTGGTCTTCGCCGATGGGTCGGTGGGCTGGTACGAGGCCGGCTGGGGGCCGATGATGTCCGAGGTCGCCGATTTCGTGAAGGACGTGATCTCGCCCGCCGGGGCGGTGTCGATCCTGTCGGGGATGCAGCCCGACAGCGACAGCGTCGAGGGCCATACCAGGGTCGGCACGCTGCGCCTTCACCGGGCCGGGCAGGGCGACACGGATGTGGAATTTCCCGACGAGCCCGACCATGACGCGCTCTGCGCCGCCGAGCAGGCCCATGTCCTGCGCGCCATCGACCAGGATCTGGACCTGACCCGGCACATGCAGGATGCCCTGCGGTCGCTCGCCGTCTGCCTGGCCGCCGATCGCAGCATCCGCGAGGGCGGGGTGATCCGGCTCGACCAGGGCTGAGCGCCCGGAACGGGTGCGAAAACCGCCCGCGCGTGCTTGACGCCCACCCCCCCGGGGCCGTAACCGGACCCCGCACAGGAGATCCCGCCATGCCCTTCGACCGTTCGATCAAGATCGCCCCCTCCATCCTCTCGGCCGATTTCGCCGATTTCGGCCGCGAGATCCGCGCGATCGAGGACCAGGGCGCCGACTGGGTCCATGTCGACGTGATGGACGGCCATTTCGTGCCCAACCTGACCTTCGGCCCGCCGGCGGTGAAGGCGTTCCGGCCGCATGTGAAAACGGTCATGGATGTGCATCTGATGATCGCCCCGGTCGATCCCTATATCGAGGCCTATGCCGCGGCCGGGGCCGACATCATCACCGCCCATCTGGAGGCCGGCCCGCATCCGCACCGCACCCTGCAGGCGATCCGGGCGACCGGCCGCAAGGCCGGGATCAGCCTGAACCCCGGCACGCCCGCCGGCGCGATCTCGGAATTGCTGGACCTGGTCGACATGGTCCTGGTGATGAGCGTCAATCCCGGCTTCGGCGGGCAGAGGTTCATCCCCGCAAGCATCGAAAAGGTGCGCCAGCTGCGTGCGATGATCGGCGACCGCCCGATCCATATCCAGGTCGATGGCGGGGTCGACCCGGTCACGGTGGGCCCGCTGGTCGCCGCCGGGGCCGATTGTTTCGTCGCCGGGTCGGCGGTGTTCAAGGGCGGCTCGGTCGATGCGCCCGAGGTTTACGGCGCCAATATCCGCGCCATCCGCGACGCCGCCGAGGGCGCCCGGGTCGCGGCGGAATAGGCCGATGCCGACCATCGCCCCGGGCCCGCGCGACCAGATCCCCTCGATGGGCTGTTCGATCAAGTGGACGGCAGCGTGAGGCGGGCCATCGTCTTTGACCTGGACGGCACGCTGATCGACAGCGCGCCGGATATCCACCGGGCCGTGAACGCGGTGCTGGCCGGCGAGGGCCCGGGCCGGGTCGGCTTCGAGCAGCTGCGCGGGTTCATCGGCAATGGCGCGGCGGTGCTGATCCGCCGGGTGATCGCGGCGCTGGGCCTGCCCGGGGATGAAGCGACCCAGGACCGGCTGCTGGAGGCCTTTCTGCGGCGCTACGAACAGGCGCCGGAGCTGACCACGCTCTATCCCGGGATGCGCGCGGCGCTTGACGGGTTGCTGCGGGACGGGTTCACCCTGGGGCTGTGCACCAACAAGCCGATCGCCCCGACCCGGGTGGTGATGGACCATTTCGGCCTGACCCCGCTTTTTTCGGCCCTGATCGGCGGCGACAGCCTGCCGCAACGCAAGCCCGACCCGGCGCCGTTGCGCGCGGTTATGGACCGGCTGGGGGTCACGACCTGCCTTTATGTCGGCGACAGCGAGGTCGACGCGGAAACCGCCGAACGCGCCGGCGTGCCCTTTGCGCTGTTCACCCAAGGGTATCGCAAGTCGCCGGTCGAGGCCGTGCCCCATGCCCGCGCCTTCGACCATTTCGACGCGCTGCCCGGCATCGTGGCGGATCTGTTCGCGGCGGGCGCCACGGGATAACGCTCAGGGTGTCACCGGGGCCTGTTCCACCACCGCCTCCATCGCCACATAGGTCGAGGTGGCGGCGACATGGGGCAGGGCCGAGATGGTTTCGCCCAGCACCCGCCGGTAATCTGCGATGTCGCGGCTGCGCACCTTGAGCAGGTAGTCGAAGCCGCCGGCGATCATGTAGCATTCCTCGATTTCCGGCACCCGGCGCACCGCGTCGTTGAAGGCCGCCAGCGCCGCCTTGCGGGTGTCCGACAGCCGCACCTCGGCGAAGGCGACATGGGGCAGGCCCAGCTTGCCCGGGTCCAGCATGGCGCGGTAGCCGGTGATCACGCCGGCCGCCTCCAGCGCCCGCACCCGGGCCGCGACCGGGGTTTTCGACAGGCCGACCTTGCGCGCCAGTTCGGCCAGCGGCAGCCGTCCGTCGCGGGCCAGATGGGCCAGGATTTTCCTGTCGATGGCGTCCATGGCGGGCCTTTCGTCCGGTTTCGGGCCTCAGAATAGCGCAAAGGACCGCATCTGACGAGAATTTGGTCCGATCGCCTGTCCGCCCTGGTGTAGACTGGACCGGAAACCCCAGGGAGTCCCGCCGATGAATGCCCCCGATCTGTCCGCCCTGACCGGTGCCGCGAAACATGCCGATGAGCCGGCGCTGCTGGCAGCGCTGAGCGAAGAGGCCGCCCTGGACCCTGCCGCCCGCGCCGCGATCAGCGCCCGCGCCGCCGATCTGGTCGCCCGCATCCGGGCCGAGGACAAGCCCACGCTGATGGAGCATTTCCTGGCCGAATACGGCCTGTCGACCCAGGAGGGTGTGGCGCTGATGTGCCTGGCCGAGGCGATGCTGCGGGTGCCGGACAATTTCACCATCGACGCGCTGATCGAGGACAAGATCGCGCCTTCGGATTGGGGCCGCCACCTGGGCGAGGCCTCGTCGAGCCTGGTCAATGCCTCGACCTGGGCGCTGATGCTGACCGGCCGCATCCTGGACGATCCCGGCGCGGGCCTTGCCGGCACCCTGCGCGGCCTGGTCAAGCGGCTGGGAGAGCCGGTGATCCGCACCGCCGTCTGGCAGGCGATGCGCGAGATGGGCCGGCAATTCGTGCTGGGCGAGAGCATCGACAAGGCGCTGGCCCGCGCGGCGGGGCAGGAGGCGAAGGGATACAGCTACAGCTACGACATGCTGGGCGAGGCGGCGATGACCGCGGCCGATGCGGCGCGCTATGCCGACAGCTACGCCGCCGCGATCACGGCGATCGCGGCCCGCTGCACCCAGCCCGAGGTTTCGCGCAATCCCGGCATCTCGATCAAGCTGAGCGCGCTGCATCCGCGCTACGAGGTCGCGCAGGAGGCCCGGGTGATGGCCGAGCTGGTGCCGGTGGTGCGGGGCCTGGCCCGGCAGGCCGCCGCCGCCGGCATGGGGCTCAACATCGACGCCGAGGAACAGGACCGGCTGGTGCTGTCGCTCAAGGTCATCGCGGCGGTGCTGGAGGATCCGGAACTGGCCGGCTGGGACGGGTTCGGCGTGGTCGTGCAGGCCTATGGCAAACGGGCGGGGGCGACGCTCGACTGGCTGCATGCCCTGGCCACGCGGCTGGACCGGCGGATCATGGTGCGGCTGGTCAAGGGCGCCTATTGGGACACCGAGATGAAACATGCCCAGGTCGAGGGGCTGCCGGATTTCACGCTGTTCACCTCCAAGCCCGCGACCGATGTCAGCTATATCGCCAATGCCCGCAAGCTGTTCGCCATGGCCGACCGGATCTACCCGCAATTCGCCACCCACAACGCCCATACGGTCGCCGCGATCCAGGCGATGGCGGGCAATGCGGCCTACGAATTCCAGCGCCTGCACGGGATGGGCGAGCGGCTGCATGATATCGTCCTGCGCGAAGGCGGCGGGCGCTGCCGGATCTATGCCCCGGTGGGCGCCCATCGCGACCTGCTGGCCTATCTGGTGCGGCGGCTGCTGGAGAACGGCGCCAATTCGAGCTTCGTCAACCAGATCGTGGACGAGGATGTCCCGCCCGAAGAGATCGCCGCCGATCCCTTTGCCGCGGCCAAGGCGGCCCCGGCCGGGCTGGTGGCGCCGGCGGCCCTGTTCGGGGCGCGGCGCAATTCGGCGGGCGTCGACCTGACCGACGACGCGGCGCTGGCGGCGCTCGAGGCCGCGCGGGCGGTGCCGGTGCCCGAGGCCGGGCCGATCACCGCCGCGCCGGTCAGCGGGACCGCGCGGATGATCCGCAACCCGGCGACCGGCGCCGATCTGGCGCAGGTGGTCGAGGCCGATGCCGCCTGCGTCGCCGCCGCGCTGGAGGCCGCCCGGCCCTGGACGGCCGACCCGGCCGCGCGCGCGACGGTACTGCGCCGGGCGGCCGACCTCTATGAGGCCGAGGCCGGGCCGATCTTTGCCACCCTGGCGCGCGAGGCCGGCAAGGCGCTGCCCGATGCGGTGAACGAGCTGCGCGAGGCGGTCGATTTCCTGCGCTATTACGCGGACGAGGGCGCGCGGCTCATCGGCCCAGGGCGGGGCCTCTTCGCCGCGATCAGCCCGTGGAACTTTCCGCTGGCGATCTTCACCGGCCAGATCGCCGGGGCGCTGGCCGCGGGCAATGGGGTGCTGGCCAAGCCGGCCGAACAGACCCCGCTGATCGCCGCCCTTGCGGTGCGCCTGCTGCACAAGGCCGGGGTGCCGGCCGAGGCGCTGCAGCTATTGCCCGGCGACGGGCCGACCGTGGGCGCGGCGCTGACCCGCGATGCGCGCATCGACGGCGTGGTCTTTACCGGCTCGACCGGGACCGCGCAGGTGATCCGGCGGGCGATGGCCGAACACCTCGACCCCGGCGCGCCGCTGATCGCGGAGACCGGCGGGCTGAACGCGATGATCGTCGACAGCACCGCGCTGCCCGAACAGGCGGTGCGCGACATCGTCGCCTCGGCCTTTCAATCGGCCGGCCAGCGCTGTTCGGCCTTGCGGTGCCTCTATGTGCAGGAGGATGTGTCCGAGCGGTTCGTCACCATGCTGAAGGGCGCGATGGACGAATTGACCATCGGCGATCCCTGGCACCTGTCCACCGATGTCGGCCCGGTGATCGATGCCGAGGCCCGGGCCGATATCGCCGCCTATCTGGAGGCGCGGCAGGCCGATATCCTGCACCGGCTTCAGGCGCCTCAGACCGGCACCTTCATCGCGCCGACCCTGCTGCGGGTGCCGGGGATCGAGGCGCTGGAGCGCGAGATCTTCGGCCCGGTCCTGCATGTGGCCACCTACCGGGCGCGCGACCTCGACAAGGTGATCGGCGCGATCAACGCCCGCGGCTTCGGCCTGACCTTCGGGCTGCATACCCGGATCGACACGCGGGTGCAGGAGGTGACCGACGCGGTCCGGGCCGGCAATCTTTATGTCAACCGCAACCAGATCGGCGCCATCGTCGGCAGCCAGCCTTTCGGCGGCGAGGGGCTGTCGGGGACCGGGCCCAAGGCCGGCGGGCCGCATTACGTGCCGCGCTTTGCGGCGCCCGACCCTGGCGGTGCGGCCGGCGCCTGGGACGGGCCGGCGGATCTCGCGGCGCTGCGGGCGGCGCTGTCCCCGGGGCAAGAGCTGCGGCTGGGCGAACACCTGCTGCCCGGCCCGACCGGAGAGCTGAACCGCCTGTCGCTGATCGCCCGGCCGCCGATCCTGTGCCTGGGCCCGGGCGCCGAGGCGGCCGAGGCACAGGCGCAGGCCGTGCGCGCCCTCGGCGGGCTGGCGGCGGTTGCCGGTGGCATGCTCGACCCGGCCGTCCTGACCGATCTGGAGGGGGTTTCGGCCGTGCTGTGGTGGGGCGACGGCGATACCGCGCGGGCGCTGGCCCGGGCGCTGGCGGCCCGGACCGGCCCGATCCTGCCGCTGATCACCGCGATGCCGGATATGGCGCATGTCGCCCATGAACGGCATCTGTGCGTCGATACCACCGCCGCCGGGGGCAATGCCGCGCTTCTGGCCGGGGCCGCCTGAACCGGCCGATCCGCGCTGGACGGGCCGCGGGCGCCATCGTTTCGCCCGCGGCAGAACGCCCGCGATCATGTGTCTGGCCAAGCCCCTGGGGTCCTGGCGACCGGCCCCGGCCCGGTGGCCGGGCTTGCTGGTGACGACGGGGCCGGGCGGGTGTCGCCGGGGATGCCGAGCGCGGTGGCATTGGGCGATCAGGTGATTGTCCTGGCCGGCCAGCCCGATCGATCAGTCGCGCGCGACCGAGGCGGTGGGACTTGCGCAAGCGCTTGGTATCTTGCCGGGAGGCTGCCGTATACGGGCCAATGAAGGTGCGGATTTTGCATTGGGGGCCAAGATGCATCCGTCGGTGCAAGCGGCGGTGGCGCGTTGCGCAAGGGATGCGATCGAAGGCGTCGTGTCGCCGCGCATCGGCGGGCCGCGGCGCGGCGATCGGGACAGGTGTTCATAGCGGTTTATCCCGGCAACTGGCGCGCTCCGCCCGAGCGATGTGCCTGGCTTTGCCCTATCGCCGTGCCGTGGGGCGGCCCGGCGATGCGCGGCGGGTGTCGCCCTTGAGTCCGCGCCGGTGTCGTCCCTAGTGAAAATCCCGGCTGGGAAACAGCACCTTGGCCTGGTCGCGCGGGTGGCGGACGCTGCGCGCCGGGCGCGCCGGGCGGGGGGCCTCGTCGGCGGCGGGGTTGGTGATGCCCACCGCGTCGTCCATCGGGTGGCCCAGCTCGGCCAGCCGGCCCGAGATATCCTCGACCGCCTGCGCGATCAGGTGCACCACCATGCCCTCGCGCTGCAGGTGGCCGGTGACCCGCAGCAGCCGGCCGCCCATCACCGCGCGGCGATGGGCCTCGAACAGCCTGGGCCAGACGACGATGTTGCTGACCCCGGTTTCGTCCTCCAGCGTCAGGAAGATCACGCCCGAGGCCGTGCCGGGCCGCTGGCGGGTGATGACCAGCCCGGCCACCGTGACCCGGCCCGGCGGGGCCGTCGCCAGGTCCGCATGGGGGGTCAGCGCGCCAAGCCCGGGCCGCAGCAGCTCCATCGGATGGGCGCGCAGGGTCAGGCGGGTCGAGACGTAATCCTCCACCACCTCTTCGCCCAGATGCATCGGCGGCAGGATCACCTCCGGCTCGTCGATCCCCTCGCCGTCCAGCGGGTCGTCGAACAGCGGCAGGGGCGCCTGGCCGCGGATCGCCCGCACCTGCCACAGGGCGTCGCGGCGGGTCAGCCCGATATCGGCAAAGGCATCGGCCTCGGCCAGCCGTTCCAGCACCGCGGGGCCGATCCCGGCGCGCAGCCAGACCCCTTGCGGGTCGCGATAGCCGTTGCCGCGGGCGGCCACGATCCAGTCGGCATCGTCCTGGCGGAACCCCTTGATCTGCCGGAACCCCAGCCGCAGGGCCAGCGCCCCGTCGGCGCGCCGTTCCAGCCTGTTGTCCCAGCCGCTGGCATTGACGCAGATCGGCCGGACCTCGATCCCGTGCTCGCGCGCGTCGCGGACGATCTGGGCCGGGGCGTAAAAGCCCATCGGCTGGGAATTCAGCAGCGCACAGGCGAAGATCGCCGGGTGGTGCCGTTTCAGCCAGGCCGAGACATAGACCAGCAGGGCAAAGGCCGCGGCGTGGCTTTCGGGAAAGCCGTATTCGCCGAAGCCTTCGATCTGGCCGAAACATTGCTCGGCGAAGGCGCGGTCATAGCCGCGCTCCAGCATGCCGCTGACGAAGCGGTCGCGGAAGCTGCCGATCGTGCCCATCTTGCGGAAGGTGGCCAGGGATCGGCGCAGCCGGTCGGCCTCTTCGGGGGAAAAGCCGGCGCCGACCACGGCGATCTGCATCGCCTGTTCCTGGAACAGCGGCACGCCCAGGGTCTTGCCCAGCACGCCCTCCAGCGCTTTCGACGGAAAGGACACCGCTTCGCGCCCCTGGCGGCGGTTGATATAGGGGTGCACCATGCCGCCCTGGATCGGGCCGGGCCGGACGATGGCGACCTCGATCACCAGGTCGTAGAAGGTGCGCGGCCGCATCCGGGGCAGAAAGTTCATCTGCGCCCGGCTTTCGACCTGGAACACCCCCACCGCATCGGCGACACAGAGCATGTCGTAGGTGTCGCGATCCTCTTGCGGGATCGTGTCGAGCGTCGGGCGGGCGCCCTGGTGCGCCTCCATCAGGTCGAAGGCCTTGCGGATGCAGGTCAGCATGCCGAGGCCCAGGATATCGACCTTGAGGATCCCCAGCGCGTCGATGTCGTCCTTGTCCCATTCGATGATCGTGCGATCCTCCATCGCCGCGTTCTCGATCGGGCACAGCTCGTCCAGCCGGCCGCGGGTGATGACGAAGCCGCCCACATGCTGGGACAGGTGGCGGGGAAAGCCGATGATCTCGGCGATCAGGTCGATGGTCTGGGCCAGCCGCCGGTCGGCGGGGTCGAGGCCCATCTCGCGCATCCGCTCCGGGTCGGCGCCCTTGCCGGACATGCCCCAGATCTGGCCGGCCAGCCCGGCGGTGACGTCCTGGGACAGGCCCATCACCTTGCCCACCTCGCGGATCGCGGCGCGGGCGCGGAAATGGATCACCGTCGCACAAAGGCCGGCGCGGTGGCGGCCGTATTTGGCATAGATGTGCTGGATCACCTCTTCGCGCCGTTCATGTTCGAAATCGACGTCGATATCCGGCGGCTCGCCCCGGTATTTCGATACGAAGCGTTCGAAGACCATGGTGATCTGGTCGGGGGAGACATCGGTGATCGCCAGTGCCCAGCACAGGATCGAATTGGCGGCCGAGCCGCGCCCCTGGCACAGGATGCCGATCGAACGGGCATGTTGCACGATGTCGTGGACGGTCAGGAAATAGGCGGCGAAGCCCAGATCGGCGACCAGGCGCAGCTCCTTTTCGGCCATGGCGCGGAACCGGTCGGGCAGGCCCTCGGGGCAACGGCGGGCCAGCCCCTGCCAGGTCAGACGTTCCAGCCGGGCCTGGGGCGGTTCATCGCCCGATACCTCGTCGGGGTAATCGTAGCTGAGCTCGGACAGGTCGAAGGCGCAGCGGGCGGCGATTTCGGTGCTGCGGCGCAGGGCGGCGGGATGGGCGCGGAACATCCGGGCCATGTCGGCGGCGCCCTTGAGCCGGCGTTCGCCATTGGGCAGGGCGCGGGTGCCGATCCGGTCGATGGTGATGTGTTCGCGCAGGCAGGTCAGCACGTCGGCCAGGCGGCGGCGATGGGCGCGATGCATCAGCACGTCGCCCAATGCCACCATCGGCGCCGAGACCCGCTGGGCCAGCCGGGCGCAGCGGGCCAGCCAGGCGTCGTCGCTGCCGTCATAGCGCGGCGCGGCGCCCAGGTGGACATGGCCCGGATAGCGCCGGCGCATCGCCTGGACATGCGGCGCGGCCGTTTCGGGGCGGTCGGGCGGGGGCAGGGCGATCAGGATCATCCCCGCGGCCCCGTCCAGCACATCGCGATGCGTCAGCCGGCAATCGCCCTTGTCCGCCCGTCGCTTGCCCAGGGTCAGCAGCCGGGTCAGGCGCTGATAGGCGGCGCGGTCGGTCGGCAGGGCGACCCACTGGACCGGGCTGTCGGTCAGCACCAGCCGGCAGCCGACGATCAGCCGCGGCAGGCGCGGCGCGGCGGGCCGGGGCAGGGGGGCGCCGTCCTGCATGGCGCGCCGCGCCGAGGGGTCGATGCGCTGATGCGAGCGGATCGGCAGGGCGTCCTCGGCGGTGCGGCGCAATTCGCGCAGGGCGGTCCAGGCGCGGACCACGCCGGCCAGGCTGTTGCGGTCGGTGATGGCGATCGCCTCGAGCCCCAGTTCGGCGGCGCGGGTGACCAGTTCCTCGGGATGCGAGGCGCCGGTCAGGAAGGTGAAGTTGGAGGTGACGCAAAGCTCCGCATAGCCCGGGGGCGGCGCGGCGCGCGTGGTCTGCACCTCGGGGCCGCCGGGGGGGGTGGGGGTGCCGGCGCCTGTCATGCGAATTCCCCGTGGACGAACCAGCCCGGCGCCTGGGGCGTGTGGAACATCCACAGCCGGCGGCCCTGGCGGGTTTCGACCCTCCAGTAATCGCGCAACCCGCTGCGCCAGGCCTCGTCCGCCATCCACCATTCCGGCGCGATCCGTTCCGGCCCGGTCGCCCGCCCGGTCTGCAGCGCCATGCGGCGCCAGCGGAAATCCTGCGGCGGTCGCGGGCCGTGGCCCGCCACCGGTTCGGGCGGGAACAGCCGCAGGGGGCGCGGGCGGGGGCTGCCCCAGGACGGGCCGGGGTCCGAGAACGCGGCGGCGGCGACCAGGAAGGCGCGTTCGGGGATATGGCTGTCGGCGGGCAGGACGCGCTGCACGTTCTCCAGCCCGATCCGGGTGCCGATCCGGGTGATCAGGTCATCCAGCCGCGCCTTGCCGGTATCGCCGACATGGGACAGCTGGCGCACCGGCAGGGGTTCGACCTGCACCGCTTCCAGCCGCATCCGGTCGATGCCGAAGCCGGCCTCGACCTGTGTCACGCCGCGTTCGAACAGCGGCAGGATCCGGGCCGCGTCGCGCAGCGGGCGGGCCAGGCGCAGTTCCACCTGCTGGCTGTCCTGGTCGACCCGGCGCAGGGTCAGCACCAGCGCCCGGGCGCCGGTTTCGCGGTCTTTCAGCCGGGCGCAAAGCGCCTGCAGCAGCCGCTCGGTCCCGGCCATCACGTCGGCGGTCAGCCCGATCGGTTCGGGCAGGGTCAGGCGGGTGGCATAGCGCGGCGGCTCGGGTTCGGGGGCGATCTGTTCGGGCTGGTCGCCCAGCGCCTGGTCAAGCCGCATCATCAGCCCGCGCCCGAAGCGGCGGGCCAGCGGCGCGCGGGCGGCGGCGGCCAGGTCGGCGATGCTGCGCAGGCCCAGGCGCTGCAGGGCGGTGACGGTGTCGGGCTCCAGCCGCAGGGCGGCCACGGGCAGCGGGCCGATCGCCTGCGCGGTGGCGCCGGGCGGGGCCGGGGCCTCGCCATACCGGGCCAGGGCCCAGGCGGCGCCGCGGGTATCGGCCAGGCCCAGCCGGACGGTGATCCCGGCCCGGGCCAGGCGCTGGCGCATATCGGCCAGCATCGCCGCCTCGCCGCCGATCAGGTGGGTCGAACCGGTGACATCCAGCACCAGCCCGTCGCAGCCCTCGCGCCCGACCCAGGGGCAATAGCGCGTGGCCCAGCGGCGCAAGGCGCCCAGGAACCGCGCATCGGCGTGCGGATCGGCCGGGCGGGTGCGCAGACCGGGGCAGAAGGCGCGGGCATCGGCCAGGGGCATGCCGCGCGACAGCCCGGCCCGTTCGGCCGCCGGGTTCAGACAGGCCAGCCGGTCGGCATTGGCCACGATCCGGGTCAGCGCAAAGGGCCCCTCAACCGGCCGCGCCCTGAGAACCCGGTCGCTCGCCAGCCGGGGAAACCACATGGAGACGACGCGTCGCGTGCTCCCATCGAACATGCCAGGCCCCCAATGTTCCCGATTTGTTCTTTATAATTTCCCAGCGCATCGGAGTCGAGTCGCCGATCCCCGGATCGGCATCGAAAACCGGGGCGCAATGCCAGCGGGTTTCGGCGGCATTGCTGCCCGCGCCGTCGGCGATCAGGCACAGGCCAAGGGTGCGGCCTTCGCCGGCGGCCAGTTGCAGCCGGCGGCCCGGGGTCAGCCCGATCGGCCGGGCCAGTTCGGCGACCACCAGCGACAGGGTCTTGCCGCGCAGCGCCTCTTCGGTCACCGCCAGCACCTCGGTCTGGTCCTTGGCCCGGGCGATCAGCAGCCGGGCCGGGTCGAAAAAGGCGGACAGCCCCTGGGGGGTCAGCATATCGGCGCGCCAGCTTTCGAGCACCCACAGAACCGGCCCGTCCAGCTGCGCGGCCAGCACCGCGGCAAAGGCGGCGGCGCCGGGGCCGCAGGCTTCGTGCATGCGGGCGGGTTTCGGGGGAAACAGGGCGGGGTCGAGACCGGACATGCCCCCTATCTAGCGGGCGCGGCGGGGTTCGGCAAAGGGGCGCAGTCGCGCAGGGCGCCGGCGATCTGGTCCAGCCGCGGGGCCAGCGGGCTGGCGCGGCGCCAGATCAGCCCGACCCGGCGCCGGGGCTGGGGGTCGGGAAAGCGGGCGATCGCCACATCGGCCGACCGGGTTTCCACCGGCACCGCCATTTCCGGGATCAGCGTCACCCCGATCCCGGCGCCGACCATCTGCACCAGGGTCGACAGCGAGGTCGCGTCCAGCCCTTCGCGCGGGGCGGTGCTGCGCAGGTCGCAGAAGGACAGCGCCTGGTCGCGGAAGCAATGGCCCTCTTCCAGCAGCAGCAGGTGCATTTCGCGCAGGCGCTCGGCGCCGGGCACCGGGCGGCCGGCATCGGCGGACGGGCGAACCAGGACGAAGCGTTCGGCGAACAATTCGTATTCGGTGAAGGCGGGTTCCGAGACCGGCAGGGCGACGATGGCCGCGTCCAGCCGGCCTTCGGTCAGTTCCTCGAGCAGACGGGCGGTCAGGGTTTCGCGCACATGGATTTCAAGCCCCGGGTACAGACCGTTGAGGCGCTGCACCACTGCGGGCAGCAGGTAGGGCGCGATGGTCGGGATCACGCCCAGCCGCAGCTGATCCAGCATCGGGTCACGGGCGGCGCGGGTGACATCGCCCAGCTCATCGACCGCGCGCAGGATCCCGCGGACATGGCGCGCGAAATCCGCGCCCAGGGCGGTCATCCGCACGGCCCGGGCGCCGCGTTCGAACAGCGCGCCGCCGACGCCGTCTTCAAGCTCGCGGATCTGCATCGACAGGGCGGGCTGGGAAATCGACAGCGCCTCGGCCGCGCGGCCGAACTGGCCGTGCCGGGCCAGGGCCTCGAAATAGCGCATCTGCCGCAGGGTCAGATTCTTCATAAGGGTGGCTTATAGAAACAATCAGAAAATGCAACTTTTTCCGATTGCATCCCCTTGTTAAAGTCATTCTAAACAGAGGGAATCGCCCGGACCGTGCCCGCCACCGGATGGCGGGCGCCCCTGTCCCGGCCGCCGCTGTTCGACATCGACACGACACAACATCCCAGGAGGATCCCATGGACGGAAACGATACCCCTGCCGGCAAATGCCCGGTGATGCATGGCGCGATCACCAACATCGCCACGGACGTGATGGATTGGTGGCCCAAGGCGCTGAACCTCGACATCCTGCACCAGCATGACAGCAAGGTGACCCCGCTTCGGGGCTTCGATTACCGCGAGGCGCTCAAGGAGCTCGACGTCGAGGCGCTGAAAGCCGACGTCAAGGCGCTGCTGACCGACAGCCAGGACTGGTGGCCGGCCGATTGGGGCCATTACGGCGGGCTGATGATCCGCCTGGCCTGGCACTCGGCCGGGTCCTACCGGCTGGCCGATGGCCGCGGCGGTGGCGGGGCCGGCAACATCCGCTTTGCACCGCTGAATTCCTGGCCCGACAACGGCAACCTGGACAAGGCCCGCCGCCTGCTGTGGCCGATCAAGAAGAAATACGGCAACAAGATCAGCTGGGCCGATCTGATCCTGCTGGCCGGCACCCTGGCCTACGAGGACATGGGGCTGAAGACCTTCGGCTTTTCCTTCGGCCGCGAGGATATCTGGCATCCCGAGAAGGACACCTATTGGGGTGCCGAGCGCGAATGGCTGGCGCCGTCGGACACGCGCTACGAAGACGTGATGCAGCCCGACACGATGGAAAACCCGCTGGCCGCGGTGCAGATGGGGCTGATATACGTCAACCCCGAGGGCGTGAACGGCCAGCCCGACCCGATCAAGACCGCCGCCCAGGTGCGCGAGACCTTTGCCCGGATGGCGATGGATGACGAGGAAACCGCGGCGCTGACCTGCGGCGGCCACACTGTCGGCAAGGCCCATGGCAACGGCAGCGCCGAAGCGCTGGGCCCGGAACCCGAAGGGACCGAGCTGGAAAACCAGGGTCTTGGCTGGTTCAACCCGAACATGGGCGGCAAGGCGGCCAATGCGGTGACCAGCGGCATCGAGGGCGCCTGGACCACCCATCCGACCAAGTGGGACATGGGCTATTTCGACCTGCTGTTCGGCTATGAGTGGGAACTGACCAAGTCGCCCGCCGGTGCCAACCAGTGGCAGCCGGTCGATATCCGCGAAGAGGACATGCCGGTCGATGCCTCCGATCCGACCAAGCGGGTCATGCCGATGATGACCGATGCCGACATGGCGATGAAGCTGGACCCGACCTATCGCGCGATCTGCGAGAAATTCATGGCCGACCCGGCCTATTTCGACGATTGTTTCGCCCGCGCCTGGTTCAAGCTGACCCATCGCGATCTGGGCCCGCGGACCCGCTACATCGGCCCCGACGCCCCGCAGGAGGATCTGATCTGGCAGGATCCGATCCCGGCCGGCCCGACCGGCTATGACCTGGCCGCGGTCAAGGCGAAGATCGCCGAGGCCGGCCTGTCGGTCGCCGACATGGTCGCCACCGCCTGGGACAGCGCCCGCACCTTCCGCGGGTCGGACCTGCGCGGCGGCGCCAATGGCGCCCGGATCCGGCTGGCCCCGCAGAAGGACTGGGAGGGCAACGAGCCCGAACGCCTGGCCCGCGTCCTGTCGGTGCTGGAACCGATCGCGGCCGAGACCGGCGCCTCGATCGCCGACGTGATCGTGCTGGCGGGCAATGTCGGGGTCGAACAGGCCGCCAAGGCCGCCGGTTTCGACATCGAGGTGCCCTTCACCCCGGGCCGGGGCGACGCCACCGACGAGATGACCGATGCCGACAGCTTTGCCGTGCTGGAGCCGCTGGCCGACGGGTTCCGCAACTGGGTCAAGGCCGATTATGTCGTGACCCCCGAGGAGCTGATGCTGGACCGCGCCCAGCTGCTGGGGCTGACCGGGCCGGAAATGACCGTTCTGGTCGGCGGCATGCGGGCCATGGGCACCAACCATGGCGGCACCGGGCATGGCGTCTTTACCGACCGTCCCGGCGCGCTGAGCACCGACTTCTTCGTCAACCTGACGGATATGGGCAATTCCTGGGTGCCGACCGGTGGCAATACCTATGACATCGTCGACCGCAAGTCGGGCGATGCGAAATGGACCGCAAGCCGGGTGGATCTGGTGTTCGGCTCCAACTCGATCCTGCGGGCCTATGCCGAGGTCTATGCCCAGGACGATGCCGGCGAGAAATTCGTGCAGGATTTCGTCGCCGCCTGGACCAAGGTGATGAACGCCGACCGCTTCGACGTCGCCTAAGGCGCCGCATCGAAACACCGAACGCGGCCGGTCGCCTGACCGGCCGCGTTTTTCGTTGCCGGGGATCAGCCGCCCGGGACGGCCAGCTTCTCGATCGCGCGGTCGATCGAGACGGCGATGACCAGCAGCAGCCCGGTCACGATCAGCCGCGCCTCGTTGGCGACCCCCATCAGGTTCAGCCCGTTCGACACGGTGGCGATGATCAGCGCCCCGAACAGCGCGCCCACGACCATGCCGCGGCCGCCGAACAGGCTGACCCCGCCGATCACCGCCGCGGCGATGGCTTCCAGCAGCAGCGCGCCGCCGCCGACCCCGCCGCCCGAGGACACCGACACGCCCAGGATCCGGCTGGCCGACAGGATGCCGCCGAAGGCCGCCAGCGCGCCGGCGATGGCGAAGGCGGCGATCTTGATCCGGTCGACCTTGATGCCCGCGCGCCGCGCGGCCTCGGCATTGTTGCCGATGGCGTAAAGGTAGGTGCCGAAGCGGGTTTCGGAGGCGATGTAGGACATCGCCCCCAGAAGCCCGAGGAACAGGATCACCGGCATCGGCAGCCCGCGCAGGGTCTGCAGGAACAGCAGCATCCCGACCAGCAGCGCCCCGACGATGGCGACCGGCAGCACGATCCCGGTGGTGGCCGAGGCCGGCAGGCCGGCGGCGATCCGGCTGCGATGGGTCGACAGCCGCAGCAGCGCGAACAGGGCGATGGCGCCCAGCACCAGCGCCCAGGCCGGCGCGCCGGTGACATTGGTCGAGGCCAGTTTCTCGACCCCGGAATTGAGCAGGTTGTAGCGCCCGGTGCTGGGCAGCAGCAGCAGCTGGATACCGTTCAGCACCAGCCCGACCCCCAGGGTGACCACGAAGGACGGCACGCCGATCAGCGTGATCCAGCGCGCCGAGGCGGCGCCGATCAGCCCGCCGCAGGCCACGCCCGCGGCGATCGCCAGCGGGATCGGCAGGCCGACATCGACCACCAGCTTGGCCATCAGCACAGCGGCGATGCCCGAAGTGGCGGCGACCGACAGGTCGATTTCCCCGGTCAGCAGGACAAAGACCAGGCCCAGGGCGATGATCCCGGTCACCGTCGATTGCACCAGCAGGTTGTTGAGGTTGCGGCTGGTCAGGAACACGTCCGACTGGGTCGCGAAGAACGCGATCAGCGCGACCAGCCCGACCGCCACGGGCACGAAACGCAATTCGTTGCCCAGCCGTTCCGACAGGCTGCGCCGGGGCAGGGGGGCGGGTGTGGTGTCGGTCAGTGCCATGTCGCTGTCATCCTGCCCTGTTGATGCTTTCGTTGCCGCCGACCATGGCGTTGACCACCTGTTCGCCGGTCACCGTGCCCGAGGCGAAACTGGCGGCGTTGCGGCCCAGCCGCAGCACCTCGATCCGGTCGGTATTGTCGAGCACGAAATGGTGGATGTCGTGGCTGATCACCAGAACCGCCAGGCCATGCGCGGCCAGTTCGCGCACAAGGTCGCCGACCTGGGCGGCGGCCGAATGGCTGAGCGCGGCGGTCGGTTCGTCGAGCAGCACCACCTTGGGTTCCCACAGGATCGAGCGGGCGATGGCGATGTTCTGGCGCTGGCCGCCGGACATGGCGCCGACATTGCGCGACAGCGAAATCGACTCGAGCCGCAGCCGTTTGAGAACCTCGCGCGCGCGGCGCTCGGCGGCGGCGCGGCTGACGCGGAATCCGGTCCACCAGGGGCCGGTCATCTCGCGGCCCAGGAACAGGTTCTGCACCGCGTCCAGATTGTCGCACAGCGCGAGGTCCTGATAGACCGTCTGCACCCCCATCTGCGCCACGGCGGCGGGGCCGGTGACATGCATCTCGCGTCCCTCGAACAGATACTGGCCGGTGTCGGGGCGGTGCACGCCGGACATCACCTTGACCAGGGTCGACTTGCCGGCGCCGTTGTCGCCGACCAGGGCCGTGACCTGGCCGGGAACCAGGTCGAGCGACACGTCGGTCAGCGCCCTGACGCCGCCGAAATGCTTGGAGATGCCGCGAAGGCTGAGAATGGGCTGGGTCATGGCTGCCTGTCCAAGGGTTTGGCCGCCGGCGGGCGCGATGCCCGCCAGCGGCCGGGAGGGGCCAGGGCGATCAGAGATTCGCCTGGCACAACTCGGTATCTTCGGCACCCCGGCAGATGTCTTGCCAGCTGTAGATGCCGGCCTCGACCACGTCCGAGATATTGTCGATGGTCACGTTGTTCACCGGCAGGAAGGCGGCGGGCACCTCCATGTAGTCGTTGTCGACCGTGCCGTTGAGCCAGTCGGCGGGCAGCTCGGCGCCCGCCAGGATCGCGACCGACATGTCGGCGGCGGCGTCGGCCATCACCCGCAGGTCCTTGAACACGGTGTTGTCCTGCCAGCCCTGGGCGATGAATTGCAGCGCCTCGATCGTGGCGTCCTGGCCGCCGGTGACGACGATTTCGCCCGGGGCGTAGCCCTGGCTGATCAGCGCCGCGACCGACCCGCCGGTGGTGCCGTCATTCATCCCCAGGAACATGTCCACGTTGCCGCCGGTGCGGGTCAGGCAATCCTCGGCGAAGGACTGGGCCTGGACCGGGTCCCAGTTGGGGGTGAAATCCTCGCACACGACCTCGACCCGGCCGGCATCGATCAGCGGTTGCAGGTATTCGTTCTGGCCCAGTTCGTATTGGGTGGTGCCGTATTCGCCCTGGTTGCCCTTGACCCGGGCGATGCGGACCACGTCCTGGTCCATCGCCGCGATCAGGTCGGCGGCGCGGGCGCCCTGGGCCTGGCCGACGGCGCGGGCATTGAACAGCACATGGGCCTCGGCCTTGCCGCCGACCGCATCGTGTTCATAGAGCAGCACCGGCACGCCGGCCTCTTCGGCGGCCATCAGCGCGCCGGCGGCCAGGTTGGCATCCGACGAGGTAAAGACGATCAGGTCGGCATCCTGGGCCAGCGCATCCTCGACCAGGCGCTGCTGGCGGGTCGGGTCGCCCTCGCCGTTCTGCACGATCACCTCGGCGCCGGGCAGCTTGTCGGCCATGGCGGCGACAAACAAGGGCGCGTCGCGCCGCTCGAACCGGATCGTGGTCGAATTCGGCAGCATGAAGAACACCTTTTCGCCCTCGGCGGCGGCCGGTGCGGCGGTGAAGCCGGCGGTCAAAAGCGCCGCGACGGCGCCGGTCCGGGTCAGTCTCGCTTGCAGTTTCATCACGGTTTCCTCCCTTGAAACATGCCAGGCCCTTCGGGGCCTTCGGTGGAAGCGGACCGGATGCGCCGGTTCCACTTCGGTATTGCGCCTTGACCTTACGTTCGCCCGGGTGGCCGGTCGTGCCCGGTTCTGTCCATTCTGGAACCCCGCCTGTCAGTCCCGCACCGCGGGCAGAGGCGTGGCCTCGTAGCAGCCGATCACCCCCTGGTCGAAATCGAGCACCGAGCCGGTCATCACCCCGGATTCGTCGCTGGCCAGATGCGCGATCCAGCGCGCCACTTCGTTCATGTCCAGAAGCCGCCCGGCCGGAAGCTGCTTGCCGGCCTCGCGCTGCCAGCCATCGGGCATGTCGTGGAAGGTCTTCTGGGTGACATCCTCGGCCGGGGTATCCATCCAGCCGATCGCCAGCGCATTGATCCGGATCCCGTCGCGCATCAACGAAAAGGCGGCGTTCCTGGTCGTCGCCACCAGCGCCGCCTTGGAGGCGGCATAGACGGTCAGGAACGGCACGCCGCCATGGGCGGTGATCGTGGCGACATTGACCACGGTGCCGGGCTTGCCCAGCGTGCGCCAGTGATTGGCGGCGTGCTGCATCAGGAAGAACGGCGCCCTGGCATTGATCGCGAAGCTGCGGTCCCACAGCGCCGCATCGCCATCGAGAATACCGCCGCGATCGGTGATGCCGGCGGAATTGACCAGGATGTCGTAGCTGCCGAATTCGGCGACGGCGCGGTCGTGGATCGCGCGGCAATCGTCCAGATCGGCCAGGTCGGCGCGGTGATAGACGACGCGCTGCTCGGCGGTGCCGAGGGCCCGGGCGGCGGCTTCGCCCTCGGCCTGTTTGCGGCCCAGGATCAGCGCGCCCTTCAGCCCGCGGCGCAGCATCAGCCTGACCGCGGTCAGGCCCAGACCCTGGGTCGAGCCGGTGACGACCGCGACCTTGCCGGCGAATTGACGATCAAGCGGGATGTCGGTGTCGGAGGCCGCGTGGTGGGCGGCACGGCCATAGGGGCTTTGGGGATGATCGGTCATGTGTAATCCACCTCCACCGGGCGGTTGGTCTGGTAGGATTTCAGCGCCGCCTCGGACAGCAGCAGCGCCCGGCGGCCATCCTCGAAGGTGACGCGGGGCGGCTTGCCGGCGGTCACCCGGTCGATGAAATCGCGGATCTCGGCCTCGTAGGCGGCGCGGTAGCGTTCGATGAAGAAATACAGCAACTCGTCCCGTGTGCCGGTGCCGCCCGCGCCGTGGCGCGACACTTCGGAGGGGCGGTGGTTGTTGGAGCGCACCATGCCCTTGGCGCCGAAGGCCTCGACCCGCTGGTCGTAGCCATAATTGGTGCGGCGCGAATTGTTGATATGGCACAGCGCGCCCGAGGCGGTGCGCATCACGACCATCGCCGTATCCACGTCGCCCAGTTCGGCAAAGATCGGATCGACGCGGTTGGCGGCCATGGCATAGACCTCGACCGGGTCCTCGCCCAGCACGAAACGGGCCATGTCCATGTCGTGGATCGTGGTGTCGCGGAACAGCCCGCCGCAGGCCTCGAGGATCGGGCGCGGCGGTGGCGGGCCGGGATCGCGGCTGGTGATGACCAGCAGTTCCAGGTCGCCGATTTCTCCGGCCGCGACCGCCTTCTGCACCCCGGCATGGCTGGGATCGAAGCGCCGGTTGAAGCCCAGTTGCAGCGGCACGTCGAAGGCGCGCAGCCTTTCGCGGCATTCCTCGACCCGGGCCATGTCCACGTCGATCGGCTTTTCGCACAGGATCGGCTTGCCGGCCTCGGCCGAGCGCAGGATCATCTCCACATGGGTGTTGGTGGGCGAGGCGATCAGCACCGCGTCGACATCCTCGGCACCCAGCAGCGCGTCCAGATCGGTCGTGGCCCGGGCGCCGGTGGCGGCGGCGGTGCGGGCGGCGCTGTCCGCGTGCACGTCGTAGCACCAGGTGACCGCGGCATCAGGCTGCACGGCGACCAGGCGGGCATGCATGTCGCCGATGCGGCCGGTGCCGATGAGTCCGAAGCGCAGCATGGGTTCCTCCCCCGTTTGGCGTGTTTCGTCCAGACTGGGCGAACCCGGTCGACCCGGCAACGCATGGTTTGTCCAGTTTGGAATTTCCGGGCGGTGACCGGTGCGGCGCGTGGCTGCTAGGGTCGTGAAACACAGGAACGGATAGCCCGGCCGGAGCGCAAAATGACGAAACTGGAATCGAAACCCGCCGCCCAGCCCCGCCCCGGCGCCTTCTTCAGCGACATGTCGGGGCACGAACTGGACCGGTTCCTGGATTTCGTCAGCCGGTTCCTGGACGAGACCGCGGATTGCCTCGGCCTCGACATGCCCGCCCGCGAGGTGCCGATCATGGTCCAGCTGATGCGGTCGCATCTGCGCGGGCGGATGGAGACGCCGTCGTCGCTGATCGACGGGTCGGGCCTGGCGCGGGGCACGGCGCATCGTCTGATCGAGGACATGGTCGCGCGCGGCCTGATCGCCAAGCGGCCGCGCACCCGGTCGGGCAAGACCTTTTCGCTGCATCCCTCGCCCGCCCTGATCGACGCCTGGCTGAACTACGTGCGCCGGGTGAAGGCGCTTCTGGGCGGCGTGTTCGGGCTGGACGAGGATGCCGATTACTTCTTCGGCGCGTCCTACCTGTCCGCCACCGCCGTGGCGCCGCTGCCGGTGATGGCGGAAAAGCTGGGCCTGCCCGGCGGCCTGCGGATCCTGCTGCATGCGGATGCGACCTTCATGGCGATGCAGAAGCTGAAGCGCCGGTTCGAGCTGCATTTCGGCACCGAAATCTCGGTGCGCGCGCTCAGCATCGACCGGCTGCACCAGGAGGTGCTGGAAAATCGCGCCCGTCCGCAATCGCGCTATGACCTTGTCACCTGCGATGTCTGCTGGATGGAGGAAATGATCGCGGCAAAGGCGATCCAGCCGATCGACCTGGTCGGCCCCAATGCGGCGCCCGATTACAAGGATTTCCATCCCGAGGCGCTGTCCACCGCCTTGCGGGGCGACACGCTGTTCGGCATCCCGGTCCAGACCACGCCGGAACTGTTCCTGTATCGCACCGACCTGTTCGCCGCGGCCGGGTTGCAGCCGCCGCGCCGGCTGGACGCCATGCTGGACGCGGCCCGCACCCTGCACGACCCGGCCCGCAACCTGTCGGGCATCTGCTGGAACGGGGCGCGGGGCACGCCGGTGGGCACGACCTTCATGATGCTGATGGCCGATTTCGGCCAGCCGGTGCTGAACCTGCCCCGGGTCGGCCACGGGTTTCGCGACCAGGAGCTGGACCCCGACCACCTGGAGCCGATGCTGGCCACCGATACGGCGCTGCGGGCGGCGGAATTCCTGGTCGATCTGCTGGCGGTCTCGCCGCCGAACGTGTTGCAGATGTCCTGGTACGAACGCGCCAAATGCTATGCCCGGGGCGAGGCGGCGATGGGTTATTGCTATACCCAGATCCTGCCGATGATCGAGGATGACCCGACCGCGCCGGCCCATGGCCGCACCGGCTATCTGCCGCATCCGTCGGCCCCCGGTCTGCCGCAGATCGCGCCGCTGGGGGGCTGGAACATCTGCATGCCGGCGAACCTGGCCGCGCCGCGGCGGGTGGCGGTGCGCCAGGCAGCGCAGACCCTGACCTCGGCCGCGGCGACCAAGCTCTATATCGAGAACGGCAGCCTGGTGTCGTCGCGGTTCAGCGTCTGCAACGACCCGGTCGTCGCCCATGGCCGCCCGGTGATCGCGGCGGTGGACAAGCTGGCCCGGTCGGGCCATCTGCAGACCTGGCCGCGCCCGGCCGTGCCGCAGCTGAACACGCTGGTGCGGATCCTGGGCGAGGAAATCCACACCATGCTGTTGCGCAACAAGAAACCGGGCGCAGCCCTGCGCGATGCCCAGGCCCGCTGCGCGCGGGCCATGGCGCGCGGCTGAGGCCGGTCAGGGTGCGACCCAGGTTCGGTCGCGTGCCGAACGTTGCATCGCCTCGATCACCTTCTGGACCTCCCAGGCCTCGCGGAAATCGGGGCCGCAGGCCGGGCCGCCGGCATGGGCATTCAGCAGTTCGGCCACCTCGATCACCTTGAGGTCGTTGAAGCCCAGGTGATGGCCCGGCGCCGGGCAGAATTGCCCGTAGGGCGGATGGGCCGGGCCGGCTTCGATCCGGGTATAGCCCGACCGCCCCGGCGCGCCGGAATGAAGCAGAAGGTCGTTCATCCGTTCCTGGGAAAAGGCGAGCGCCCCGCGCGTGCCGGTGATTTCCCAGGACAGGTCCATGGTGCGGGCGGTGGCGGCCCAGTTCGCCTCGAGACTGCCCAGGACGCCGCTGTCGAAGCGCATCAGCGCATGGGTCATGTCATCGACCAGGACCGGGGCGCGTTCTGTGCCGCCGGGGCGGATCGGGCGATCTGGAACGACCGTCACGCAATCGGCCTGGACCTGTGCGACGGGGCCCAGCAGGTAGCGCGCCATCGACACGATATGGCTGCCGATATCGGCCAGCGCCCCGCCGCCGGCCGGATCGGTGCGGAAGGAATGCGGCACCTCCGGGTTTGCCATGTAATTCTCGGCATGGCGGCCGCGAAATCCGGTGACCGCGCCGATCTCTCCGCTTGTGATGATGTCGCGGGCCAGCCGGATCATCGGGTTGCGCAGGAAGTTGAAGCCGACCAGCGTCACCACGCCCGCCGCCTCGGCCGCCTGCATCATCTGTTCGGCCAGGGCGGCGGTGGTCGACAGCGGCTTTTCGCAATAGACCGTCTTGCCCGCGGCGATGGCGGCCTGGGCGATCGGCGCATGCAGCAGGTTGGGCGCGGTGATGGCGACGATATCGACGGCCGGGTCGTCGACCAGCGCCTGCCAATCCCCGGTCGCGCGGTCAAAGCCCAGCGCCGCCGCGCCCCGTTCGGCCAGGTCCGGCGTGGCATCGGCGAGGATCGTCAACGCCGGCGCGACCGGCAGATCGAAAAGCCCGCCCACGGCGCGGAACGCGTTGGCGTGACACCGTCCCATGAAGCCCGACCCGACCAGGCCGATCCCGATTGTGGCTTTGCCCATGCGTGCCTCCTATTGCGCGGCCGGGTTCGCCAGGTGGTGCGAAACCGCGTCGATCAGGTTTTCCTCGGTCATCGCGTCGCCTTCGAATTCGCCGACCAGCCGGCCCTCGGCCATGGCCAGGATGCGGTGGCTGACGCCCAGAACCTCGGGCATTTCCGACGAGATCACGATGACGGCCAGGCCGCGGCCGGCCAGCTCGGCGATCAGTTCGTGGATCGCGGATTTGGAGCCGACATCGATCCCTCGTGTCGGTTCATCCAGGATGATCAGCCGCGGATCGGCGCAGAGCCACTTGGCCAGCACGAATTTCTGCTGGTTGCCCCCCGACAGGGTCGACACCGGCTGATCCGGCCCGGTGGTCTTGATCGCCAGCGCCTTGCGGTAGCGGTCGAAGACCTGCATTTCGCGGCCGCGATCCATCACCGTGGCGGTGGCATAGCTGGACAGATGCGGCAGGGTGGTGTTGTCGAGCCCGCCCATCATCAGCACCAGCCCCTGTTCCTTGCGGCTTTCCGGCACCAGCGCCATGCCCAGGTCGATCGCCTGGCGCGGGGTCGGCAGCGGGATTTCCCGCCCCTGCCAGATCAGGCGCCCGCGATCGGCCCGGCGCACGCCGAAGATGGTTTCGACCATTTCCGACCGGCCGGCCCCGACCAGGCCGTACAGGCCCAGCACCTCGCCCTGGCGGACGGCAAAGCTGACATCGTCGAACTGGCCGTCCAGCCCCAACCCCTCGACCCGCAGGGTTTCGGCGCCGAACGCGATCTCGGCCTTGTGGAAATAGGCCTCCAGCGTGCGGCCGATCATCATCCGGGTGATCGCCGTGGAATCCGTGTCGGCGGTGGTCACGGTGCCCTGCACCGTGCCGTCGCGCAGCACCGTGATCCGGTCGGTCAGCTCGAAGATCTCGTCCATCTTGTGCGAGATGTAGACGATGCCCACGCCCTGGCCGCGCAATTCGCGGATCGTGGCGAAAAGCTGGTCCTTTTCCGTATCGGTGAGCGAGGCGGTGGGTTCGTCGAAGATCACCACATCGGCGCTGAAGGCCTGGCTGCGGGCGATCTCGACCATCTGCTGCATGGCCACCGACAGGGTGCCGACCCGCCGGTCGGGGCCGAAGCCGCAGCCCAGCGCCTCGAGCGCGGCCCGGGCATCGCGGCGCAGCTTGCGCTTGTTCAGCACCCCCAGCGCGTTGGTCGGCCAGGCGCCCAGATAGATGTTTTCGGCCACCGACAATTCGGGCGACAGCGACAATTCCTGGTGGATCAGCAGGATCCCCATCTGCCGCGCCTCGAGCGGGCTTTGCACGCTCACCGGCTGGCCGCGGTGCAGGATCTGCCCGCCGTCGGGCTGGTGCAGCCCGGCCAGCACCTTCATCAGGGTCGACTTGCCGGCGCCGTTTTCGCCCACCAGGGCGTGGACCTCGCCCCGGCGGATGTCGAAACTGACATTGTCCAGCGCGGTGACGCCCGGAAAGGTCTTGGTGATGCCGGAAACGGTCAGGATCGGATCGGTGCTCATCGTCCCACCTCGTGCCGGCTGAGCAGCTTGTCGATCGCCAGCGCCAGGATCAGCACCGCGCCCATGACCATGAGTTCCACGTAATTGGGCGTGTTCAGCAGCCGCAGCCCGTTGCGCAGCACCGCCAGGGTCAGCACCCCGCCGATGGTCATCCACAAGCTGCCGTAGCCGCCCTGAAGCCGGGTGCCGCCCAGCACCACGGCGATGATCGTCCACAATTCCCACACCTTCCCGGCATTGGGCTCGGCCGTGCCCAGCCGCATCGACAGCAGGATGCCGGCGATCGCCGCCAGCGCGCCGCAGAGGGTGAAATTGATGATCTTGTGACGCTTGATGTTGATGCCCGCGTCATGGGCGGCCTGCAGGTTGTCGCCGACCGCATAGGTTTCGCGGCCGTGGCGGGTGCTGGTCAGCACCCATTGGAACAGCAGGGCCAGCGCGAAAAAGATCATCGCGGTCAGCGACACCGGGCCAAGGTAGATCTCGGGGTATTCGGTATAGCTGAAATCGGTGACCATCAGCGCGTCTTCGCCGGTATAGATGAAGACCAGCCCGCGGATGCCGATCAGCCCGCCCAGGGTGACGATGAAGGAATGCATCCCCGACAGCGCCACCAGCGTGCCGTTCAGGAACCCCAGCGCGGCGCCCGACAGAAACCCCACCATGACCGCCGGCCAGACCCCGATATGATCCTGCAGACCGATCGCCAGCGCCGAGGCGAGCGCCAGCACCGCGCCGACCGACAGGTCGATCTCTCCGTTGATCATGACCAGGGTCATGCCGATCGCCAGGATGCCGATGAACGCCGCCTGGGTCAGCACGTTGCCCAGGTTGTTCATGGTCAGGAAATAGGGGCTGGACAGCGAAAACACGGCAAAGGTCAGGGCGAGGAAGACCCAGATGTGATTGCGCATCAGCCAGCGTGTCGGCGCGCCGGGCGCCTTGGCCCGGACGACGGTTCGAACGCTCATGCCAGGATCCTCCCGCGTTTGGCGCCCAGGTCGATCCAGACCGCCGCGATGATGACCGCCCAGGTGACAAGCCATTGGACGTAATAGGGAAAGCCGAGCAGCAGCAGGCCGTTCTGGATGAAGCCCAGCATGGTGATGCCCAGCACCGTGCGCCAGACGCTGCCGGCGCCGCCCAACAGCGAGGTGCCCCCCAGGATCACCCCGGCCAGCACCGTCAGCTCGTAGCCCTGGCCGATCGTGTTCTGCGCCCCCATCACCCGGCTGCCCATGATGATCGCGGCGATCGCCGTGGTCAGGCCGGAAATCACGTAGCTCCAGAACACGACCCATGGCGTGGCGATGCCGGAAAACCGGCTGGCGGTGCCGTTGCCGCCGGTGGCAAAGACCTGGCGGCCGAACACCGTGCGGTTCAGCACGAAGGCGCCGATGATCGCCGTGACCAGAAAGATCAGCACCGGCACCGGGATGCCCAGCAGGCTTTTGCGGCCGAAGACCGCGAACCAGGTGGTCTGTGCATTCTCGACATTCACGTTCGAGCCGCCGGAATAGAACAGCACCAGCCCCTGCAGAAACGACAGCATCGCCAGCGTCACGATCAGCGCGTTCAGCCCGACAAGGCCCACCAGCGCGCCGTTGACCGCGCCGATCAGCACCCCGGCGCCCAGTGTGATCAGGATCGCCAGCAACGGGCCGACGCTGTTGTGCTGATCGACCACGATCACCGTCAGAAGGGTCAGCATCGAGCCGATCGACAGGTCGAGCCGCCCGGTGATCACCACGAAGGTCACGCCCACGGCCATCACCCCGGTGATCGACACCTGCCGCAACACGTCGAGGATATTGCCCGGGCTGAGGAACGCGTCGGCGCTGAGCGCGACGCCCAGCAGGAACACGCCAAAGCCCAGCAACAGGCCATGCCGGCGCAACAGCGCCCCGATATCGGTGGTCATGCCGCGAATCCTCCCTTGTGTTTCAGCCTAGGCGGGGAAGGCGCGGCACCTGTAGCGCGAAGAAATCCATTTTGGTTTTCCGCGGTCGGGCGCCGCTGCGGGGCCGAAAATCAGAAATGGACATGTTGCGCGTTGAAAGCACCGCGGCGGCCACGCTCATCTGGACCGGCCCCGGGGCGCGCGCCGCCATGCTCCGTTCGGGCCCGCGACACGACGTCGGGCGGCATCCATGGGAGGACCTTATGACCATTACCAAGATCAAGACCGGGCTGCAGCTGACGGCGGCCTGTGCCGCGCTGCTGGTCGCCGGCACCGTCACCGCGCAGGAGGCGCCCGACTGGCTGGGCGGCGACTTGCAAAAGCCGCTGTCGGAAACCCGCATCGGCATCACCGTGCTGTATCCGGGATCGAACGCCTATCAGGCGATGTATGCCGAAACCGCCCGGACCTATGCGGCAGAGCTGGGCATCCAGGCCACGGTGATGGACCCGCAGGGCGACCCCGCGGTCCAGTTCGACCAGATCCAGGACATGATTTCCCAGAATCCCGACGCGATCGTGGTCTGGCCGACATCGCAGAACGCGCTGATCCCGGCGATCCGCGAAGCCTCGCGGTCGGGCATCCCTGTCGTCACCTCGAACTCGCCGATCGGCGAGGCCGGGCGGCGCTATGTCGTCGGCCATACCGGGCCGGATGATTGCGCCCAGGCCGAACAGGCCGCCGACATGCTGGCCGGCGCGCTGGACGGCGACGGCAATGTCGTCGTGGTCGAAGGCACGCCGGGCTACACGGTGTCGATCCTGCGCGGCAATTGCTTTCTGGACCGGATCGAGGACGAATATCCCGGCATCACCATCCTCGACAGCCAGACCGCCGAATGGAACCGGGAACGCGCCCAGACGGTGATGGAAACCTTCCTGACCCAGTATGGCGACGAGATCGACGGGGTCTATGCCTTCGACGACGGCATGGGGCTGGGCGTGATCAGCGCGCTGCAGGGCGCCGGCAAGGAACCGGGCGAGGTCGCCGTGGTGACCTGCAACCAGTTCGGCGAGGGCTGGGACGCGATGCGCGAAGGCTGGCACCAGGGGTCGAACAAGCAATCGCCGATCGATGACGCGATCCTGGCGATCCAGACCGCGGTCAAGGTGGCCAACGGCATCGAGGTGCCCGAGCTTCAGGGCATCGACACGCCGATGGTCCTGCCCGGGAACGTGGACGAATTCGACCGCCCCAGCTGGTAAGCCGGGCCCGATCGGGCAGGGGGCCGTCCGCCCGGGCGGCCCCGTTCGCCTTCAGTAGCGGCCGTTGTGGCGCATCAGCGCGTCGACCCGGTCCTGGGCGCGGCTCAGCGCCTCGGCCACGCCGATCTCGCGTTGCAGCATGCGGTGGATCTCGTCGCCCAGGACGCCCAGGATATCGCTGAATTCCGGGATCGGCGGGCGCGGCCAGATCTGCAGCTCTCCGCGCCGCTCCATCGCGTCGACCTGGCCGATCAGGCTGCTTTTCGCCTGCACTTCCGGGTCTGCGCTGGTGGAAAAGCGCGGGCTGGTCAGGTTGCCGTGCTGGACATACCATTTCAGCATTTCCGGCCGGGTGAGGTATTCCATCACCTTCCAGGCCGCCTTTTGTCGCGGCGCGCTCAGCCCCCGTGGCATGGCCAGGGAAAACCCGCCGATCGGCGAGACCGTGCGCGCGCCCGGCCCGTGCGGATGCGGCAGGAAGGCCACGTTCTGATGCGCCGGAGAGCTGTCGTCCAGTTCGAAGGCCGCGGCCCGGACCGACCAGCCATAGCACATCGCCGCCTGGCCGCCGGAAAAGATCCCGATCCGCCGGTCCCAGTCGCAGATCATGCTGTCGGGATGGGCATAGCGCTGCAGTTCCAGCAGGTAGTCCGCGGTGGCGAAAGCCGCGTCGCTGGTCAGGCAGGGGCGGAAATTCTCGCCGGCGATCCGCTCCAGGTCGAAATCGTCGCCGACCGGGGTCAGGGCGATCACCGGCTGGCCGAAACTGGCCAGGGTCTGGACAAAGGTATGGGCCACCGGCGTTCCGCGCCTGTAGTTCATCACGATGCCCGACAGGTTGAGCGCGCTGCGATGCAGGACCTTGGCGGCGATCAGCACGTCCTTGGCGGTCTTCGGAAACGGCAGCCCGGCGGCGGCGAACAGGTCGGACCGGCAGAACAGCAATTCGGATGTCGGCTGGATCGGCAGCCCGTATTGCGCCCCGGCCCAGGCCGATCCGGTATAGGCGGTGCCATGGAAATCCGACGGGTTGAAGCGTTCGCGGGCCAGGATATCGTCGATCGGCGCGATCACCCCGGCCTCGGCCAGCTGTCCGATCCAGGGCAGATCCACCGCGACCAGGTCATAGGCCGAGTTCGGTTTCGCGGCATTGGCCATGATCTCGGCATGCAGCGCATCGAGCGGCAGGGTCACCACCTCCAGCCGCGTGCCCAGCAATTCGCCCAGGTCCGAGGCATGCTTGCGGATCGTGTCGAAGGTCGGATCGAGCGAGGCGGCGATGCGGATCGTGCGGTCATAGCCGACCCCGTCGCGCATGGCGTTGGGATAGGGCAGGATGCGCGGCGCCATGTAATAGCCGCCGAAATAGAAATCCTCGATCGCCGCGTCGCCGGTATCGAAGCCGAAGGTGCCGCCGACCATGGTCTTTAGCTGCATGGCGAAGCTTTCGAATTCGCGGATCAGCTTGCGCGTCGGGTGCAGCGAAAACGACTTGCCCGATTTCGACCGGGGCCGTTTCAGCAGGAATTCGCTGTCGAGCAATTCGTTCAGCCGCCGCATCGCGGTGCCATAGGGCACCTCGGCGGCCATGGCGGCCGAGGTGATGGTGATCAGCTTGCCCTCCAGGTGCCGGCGCATGGCGTAGGAAATGATGTTCCAGCGCGCATCGACCGACGACAGCGCGGTGCGTTTTTCGGTGATCGCGCGCATATCCTCCATGAAGCTCAGGATGCGCAGCATCTCTTGCCGGGTCATGCGGCCCTCCCCTGCCGAAATGTCCATATCTGACGAACCATACCCAAGCGCGCCGCGACACGGGCGTTTTGTCCAGATCTGACATTTGCGACGTTCCGGCCCGTCGCGGGGCTGTGGCACGGTCGGCCGGCCAAGGGAGCCACGCCGGGGAGGGCCGCATGTCCGCTGACAGCCATGATTTCATCGTGATCGGCGCCGGGTCCGCCGGCTGCGCCGTGGCCGGCCGGCTGGCCGGGGCGGGCCATTCGGTGCTGCTGCTGGAGGCCGGCGGCAAGGACCGCAACCCGTTCATCCATATCCCGCTGGGCTATTCGATGCTCTATGCCAACCCGTCGGTGAACTGGTGCTATACCAGCGCGCCCGAGCCGCATCTGAACGGGCGCCGCCTGTTCCAGCCGCGCGGCAAGGTGCTGGGCGGGACCGGGGCGATCAACGGCATGATCTACATGCGCGGCCAGCCGCAGGATTTCGACGGCTGGGCGGCCGAGGGCTGCACCGGCTGGGGCTGGGACGGGGTGCTGCCGTATTTCAAGTCCTGCGAGGACCAGGAACGCGGCGCCGACGATTTCCACGGCACCGGCGGGCCGGTCGCGGTGTCGGATATCCGCACCGAGCATCGGCTGGGCGAGGCGTTCCATGCCGCCTCCGAAGCGCTGGGCGTGCCGCGCAACCCCGATTTCAACGGCGCCACGCAAGAGGGCACCGGCTATGTCCAGACCACGACGAAGAACGGCCGCCGCTGGAGCACCGCCGCGGGCTATCTGCGCGGTCCGGCGAAACGGCACATCGACCTGCGCCTGCACGCGACGGTCCAGCGGATCGAGCTGGAGGGCCGTCGCGCCACCGGCGTCACCTGGACCGACCGTGCCGGGCGCCATAGCGCGACCGCGCGGCGCGAGGTGATCCTGTGCGGCGGCGCCTTCAATTCGCCCCAGATCCTGCAGCTGTCGGGGATCGGGCCGGGCGCGCTGCTGCAATCCCATGGCATCGACACCCGCCACGACCTGCCCGGGGTGGGCGAGAACCTGCAGGACCATTTCGGGATCGGGGCGGAATACCGGTCGAATGTGAGATCCACGGTCAACGACCTGTATAACAACAAGCTCAAAGGCGGGCTGCACTTGCTGCGCTACCTGCTGTTCCGGACCGGGCCCTTCGCCGACAACGGCAATTATTCCAATACCTTCATCCGCTCTGGCCCCGATATCGACCGCCCCGACATGATGGTGACCTTCATGGCCTGGTGCACCGACGAACAGCTCAGGCCGCATCCGTTTTCCGGCTTTACCATTCTGGCCGAACACATGCGCCCGAATTCGCGCGGCCATGTGCGGATCACCGGCCCGGACCCGGCCACCGGCCCGGAAATCCAGTTCAATTTCTTCGCCGACGAGGCCGACCGGCAGGCGGCGTTGGCCGGGTTGAAATTCGGCCGCAAGATCGCGGCGACAGAGCCGATGGCCGCCTGTGTCGATTACGAATTGTCCCCCGGCCCGGAGGTGCAGGGCGACGACGACCTGATCGCCTATTGCCGCCGGAACGGGCTGTCCTTGCTGCACCCCGTCGGGTCCTGCAGGATGGGCGTGGGCGCCGACGCGGTGGTCGATCCGCGGCTGCGCGTGCACGGGATCACGGGGCTGCGCGTCGCCGATGCCTCGATCATGCCGCGGATCGTGACCGGCAACACCAATGCCGCGGCGATCATGATCGGCGAAAAGGCGGCCGCCTTGATCCTGGAAGATGCGAGGGCAGGGGCATGACGACGACATTGGGCATCGCGCTGATGGGGACGGGCCGGATGGCCCATGTCTATGGCCCCAAGGTCAACGCCCATCCCGGGCTGCGGCTGGAAGTGGTCTACAACCCGCGCAGGGCCTCGGCCGAAACCGCCGCCGCGCGCTATGGCGGGCGGGCGATGGACGACCTTGACGCGGTGCTGGCCGATCCGGGCGTCGATGCGGTGATCATCGCCACGCCCACCGACACCCATGTCGAGTACATCGAGCGGGTCGCGAAGGCCGGCAAGCCGATCTATTGCGAAAAGCCGCTGGACCAGACGCTAGAGCGGGTCGACCGGGCGATGGCGGTGCTGCAGGCCCATCCGGTGCCCTTCATGCTGGGGTTCAACCGCCGTTTCGATCCGGGCAATGCCGCGGTGCGCGCGGCGGTGCGGGAGGGGCGGATCGGCCGCCTGACCATGCTGATGAGCTGGAGCCGCGAACCCAGCCCGCCGCCGATCGACTATGTCCGCGCCTCGGGCGGCTATTTCGTCGACGCCACGATCCACGATATCGACCTGCTGTGCTGGATCGCCGGGGAACGGCCCGGTCAGGTGATGGCGGCGGGGTCCTGCGTATTCGATCCGGCGATCGGGCAGGCGGGCGATTTCGACCTGACCATGACGACGCTGCAGATGCCCTCGGGCGCGCTGGTGCATGTCAACAACAGCCGCGCCTGTGCCTATGGTTTCGACCAGCGGCTGGAGGCCTTCGGCGATGACGGCATGGTGCAAAGCGTCAACCGGCGCGACGATGACCTGGTGGTCTGGGGCGCCGACCGGACCGAGGCGCGCGCAACGCTCAAGCATTTCTTTCTGGAACGCTACGACCGGTCGTTCTTCAACGCGCTGGACGAATTCCACGCCGCGGTGACCCAGGGCCGCGCCCCGTCAAGCACCGCCGAGGATGGCCGCGCCGCGCTGGCCATCGCGCTGGCCTGTGCGAGGTCGGCCCGCGAGGGCTGCGCGGTGGCGCCGGACTACTGAGGCGCCCCGATCAGGGGTGAAAGACCGGCCGCAACCGATCCCAGGACCCGGCCCGGCAAAAGACCGGGATCCGCCCCGGTGGCGCCGCGACGTCGGGCCGCGTGCCGCCGTCATGCTTGTGCCCGGTCCAGGCCGCGACCCAGGTCTCGCCCGTGGGCAGATCGACCGCGCGCGTCGTCGCGCCGGGCTCCAGCACCGGGGCCACCAGCAGGTCGTCGCCCAGCAGGAAGGCGCCCTGGCCGGCAAGCCCGGGCTGGTCGGGAAAGGCAAAGCCCATCGGCCGCATCGGCGGAACCCCGGTGGCGCTGTAGGCCGCGAAGGCCGCCTGCAGATAGGGCCGCAGCCGTTCGCGCAGCGCCAGCAGGTCGGTAAAGATCGCCAGCAAGTCCGGGGTATAGGACCAGACCTCGTTGTCGCCGCCGGTATCGGTGAAGACGTGGAACAGCTCCTTGCCGTAATCGACCTCGCCATCGGGGGCGGCATAGGGCACGCCGTTGGGCACCCGCACGCCATGCAGCCGGCAGATCGGGGAAAACACGCCGAATTCGAACCAGCGGACCAGCAGGTCGTGAAACGCGGGATTGTCGCGGTGGCCTTCGTAGAAGCCGCCGATATCGGTGGTCCACCAGCCGATCCCCGACATCGCCGCATGCAGCCCGGCGGCGATCTGGGCGCGGTAATCCGCCCAGGTGGACCAGACATCGCCGGACCACAGGATCGTCGGGAACCGCTGCCCCCCGGCCCAGGTCGAGCGGCACAGCAGCACCGCATCCTCGGCGCCCGCCGCCTTCAGCCCCTCGGCATAGCGGCCGGCATGCAGCAGCGGAAAGGCCGACAGCATCTCGGCCCCGTTGCCCAGATGGGTGCGGACATGGTCGGCATGGGCCGGGCGCATCTCGGGCTCGCAGGCATCGAGCCAGAAATTGGTGACCCCCTTGTCGACATAGCCGCTTTGCACCCGGTCCCAGTGATAATCGCGCGCCTCGGGGTTGAACGGGTCGTAATAGGTCAGGAAATGGATGCCGTAGGGGTCCTTGTCGGGGAACTGGATCACCACCGGCACGCCCCGTTCGGTGCGCAGCAGATAGCCCTTTTCGCGCATCTCGGTGTAGGTTTCGGCATTGGCCGAGACCGTGGGCCAGATCGACACGATGGTCTTGATCCCCATCTCGGCCAGGTCGCGCACAAGGCCCGCGGGGTCGGGCCAGTCGGCGGGGTCGAACTGCCATTCGCCCTGCCGGGTCCAGGCGAAGAAATCGATCACGATGCAGGACAGCGGCAGGTTGCGGCGCCGGTATTCGCGGGCCACGTCCAGGATTTCGGCCTGGCTGCGATAGCGCAATTTGCATTGCCAGAACCCGGTGGCCCAGTCGGGCAGGGCCGGGGGCATCCCGGTGGCCGCGACATAGGTCGACAGGATCTCGGCCGGGCTGTCGCCGGCGCAGATCCAGTAATCCAGCCCCGGCGTCGCATCGGCCAGCCAGCGGGTGCCGTTGGTGGCGAAATCGGCGCGCCCGGTGGCCGGGTTGTTCCACAGGAACCCGTAGCCGCGCGAGGACAGCACGAAGGGGATCACCACATGGGTGTTCTGCTGGACCAGCGTGGTCGACGTGCCCTTGAGCTCTTCGAGCCCGTGCTGCGGCTGGCCAAGGCCCATCAGCCGTTCGTCCGGATAGGCCCGGAACCGCGCCTCGAGCTGGAACGACCCGCTGGCCAGCGCCTTGAAACTGCGCGGCGAGGGGCCGGCGAAATGGCTGCGCGTCTCGGCCAGAAGCTCGGCTCCGGTATCGCTGCGGACATAGCGGATCTCGGGTTCTTTCGCGACATCGGCCCCCAGCCGGCGGGCCAGCCGGACCTCGGCGCGGATGCGGCCGTTGGTGATCCGGGCATGGGCGCCGTCGATGGCGATATCGGCGGTGGCGGGCGCGGCGTCGAGCAGTGCCGAAACATGCGGCTCGATCACCGTGCCGCCCGGCCGGGCCCGCAGGCGCAAGGCGTCCGGACCCCAGGGTTCGATGCGGATGGTTTCGCCGTTGAAGCGGATGACCAGGGCGGAACCGTCGCGGCTATAGGTCTCGGGCATGGCGGGTCACTTTCTGTGGAAACGCAGGCAAAGGCGGTCAAATCCGTGGCGCAGTTCGGGCCCGCCGATGCTGCGACTTCCCTCGGTGATGTCGACCGGCGCGATCCGCCGGAACCGGGTGGCAAGCCCCGCGACCAGGGCGCGCAGCACCTCGCGCGCATGGGTGGCGCCAAGGCAGGCATGCGGACCCGATCCGAAGGCCACATGCGGATTCGGGGCGCGGTCGATGCGCAGGGTCGCGGCGTCGTCGAAGCGCTCGGGGTCCAGGTTGGCGGCGGCCCAGCACAGGGCGACCCGGTCGCCCGGCCCGCGGTCCAGCCCCGCCAGCGAGACCGGCCGCGTGCAGATCCGGCCGATATGGGTCAATGGCGAGGTGTGTCGAAAGATCTCCTCGACGGCCAGGGGGATGGCGCCCTGCCCGTCGCGCAGCCGGTCGAGGTCTTCGGGCGCCCGGGCGAAATGGGCCAGCGCCGCGGCGATGCACAGGATCAGCGTATCGCGCCCGCCGGCAAAGGTGACATGGGCGAACCCGATGATTTCGTCCCGGCTCAGGGGCCGGTCCCCCAGCCGGGCGCGCGCCAGGTGGCCGAAGAAATCGTCGCCGCCCCGGGACAGGGCGCGGTCGGCATGGGCCTCGATCATCCGCAACAGGCGGTCGGCGGCGGCGGGATCGTTGCCGGTGGCGGTCTTGAAGGCATGCAGGCCCCAGCCGATCCAGCCTTCGGCCTCGGCCAGGGGCAGGCCCAGCAGCACCGCCAGCGCGCGCGACTGGATCGGCAGGGCGAGCGCCTGCAGCGCGTCGACCTCGGCCCCCTCGGGCAGCGCGTCGAGCGCCTTGGCGACGACCGCCTCGATCCCCGCCCGCACCGCCGGATCGCTGCGCGGACGGCGGAACCAGTCCTGCACCAGGGCCTTGAGCGCGGAGTGCCGTGGCGGGTCGGTTTCGATCGGAAGCTGGCGCAGGCTGCGGATATCGTCCTCGGCCGGGATCTGGATCCGGCCCGGGGCGTCATTCGACAGCGCCTGCCAGTCACCGGCCGCTTCGCGCACCGCGCGGTATCCGGTCAGGACCGGGATCGCCTCGCCCGCGACATCGCCCGCATAGCCGCCGGCGGCGCGGGCAAAGGCGAAGGTATCGGCCGGGCCGGTCATCGCTTCCTCAGAAAGCCGCCATCGACGACCAGTTCGGTTCCGGTGATGAACCGGGCCCGGTCCGACAGCAGAAAGACCATGGCATCCGCGATTTCCGCAGGCCGCGCCATGCGCCCGAGGATATGCGCCGCGCCGGCGCTGTCGCGGATCGCCGCGCCATCGGGCAGCTCGGCCAGCGCCCGGTCGGTGAAGGCCGTGTCGACCCAGCCGGGGCTGACCGCGTTCACGCGGATCCCGCGCGGCGCGAATTCGCCGCTGGTCGCCCGCATCAGCCCCAGTACCGCCCCCTTGGAGGTGTGATAGGCCGTATAGCCGTCGCAGCCGATATGGGCCGAGACCGACGCGGTCAGGACCATGGCCCCGCCATCGCGCAGCCGGGCATGTTTCATCGCCAGCATGGTGCCGCGGACATTGACCGCCATGACCCGGCGCCAGGCGTCCCAGGACAGGTCCTCGACCCGGCCGCGGGCATTGGTGCCGGCGATGCAGACCAGGCCCGACAGCGGGCCGATCCGGGCCAGGGCCCTTGCCATGGCGCTGTCGTCCGAGACATCGACGACGTGGCTGTCGCAGTCGGGGTTGGCCTGCAGGTCCAGGCTGATCGGCACGCCGCCCGCGGCCCGGACCGCGCGCGCGCAGGCGGCGCCGATGCCGCCCGCCCCGCCGGTGATCGCGATCTGTCCGGTCAGCGCGGCCATCAGTGCTTCCTCATCAGGCCGCCATCGACGAACAGCGTCTGGCCGGTGACGAAGGATGCCTCGGGCGAGGCCAGCCAGAGCGCGGCATCGGCCACCTCGTCGGGATCGGCCATGCGGCCCAGCAGATGCGCCGCGCGGGCGGCGGCGTGGATCGTGCCGGGATCGGCGGCTTCGGCCAGGGCGGCCTCGGTGAAGCCCGCATCGACCCAGCCCGGGGCCAGGGCATTGACCCGGATGCCGCGCCCGCCGACCTCTTGCGCCAGGGCGAAGGTAAAACTTTCCACCGCCGCCTTGGTGGTGACGTAGGCCGGGTAATCCGGCGTCGCCACATGGCCCGAGATCGAGCCCATGTTGACGATAGCGCCGCCCGGGCCCATGCGCGGCAGGGCGTGTTTCGCGGTCAGGAACATGTGGCCGACATTGACGTCCATCATCCGGTCCCAGTCGGCCACCGCCATCCGGCGGACCGGGGCGCGGTGGTTGATGCCGGCGACGTTGATCAGCGCGTCGATCCGGTCGTGGCCCGCATCGATCCGCTCGAAGGCGCCGGCCACCGCCGCCGGGTCGGTCAGGTCGAGCGCGATGCAGGTCGCCCCGGGCCGGTCGATCGCCGCCCGGTCCAGCAGCGCCAGATCATAGCCCGCCGCGCCGAAGGCCCGGGCGATGGCGCCGCCGATCCCGCCGGCGGCACCGGTGATGACCGCGAGCGCCATCCTAGCGCACCCGCGCGCCCGAGAACCGGTGCGCGATCATCGTCAGGATGATCACCAGGCCGAACAGGAAATCGGTCCAGAACCCGGCAAATCCCGCGGCGACCGCGCCCGAGGGGATCAGCGTCACGGTCAGCGCGCCGAAGAAGGCGCCGAAGATCGTGCCGACCCCGCCCCAGGTCGGGGTGCCGCCCACGAACAATGCGGCCAGCGCGATCAGCAGGTAGGCCTTGCCGGAGGTCGGGAACCAGACCATGTTCGCCATCTGCACCAGCACCGCGCCGGTGATCGCCGCGGCGATGCCGGAAAAGACGAAGACGCCGACGCGGATCCGCTCCACGTTGATGCCCATCTGGCGGGCGCTGTCGGAATTGTCGCCGACCAGCTGCACCCGGACGCCGAAGCGGTGATACTTGAACAGCACCCAGCAGAAGACGGTCCAGACCAGGCACCAGACGAAATGCATCGGCACCTGCAGGCCGGTGCCGAACAGCTCCCACTTGCCGACGAACAGGCGGTAGCCGAAGGTGTCGACCGCCGCGGGCGCGGTGATGGTGCGGCCCTGGGCCAGCAGGTTGACGATGCCGAGGATGAAGAAGTTCAGCCCCAGCGTCGCGACCAGCGACGAAATCCTGCCGTAGACCACGATCAGCCCGATCCCCAAGCCGATCACCGCCCCGAACAGCAGCGTCAGGCCGAAGGCGCCGAGCACGGGAAAACCGTTCATCACCATATACATGAACACCCCGCCGGCGGCGCCGACGACCGAGGGAAAGGCCAGGTCCAGTTCACCGGACACGATGACGAAGACCAGCGCCGTTGTCAGGAACACGGTCGCCGGCACCGAAAACAGGAAGGCGCCGTAGAAGATCGGGTTGAGAAACAGCACCGGGTTGTTCACGGCGAAAAAGCCCCAGACCAGCACCAGGGTGATGAAGGCGTTCAGCGCCCGCCCGTTGCGCCGGTAGAACCGGAACCAGGTGGATTGTTCCCGGCGGGCGTCGACGGCGCTGGCATCGGCCTCGGGCGGCTTGGCGGCGGCGGGGGTCGCGTCGCTCATCTGCGTCTCCTCAGGCGGGTTGTTTCAGGGTGGCGGTGTCCGCCCGGCCGGTTTCGGCCAGCTGGTGCATCATCTCGATCAGGTGGTCGGCGCCCTTGAACTGCGCCTTTTCGCCCTCGAAGGCCTCGCGGCCGCGGTCGATGACGAAGAACCGGTCGGCGATTTCCCAGACATGGTAGATGTTGTGGCCGATGAAGATCACCGTGCGCCCGGACGCCTTCACCGCCTCGACAAAGCGGAACACCTTCTGGGTTTCGGTCAGCGACAGGGCGGTGGTGGGTTCGTCCAGCACGATCACGTCGGCCTGGTTGTAAAGCGCGCGGGCGATGGCCACGCCCTGGCGTTCGCCGCCCGACAGATGGCCGACGGTGGATTCGGGGTTGAACACCTTGGAGGTGAAGCCGATCTCGCGCATCAGCCGGTTGGCCTCGTCGATCTGTTGCCGGACCTGGGTCAGGCCCAGCCAGTTGGTGATCTCGCGGCCCATGAAAATGTTGGTCACGATCGAATGCTGCGGCGCCAGGGCACGGTCCTGGAACACCGTTTCGATCCCCGCGTCGCGTGCCGCCAGGGGCGTCCAGGGCTTGCGCGGCTTGCCCTTGACGATGATCTCGCCCTCGTCGGGGTCGTGGACACCGGCCAGGGTCTTGACCAGGGTCGACTTGCCCGCGCCATTGTCCCCCAGAAGGCCCAGCACCTCGCCCTTGCGGACGTTCATGGTGACGCCGGACAGCGCCTCGACATTGCCGAACCGCTTGACGATGTTGCGCAATTCGATGATCGGCTCGTCATTGGCCGCCATGACGGTTCCTTTCCTTGGACAGGGAACGCGACGGGCCACGCCTGGCGGCCCGCCGCGCCCGGGAGGGGTGGCTAGCGCAGACCCGCCTCGGCCAGCGGCGCCACGTCCTGGTAATTGTCGACGGTGACGAAACCGGCGCCGGTATCGACGTTCAGCGGGCCCAGCTGGTAGACCAGCTGCTGGCACAGCGACAGCACCGGCAGGTAGCCCTGCTGGTAGGGCTGCTGGTCCGAGGTGACCAGCACGTGCCCGCTCTCGAAGGCGGTCATCACGCCCTGGCCCAGGTCGAAGCCGACGCCGATGATCTCGCCCGCTTCCTTGCCGACCGCGCCCATGAAGACCGGCGCCGCCGACAGCCAGGGGCCGCCCGGATAGCCGATCAGCTTGACGTCGGGGTTCGACAAAAGGGTCGAGGTCAGGACCGGCAGTTGCAGCATCTGGTCGGCCGAGGCGCCCTCGGCCTCCTGCAGCTTGATGACCTCGATCCCGGCCGCTTCCAGCGCGTCGACCAGGCCAAGCTCGCGCTGGGCGCGGTTCTCCGATTCCCAGCGGCTCATGACCACCGCCTTGTCGCCGGGGCCGATATTGTCGCCGGCCAGGCGCAGGGTTTCCGCCCCGAGGGCCTGGCCCTGGGCATAGAGCGTCGCACCGACATAGCCCGACCCGAAGCGGGCGCGGATCTCGGGGACGTCGACATTCATGTACATGACCGGAATGCCGGCGGCTTCGGCTTCGGCGGCCAGCGGCATCAGCGCATCGTCACCGGGATGGCCCATCATGGCGATCCCGTCGGGGCGCTGGCTGATCGCCTCGCGGAACTGGGTGACCATCTTGTCGAAATCCCATTCCGAATAGACGATCTCGACATTGGCGCCGGTATCGGCCGCGGCCTGCAGCGCGCCGCGGTCGATGATCGAATTGAAGGCGCCGCCCGCCGGACCGCCGGAAAAGACGCGGATGGTCTGGTCCGAACACCAGCCGTCCTCCTGGGCGCTGGCGGCGCCGGCCGCCAGGGCGATGGCCGAGGCCGCGCCGAGCATGATCTTTGCGATGTTACGCATGGTTTCCTCCCTGGACATCGGCGCGGAGGGGCCGCGCCAGAGACCAAAAACGTTTTTGGCCCTGCCCGGATCATTTTTCCGAAGAACGGGGTTCGTCAAGAGGATTCTGGACCTGTCACGGAATTTCTGCCGGTGCGCCGAAGGGCGCTTGACCGGAAAACCAAAAACGTTTTTGGTTGACCTGAGTCGAGCGAGGGCGCAGATGGCGACAGGGTGCGAAGCGGAACGGGACTGGTGGCGCGGGGCCTGCCTCTACGAGGTCTACCTGCGGTCGTTCCAGGATTCCGACGGCGATGGCGAAGGCGATCTGCCGGGGCTGCTGTCGCGGCTGGATTACCTGCGCGACCTGGGCGTCGACGGGTTGTGGATCACGCCGTTCTTCCCCTCTCCGATGTTCGATTCGGGCTATGACGTGTCCGATTACCGTGCCGTCGATCCCCGTTTCGGCACGCTCGACCAGTTCCGCGCCGTGGTCGAGGCCGCCCATGGGATGGGTCTGCGGGTGGTGATCGACCAGGTCTATTCGCACAGTTCGCACCTGCATCCGTGGTTCGTCGACAGCGCGGCCGCGCGGCACGGGCCGAAAGCCGACTGGTATGTCTGGGCCGATCCGAAACCCGATGGCGGGCCGCCCAACAACTGGCTGGCGCGGTTCGGCGGGATCGCCTGGGAATGGTGCGCGGCGCGCAAGCAGTATTACCTGCACAATTTCATGATCGAACAGCCCGACCTGAACCTGCACAATCCCGAGGTTCAGGACGAAGTGCTTGATATCATGCGGTTCTGGTTCGACATGGGCGTCGACGGGCTGCGCCTGGACGTGGCCAATTTCTTCATGCACGACCCGCTGTTGCGGGACAATCCGCCGGCCCCGGTTTCCGAACGTCCGGCCAATCCCTATTACCTGCAGCAACGGCTGTATGACCGGTCGCGGCCGGAAAACCTGCCGTTTCTGGAACGGATGCGCGCGGTCGCCGGCGACCGGATGCTGCTGGCCGAGATCAGCTGCGACTGGCAGGTCGACCGGATGGCCGAATATACCGCGCCGGGCCGGTTGCACACCGCCTACAGTTTCGAATTGCTGGGGCCGGTTCTGGACGGCGCCCATATCGCCCGCACGGTCGAACTGGCCGGGGCCGGGGACAGCTGGCCGACCTGGGCGTTTTCCAACCATGACGTCACCCGTGTCGCCAGCCGCTGGGGCGCGCAGCGGGTCAAGGTGCTGCAGGCGCTGCTGATGGCCTTGCGCGGCACGGTCATTCTGTATCAGGGCGAAGAACTGGGCCTGCCGCACAGCGATGTGCCGCGCGCCCGCCTGCAGGATCCGGAGGCGATCCGGTTCTGGCCCAACCATCGCGGCCGCGACGGGGCCCGCACGCCGATGCCCTGGGACGAGGCCCCGGGCCTGGGCTTTTCGCGGGCCGAGGGCTGGCTGCCGGCCGAACCCGCCCATGCGCCGCTTTGCGTGGCGCGGCAGACGGGCGATCCGGGCTCGGACCTGGCCCATTGCCGCAAGATGATCGCCCTGCGGCGCGCCACGCCCGCCCTGCGCGCGGGTGATTTCGAAACCGTCGAGGCCGAAACCGACGGTCTGACCTTCTGGCGGCGGCTGAACGGGCAGAGCGTGCTGTGCAGCTTCAACCTGGGCGCGGCGCCCCGCCCGGTGCCGCTGATGCCCAATGGCCGCACGCTGGCGGGGGCGGCCGAGGGCGGTATGCTGGCCCCGCATTCCTACTGGATCGCCGAGGCCGCCCGATGACCGAACCCGCCCAGCGCAAGCCCAATATCCGCGATGTCGCGGCGCATACGGGCCTGTCGGTCTCGACCGTCAGCCGGGCGTTGAACGGCTATGACGACGTCAATGCCGACACCCGAAAGAAGGTCGAGCAGGCCGCCGAAACCCTGGGCTACCGGGCCAGTTTCGCGGCCGCCACGCTGCGTTCGAACCAGACCCAGACCGTGACCTTCATGGTGTCCAAGCCCTGGACCAAATTCGTCGACCCGTTCTTTCTGGGCCTGCTCGACGGGGTCGAGATGGTGCTGCAGGCCCAGGGCTATGACCTGCAGGTGGTCATGGCCCGCGAATTCGAGACCGAGATCGACATCATCCGGCGCACCGTCGAACGCAACCGCTGCGACGCGCTGCTGTTCGGCCGCACCCGCCCCGAGGACGAGCGGATCGACTACCTGCAGGAGCGCGGCTTTCCCTTCGTCACCATCGGCCAGACCCTGCGCAACGATCACGACTGGATCGACCGGGATCACCGCCGCATCGGGCAGAGGGCGACCGAACGGCTGATCCGGCTGGGCCATACCCGCATCGCCTATCTGTCGACGCCCTATCGCTACACCTATTCGCACCACAACCGCGACGGCTATCGCGCCGCCCTGGCCAAGGCCGGGATCGCCCATGACCCGGCGCTCGAGGTCGAGTGTTTCCTGTCGCGCCGCACCGGCGCCGATGCGATGACGCAGCTGATCACCTCGGGGGCGGATCCGACGGCGGTGTTCTGCGGCAACGACATGATCGCCCTGTCGGCGATCGAGGCGATGCGCAGTTTCGGGCTGGAACCGGGCCGCGACATCTCGGTCATCGGCTGCGACGACATGCCGATGGCCGGCGCCGCGCAGCCGCCGCTGACCACGTTCAGCCAGAACCTCGATGCGCTGGGCATGCGGATGGGGCGGATGGTGCTGAACAAGCTGCGCGGCGAGGGGCCGCGGCTGCAGGAGCTGATCGACGCGCAACTGGTCTTGCGCGAAAGCGACATGCCCCCGCCGCGGGCGGGCCGCGGATGCTGAGCGTCGGCGATATCCGCGCCCTCAAGGGCAAGCGGCAACTGGTGGAGCTGAACGTCGCCAGTGCCGAACAGGCCGCCGCGGCCGAGGCGGCGGGGATCGACATGATCGTGTCGGGCAATCGCGCCAACCGGGCCGCCTGTCGCGCCGCCGCGCCCGATACCCATTTCTGTTTCGGGCTGGTCTATGGCCACCACGCGACGGCCGACGAGGCCCGCCGCGCCGCCTTCGAGGCGATGGAGGCCGGCGCCGACAGCATCTATTGCGCGATGAATTTCGACATCGTCGAAGCCATGGCCAAGGACGCGATCCCGGTCGTCGGCCATGTCGGGCTGATCCCGCAGAAAGCGCGCTGGACCGGGTTCCGCGCCGTCGGCAAGACCGCCGAAGAGGCGCTGCGCGTGCTTGACGATGTGCGCCGCTACGAAGCCGCCGGCGCCTTTGCCGTCGAGATGGAGGTGGTGCCCGAACCGGTCGCCGGCGCGATCAGCGCGGCGACGCCGCTGACGGTCATTTCCATGGGCTCGGGCGCGGGCTGCGACGTGCAATACCTGTTCGCGGTCGATGTGCTGGGCGAAACCCTGGGCAAGCTGCCGCGTCACGCCCGGGCCTATCGCGATTTCGCGGCCGAACATGCCCGGCTCCAGGCCGCGCGCATCGCCGCCTTCTCGGAGTTTCGCGACGATGTGCGGACCGGCGCCTTTCCGGCGCCGACCGAAACGGTGGGCATGGCCCCGACCGAATGGCGCGCCTTTCAGACGGCGCTGGATCAACGCAAGGCCGGGGTGTGACCGATGGGTCTGATGAAACTGATCACCTTTCCGATGGACCGCAGCTACAGCCTGACCGGCCCCGAGGCACAGAAGGCGGTCGCGGCCGGGCTGGCCAATGCCGATTGGTATCGCACGCCGGTCGACCGCAAGCGGCTGAAGGCGCTGATGCAGCGCGCCGACGGCCCCGCCCTGCGCGACACCGCGCTCTGGCTGGGCCTGCTGGGGGCGACCGGCGCGGCGGGCATCGCGCTCTGGGGCAGCGGGTGGGCGGTGCCGGTGTTCCTGGTCTATGGCGTGCTTTATGCTTCGGCCGCGGACAGCCGCTGGCATGAATGCGGCCACGGCACCGCGTTCCGCACCCGCTGGATGAACGATGTCGTCTATCAGATCGCCAGTTTCCTGATGATGCGCAATCCGGTGGTCTGGCGCTGGTCCCATGCGCGCCATCACACCGATACGATCATCGTCGGGCGCGATCCGGAAATCAGTGGCATGCGGCCGCCGCAACTGATCGTCATCGGGTTGAATTTCCTCGGGCTGGTTTCGGTGCCGCAAAGCTTTGCCGCGCTGGTGCGCAATGCCCTCGGGCGGCTCGCCCCGGACGAGGCCGATTACGTTCCCGACAGCGAACGGCCGAAGGCGGTGCGGGCCGCCCGCATCCACATGGGCATCTACGGCGCCACGCTGATCGCCTGTATCGCCGCCGGCTCGATCCTGCCGGCGATGCTGATCGGATTGCCGCGGTTCTACGGGATCTGGCTGTTGCTGGTGATGGGGTTGCCGCAGCATCTGGGCCTGGCCGAGGACGTGCTGGACCACCGGCTCAACAGCCGCACGGTGCACATGAACCGGGTGCTGCGCTTCGTCTACTGGAACATGAACTACCATATGGAGCACCACATGTACCCGATGGTGCCCTATCACCGCCTGCCCGACCTGCACGAGGCGGTGAAACACGATTGTCCGCCTGCCGCGCGCTCGCTCTGGGCGGCCTGGCGCGAGATCGTGCCCTGCGTGGTTCGCCAGCTGCGCGACCCGCATCATTTCATCCGTCCGCAATTGCCGCCCGGCGCCGGGGCGCCGCGTTACGGGCCGATGGGCCAGGCCGCGGAATAGGGCGGGAAGGGGGACCGACATGGCCGAAATCGACGCCTGCGGGCTGGACGAGATCGACGAAGAGGATCTGCTGCGCTTCGATCACGGCGGGCACAGCTATGCGATCTACCGGATCACCGGGGACGAGGTCTATTGCACCGACGGGCTGTGCACCCATGAACAGGTGCACCTGGAGGACGGGCTGGTGATGGAACACGTGATCGAATGCCCGCGCCACAACGGGCGTTTCGACATCCGCACCGGCAAGGCGCTGGGTGCGCCGGTCTGCATCGACCTGGCGACCTATCCGGCGCGGGTGGTGAACGGTCGCGTCCTGGTCGATCTGCCGTGACCGACCGGACCGAGGTCGCCATCGTCGGCTCCGGCCCGTCGGGGGCGGTGGCCGCGTTGGAACTGGTTTCCGCGGGCATCGGCGTGACCGTGCTGGAACAGGGCGACTGGGTCCCGGCCGAGGCATTCGACGGCGCGCGCCCGGAATGGGAACTGACCCAGCTGAAGCAATGGCACCCGAACCCGAACATCCGCGGCCGGCCAGAGGATTACCCGATCGACACCGCCGCGTCGGACGTCAACCCGCTGATGTTCGCCGGGGTCGGGGGGGCGGCGCTGATCTATGGCGCGCATTGGATGCGGTTCATGCCGTCGGATTTCCGGGTCCGCAGCCTGGACGGCGTGGCCGAGGACTGGCCCTTCGGCTATGACGACCTGGCCCCGTTCTATGCCTATGTCGAAGAGGCGATGGGCGTGTCGGGCGAAGACGGCAACCCGGCCTATCCCGACGGCGCGCCGACCCCGCTGCCGGCGCTGCCGATCGGGCGGGTCGGGCGCCGGGCGGCGGCGGGGATGAACCGGCTGGGCTGGCATTGGTGGCCCGGTTCCAACGCGATCCCGTCGCGGCCCTGGCGGCGGCTGCAGCCTTGCGTGCTGCGCGGCACCTGCGGCACCGGCTGTTCCGATGGCGCAAAGGCGACGCCCGACCGGACCCATTGGCCCGATGCCCTGGCCCGCGGCGCGCGGCTGCTGACCGGCGCCCGTGTCGTGCGGATCGAAACCGACGCGCAGGGCCGGGCCAGCGGCGTGATCTGGGTCGACCGGCAGGGCGCGCGGCACCGGTTGGCCGCCGATGTGGTGATCCTGTGCGCCAACGGGGTCGGCACGCCGCGTCTGCTGCTGGCCTCGGGGCTGGCCAACCGCTCGGGCCTGGTCGGACGGCGGCTGATGATGCATCCCTTCGCCACCGTGGCGGGCCGTTTCGACGACGACCTCGAAAGCTGGGTCGGCCCGGCCGGGCAGATCCTGACCTCGTGCGAATTCTACGAAACCGATGCCAGCCGGGGCTTCTTGCGGGGGGCCAAGTGGAACTGCATGCCCGCCGGCGGCCCCCAGGGGTTTCGCGCCGGCTATGGCAACGGGCCGCTGACCGACGCCTGGGGGCCGGCCTTTCATGCCCGCACCCGGGCCAGTTTCGGACGGTCCTTCGAATGGGGCATCATCGGCGAGGACCTGCCCGATCCCGACAACCGCGTCCGCCTGGCCGACGACCTGACCGATAGCGACGGCCTGCCGGCGCCACGGATCGCGTATCGGGTGTCGGACAATACCCGCCGGATGCTCGATTTCCACGTCGCCCGCGCCCGCGAGGCGATGCAGGCCGCGGGCGCGGTCGAGATCGCCGAAACCCGCCTGATCCGCGATTGCGGCTGGCACCTGATGGGCACCGCCGTGATGGGCGCCGATCCCGAAACCAGCGTGACCGACGAATATGGCCGCTGCCATGACGTGCCGAACCTCCATGTCATGGATGGCAGCACCTTTCCGACCTCTTCGGGGATGAACCCGACCGCGACGATCATGGCCGTGGCCGCGCGCTCGGTCCTGAACCTGATCGACACCCGGGCCGGGCTGGAGGTGGCATGACCCTGACGGCCGAAGATCGCGCGACCCTGGCGCGCCTGGCCGCGCTGATGGTGCCGGGCGGGGCCGGCATGCCCTCGGCCGCGCGGATTTCGCTGCAGGGCGCGCCGCTGGACCGGGTGCTGGCCCATGCGCCGCAGCTGTCGGGGCCGCTCGGGCGGTTCTGTGCGGCGGCGCGCGATGTCGCCGACATGGCCGGGCTCGACGCCGCCGCGCAGGCGGACCGGGACGGGTTCGAGGCGCTCGCGGTTGCGGTGGGCAACGCCTATTTCATGGCGCCGCAGGTCCGCCATGCCATCGGCTATCCGGGCCAGGAGGCGCGCGACGCCTCGGTCGGGCTGACGGCCGGGGACCAGGCGCTTCTGACCCCGGTGTGGCAGCGCGGCCGGCTGTGGCGCGCGCCCTGAACCGGCCCGGCGGCGGGCCGGGAAGGGTGCATTTTCCTGCTGCATTCACGCCGCCTTGGTCCTAGGTTCCAAGATAATGGAGAACGCCGACTCGATCCTGTCACTGCTGCCGGAGCGTCTGAGAAAGGCGCGCCAGGCAAGGGGCCTGTCGCTGGATGCGGTGGCCCGGCTGTCGGGCGTGTCGCGCAGCATGGTCAGCCAGATCGAACGCGGCAATTCCTCGCCCACGGTGTCGACGCTGTGGAACCTGACGCGCGCCCTGCAGGTGGATTTCGCCGGTCTGCTGGACGACCAGCCGCCACGCCCGGTCGAGGTGCTGCGCGCGCAGGATGTTCCGACGATCGAGAACCACGGAACCGGCTGCGCGATCCGCATCCTGTCGCCGCCCGAAGACGCCGGCACGCACGAAGTCTACGACCTGCGCTTCGCCGAGAACGGGCGGCTTGCATCGGCGCCGCACGGGCATGGCACCCAGGAGAACCTGACGGTGATCGAGGGCGCGATCATCGTGACCAGCGGCGAGGGGAGGGAACGGGTCGAGGCCGGCGAAACCGCGCGCTACGCCGCGGATGTCCCGCATTGCCTGCAGGCCGAAGGGGCGGCGCGGGCGTTCCTCGTGGTCAAGGGCGGGTGACGTCTGACGGACGGAACTCCGCCACGCTGGAATCCGTGATTGCGGAAATTCATCCGTTATGGCAGAAATGCGGCCAGCACCGCAAAGGAGCCATCCGATGACCGACCCTTTCATCGCCGATCTGAAAACCACGCTGGCGGGGATCGAGGCCGAGGGCCTTTTGAAGCGCGAACGGCTGATCACCTCGGCCCAGGCGGCCGAGATCACGATCGACGGCCGCACCGCGATCAACCTGTGTGCCAACAATTACCTGGGCCTCGCCGATCACCCGGATCTGGTCCGCGCCGCCTGCGCGGTGATGGACGACAAGGGGTTCGGCATGGCCTCGGTCCGGTTCATCTGCGGCACGCAGGATCTGCACCGGGCGCTGGAACGCAGCCTGGCCGCCTTCCTGAACAAGGAGGACGCGATCCTGTTCGCGGCCTGTTTCGACGCCAATGGCGGCCTGTTCGAACCGCTTCTGGGCCCCGAGGACGCGATCGTGTCCGACAGTCTGAACCATGCCTCGATCATCGACGGGATCCGGCTGTGCAAGGCGGCGCGCCATCGCTACGCCAACAACGACATGGCCGATCTGGAGGCGCGGCTGAAACAGGCCCGGGCCGCCGGCGCGCGGCATGTGATGATCGCCACCGACGGCGTGTTTTCGATGGACGGCTACCTGGCCAATCTGCCCGAGATCACCCGCCTGGCCCGGGCGCATGACGCGATCGTCATGGTCGACGATTGCCATGCCACCGGCTTCATGGGCCCGCGGGGGGCCGGAACGCCGGACCATTTCGGCCTCGAGGTGGACATCCTGACCGGCACGCTGGGCAAGGCGCTGGGCGGCGCGATGGGCGGCTATGTCGCCGGCCCGCAACCGGTGATCGACCTGCTGCGCCAGCGGTCGCGGCCCTACCTGTTCTCCAACGCGCTGCCGCCCTCGATCGTCGCCGCGGGGCTGGCGGCGCTGCGCCTGGTCGAGGCCGGCGCCGAGGCGCGGGCGCGGCTGTTCGAGAATGCCGCCTATTGGCGCAAGGGGTTGGCCGATCTGGGCTTTGACCTGCTGCCCGGGGAACACCCCATCATCCCGGTGATGCTGGGCGACGCGCCGCTGGCCCAGCGGATGGCGGCGGGGCTGTTCGAGCAGGGGGTGCATGTTTCGGGCTTTTTCTACCCGGTGGTGCCGCATGGCAAGGCGCGGATCCGGACCCAGATGAACGCGGCGCTGACGAAAGCGCAGCTGGACCGGGCCCTGGACGCCTTCGGCACGGTCGGCCGTGCTTTGGGGGTGATCCGATGACCCGGCCCGACACGATGACCGCGCTTGAAAAATCGCGCCCGGAGGAAGGGCTGTGGCGGGTGCAGGCCCCGGTCCCCGAAATCGGCCCGGACGAGGTGCTGATCCGCATCAACGCCACCGGCATCTGCGGCACCGACATCCATATCTGGAACTGGGACGACTGGGCGGCGGCGACGGTGCCGGTGCCGCTGATCACCGGCCACGAATTCGCCGGAGAGATCGTCGAGATCGGCCGCAACGTCACCGGGCTGAGCGTCGGGCAGCGCTGTTCGGGCGAGGGCCATGTGGTGGGCACCGACAGCCGGCAAAGCCGGTCGGGCCGGTTCCACCTGGACCCCGGCACGCGCGGCATCGGGGTGAACGTGCAGGGCGCCTTTGCCGAATATCTGCGCCTGCCCGCCTTCAACGTGGTGCCTTTGCCCGACGATATCCCGGACGAGATCGGCGCGATCCTCGATCCGCTGGGCAATGCGGTGCATACGGCGCTCAGCTTCGATCTGCTGGGAGAGGACGTGCTGATCACCGGCGCCGGGCCGATCGGGATCATGGCGGCGGCGGTGGCGCGCCATGCCGGGGCGCGCCACGTTGTGATCACCGACATCAACCCGGGCCGGCTGGAGCTGGCGCAGCATGTCTGCCCGGCCGTGCGCACGGTGGACGTGACCCGAGAGGACCTGCGCGGCGTGATCGACGAACTGGGCATGAAACAGGGCTTCGACGTGGGTCTGGAAATGTCCGGCAGCCAGCAGGCGCTGGACCAGATGGTCGACAGCCTGATCATGGGCGGCAAGATCGCGCTGCTGGGCATTCCGCCGGGCAAGTCGCCGGTGGACTGGTCGCGCATCGTGTTCAAGGCGATCACCATCAAGGGCGTCTATGGCCGCGAGATGTTCGAGACCTGGTACAAGATGATCGCGATGCTGCAGAACGGGCTGGACGTGGGCCGGGTGATCACCCACCGGATGCCGGCCGAGCGGTTCCGCGACGGCTTTGCGGCGATGAAATCCGGGGCGGCGGGCAAGGTGGTGCTGAGCTGGTGCTGAGCTGGCGCTGACGCGCGCGCCGGTCACCCAAGCGGGATCGGCCGCTGTTCCTCGATCGCTTCCATGGCGAAAAGCGACGTGACCGTCTCGAGCTCGATATCCTCGATCAGGCGCTTGTAGACCTGGTCATAGCCCGACATGTTGCCGACGACGATCTTCAGCAGGTAATCGTATTCGCCGCCGATCCGGAAGAAGTCGATGACCTCGGGGATGGCCGAGACATGTTTGCGGAACCGCCGCAGCCAATCCGCCGAATGGTGCCGCGTCTTGACCAGTGAAAACACCACGAAGCCGGCGCCCAGCCGTTCGCGGTCGATCACCACGGTGCGGCCCAGGATCACCCCCGAGGCCTCCAGCGCCTTGAGCCGGCGCCAGCAGGCGTTCTGCGACAGCCCGACCCTGTCGGCCAGCGCCCGTTGGGACTGGCCCGCATCGCGCTGAAGCTCTTCCAGGATACGGTAGTCGAAATGATCGAGTTTTTCGGCCATGTGTCGATCATATGACCCGAAAGTGAGCATGCAACCTCAAAAATATGTGAAAAAATTTACGTGAATTGCGTCACACTCCTCCCGAATATCCCTGGGGGAGCGATGACAGCTCTGGACATGTTCAAGACCGCATTGACCGGCGCCGACCTGCCCGAACGGATCCGGGCCGGATTGATCGGCGAGGATGTCAGGATCGACGGGCCCTATGGTCCGCAGCCGCTGATCTATGCCGATTACGTCGCCTCGGGGCGTGCCCTGGCGCAGGTCGAGGATTTCATCCGCGACAGCGTTCTGCCCTATTACGCCAACACCCATACCCAGGCCTCGTTCTGCGGCGCCTACATGACCCGCCTGCGCGAGGCCGCGCGCAGCGAGATCGCCCGCCTGACCGGCGCCGGCCCGGGCATGAGCGTGGTGTTCGCCGGGGCGGGGTCCACCGCCGGGCTGAACCGGATCGCCGGCTTGCTGGACCTGCGCGGGCAGGTCGACCGGGGCAGGCGCATTGTCGTGCTGACCGGCCCTTACGAGCATCATTCGAACATCCTGCCCTGGCGCGAGACCGGTGCCGAGGTGATCGAGATCGACGAGGCCGCGGGCGGCGGCGTCGACCTGGACCACCTGGAGCGGGTGCTGGACGGTGCCGCGCAGGCCGACCTGATCGTCGGAACCTTCTCGGCCGCGTCGAACGTCACCGGCATCCTGACCGATGTCGATGCGGTGACCCGGCTTTTGCGCGCCCAAGGGGCGCTGGCGATCTGGGATTACGGCTGCGCCGGCCCCTATTGCGAGATGGACATGAAGGCCGGGACCGATGCGCAGAAGGACGCGATCGTGTTTTCGCCGCACAAGTTTCCCGGCGGCCCGGGCGCCAGCGGCGTCGCGATCATCCGCGACGCCATCGCCCGCCGGGCCACGCCGACCCTGCCCGGAGGCGGCACGGTCAGCTACGTGTCGCCCTGGGGGCATGTCTATTCCGACAGCCTGTCGGCCCGCGAAGAGGGCGGCACGCCGAACGTGACCGGCGACATCCGCGTCGCCCTGGCGATGCTGGTCAAGGAGGCGCTGGGCCAGGACTGGCTCGACCGCCGCCACGCGGCATTGCGGCAGCGGGCCTTGTCGGTCTGGACCCGCAACGAGCGGATCGACCTGCTGGGCCCGACCGACGCCCGGGCGCTGCCGATCTTTTCGTTCCGGGTGCGCGACGGGGCCGGAGGCCATGTCCATCACCAGTTCTTCACCCGGCTGCTGAGCGATCTGGCCGGCGTGCAGGCCCGTGGCGGATGCGCCTGCGCCGGGCCCTATGGCCACCGGTTGCTGGGGCTGGGCCGGGCCGACTCGGACGCGACCCTCGCCGCGCTGGACCGGGGCGAGGAAACCGCCAAGCCGGGCTGGGTCCGGTTGAACTTTTCGGCATTGATGTCCGACGACAAGGCGGATTTGATCGTGCAGGCGGTGGACAGTCTGGCGCGGATCGCCCCAGACTATCTGTGTGACTACCGTGTCGATACCGGTACCGCCCGTTTCAACAGCCAGCGCGCCCCGGAGGATTTCCTGGCCACATGACCCAGATCCGGATCAGCCCGATCAGCACCCCCGCCTTCCGGACCTTGTTCGCGGCGCAGGTGTTGTCGTTGCTGGCGATCGGGCTGATGACCGTGGCGATGTCGCTGGCGGCCTACCGGATCGGCGGCGCCGTGGCGGCCGGGCAGATCCTGGGCTTTCTGCTGGCGGTCAAGATGGTCGCCTATGTCGGCATCGCGCCGCTGGCCGAGGCGCTGGTCGCCGGCCGGCCGCGCAAGCCGGTGATGATCGGGCTCGACCTTGGCCGCATGGCATTGCTGCTGCCGATGGCCTTCGCGACGCAGACCTGGCAGATCGCGCTTCTGGCGCTGGCGTTCTTCGCGCTCTCGGCCGGTTTCACGCCGCTGTTCCAGTCGGTGATCCCGGATCTGCTGCCCGAGGAGCGGGTCTATGGCCGTGCCCTGGTCTGGTCGCGGATCGCCTATACGCTCGAAGCCGTGCTCAGCCCGGTGATCGCGGCACTGGTCCTGCAGGTGATCGCGGCGCAGTTCCTGTTCTGGGTCGCCGCGCTGGCCTTTGCCGGATCCGTCGCCGCCCTGGTGGCGACCCGGTTCCCGGCCGGCCGGCCGGAGGCGCGCAAGGGGCCGTTCCTGCGCCGGGCCGTCAAAGGTCTGACCATCTACCGCAAGACGCCGCGGTTGCGCGGGCTGTTCGTGCTGAACGTCGCCCTGTCGCTGAGCATGGCCTGGGTGCTGGTCAATTCGGTCGTGCTGGCAAGCGCCCGGCTGGGCGATGCCGAGGCCCATTACCCGATCCTGATGGCCTTTTACGGGCTGGGCGCCGCGATCGGCGCGCTCGTCGTGCCGCGCCTGGTCGAACGGCTGGACGAGCGTCGGGTGATGATCGCCGGCGTGCTGCTGCACGCGCTGGTCGGGCTGGGGATCACGCTGCCGCTGGGCCATGCCGGTTACATGAGCCTGTGGGTCGGGTTCGGGCTTGCGGCCTCGCTGGTGCTGACCCCGGGGGGGCTGGTTCTGGCCCGGTCGGCCCGGGCCGCGGATCGGCCGGCGGTCTTTGCCGCGCAATTCTCGGTGTCGCATGCGGGCTGGCTTGTCGCCTATCCTCTGGCCGGGCTACTGGCGGCATGGGCGGGGCTGGAACCGGCGCTGCTGATCCTGTCGGTGCTGAGCCTGGGCCTGGCGGCGCTGGCCGCCCGGGTCTGGCCCGCGACCGATCCGCTCGAACGCGCGCATGACCATCCCGACCTGCCCGCGACCCACCCGCATCTGCACGACGCGCCGGCCCGGGGGCCACGGAACCGGCATGTGCATTCCTATCATATCGACGATCTGCACCCCGACTGGGCCGGCAGCCGGCCGGCCTGAGCCGAAGCGCAGCGCCATGCTCGACAGAAAGGACGACATGACACAGGACGCAGTTTTCCCGATCGACGGCAAGGGCCTGCCCGCGCTCGAAGCGCGCCTGCGCGAGGATCTGACATTCCTCTGCTGGCCGGGCAAGGATTGGGTGCCGCGGCGCGCGGAGGTCAGCGACGTGGTGATCATCGGCGGCGGCATGTGCGGCATGGTCGCCTGGCTCGCGCTCAGGACCGGCGGGATGCACAATATCCGCGTGCTCGACCGCAGCCCCCGCGGCGTCGAGGGCCCCTGGCTGACCTATGCCCGGATGGAGACGCTGCGATCGCCCAAGGAGCTGACGGGGCCGGCCTATGGCCACGGCGCGCTGACCTTCCAGGCCTGGTATCGGGCGCAGTTCGGCAGCCGCGACTGGGCGGCGCTGGACAAGATCCCGCGCCCGATGTGGATGGATTACCTCAAATGGTATCGCTCGGTCCTGGATATCCCGATCGAGAACGGGGTGTCGGTCGACCTGGTCGAACCCGAGGGCGATCTGCTGCGGCTGCACCTGTCCGGCGCGGCCGAAGGTTCGATCCTGACCCGCAAGCTGGTCTTTGCCACCGGGCGCGACGGCACCGGGCAGCCGAACATCCCCGACTTCGTCTCCGGGCTGGATCGCCGGTTCTGGGCCCACAGCGCCGACGAGATCGACTTTGCCGCGCTCAGGGACAAGCGCGTGGCGGTCGTGGGCGTGGGCGCCTCGGCCGTGGACAATGCCGCCGAGGCGCTGGAACATGGCGCGGCCGAGGTCCGCCACCTGATCCGGCGCGCCGAAATGCCGACGATCAACAAGATGATGGGGATCGGGTCTTTCGGGTTCACCGCCGGCTATGCCGGCCTGTCGGACGCATGGCGCTGGCGGTTCATGCAATATTCCTTCGCCACCCAGACCCCGCCGCCGCATGGCTCGACCCTGCGGGTCAGCCGCCACCCCAATGCCTATTTCCACTTCGGCAAGGCGGTGGTGTCGACGATCGAACGGGACGGCGCGGTGCAGGTCGGTTTTGCCGATGGCAGCGCCTATGCGGCGGATTTCGTGATCCTGGGCACCGGTTTCACCATCGACCCGCTGTCGCGAACCGAATTCGGCGATGCGGCGGGCGATATCCTGCTGTGGCAGGATGTCTACACGCCGCCGGCCGACGAACACTCCCGCGACCTGGGCCGGTTTCCCTATCTGAACCCCGATTTCACCTTTCGCGAAAAGGTGCCCGGGACGGCGCCCTGGCTGTCCAATGTCTATTGCTTCAACTACGGCGCCTCGGCCAGCCTGGGCAAGGTCAGCGGCGATATCCCCGGCATCTCGGACGGGGCAAGCTGGCTGGCCCGCGAACTGGCGGCCAGCCTTTACGCCGAAGACGTCGCGCATCACTGGCAGGCGATGCAGGAGTATGCCGCGCCGGAACTGGATGGCAGCGAATGGACGCCGACCGAGCTTGACGTCGGTGCGACACGGAAAGGGAAAGTGGCATGACCGACAACACCGTTCTGACCAGCGTGGCGATCGACGCGGGCTCGGCCCTGGAGGCGGCGGTCAAGGGACGCGCGAACATCCTTGCCCTGACCCGGGCGGCGGAAAACGCGGTGTTGCGGCCCCGCGATCCCGGACCCTGGAGCCATGCGCTGCGCGCGGCGCTGGCGGCGCGGATCGCCGGGCTGAACGGCGCGGCCGACCTGGCCGCGCGCCATGCCGCCGAGGCCGGGGACTTTGCCGCCCTGGTGCATCCCGACGCCGACGGCGCGGCCCAGGGCCTGGCCGCGGTCGTGGCCTTCATGGACAAGGTCGCGATGGCGACGCGCGACGTCACGGCCGATGACATCGCTGGCCTTCAGGCCGCCGGGGTGGCCGATGCCGACATCGTGCGCCTGGCCGAATTGAACGCTTTCCTGAGCTACCAGATCCGCGTCATCGCCGGGCTGCGGCTGATCGGAAAGGCGTCATGAGCAAGGTCATCACCAAATTCACCCGCAACGTGCCGCATTGGCAGCCCCGGCTGACGCCGGTCGACCTTGCCGAGGCGACCGAGGACCAGCTGGCCGCGCTGCAGGTCACGCCCTCGAACACCAAGGTCTCCGACTACCTTCTGACGCTGGCCCATGATGCCGAAAGCCTGACCGTGCGTTCACCGCTGTTCAATGCGATCATGTATGACGCGGGCGGGATGAGCCGGGCCGAGCGTGAACTGGGTGCGCTGGGCGCGTCGATGGTCAATCACTGCATCTATTGCGCGGCCGTCCATGCCATGCGCCACGCGCAGATCGAGAAATCGACCGAGGTGACGGACAAGCTGTTCCGCGACGGGGCAGGGGCCGATCTGGACCCGCGCGACCGGGCGATCTTCGATTTCGCCGTGGCGCTGTCCCGGGCCCCGTCCGAGGCCGGGCCCGAGCATCTGGCCGCCCTGACGGCCGCCGGCCTGGACGCGGCCGAGATGCTGGACCTGGTCCTGTCGGCGGCCTTGTTCGGCTGGGCCAATCGGCTGATGCATGTGCTGGGCGACCCGGTGCGGCAGCCGGAAACCGCGACATGAGAGATATTTTCGTATAACGGAATTTGATCCGTTATGGTGGATTAAGGTAAACACAAGAGATGCGAATCGGGGAGATCACGTGGGCAGGACAGTAGGACTCGCAGGGGCGGGCTCGATCGCTTTCGGCACGGCGGCGCTGTTGCACGCGGCGGGGCACGATCCGATGCTGTGGTCGCCTTCGGGCAAGGGCACGGCCGAACTGTCGCAGGGTGCCGACCTGACGGCGACCGGCGCGATCGAGACGCGGTTCGCGCCCCGGATCGCCGACAGTGCCGCACAGCTTGCCCGTGACACCGATGTGCTGGTCATCGCGTTGCCCGGCTATGGCCACAAGACCGTGTTCGACGCGCTGATCCCGCATGTCGAAGCGCGCCACCAGGTGATCGTGTCGTCCCATGCCTCGCTCGGGGCGGTCTACCTGACCCGGCGCCTGGCCGAGCGTGGCGTCACCGTGCCGGTCACCGCCTGGGGCACCACCATCTGCACCGGCCGGCGGCAATCGGGCACCGAGGTCGCGGTCAATACCGTGCGCAGTCGCGTCGATCTGTGCACCGTGCCCGAGGACCGGTCGGATCAGGCGCTGGCCCTGTGCCGGGACCTGTTCGGCGACCGGTTCCAGCCCCGCGACGGCTTGCTGGCGATTTCGCTGTCCAATCTCAACCCCCAGAACCACATGGGCATCGCCCTGGGCAACATCACCCGGATGGAACGCGGCGAAACCTGGAGCCAGGGCCAGAACGTCACCCCCAAGGTCGGCCGCCTGCTGGAGCAGCTGGACCTTGAACGGCTGGCGATCGCCCGGGCGCTGGGGCTCGAGGTCAAGACGATCTTCGAGCATTTCCACCTGTCGTTTCATGTGCCCGTCGCGTCGATTTCGCAGATGAACCAGCAGATGCACGAACAGGGCAATGGCGGCACCGGGCCGGCCACCGCCGACAGCCGCTACGTCACCGAGGACGTGCCCTACGGGCTGGTCCTGACCGCCGCCCTGGGCCGCCTGGCAGGGTGCCCCGCACCGCTGCACGAGGCCGGGATCCGCATCTTTTCCGCGATGTATGGTATTGATTTCGAACAGGAAAACGAGATCCTGACCGCATTGCAACTGGACCGCTATGACCTGGACGACCTGAAACGGGCCGCCAGGACAGGGCTGCTGCGGCAGCCGACCCGCGCCTGAGGCGCCACGAGACGTAAAAACAACCACCAACCAGACCAACAAGGAGACCAACCATGACGAAACTGATCCTCAACCGCCGCCGCTTCATCGGCACCGCCGCCGCCACCGGCGCCGCGCTGGCCTCGCCCGCCTATCTGCGGCGCGCCCATGCCCAATCGGGCGGCGAGGTGAATATCTGGACCTACAACGATTTCGTCCCCGAAGCCTTCAAGGCGCAGTTCGAGGCCGAGACGGGCATCAAGGTGAACATCCGCCTGGTCGACGACCAGGGCAAGCAGTTCAACCTGCTGGCCGCCGAACAGCCCAACCCCACCGTCGACATCATGACCGTCGCCGGCCACCGCTTCCTGCAATTCATCGACAACGAATTGCTGGCGCCGCTGGACACCGACCGGCTGACCAACTGGGGCAACATCAACCCGACCTTCTCGGAATCCGACTGGGCGACGATCAACGACAACAAGTGGGGCGCCCCGATCCTGTCCGGGATGGAGGTGCTGTCCTACAACACCGATTATGTCTCGGCCGAAGAGGCGCTGACCTGGGACACGCTGTTCAGCGAAACCTATCGTGGCCAGACCGCCTATATCATCCAGGACATGATGAGCATCGTCATGCTGATGATGGGCCATGACGGCAACATGGTCGCCTATATGGACGACCCCGAACGCGCCGCCGAGATCGTCGAAGAGGCCAAGGCCTTCCTGATCGAGCACAAGCCGCTGGTGCGCAAGTATTACGACAGCGGCGCCGAGTTCCAGCAGATGATGGTCAACCAGGACATCGTGCTGGGCCATTCCTGGAACGGTCCGGCCGCGGCGCTGATCAATGACGGCTTCCCGCTGGGCATGGCGATCCCGAACGAAGGCTCTTACGGTTTCGTCTACACGTTCAACATCACCAACAACGCGCCGAACGCCGACAACGCCTATACCTTCCTCGACGCGATCCTCGCCTCGCCCGAGGTCGGTGCGGCGATGACCAAGGCGTCGGGCTTCATCTCGACCTACAAGGATTCGGACCAGTATCTGACCGATCTGGAGCGCAAGTCGACCTCGTTCCCCGAAGAGCAGCTGGCCAATCTCCAGTTCTTCCGGGCCGAAGCGAACGAGATGAAATACGGCCTCGTCGATCCGGCGGTCGAAGCCATCAAGGCCGCCTGATCGCAGATCCCGCCCCGTCCCGCGCCATCGACGCGCGGGGCGGGGCACCCCGAAGACCGACCTGAAAGCAGAGTGCATGACCTACGACGCAGCGGCACGGAAAAACGGGCAGCCCAACGCCGAGCGCCCCTCGGACCGGACCTTCTGGGGCCGGCTGGCCGGCTGGGGGCCGTATCACGGGCTGATGCGGCTGGCGACGGCCTCGCCCCGGCGGCAGTTCCTGATCCTTGCCGCGTTTCCGATCCTGTGGGTCCTGACCCAGCACCTCGGCCCGATGCTGCAGATGATGCGGGTTTCGCTGACCGATGCCTACCCGGTCGCCCCGGGGGTCGAGCAAAGCTTTACCCTGGACAATTACGCGCGGTTCTTCGGCGACAGCATCTTCTGGATGCCGTTCTTCCGCACCCTGATCTTCGCCGTGGTCTTCACCTTCTGCACGCTGATCCTGACCTACCCGGTGGCCTATTTCCTGGCCCGCCATGTCAGCCGCAAGAACCAGATGCTGCTGCTGCTGCTGTTGCTGATCCCGTTCTGGGTCGGCGAGATCGTGCGCACCTACGCGATCATGATCCTGCTGGGCAACACCGGCGCGGTGAACCTGGTGCTCAAGACGCTCGGCCTGATCGACCGGCCCATTCCCTTCATGTATACCAGCTTTTCCATGGGCGTCGGCATCGTCTACCTGACCGCGCTCTACATGCTGCTGCCGCTGTATTCGGCGCTGGAGAAGCTGCCGAAAAGCGTGAACGAGGCCGCCGCCGACCTGGGCGCCGGCGCCTGGACCCGGTTCCGCCGGGTGTCCCTGCCGCTGACCATCGAGGGGATCTCTTCGGGTTGCACGCTGGTCTTCCTGATCTCGACCGGGTTCTACGCCACCCCGGTCCTGCTGGGCGGGCCGTCGACCACGGTGTTCGCCGAAACCATCGCCGGGTTCTTTCACGTCGCCGGGGATCAGTGGCCGACCGGGGCGGCCTTTGCGACGATCATGTTCATGGCGGCGCTGATCATCACCACGGTGTTCCAGAAGCTGATGAAATCCCTGCGCAAGGGAGAGGCGACATGAACGACCGCGTCGAACTGTTCCGTGGCAACCGCATCTTCCTGGCCTGCATCTACTGGGCGTTCGTCCTCTATGTCTTCGTGCCGCTGATCCTGATGGTGCTGATGGGGTTCAAGGAGTCCAACTTCATCGGCTTTCCGATCACGTCCTGGACCCTTGACTGGTATACCGGCATCTTCGCCGATGCCGAAGTGGTGTCGACCTTTGCCTATTCGGTCGCCATCGCCGTGCTGTCGACCCTGATCTCGGTCATCGTCGGCATCTGGATCGCGGTCCTGCTGGAAGGACGCAAGTTCTGGGGCCGCACGGCGATGTTCGGCATGACCCTGTTGCCGGCGCTGGTGCCGGGGATCATCTCGGCGATCGCGTTCCGGATCTATGCCCGCTTTCTGGGGATCGAACCGGGCATGGGCGCGATCGTCTGGGCCCATGCGGTGCACAACGTGCCCTTCGTCGTGCTGGTGGTCATGGCGCGGCTGTCGACCCTGCCGAAGAGCCAGATCGAGGCCGCCCGCGACCTGGGCGCCGACCCGATGATCACCTTTCTTCGGATCACGCTGCCCTACCTGGTGCCGGCGATCCTGGGCGCGTCGATCTTCTGCCTGCTGCTCAGCTTCGACGATTTCGTCCGGTCGTTCTTCCTGGGCGGCTACGAGCCGACCCTGCCGGTGCTGATCTTTGCCAAGCTGCGCTCCGGCATGAGCCCCGAAATCAACGCCATCGCGACCGTGGCCCTGGTTCTGACCGCCGTGATCGGCGTCTGGGCCGAGCGTTTCACCCGCCGCATGAACAAGGACAGCTGAGCCATGACCGACCAGACACCGCTTGTCCGCATCGAGGGCCTGTCCAAGCATTTCGGCGATACCGTCGCGCTGGACGAATTGACCCTGGACATCGCCCGGGGCGAATTCGTGACCTTCCTCGGCCCCTCGGGCTGCGGCAAGTCCACGACGCTGCGCATCCTCGGCGGGTTCGAACGCCCGACCGCGGGGCGGGTGATCCTGGACGGCGAGGACGTGACCAACCAGCCGCCGGAAAAGCGCCACGTCAACATGGTGTTCCAGGATTACGCGCTGTTTCCGCACATGACGGTGGCGCAGAACATCGCGTTCGGGCTGGAACTCAAGGGGATGGGCCGGGCCGCGATCCAGCGCCGCCTGGACGAGATCCTGTCGTTCCTCGAACTTGACGCGTTCGGCGCCCGCTATCCGATCCAGCTGTCGGGCGGGCAACGCCAGCGGGTGGCGCTTGCCCGGGCCCTGGCGCCGGACCCGGCGCTGCTGCTGCTGGACGAGCCGCTGGGCGCGCTCGACGCCAAGCTGCGCGGTCAGGTCCAGCAGGAACTCAAGTCGATCCAGCGCCGCACCCACAAGACGTTCTTTTTCGTCACCCATGACCAGGAAGAGGCACTGACCATGTCCGACCGGATCGTGGTGATGAACAAGGGCCGGATCGAACAGGACGGCACCCCCGAAGAGCTGTATTTCCGCCCCGCCAGCCGCTTCGTCGCCGAGTTCGTCGGCGAAACCAACCTGCTGTCGGGCCGGATGCGCGGCACCGAGGGCGACAAGGTGGTGATGGATTGGCAGGGCACCACGCTCAAGGGCAAGGCGCCCAGCACGCTGCCCGGTGACGGCACGCCGATCACCGCCTCGGTCCGGCTCGAAAAGCTGGGCTTTCACGCCGAGCGTCCGGCGACCGAAAACGCGGTGCAGGGCCGCGTCGTCGGCAAGACCTTTCTGGGAAGCCGGATGCTGATGCAGATCGCGGTGGGCGATGGGGAGGATGCGCTGCTCAAGTCCTATGTGGACGCCGAGATCGGCCGGGCGCTTGGCACCGACCCGGTCTGGATCGGCTGGGAGGCGGACAACATGGCGGTTCTGAACGACTGATTGTCCAAGCCGGCGGACAGACCGGCGCGGGTCGCAGACCCCCGGTGCCGGCGGCATCCGGACCGCATGGCGGCACCGGCGGGCGCATGCCGCGCGCCCCGTGCCGCGTCCCGTGCCGCACCCGGCGCTGCGGCGACCTGTGCGGTGATCCGTGGTGATCCGTGGTGAAATGGAGGCGAGTACCGGACTTGCCTCCAACAATCCAAGTCATTGAATAACTTAGGATACCAAGTGAGAGGTTTCGTTTTGTGTCTCACTTATGCGTGTGACTATGTATCCCGGATGTTGAGAAGTTGTCAAAGGGATCGTAAGCATCCGGCGTAGGCCGTGGTCAGGCTGCGTTGGCGGCGTCCTGTTGTGTTTTCCAATGCCAGGGCAGCAACTCAGGCACGCGCGCGACGG
>HLSNC_1000206_pt1 | contig 65143 bp, 47 predicted proteins | sample HotLakmetagenome_2_FD_14041 | JGI IMG/M metagenome (IMG submission 14041)
CGCCAGCTCGCGGATGTTCTTTGCTATCTCTAACCGAATACGGATAGCCCATATTTGTTCGAGTTTGAGCGGTAGCTTCTGGCCGACGAGCTTCCCTTTATTCCAGGGCGCTTTGCTGATAGGAAATGTCATGACGTGGCCCTCTTTGGAGGGTAAGGGCCCTTAAGTATGGCTCAAAGGATTGTTCTCTGCTGGCCGACCTGGTCGCAAAGCGAACATTCAGATCGACCAAAGGCGGACCTTTTCCTGGGCCGCACTCCCCGTTAACTTCGCCTCCGATTCACTGGAAGCTCTAACGTCTTGGTAGGGGAGCTACCCGTTACTGAAGATGTTCGAAGGGAGTTGATGTTACCTTACAGTCACTCAAACCGTTGTTCTCGGTCTTCGTCTTCCCGCCGCTCACGCTCTCTCTCGTATTCGATCAACTTAGCCAGTTTTGCAGACACCGACTTAACAGCCTGAGAGATGTCTGGGCGCTCGTGTTCGACTAACCTACCAATGGCATCCGCCCGAGATTGCATCACGCTCGCTCGGCTGCCAGAACAAGATGATGGAGTGACGCGCTCAGCGAATGACTCGAGAACAGCTTCTGGGTTAGGAGAGGCCTCCAGAAGCTTAATTGAGGACTCAGAAATGGTAACTGTTTTTCCATGATCTTTATCCTTTGACCAAAGACTGATACCCGCGGCAATAGATGCCCACGCGCCGTGATCGTTTTTAGCACGGCACCATTCGATCAGAACATCCACATCGGTTTTGGAGAGAGGAGACTCACGCAATCCTTCATCTCTAAGAAAGAACAGTCGTCGATGTTGTTCTTTTTCAGTGCCCTCAAAAACACGATGGAGAAACGCCTCTGGCATCCATGCGATAGTCGTCGCGATAGCACTTTCAAATTCATGAATGTAGCCATGGTGCTCATCAATGACCGCAATGATCGTGTCCAACCATTCCCGCTTTTCGGCCTCGTTTCCGTCAAAGCGCAACGCAGAGCTGACGACGCGCTCCATGTTGTAGTCCATGGAAGCGCCGGCGTGACGGTAATCTCCTTGGATCATCTGGGTCGCGGCCCTAAGACCGATCCGCCTTAGGGCCAATCCAAGCGTATCAGCAGCTTCCTCTTTGGCAGGTAGCTTCATACTTAAGGCTTCCAAAACCACGTCATCGCCGTTCGGTTTACTTAGAAGTCGTTCAGCAAGATCAAGAACACGGCCTCCGGGCAGGTGAGCATACCCGTCCCGCCACAGGATTGATCCATACATTCGTGGGTAAATGGCAGGTTCATCCAAAAGCGCCACACAGCGATCCAAGTCCGTTTCTGTGAACTCCCGCTGGGGATGCAATCCGACAAGTACGTTTCGAAGTTGAGGGTGTTGTGCGCATTGGTCAAGTAGCTCCTGCGCTAATGCTGGATCTAAAGAGTCAGCGCCTTCAATGAACCCGCCAAAAACTGCAAAGTCCTTATTGCCTTCGGGCTGCTGTTCCAGCTGATCGATGAGTTGCTGCCAAACAACTCGCAGGTCATGACATCCCTTCGTCAACCCTCTCCCAAATGCGGCGCGATAGGGCATCCAATCGTTAGAGAACAAATCTAGACCCAACTCGTTGAGTTCATGGTCTGATGCTGCGAATTCATGGCCCAACTGGAGCGCCTTGGCTCCAAGTCGCTTCTCCGTGTCCCGATACTTGTTGGTATCCTCATGATCAAAATTGGCGTCTAGCGCCCAATAGTCGTGCCCTTTGCCGAGCACGTATGTCATTATTTTCGGAATCAGGTCATCGGGTTTTAACTCCTTGTCCAAAAGGGCAAGGTTATCTGGCAGTGGCTCGGAACTATCCTCTTCTTTGCGCTTGGTGTGGTCGAAATAGATCGTCGATCGGACTGCTTTCCAGCCCTCGACCCAGGGCCGATTGGTATTTAGCTTTCGAGCAGCATCGGTGATTTTGTTCCTCATTGCTTTGTGGTGCCATATCCCTCGAAACTCGTTCGCCAGGGTCTGCCGTGCGGGGCCTTCAAGATTCGGGTCGCCCGAGGTTCCCAACCGTACCGCAACGTTGATAAAGGCACCGCGCCACTCCGCGAGTTCATCGTGGCTGGGTTGAAATCCAAAATCTCGTGGACGAGCGCCAAACTCGTTCATCCCATCTCCTGTCCACGGCGGCCCGCTCAAGGCAGTTGCAAGCATACGGAAGCCCAGCGATCTGCGTTCAGCCACGTCTGATGAAAGGCATTCATTCATGATCGCAATGCGCTGGGCCAGAGAGGCATGTGTGCCAGATAGGTACGCCTGGAAAAACTGCGTGATCTTGCCTCGAACCGCGTCGTAGTTGTTGTTCTCATCTTCGTAGTCCGACATCCGGATTAGTAGTCGGGCGCAGCGGTCGAAGGCGCCCGGTTCGTATGCCAATTGCTGCAAAAGCGTGAGAACGGTTGCCCTCTGTGGATTACGATGTGGTGCCATACCCTCGAAGTCAGGCGCGGTGAGCTCTGCTTCAATTCGGTCGAGGAGCGCCTCAGGTGCAACCGGACCGATATACTCGAGCATTCTTGCTGCTACATCGTCTAGGGCTAATATCCGCCCCAGCAATCCGTCTGGCTGGAGCCAAGCCTCAACGATCTCTTTCGCAACGGGGTGGTCGTGCAACAGCCCCAGCCTGTGTGCGAAAGACATTAACAGGCGTTGACGACCGGAGGCTTCAAAGGTCGTCCTGAGTTGATCAACCGGGATACTTTCAAGTGCCGATGCTGCCAGCTTGTTTGCAATGGCATGGGGCAGTATGGCTCGCCAATGCCCCCGCTTCTGCATAACATGGCGGTCTAAAAGGACTTTCACGGATCGAAACAGTTGACGCTGGGAATGCCCCGAAATCGAACCCAACACTTCCAACTCGCTGTTATCGTCCCCAGAGATTGGGACCGAGAACGAATATGCCAGAGACAGTATTTCAGCCTGTTCCCGCAGACTCTCGTCTGGATGATTGCGCTGCTCAAACAAGCGGTCAAACAGTTGCGCGTCAGAAAGCTGAGCCAATCCCTCGCCTTCCTCTACTCTCTCTGCGATTGCCAGGGATACCCTCGCATTCCCGTCAGCAAACTCCGCTATCCGGCGGGCGTTGATCTGACCGATGTTGGGGAAGCGACGGATCAGAAGCTGTTCAGCCACCTCCGGTCCGACTGCCTCAATATGGATTACCTCGGTTGTCTGAGGCTTATCGTCCCTAATGTCGTACTCAACGGTGATGAGGCGTACTGCGGCGCTTGCGGCTGATACTTTGCTGGCTAACGTAGAGTGTAATTCTGATGGGCAATTATCGAGAATCATGACGGCACGCCGACTCTCAGCAATAAGCCTGTCTAGCATTGCTGCTGCCGAAGGGTCCGGTTCAGCACCCGTATCGACGTAGATGGCGATGGTTTTATCTAGAGCGTCTGAACCAACCGTTTCGTCGAAGAGTGCCTGCACGATCCTGGTCTTACCGACCCCGGATAAGCCCGTGACACGAATAGCTTTCTTGGTGGACCGAATCAGTTCCCGCATCGGATCGATGGCGCCTTCAATGCTTAGTTTCTGGCCCTTTTCTGATGGGAGCGTGACCGTCACGCCTGGGGCAGAAATCAGGTTGTCAACGACATCGCGTGGTGGATTGCTCCAAGCACCGTACGGCTGCCAGCCGGAGTAGCCCTGGCCGAGCTTTCCTTTTACCCAAAGCATGATAGAAGGATGCTGTCGCAACCATTGAGTCAGCTTCGAACGGTCGTAAAAGTTCAGATGTATATTGTCACTATTGGGGTCATTTTTTATGGCATCCCGCATAGCCTTTAAGCGTTGCTTCAGCATGGGAGGTGAGCAATCATCACCCAAGCTGACGATAATGTAGCTGCCGCCTTTCGCAGCTTGCTCAGTGATCGTCGGTGACAATTCGCCGCCGGTGACCATTTCCTTAGTGATTTCGGCCCTCGGCATCGAATGTTTCTTGGCTTGTAGGATCGTGTCGGCCCTTTGAAGAAAGCCGGTGTTTAGGGTATCGACGGGAGCCTGGACATGGATGTCAATTCCTTCATCAGGCGCATTGATTGAACCTGACCAGCTAACCCATGCAGGGCTATGGCCATGCGCTGCTACTTCGGCCTCGGCGAGGCGAGCAACCAACTCTTCTAGCTGAGTATCAGTCAGCCGGAGTAATTCGTCTTTCTCGAGGTCAAATATTGCCACGCATTCACCTTAGTAGAGCCTCGAGCTGTTTTGCCCAGAGGTAATCATCTAATCCAGCCAACATGATGAAGTGTGCCTGTTGGAATGCTTTTGTGAAAGGTCTGATCTTGAACCGCGTTCGTGGAGGCAGTTCGGTCGACTTGAATGTTCGCTTTTGTTTAAAAGAAAACATTTTGGTCGGCCACAAGCGGTTGCCTGTGTGACCATAAAGTGGCCAAATTGACCAGCTTATGGTTCCCATAACAACCAATATCGAGAGTCTGCTCAAGATGACCATTGCCATATGAGAAGCCGGACATGTTAGCTGGGGCTTAGTGTTTCCCTCGACTGGTAATCTCAGATAATTCCCGCATCTAGGCTGGCTGCCATCGACAACCCAAGCTTCTCACACTGTTCAACAAACACCTCCTGAAATCCCCCACGACAGATTAGAGGCTCTTGAACTAGACGCCATTTTAAGCCGGTAGTAATGCTCTCTATTGCTCTGCGAGTACCCGTGCCATCGTGACCCGCTCGAACATAGAAGGCAAAGGGCAGGCCCTGGGTTTTTTCCAGGCAGGGGTAGTAACTTCGATCGAAGAAGTCTTTGAGGGCCCCTGACATGTAACCGAGGTTTTCGGTGGTGCCAAGGATAATGGCGTCGCAGGCGAGTACGTCCTCGGGACCGGCATCGAGTGGTGCTTTAACAATTACGTCGACCGCTTCAATATCCGGGTGGCAGGCGCCGCTCTGGATGGCTTCCCGTAATTTCAGGGTATTCGGAGAAGGTGCATGGGCGACTATCAGCAGTTTTCTTCTGTTTGCCATAGTGTTCCGACCTTGTTCTTGCACTTGGCTCAGTGCCCGGTCGTTGCACGGGGTGGCCGTTCCGGGAAACGCTACGAGCACATCCCTGTGCGCTTCGCTCCGGCCATCCATGGCCTCCGAGATTCCCGGAACGGCCACCCCATGCAACGCCTGCCTATTTTAACGTAGGCGGTCCGGCAGAAAGAGATTAAAGCAGCTCACCATTTGCTTCCGCTGGCACTTCTGCCGCTTCTTTCGCGTCTTTACTCACCGGCTTAGGCATCAGCTTATCGCGAACCTTGGCTTCGATTTCGTTGGCAAGGTCCATGTTTTCCTCAAGGAACTTACAGGCGTTGGCTTTGCCCTGGCCAATCTTGTCGCCGTTGTAGGCGTACCAGGCGCCGGATTTGTCGACGAAGCCTTCTTTTACGCCCATGTCCAGAACTTCGGCCATGTGGTAAATGCCTTTGCCATACATGATCTGGAACTCAGCCTGCTTGAACGGCGGGGCGACTTTGTTCTTGACCACTTTCACCCGGGTTTCGTTACCAACGACTTCGTCACCGTCTTTGACCGCACCGATACGGCGGATGTCCAGACGTACGGAGCAATAGAATTTAAGAGCGTTACCACCGGTGGTAGTTTCCGGGCTGCCGAACATCACGCCGATCTTCATACGGATCTGGTTGATGAACACCAGCAGGCAGTTGGCGTGCTTGACGTTACCGGTAAGCTTACGCAGGGCCTGAGACATGAGGCGAGCTTGGAGGCCGACATGGCTGTCGCCCATTTCGCCCTCGATTTCCGCTTTCGGAGTAAGGGCGGCAACCGAGTCTACGATGATGACGTCAACAGCGTTGGAGCGCACCAGCATGTCGGCGATTTCCAGGGCCTGCTCACCGGTGTCTGGCTGGGACACCAGCAGCTCGTCAACATTCACCCCCAGCTTTTCGGCGTAGATAGGGTCAAGCGCGTGTTCAGCGTCGATGAAGGCGCAGGTTTTACCCTGCTTCTGAGCTTCGGCAATGACCTGCAGGGTCAATGTGGTTTTACCGGAGCTTTCCGGGCCGTAGATTTCGACGATTCGGCCATACGGCAGACCACCAATACCCAGTGCTACGTCCAGCCCGAGGGAGCCGGTGGATACGGCAGGAATGGCTTCGCGGGGCTGATCGCCCATCTTCATCACGGCGCCCTTACCGAACTGGCGTTCAATCTGGCCGAGTGCTGCGCTGAGTGCTTTCTTGCGGTTGTCTTCCATTGTTACCTGACCCTCGTTTGCCGGAGCTGCCGCACCTCAATTTTTGTAGGTAGCAACAGCAAAATCAAAGCGATCACACCGGAGGCATCCAGTGTTTTCCTGTATATTTGAACAGTATTAAAACATAAGCGCAGGCATAGACCAACCCCCGCTTTCGCGAAAAACATCACAGCGTTTTCAGAAACTCCGTAACCCCTTGCAACACATACAAAACCGACTGTCGGCGCACCTGATCACGATCGCCATCGAAGTATTGCAGGCTGGCCCGAATGTTATCGGGGCCAGTGCCCCAGGCAAACCAGACGGTCCCCACCGGCTTATCGGCACTGCCGCCACCCGGGCCAGCCACACCGCTGATGGCAACAGCCACATCCACGCCGGCAACGCGAAGCGCGCCAGTTACCATCTGTCGGACCACCGGTTCGCTGACAGCACCATGCTCCGCCAGGGCTTGCGCCTGCACGCCCAGAATGGCCTGTTTGGCCTCGTTGCTGTAGGTGACCAGGCCCGCCATGGTATAGGCGGATGAGCCCGCCCGGTCGGTCAGTATTTTTGCCACCCACCCGCCGGTGCAGCTTTCAGCCGTGGCAATCGTTTTTCCCTGCTCCACAAGCAGGTCGCCCAAAGCGTTTCCGGCTCGCTGTAACTGATGATCTAAGGCCTGCATGGTGTTCTCCAACGCTGTGTGACCAAACCGTTCGTTTCATCGCGAGCATTATTTTCTTACAATCCCCGCTTTCACCCAAAAGTACGATCAACCGGACGACTCCATGTCAGCAGCCCATACCGATCTCTCCAAGCACACGCCCATGATGCAGCAATACCTGAGGATCAAGCGGGAGCACCCTAATGAGATGGTGTTCTACCGCATGGGTGATTTCTACGAGCTGTTTTACGACGATGCCAAAAAAGCGGCCGAGTTGCTGGACATTACACTGACCGCTCGCGGCCAGTCCGGCGGCAATCCTATCCCCATGGCAGGTGTGCCTTTCCACGCGGCTGAAGGCTACATTGCCCGGATGGTTCGTGCAGGTCAATCCATTGCGATTGCCGAACAGATTGGTGATCCAGCGACCAGCAAAGGGCCAGTGGACCGCAAGGTGGTGCGCGTGGTGACCCCTGGCACTCTCAGTGATGAGGCGTTTCTGGAGGACCGGCGTGACAACCTCCTGGTAGCCATCTACAGCCACAAAGAGCACTTCGGTTTCGCGTCTCTCGATATCTCCAGTGGACGCTTTGCGGTGTCAGAGCTCGAGAATCTTGAAGCCTTGCAGGGTGAACTCCAGCGCCTGCGCCCGGCGGAAATTCTGATCAGTGAAGACTTCCCATATAGCGACACTCTGCAAGGTTACACCGGCATCCGGCGCCAGGGACCCTGGTTGTTTGAGATGGACTCTGCGCGGCGCGTGATTACCCAGCAACTGCAGGTGAAAGATCTGACCGGCTTTGGCTGTGAAGACCTGAGCCTGGCCATCTGCGCTGCCGGTTGCCTGTTGCAGTACGCCAAGGAAACCCAGCGCACCGCGCTGCCCCATATTCGCAAACTGACCCGCGAACGGCGGGAAGACGCGGTGATTCTGGACGCTGCCAGCCGCCGCAATCTGGAGATCGACACCAACCTGATGGGCGGTCAACAGCACACTCTGGCCTGGGTGATGGACCGCACCGCCACCGCCATGGGTGCCCGGGAACTACGCCGCTGGCTGAACCGCCCATTGCGGGATGTCGGGGTAGTTCGCCAACGACAACAGTCGGTCTCGGCCCTGCTCGACGGTTTTCACTATGAGCCGGCCCATGATTTGCTCAAACGAGTGGGCGATATTGAGCGGATTCTGGCCCGCGTAGCGTTACGTTCTGCCCGGCCACGGGACCTGGCTCGACTAAGGGATGCCTTTCAGGCACTACCCGACCTCCAGGAAGCCCTGAAACCGGTCAATTCTCACCACCTGGTCAAACTGGCCACGATCATCGGCGAATACCCGGATCTGGCCGAGCTACTGGAGCGAGCCATCATCGAAAACCCGCCCGTGGTGATCCGGGATGGCGGGGTCATTCGGGAAGGCTTCGATGAAGAACTGGACGAGCTGCGCAACATCAGTGAAAACGCCGGCCAATATTTGCTGGATGTGGAAACCCGAGAGCGCGCACGCACCGGAATCAGCACATTGAAAGTCGGCTACAACCGGGTGCACGGCTACTACATCGAGATCAGCCGTGCTCAGTCTGATCAGGCACCGGTGGATTACATTCGTCGCCAGACCCTGAAAAACGCCGAGCGTTTTATTACGCCGGAGTTGAAAGAGTTTGAGGACAAGGCCCTGAGCGCCAAGAGCCGGGCCCTGGCTCGCGAAAAAGGCCTGTACGATGAGGTTCTCGAAACCGTCGCGGAACAGCTTGCGCCACTACAGGACTCAGCCCAGGCCTTGGCCGAACTGGATGTGCTCAGCAATTTTGCCGAGCGGGCCACCAGCTTACGCTTCACAGCGCCGGAGTTTACCGAGCAACCCGGTTTTGATGTGGAAGAGGGCCGGCACCCGGTGGTTGAACAACTGCTGGATGAACCGTTTGTGCCCAACAACCTGTTGATTGACGATAAACGTCGCATGCTGGTGATTACCGGCCCCAACATGGGCGGTAAGTCCACCTACATGCGCCAGGCGGCACTGATCGCTCTGCTGGCCTATACCGGCAGCTTTGTACCCGCTAACCGGGCGGTACTGGGCCCGGTGGATCGTATTTTCACCCGCATGGGCTCATCCGATGACATCGCCGGTGGCCGCTCCACCTTTATGGTGGAAATGACCGAAACCGCCAACATTCTGCACAACGCCACTGAGAACAGCCTGGTGTTGATGGATGAGGTGGGCCGCGGCACCAGCACCTTCGATGGTCTGTCGCTGGCCTGGGCCACGGCAGAGCATCTGGCAAAAGAAATTCGATGCTATACCCTGTTCGCCACTCACTATTTTGAGCTGACCCAGCTGGCGGATGACCTGGAGCACGCCGTGAACGTGCATCTGACCGCCACCGAGCACGATGACAGCATTGTATTTCTGCACAATGTGCACGATGGCCCCGCCAGCCAGAGTTACGGTTTGCAGGTAGCCAAGCTTGCCGGCGTACCCCAGGACGTGATTCGTCACGCCAAGGCCCAGCTGGCGCATCTGGAAGGCAGCAGCGCCAGTGGATCCACACTCACATCACACACCGCAGAGGCGGCCATTCCGGCGCGGCCCGTAGCCGCACAACAACCGGCTGGCGAGACAGTCTTTCAGGGCGATATGTTTGCGAGCATGGACCCGAGTGAGGTTGAGGCGGCGCTGCGCAAGCTGGATGTAGATGAACTGACACCCCGGGATGCACTGAATCAGCTGTACGAGCTCAAGGCACTTTTGCGAAAATAGCGGGAAACGGGGCCAGAATTGATCTGTGTAATAAGGTTATAGCAGTGGAATGCTTGCGGGCACACGAGGCGCTCCCTACAATATCGCGCACCTAATTATAGATGGGGCCAGTGATCGAAGGCTCCTGATGAGACTGAATATTTACGAACCAGGGATCTGACTATGGCGTTTATCGTTACTGATAACTGCATCAAGTGCAAATACACCGACTGCGTGGAAGTCTGCCCGGTAGACTGCTTCTACGAAGGCCCCAACTTTCTGGTAATCGATCCGGACGAGTGCATTGACTGCGCCCTGTGCGAGCCCGAGTGCCCAGCCGAAGCTATTTTCTCGGAAGACGAACTGCCGGCCGATCAAGTGGCCTTTGTTGAAATCAATGCCGACCTGGCGGGCAAGTGGCCGAACATCACTGAGAAGAAAGACCCCCTGCCAGAAGCCGAAGAGTGGGATGGCAAACCAAACAAGCTGCAATACCTGGAGCGCTGATACCTTAATCAACGTTCTGTAAAAAAAGAGCCGGAAGATTCACACCTTCCGGCTCTTTTTTTGGTCAGGTCACGGCAAGATTCGGGATCAGGATCCTGCCAACAGCTTTTTCGCGGCAGCAGAACGGTAGAACGACCCCAGTCTGCGGCGCACCAGAGCTTCCAGATAACCCTCTTCTCGCAGCACATCAATGATGGGTAGCGCCAGCGCTTCCACTTCGTTGACGATCACAGCCCGTGTGACGCCGACATCCTGGAGCAAATCCATCACCGGCCGATCACCATATTTGACGAACAGGTGCTCAACCACGGCCCGGGCACAGCCCTCAAAATAAGCGGTTTTACGGAAATTGAGCCAGAACTCATAACCGAGCACCACGAACGCCTGAAGCTCCACCTCGCCAAGCCCGTCCTGCAACTCATCTATCGTCTTTGTTTCCAGTGAAACCCAGGCCGCCATCACGCTATCCCTGAGCTCTTCGTCCGAAAAGGCCTTGTGCAGGAACTGCTCACTGCGGGCAATCAGCCCCGGCAAGCTGTCTGACAGCCAGGCTTTGATGCGTCGCTCAAAGGTTTCATCCAGCCCCGGCACCGCTTTGTTGGCCATCTTCTTGCCGAACTTCATCATCGACCCAACGCCAGGAACCGACCGGGTAATCATGTTGTCTTCGTACAGATAATTGACCAGGCCGTGATACACCACGTTCGACACCAGTTCCTGATACACCGGATGCGCCATGATCTCAGTAATGATCCGTTCGCGCTGGTTACGCAGCTCAAGAGCCTCTTCAAAGAATTCACTGGCTTGCTCGCGAGACAGAATTTCCCCCAGAGTGGTTTCTGACTGCACCGGTGCCTTCATCACTTCTGTGGCCATCTCTGCGGCCAGTTCCGGAATGCCGGCGTCCAGCTCCATATCCACAACAATGCGCCGGATCACCCCCATGATCTGATCGACATTGGTCAGCCGATTCAATGTAACCGTGCCGGCATGATCCAGAAGCTCGTCTACTTCCTGATCCAGAAACTTCTGCAACTTGGCCCCTTTCAGAGCGGCCATCTCATGTTTGACGTGTGCCTCAAACAGAGTATCAACAAGGTTTTGGGTGGTTTTGGTCATTAACCGAGCTTCCTTTGAGGGGATCCTTGAATTTCACAATGAGGCTAGCACGAACCAGGCGCAGGCGAGTTTGCCTGAATTACGTCAGGAAAGGTATCACAGGGCCAGTCCGGGCGACTGGGCGGCAACCGCTACTGAAAATCGTTGAATGTGTGAGCTTTAGCGGCCAATGCCAAACAAATGCTTCCGGGGCCCACATAAATGGCGCTGGTAATGCCCATCTGTGACAGCAGCAACTCTACGCCATGCCGTTCACAGGCGTCCCGCAGCCGGTTCAACCCGGGCAAGTCTTCAATCTCTGTCCAGGTCAAACCGCAGGAAAGACTGACATAAGGGGTCAGCAGGCCCGCGTCTACACGCGCAGCGGCGTAGTTCATGACTTTCTCGACGGCCATGTCGAAATGGCGGGTTTTGACCACGGATTTGCCCTCAACGCCCTGCCCGAAGATCACCGGTGTAATGTTCAGAGCCTTGCCAAGAAAGGCGGCCAGCGCCGACACATTCTTGTCACCGCGGCGGCGCGCACGCTCCCGAATGTAGTGCAGATCGCGGGGTATCACACAGGTGTAGATCTTGTCTGTAAACGATTCCACTTCCTGGCGCAGGGCATTTTTGGAGACGTTCTGGCCAATCAGCCGTAGGGTATGGGCGGCAAGCAGCCCCTGGCCGGCAAAAATCTGTTTGCTGTCGATCACCCGCATGGAAAACTTGCCATCCCGGCCCGCGGCCTTTCGCGCTCCTTCATAATGGGACATAACCGAGTTCATCGCTTCGGTAGCGTTCTGAAAGATCTGGCTGCGGGTCCGGGTAACCGTTTCACAGATGGCCATATCGAACTCTGTGACGATTTTTTCCATGAGCAGATCGTGGATCTGTTCCACCGTAAAGGCCTGGGTTTCTGCCTCATGGCCTTTGCCCAACAGACCGCTCTGATAAAATTCCTGGGTGCGGACGGGATCGTGTTTGTCAGTGTAGGTCTGGCCATCAATAATGGCGGTTACTGGCAGAACAAAAAGATCGTGTTTGCGGGCAAAGTCATAGGGAAGATCACAGGCAGAATCAACTATCAGGCCTACTCGCATGCGACGTGTCTCCGGGTGCGGGCAACACCTCAGACGGGCGTGCCCTTTTTTGTCATTATTTTAGCGCTCTACAGTCTTGCACAAGCTGGTGAAAATTTCAGCCCACGGATTCAGCACTCACACTTCAAGTTCTTTCAGATTCTGTTGCACCAGAGCCCGGTTATCTTGCTGCCATGGGTGAAAGCCCTTGCGCATATAAGCAAGGAACTCCGGCAGGCACTTGCGCAGCACCCCGGGCCGGCCCCAAAGAAAGTTCAGCCCGCCAATCCAGGTCCCCAAACTCCAGAGTTTGCCATCGGTTTTCAGCAGGCTGCAGGTGTTCAGAAAGGTGTATTTGCAAAAATTCCAGGTCACAAATAAAAACACGATCCGGCGCAAGCGCTCGTTGCCAACACAGGCCTGGTATACGTCAAACGCTACTGACTTGTGTTCCGTTTCTTCAATGGCATGCCAACGCCACAGCCGTTGCATGGTAGGTGTGGCACCTTCCATCCACTCCGGATGGCTCAGAATCGCGTTCGCCAGCACGGCCGTGTAATGCTCCGCACCGCAGGTACCCGCGAGCTGCCGATTCGGTTGCAATCGCCCTACCCATTCCATGTGCTTGCGAAACCGTTTGTCCAGGGCATCAATGTTATAGCCTCGGGCTTTTAGGGCGTCGTTGTAGTCTTTGTGCTCTCGGCTATGCAGGGCTTCCTGGCCAATAAAGCCCCGAATTTCCTCAGCCAGCTTCGGATCTGTAATCTGATCCCGATACAGCCTGACCGCATTGATAAACTGCTGCTCACCATCCGGAAATTGCAGAGACAAGGCGTTAAAGAATGCGGTGCGGAAGGCATCGTTGCCGTGCCACAGGGTTTTCAGCTCATCCTGAAGCTCAAAGCGCAGATTTCTGGGCTTGACGGCGATACCGTCCGGTGTGGAACTGATGGTCATTGCGGCCCCCTCTTGTCGGCTTGTTGTTTATTCTTGGAACACTCGACATTGGATAATTATTCACCAGTTCTTTGAGTGTAACCCTCCGTTCCGGCCCCCGGAAAGCGAATTCTGAAAAATAAACGACATCTTGTCATAAAATGACAAACTGTCATTACATGGATTTCGGGCACAAAAAAGGGAGGCATCAAGCCTCCCAAGGACACACAGTGGGGTGATGCCACCGCCGAACACGGCGGCATCAGGTTCAGTGTTCTTTTGACTTCTCGGCTCCCGGTGCTTCCGGGTCTGAGGTGAAGCCAAGCAAGTGAGTTCGCTCTATCAGGAAGTACAAGATGGCACCGGTGGCCAGCCCCCAGCCTGCCCCATACACTGCCAGCACCACACCCATGGTGCCGGCAATACCTCGCTCGGTGTTGTTCTCCAGTTGCTCCAGGCCAACCATCAAACAAATATAACCGGTCAGGAGGAGGGTCAGAGACAGAGCAATTGGCAGCACCGGCTGGAAGAAGCTGACCAGTGGCAGCATGAACAGCGCAATAAAGCCCGTGATCCAGAACGTACCGCCGCCGCTGTAGATAGAATCCATGGCGTTACGACCGTACTTGTAACGCTCAGCCATAGTGGCGGTAACTGCAGTCCAGATAGGACCGGCCAGGCCAGGATATGGAGCGAAGAACGCATGACCGCCATTACGCAGAGCGGTTACCAGATGAACACGATCGATGCTGTTGTCGATGTCTTCATCTTTACGCAGGTGGTCAACACGGTTCATCAGCGACTGACCAACCACGATGTCACCAAAAGCAATTACGTACGCGATGACAGCGGTTGGAATGGCGTACAGAAAGATCTCCAGATCCGGGAAGCCAACACTGAATGGCAGGTAGTTCCAGAGCTGATCAAACGCAGGTTTGGTAATGCCCCATTCCACATTCGGCACATCGTACTCACCGGTTGCGAAGCCCACCAATATGGCCACAATCATACCGGGCACCATGCCGTAATTAGCGATTTTGCGAGCGATGGCGTTGGTATCGACAAAGCCCTTGAACGACACCGAGAACATCAAGTACAGGCAGACCAGGCCACCAACGATCAGAGAGATCGGTGTATTGGCAAGGCGACCACCAGCCTCGATCTCGCCCATCAGGGCGGCAATACCCGCACCGATAATGATGCCGCCTTTCATAGAGCGCGGAATCCACTCAACCAGTTTACTGCCCAGGCGAGTGAGCCCCAGAATCAGAAATATCAGGAAGACCAGAAACTGCAGGGCAAACAGCGCCTGAATGGCCTCGGGGCCGGGCTCATAATCCGACAGGAACAGCAGAACCACAGGAATACCCGGCGTGATCCAGCCTGGAACCAGGGGCACACCCAGCAGCGCCGGCAGCATGAAACCGATACCACAGATAACCACATAAGCCAGTGCGACGTCGTAAGGCACACCAAGATAGGTTTCAAGCAAGGGGATCATCGCCAGGCTGACCACAAACATGATCAGCGCCTGCACCATCTCCGCAAATTCCCAGCGGTAATGGACAAACGGCAGGCGGATTTTAAAAGGACCAGCGGGCCAGAATGGCTGTTCTTCCCCGTTTTTTCTGTGGAACATTTGCATAATACTACCTCCGGGCACCCCTACTCAGGGTGCCAGTCAATGTTGTTTTTGTGGTGAGAGTCGGTGGCACCAACCGGTGCCGCCGTTCAGGAGATCAGTTCAGTTCTTTGGCCTGGTCCCGCAACACAAACTTCTGGATCTTGCCGGTGGATGTTTTCGGCAGTTCCGAGAAGACGACGGTCTTGGGTACCTTGAACCGGGCCAAATGCTCGCGGCAGAATTCGATAATGTCTTCTTCAGACACATCGCCTGCCTCGGGCTTCAGAGTGATGAATGCGCAGGGCGTTTCGCCCCACTTTTCGTCCGGCCTGGCCACCACGGCCGCTTCCATTACTGCCGGGTGGCGGTACAGGGTATCTTCGACTTCGATGGTGGAAATATTTTCGCCGCCGGAGATGATGATGTCTTTTAAACGGTCCTTGATTTCCAGGTAGCCGTCTTCGTGCCATACCGCCAGGTCACCGGTGTGGAACCAGCCGCCGCGAAAAGCTTCTTCCGTCGCTGAGGGGTTCTTCAGGTAGCCTTTCATCACGGTGTTGCCACGCAGGAAGATCTCACCAATGGTTTTTCCATCCTTCGGCACCGGCTGCATGGTGCTGGGGTCACCCACCATGGTGCCACCCAACGTATGATAGCGAACACCCTGACGGGCTTTGATCTGTGCCCGCTCTCTCAAGGGCAGCTCATCCCATTCATCCTTCCAGGCACACACCGTTACCGGGCCATAGACTTCGGTCAGGCCGTAAACATGAGTCACCTTGATGCCCATTTCTTCGATGGCACCAATAACCTGAGCGGGGGGCGCCGCACCGGCGGTCATGGACTTCACTTCATGATCAATGCCGGCTTTAGCTTCTGGCGATGCATTTAGCAGCGCATTCAGTACGATTGGCGCGCCACACATGTGCGTTACCTGGTGATCACGGATCAACTGTAGAATCTTCTCGGGATCCACCCGGCGCAGGCACACGTGGGTGCCGGCCATGGCCGTTACCGTCCAGGGGAAACACCAGCCGTTGCAGTGAAACATCGGTAAGGTCCACAGGTACACAGGGTGCATGCCCATTGACCATACAGTCTGGTTACCCAGCGCATTGATATAGGCGCCGCGATGGTGATAAACCACACCCTTCGGATTACCGGTAGTGCCAGAGGTATAGTTCAGTGAGATCGCGTCCCACTCGTCAGCTGGAAAACCCCACTGGAACTGCGGATCGCCTTCCTGCAGGAAAGCCTCGTAATCCAGATCGCTCACCTGCACGCCTTCGCCGTATTCCGGATCGTCAACATCAATGACCAGCGGCTTGTGCTCGAGGTGACGAACGGCATCCTTGACCACCTGGCCAAATTCGCGATCGGCGATCACCACCTTGGCCTCGCCGTGTTCAAGCATGAACGCAATGGCTTCAGCGTCCAGGCGAACGTTGAGGGTGTTCAGTACCGCGCCCACCATCGGCACACCAAAATGGCATTCGACCATCGCGGGAATGTTCGGCAACATCACAGCAACCGTATCACCCTTGCCGATACCCCGGCCGTTCAGCGCAGAAGCCAGGCGGCGGCAGCGGTCGTAGGTGTCGGCCCAGTTACGACGGATAGCCCCGTGAACGATAGCGGGATAATTCGGATACACACTGGCTGTGCGCTCGATAAAATCGACGGGGGACTGGACTGCGTAATTGGCATTTCGGGGCGCGAGGCCCTGATCAAAGATCGAAGTCATTGGCGTGGTCCTCTAACTCAGATGTTGTTGTTATGGCTTATTCAGAAAAATAGCGAAAGACGCTATACTTCAAATTGCCGAAGATGGTAGAACACAGCAACAATACTAGAAACTCTACCATGGTATTATAGGATAATTACTATAACTCTATGAGCCAATCTAAAAAGCCCAACGCTTTCAGCCCACTACTGGCCAAAGACCCGCACCCCACCCTGACGGTGAACGCCCGGGCAGATGTGCTAACCACGAATGCTTCAGCGGATGCTCTGGTAAACAAAGCACAGCTGGGTACCCCTGACCAGTTACTGCCGGTAAATGCCAGCGCGCTGGTGGCATCGGCACTGGAACAAGGCAGAGCTATCGACAACGTAGAGTCACGCTTTGCCAGCATTATCTACCTGTGGTGTTTCATTCCAGACCCCGTCAGCCAGCAAGTGCTTATCCGAGGGCGAGATGCAACCCAGGACATACTCACTCAGGAAGAAGCCCTGCGTTCAAGCCGGCTTTACCGCCTGATTACCGAGAACACCACCGATCTGATATCCCGGCACGCCCCGGATGGCCGTTTTATCGATGCGACACCAGCCTCCTGGCGACTGCTGGGCTATTGGCCCGAAGAGCTGCGCGGCCAATCGCTCGAAACCGTTTTTCGGGGCCACCAGGTTGCGGAACAACTGGCGCTAACCCGGCACCGACTTCGGGAAGACGGTTACGCCACCATGACGCTGGAAATTCTGCACAAGAATGGCAGCCGGCGATGGTTTGAAATTGCCAGCCGGGCCATTCGCGAAACCTACACCGGCGCCGTGGTGGAAGTGATCAGCGTGTCCCGTGACATCACCGCGCGGGTGGAGTCGGAAGAACAAACTCGCATGCTGGCCGACGAACTGGCCCACACCGCAAGACTGGCAACCCTTGGCGAACTGGCTTCCAGCATTGCCCATGAGATGAATCAACCACTCGCATCCATCGTCAATTTTGCCTCTGCCAGCCAGCGCTTTCTGAGGGAAGCCAGTCAGCAGCCAGACAAACTCACCAAAGTGGATGACGGCCTGCAGAAAATCGTGCACCACGCCAACCGGGCATCGGAAGTGATCAAGCGGCTCCGGGCGTTTCTTCGCAAAGGTGAAAAGCGCATGGGACCGGTTTCACTCAATGCCGTCATCAGTGACGTGGTGCGTCTATGCCAGTGGGAAGCCGACAAGAACGGCGTGCGGCTCTACGAGAATCTGGGCGAAGATTCGCCATCGATCACGGCCGACCCGGTCCTTTTGGAACAGGTATTGATCAACCTGATCCGCAACGGTATTGAAGCCAATGTCGAGGCCAGCACGGCCCAGCCCAACACACGGACCTCCCGCATTGTGGTCAGTACCTGCGTGAATGAGCAGCAGGAAACGCTGATTCAGGTGACTGACGAGGGCACCGGGCTGAGTGACGAAGGTATCCGTCAGATGTTCCAACCCTTCTATACCAGCAAGCCCAAAGGATTAGGCCTGGGGCTGTCCATGAGCCGCTCCATCATCGAAGGCTTTGGCGGATTTCTCGATGCCATTCCGGCGGATAGCGGCGGACTCTCACTGATCTGCCGATTTCCAGCCAGCAACCCGCGCAGCAGCCACAAATCCCATTCAGGAGTAACCCCCGATGTCCGGTAACCCCCAGTCTCCCGCCAACACCGTGTATGTGGTCGACGACGATGCCGGCATGCTGGAATCCACCCAGTGGTTGCTTGAATCGGTTGGGTTGGAAGTGAAAGCCTACAGCGATGGCCGGCAATTTCTGGATGCGGTGGCAGGCAGTCAGCCCGGCTGCGTCATTCTGGATATCCGAATGCCGGGACTGGGCGGACTGAATGTGCAGGAAGAACTGCAAAAGCGGGATCTGCAGGTTCCGATCATTTTCATCTCCGGCCACGCCGACGTGGCCATCGTTGTGCGCGCGTTCAAATCCGGCGCTTTCGATTTCATTGAAAAACCATTCAACGAACAGCTGCTTCTGGACAGTGTGCAGCAAGCGCTTCAAGGCGCCCCAACAACGGCGGAGAAGCCCACCCCCGATGGTGACACGGAAGCCCTGATCAGCACCCTCACCCGCCGCGAGCGGGATGTGTTCCTGCCTTTGGCTCAGGGCTACACCAGCCGCGAGATTGCCGAGCAACTGGACGTCAGCGTCAAGACCATCGACCTGTACCGCGCCCGGGTGATGAAGCGCCTGGGTGCCGAACGGCTACCGGATGTAACCGGCATGGCCATTGCCGCAAGGCTGCTGGACCCGGTGCAGCTGAGAGACGATCAAACCGCCTGATCCCGAATTTCGTGGGCAAGCGCACCCAGGCGGAAGACCGCCGTTTCAATGCGTTCGCTCCAGGGGTTTCCGCCATTCAACCGCAAGCAATTCTCGAACTTGTTGGTGGTGGAGAACATCAGGCCAGGGGCCACGTTGATGCCTTCAAGCCTGGCCCTGCGGTAGATTTCCGTGCCCGATACCCCCGCCGGCATCTGAACCCAGAGCACAAACCCGCCCTGCGGCCGGCTGACCGCCGTGCCCTCCGGAAACGAGCGCGCCACGGCTCCGCGCAGGCGCTCAATGCCCTCGCGATAATGCTGGCGGGCATGACGAAGATAACGATCGTAGCCACCCTGCTCCAGAAAATGCGCCATGGCCAATTGCGGAATGGTCGAGGTGGCCAGGTTGACGAAGTATTTGTGCTGCCGGGCGCTGGCCATGTGACGCCCCGGAATCATCCAGCCCAGGCGAAGGCCCGGTGATACCGTTTTAGAAAACGAACTGCAGTAAATAACATTATCGGAACGATCAAAGGCTTTGGCCGGGCGCGGGCGTTCACCCGAGTGATAGAGATCACCGTAGATATCATCCTCAATCAACGGCACATTCGCTGCCGCCAGCATGGACACCAGCTGCTGCTTGCGCTCGTCGCTCATTCTGGCACCCATCGGATTGCTGTGATTGGGCACCACCACGCAGGCTTTCAACGGCCACTGCTCCAGCGCCAGCTGCAAACCCTCAAGGCTTATGCCTTCGGAGGGATGCGAGGGGATTTCAATCACTCGCAAGCCCACCACTTCCAGCGCCTGCAGGATGCCAGGATAAGACGGCGACTCCACCGCAACGATGTCCCCGGCCTGAGTCACCGCCCGCAACGCCAGAATAATCGCTTCCTGAGCGCCATTGGTGGCCAGTACATCATCCGGAGACACCGGCACCCCCAGAGTTGCCATACGCTGGGCGATCTGGCGCCGAAAACTCTCCTTGCCGGGAAAGGCGTAATCCAGCGTCTCCAGTCCGCGCCGTGCCGCCCAGATCGTGCTTTGTTGAATTTGCCGAACCGGCAGGTAATCCGGGTGGGGAATGGCCGTTGCGAGCGGAACCATCTGTTTTTCGTCATCCGCGCACAAATCCAGCGTCATTTCTCGAGCCGACACCGGCAACGGTCGGGTACGCTGATCCGGCATGCTGGGCTCCGGTACATCCCGGACAGGCAGGCGCACAAAATAGCCGCTGCGCTCCCGGGCCTGAAGAAAACCGCGGGCTTCCAGAGTCTGGTGGGCCTGCAATACCGTCGAAACGCTCACCCCGAACTGACGACTGAGTGCCCGCACGCCCGGCAAACGATCTCCGGTCCGGTATACCCCATCCGCAATCAACGCCTGCAACTGGTCTGCCACCTGATTATAGAGCGCACCCATACCGACCCCCTGCCCTGAAGCTCCATCGTGCCATGACCACTATTGGACCAGAACTACCAATAAAACCGGCAGTACAGATCGACCACATTTTATGCAGTACAGATCTCAATAACTTCAGTCTGTACCGGTTCAATAACACATTAACTGAATCTGTTATGGAAATCCGGCCAGGAGCACAATGGATTCCGGTTCAAAGAAGAAGGAGTTTCATCATAGCTATGACACCCTCAGCACTGGCCCCGAAGGCAGACACAACGCGCCCGCGCCAATCGCGCAATCGCAAGGACGTGCTGGGCCTGGTTGGTACCGGCGACGTTGTGCAGCCCAACCTGTTGCAGTCCTTACAAAAGCTTGCGCGGGCTGGCTTTCGTGTACACCAGGCTGCGCCGGCACACTGGATCATTCGAGGCAGCACACCGCTGCCGGAATTTCATTGCTACGGTGAACAGGAACTGCGCCAGTTCACCGTGAATAAAACATGACATCCACACGCTATCCAATGGCAGGACTAACCATGCAGACACCTATCTACCAGATAGACGCCTTTACCCATCAGCTGTTCGGTGGTAACCCGGCAGCCGTTATGCCGTTACAGAACTGGTTATCGGATAACCTGTTGCTGGCCATTGCCGGAGAAAACAACCTGTCGGAAACCGCGTTTCTGGTAGCAACCCCCGACCTGGCCGAATCGGACTTCCACATCCGCTGGTTCACGCCCACTGCGGAGGTGCCGCTGTGCGGACATGCGACGCTGGCGTCGGCCTGGGTGGTGTTCAACAAACTGGCCTGGTCTCATCAACCGGTTCGCTTTCAATCAAAGTCCGGGCCGCTGGCGGTTTCTCAGGCACCGGATGGCTGGCTGGAGCTGGACTTTCCGAATCTGGCTTTCGAGCAACGTCCCACGCCGGCGCTGATTAGCCAAGCCCTGCCGGGCGCACCGGACCAGGCGTTTTTCGTGCCTAACGACACCAATTACATGGTGGTTCTGGAATCCGAGGCAGCGGTTGTGTCCGCAGCTCCGGATCTTCGCAAGCTTGCCCAGTTGGGCAATCAGGGGCTGATTGTGACGGCTCCGGGGCAGCAATATGATTTTGTCAGCCGGTACTTCGCGCCCGGTGTGGGTATTGATGAAGATCCGGTGACCGGTTCGATCCACAGCGTACTTGCACCCTACTGGGCCGAACGCCTGGGCAAAACCAGGCTGCAAGCAAGACAAGTCTCAGCCCGTGGCGGCGAACTGCGCTGCGAACTGAAAGGGGATCGCGTGGCCATCGCCGGCCAGGCTGTGTTCTTCATGGAAGGTTCCGTGCAACTGCCCTGAGGCTGATATACTGCCCGCCAGTTTCTATCAGCGGCGGGCAGGCAATGGCAGTATCTTCATCACACTATGACGTCATCATCATCGGTGCAGGCGCAGCCGGATTGATGTGTGCGGCAACGGCCGGTTACCGGGGCCGCAAAGTGCTGGTGCTTGATCATGCCAACAAGCCCGGCAAGAAGATTCTGATGTCGGGCGGTGGCCGCTGTAACTTCACCAATCTGAACAGCACACCCGCGAATTTTCTGTCTGATAATCCCCATTACTGCATTTCGGCGCTCAAGCGCTACACCCCGCAGGATTTTCTGGATCTGGTGGATCGCCATGGCGTGGAGTACGAAGAAAAGGCACCGGGGCAACTGTTCTGTAAAGACAGTGCAAAAGACATTCTCAACGTCCTGCTCACCGAATGCGAATGGGCCGGCGCAGAGATCCGCATGAACACGACGGTGTCCGGCATTCGCCCTGCAGCCTCCGGCTTTACCCTGACAACCCGGGCCGGCTCATTGAGCTGCGAATCCCTGATCATCGCCTGCGGTGGCTTGTCGATCCCGACCATGGGTGCCACCGGATTTGGCTATGAGGTGGCCAGGCAGTTCGGATTGACGGTATTACCAACCCGGGCGGGGCTGGTGCCGTTCACTCTGCATCCTGAACTGAAACAACAGCTTGCGCCGCTCTCGGGCATCAGCTGCCCGGTAGACGCACACTACGATCAGCAGCATTTCCGGGAGCCCATGCTGGTCACCCATCGGGGACTGAGCGGCCCGGCCATGTTGCAGATTTCCAGCTATTGGCAACCCGGCGACCCGGTGCACATCAATCTGTTACCAACACAAAGTGTTGAAGACGATCTGCTAGCACTGCGCGGTGACAAACCACAATCTACCGTGGCCCACTACCTTAACCAGCATCTCCCCAAACGTTTTACCCAGGCGTTCAATGATCTGCAGGGGTGGAGCGGGCCGTTGCAGCAATGCCGCAATGCCGACATTGAATACATGGCCCGAACGCTGAATAACTGGACCATTCGGCCTGCAGGCACGGAGGGCTACAGAACCGCGGAGGTCACACTTGGTGGCGTAGACACTCGCCAGCTGTCGTCCAAAACCATGGCCGCGCTGGATCAGCCCAACCTGTATTTTATCGGTGAAGTGGTGGATGTCACCGGGCATCTGGGCGGGCACAATTTCCAATGGGCCTGGGCCTCCGGGGTGGCCGCGGGTAACGTCGCCTGATAGCTTCAGAGGTACTTCTCGATCGGCAACCACGACAATACCCGCGACGCAGCCCGGCGCCAGAAGCCGACCTCCGGCTCACGATGCCATTGCTGATCCTGTGCTTTCCAGGTGACCCTGCCATCTGAATCCAGTAACACCCGCCAGCTGTTCTCCGGTTTGAGGGCGTCGTCAATATCTTCAGCCACCGTTCGGGCCAGCTGCGGGCTGCGAATAATCAGCACCGTTTCTCCATTCAGGTAAATCGACCGAAGATTCACGTTGAATGAGCCAATGAACAAGGTTTCCCGATCAAACACCACTGCCTTGGAATGCAGGCTGACCATGCCCTGATCGCAAGCCTCAAGGTTAGTGACCCAGCGCTTGCAGGCGGGAGCGTCCGGGCGCAGCTCGTGCAAAGTAATGCCCTGCTCCAGCATGTCGCGCCGCCAGCGCGCATAGCCAGAATGATTCGGCACCAGATCGTTGGTGGCCAGGGAGTTGGTAAGGGCAGTGACGCTCAGATTTTCATTGTTCAGGTTATTCAGCCCTTCCAATTGTGCTTCTGCCAGAATCAGATAAGCAGACTCGATCAGAACTTCAGACCGGGCAGATTCAATCAGACCGTACAGCGCCATGGCAGTGGCTCTGGGCGTGTTTGCCGGAGCCTCAGGGTCTTCCGGTGGCGGATCAAACACCAGTTCGCCATCGGCCTGGATCATACTGGCAAACCAGGTCTCCAGCAGCTGCTCAGCACTGACCCGGTCCTGGGGCAGAGTTGCTTTAAACACCGGTGGCTCCGCCGTCTGCCGGCTCAGCCGGGACAGGTTATCTACCGCTCTTTCAGATTCTGGAAGCGCATAAAGCTGCCCCAGCGGATACGCCAAACGGTTATGCCAGTAGGCCTCAAAATTGTCCGTCATGCCGGCCGCCAATGGGCCCAGCACCATCACGTCCCGATCGCGAAAATTCAGCACCGGAGCCTCATCAAAGTACTCATCACCGATGTTACGGCCACCGGCAATACCCACCTGTCCGTCTACCACAAAGGTTTTGCTGTGCATGCGCCGGTTGATGCGATCAAAATCCGTAATGAACGACAACCAGCGCCCGGCTCCACTGCGGGACGGCGACGGGTTAAAAATCCGGATATCAATGTTGGGGTGGGTTTCCATCATGGCAAACAGCGATTCCTTGCCCGCCACATTAATGTCGTCCAGCAGCAGCCGAACCTCCACGCCGCGATCAGCGGCTGCAATTAGCCGCCCAGCCAAATAACGACCGCTGGCATCGTCATTCCAGATGTAATACTGCGCGTCTATTCGGTGACTGGCGGCCTCGATCAACCCGGCGCGAACCTTAAAGGCATCGCGCCCGGTATTGAGCAACTGGAAGGCAGAGTAGGTAGAGTCAGGATCAAGGTGAACCCTGCGTTGATCCATAGCAAACGATTCCTGCTCGGGGGATAGTGTCACGATCGGTCCGTGGTCGACCGGCGGCAAGCCACGGGCGCACCCGGTAAGCAGCCCCAAGATCAATAACGCGCCCCATCGGGCAAACAACGTAAGAGACTGCTGACCAGACATGGCTTCTTTCTTCCTGTTTACCGTATCACTACCAACGGTTTTTAGCGGTTTTCAACATGGTGGCTGATGTACTGCCCACCAGGAACTGACGAATGCAGGAATGACCATATCACACACCGCCGGAGCAACCCGGGAACCGCCAATACAGGCTACTACTCGTAACATCGATACCTCGCCTTGTTGGTCATAGTGACTTGTCGTGTGACGCCGCCCCCCAGTATTGTCTTTGGTCTGAATCATATCAATGGCTTCTTGGCGTGCGCCCGGCCACCGATCTTGCATAAAATGATGTATTCACACGAACCACCAGCCGGAGATCAGCCTCAATGGACGATGTAGCAAGCCAGTTTCTGACGGCCAATCAAACCACCTTCAAGCTAGCTATTGCCCTGCTGCTTGGTGCGATTATTGGTCTGGAACGAGGCTGGGGAGCACGGGAGGAAAAATCCGGGGAGCGCATTGCCGGTATCAGAACCTTTGCCCTTATTGGCCTGCTGGGAGGCATTTCGGCGGTGCTTGCACTGGAAGTGACCGTATGGGCCTTCCCGGTGTTACTGCTCAGTGTTGTAGCAATGGGCCTGGTGGCGTACAGCGAGCGCCTGGAACACATCCGCAATTTCAGCATCACCGGATTGGTTGGCATGCTGCTTACCTTCTGTTTTGGTGCTGTGGCTGTGGCCGTGGACCCCGTGATTGCGACTGCCGCTGCCGTCGTGACCGCCATCATTCTGGATAACAAGCAGGAGATTCATGGTTGGGTGCATAAACTGCAAGCCCATGAGCTGGATGCCGCACTCAAGCTGCTACTGATTTCCGTGGTGATGCTGCCGTTGTTACCCAACCAACCGCTGGGGCCCGGTGGCGTGCTCAACCCAAGGGAAATCTGGTGGATGGTGGTGCTGATCGCTTCCATCTCATTTGTCGGCTATTTTGCCATGCGCTTTGCCGGCGCCCGCAAAGGCATTCTCTTTACCAGTCTGTTTGCCGGCCTCAGTTCCTCCACCGCATTAACTCTGCATTTTTCTCGACAATCGGCAAAGAATCCCGAGTTTCACCCTCAGTTTGCCGCAGGCATCCTGATTGCCTGTGGCACCATGTTTCCCCGAATTCTGCTGTATTGTCTGGTGATCAACACCGCGCTTCTGCCCAGCCTGATCTGGCCGGTCGTGGTGATGACCGTTTTGCTGTACGTCCCGGCACTGATCATCTGGAAAAAACACGCCGGACAGTTCCAGGTCAGTCAGCCAACACTGACCCAGAACCCGCTGGATCTGTCATCCGCTCTGGTATTCGGCCTGTTGCTCACGGCCATTCTTGTGCTCGGAGAATTCCTGAAAACTGGCTTTGGCGATGCCGGCATTTACGCCCTGGCGGCTGCGTCTGGTGTTGCCGATGTCGATGCCATTACCCTTTCGTTGACCCGGATGTCCAACGATGGCTTGAGCATGAACGTCGCCGTGTTAGGCATCGTGATTGCGGCCACGGCGAACAACCTGATGAAATCCGGCATCGCCTGGGCGCTCGGCAATCGACAGACCGGTCTTTTGGTTGCCGTGCCCATGGTGTGTTCACTTGGTGCGGGACTGTTGGTCGCCTGGCTGCAGTAAGAGCTAGCCCGCTTTGCGGAACGTCAGGTTATAGCGAATGCCGCCAGTCAGCGGGTGCTGGCCGGCCTTCAGGGTTAGTACGCCATGATAGTTCAGTCGGGCAGACCCTCCCCACACCACCACGTCGCCATGCTCCAGAAGAACCCGCTGCGGCCGGTCGCTGCGCCTGCGCCCACCAAACTGGAATACGATGGGCAGCCCAAGCGATACAGACACAATCGGCCAGGAAAAATCCCGTTCATCTTTGTCCTGATGTAGACCCATCTTTGCCCCTGGCTGATAACGATTCACCAGACAGGCATCGGGCTCAAAGCCCGGAAATCCAGCGTCCTCGGCCGCTTTTTGCGCCAACTCCGCAAACGTAAAGGGCATGGCCGGCCATGGCTCGCCGGTTTGAGGATCATGACTCTGGTATCGATAGCCTTTGGCATCGGTAACCCAACCAAGGCTACCGGCACAGGTCATCGCCGCAGACATCGAATGCCCACCCGGCGTGACCATGTGGCGAAACGGCGCCTGCTCGGCGATAGCGGCCACGGTCGCCATCAGTGCCGATGAAGCGGGACTGGCAAATCGCCGCAGCACCACCACACCCTCGGCCACCGGTTCCCGCCAGCTCTCGCCATCCACAGAATCGAACAGATCATTCATCATAAGCCAATAATTTCATGAGAAAACCAGGCCAACAAAGGCGCAGCGTCTAAACTGAGAAAAACGATGTCATTTCCAGCAGAGAGCCCCATGCAATCACACCGCCAACTCGCTCAGGTTTCCCTGGCCTTTCTCATTGCCTCTGCCATTACCCTGGGCATGCTGGTGCTCACCATTGTGCTGGTGGGCCAGAGTTTCCGAGGCATGGAACAGGCCAAGGTGACTGCCGCCAGCGCCACCGCCCGACAGCTGGCGGTCAGTGTCGATGACCGGATCAATGCCATTACCCAACCCCCGTCTACCGCCCTGGCGGTACTGCGACACGATCCACTAACCATCGCTGACAACCTTGAGCAACGCCTCGAGAGGTTACCGGTTGTCGCCGACATTCTGTCCAGCAGTAGCGTGGTCAGTGCAGTGTACGCCGGTTACGGCAATGGCGATTTCTTCCTGTTCCGAAAATTACAAAGCTCCGGCTCGGCGCAGTTTCCGGATGCGCCGGCTGATAGCCACTTCCTGTTACAGAGTCTGGTCCGCAATGGCACAAGCCATACCGGCATCTGGCGTTTTTACGACCGCGAACTGAATCTGGTCGAACACCGAGTGTTACCCAGCTACGATTACGATCCACGGCAACGACCATGGTATCTGACCGCTCAGGCAGCCGAGGGCCTCCGGCTCTCGGCGCCCTATGTCTTTTTCACAACCGGGGAAACCGGGCTCACCCTGTCGCAACAAGCCAGCAGTCTGTCCACCACGGTACTCGGCGTCGATGTGACCGTGACGGATCTGGGCGCCCAACTCACGGAACTGAAGCAAACCCCCGACAGCCGCATAGCCATCCTGAACGCCTCTGGCGAATTGCTGGCCAGTTCGTCGCAACTCAAAAAGCCCGATGGGGTGGTTCTGAGTGCCCTGCAGCCTGAAGGTTCAGCAGGCATCAGCCAGTTCAGCAGTGGCAACCGCGACTGGTACGGCATCAGCGAACCCCTTGAAGCTCTTCCGGGAGAAGCCTTGTCCATCGTTATTGCCATTCCATCCGATGAGTTGCTGGCTGACGTCTGGACCGCCCTCACCCGGCAAACCTTGATCGCCGGCGCCATTGCCCTGATGTTGCTGGTGGTCGGCTGGCTATTGGGGCGCCGGGTGGGCAAGCCGATTGAACTTCTGACCGATCAGGTCAGTCGGCTCTCCAGGTTCCGGTTTGATACTCAGGTTCGTTCAAACTCGCACATCCGGGAGGCCTCTGCCCTGGGCGTTGCCCTGGACGACATGGCCCGCACCATACGCAGTTTTCAGAGCATCTCGACGGTACTCAACCGGGGCCAGGACCTGAACCAGTTGTTGAAAGACATTCTTGAACAGCTGGTCGGCATCGTGGGCCAGAAACGGGGCGCGGTGTATCTGTACAGCAGTCACGATCATAAACTGGAGTTGTCGGTTAACCGTGATCTGGAGTTGCCTGCCTCAGTACACCCTATCCCGCCAGACGCAGACGACAACGAAGTTATCCGGGAGCTTCGCAAATACATAACGGGTCATCCGGTGTTTGCCATCCTCAGAAACCGTCGCCGAAAATTGATTGGCGTTCTGATTATCGAGATTGAACACGGCAATCAGACCAACCTGAGCGACGATCTGATTGTCTTTGTGGACGAAATTGCCGGCTCGGCTGCCGTCGCCATTGAAACCCGGGAACTGATCGAAAGCCAGCAAGCCTTGCTGGATGGCATTATCCACCTGGTCGCCAACGCCATCGACGCCAAATCTCCTTACACCGGTGGTCATTGCGAGCGAGTGCCTAAACTGGCTCACATGCTTATTGCGCAGGCAGAGCAAAGCACCGAGCCGCCTTTCGCCCGTTTCCGGATGACCGAAGACGAGCGCTATGAGTTCCACCTGGCCGCCTGGCTGCACGACTGCGGCAAGATCACCAGCCCGGAATACGTGGTCGACAAGGCCGTTAAACTGGAAACCATCCACAATCGAATTCACGACATTCGAACCCGCTTTGAGGTGCTCCACCGTGATGCGGAAATCGACTGCCTGAACGCTTGCCTATCCGGGGAGGACCCCGAGACGGCCGCCAATCGCAGAGACAAACAGCAAGACCAACTGCAGCTGGATTTCGCCTTCCTGGCCCAAGCAAATCACGGCAGCGAATCCATGGCAGAAGACGATGTGCAACGCATCCGTGATATTGGCAGCCGAACCTGGCTCAGGCACTTCAGCGATCGTCTGGGGTTGTCTGGCGACGAACAACAAGCGATGGCAGGCATCCCCGAGCCCCCCCTTCCTGCGCAAGAGCCCCTGCTGGCCGACAAGCCATGGCACATCCGGGATTGGGGCGATCTTGTACCACCGGTGCGTAAAGGCGATCCTCGCAACCGGTGGGGCTTTGACATGAAGCTGCCGGAACACGCCCAAAACAGGGGGGAACTCCACAATCTCACCTTGCGGTACGGTACACTGACCGAAGAAGAGCGCTTCAAGATCAACGAGCACATCGTGCAAACCGTTTGTATGCTTGACGCGCTACCCCTGCCCGATCGCCTCGCCAGGGTTCCCCGACTGGCTGGCACCCATCACGAACGCATGGATGGCCTGGGCTACCCGTACGCCCTGGACGGCAGCAAGATGAGCATCCCGAAAAAAATCATGGCGGTGGCGGATGTGTTTGAGGCGCTGACTGCGGTAGACCGGCCCTACAAAGAGGGCAAAACCCTGACACAGGCACTCACGATCATGGCGGACATGGTCGACAAAGGGCACATCGACCCCGAGGTATTCGATCTGTTTGTAAGCTCGGGTGTATGGCAACAGTACGCCAGGGAGCACCTGCGCCCGGAGCAGATTGATGACGTTGATGAAAGCCAGTTCATGAAGCGATGATCAAAAACACGTATATTCTACGGACTGATCTACTCATTAAGGACGTCTGAATGCTGTTTGCAATGATTTTCGGTGGCCTGATCGGTTACGCCATCGGTCGTTTTCCGGGACTTCTGGTCGGCGCTGCCATTGGCGCTTTTCTGTTTCAAAGGTTAAAAAGCCGCCTGATTGGCAAAATCCAGGACCTTCAGGTGAGTTTTATCGAATCGGTGTTCGCCGTAATGGGCGCTCTATGCAAGGCCGATGGCGTGGTTACCCGGGATGAAATCGAATTGGCCGAGGCGATGTTCACTCGGTTCCGCCTTAATGAAGATCAGAAAGGTATCGCCCGGGAGGCTTTTAACCGCGGCAAGTCGCCAGACTTCGATCTGGATGCCGAACTCCGTCAATTTTTACAGAGTTCCGGGCGCCAGCCCGCGTTTCTGCAAATGTTCTTGCAGGTTCAGGTTTCGGCAGTCGCCGCTGACGGCAAAGTGCATCCGGCCGAGCACGACATGCTGGTGCGTGTGGCCCGCGGTCTGGGCCTGCCCGAAAGCCAGGTTGATCAGCTTGAAGCCATGCTGCGCGGCGCCCATGCAGGGCAGACCGGTGGCAGCAAGAACTATTCTTCCGGCCAGCAAATTGAGGATGCCTACAAAGTGCTCGGGGTTTCACCCAGCGCATCTGATGCCGACCTCAAGCGTGCCTATCGCAAGCTCATGAGCGAAAACCATCCGGACAAAATGGCCGGACGCGGGATGCCGGAAAGCATGCGGGAAATGGCAGAGGAACGTACCCGTGACATCAGCCACGCCTATGATGTGATCAAGGCGGCACGCAAGCAGGCATCCTGATACCGCATCCGCGCGACGGTCGCCGATACCCGGCGACCGTGATACCCGAAATGACATGTCATCACGTTTCAAGGTGCGTTATGGTTTCAACCATTAAACCCGCCGGAGCAAACCATGACCGACAGCCGCCCCACGCCCTTTCATTGTTTTCAGGATGATGCCCTTGACGAAGATGACGCAACAGGGCTGGCCGCACGCATACGATCCGGCGAAGTGTCTGCCCTGGAGGTCGCCCGGGCCTCAATAGCCCGGGCACGGCAGGCGCAGACCGTGCTCAACGGTGTGGCCACCGATGACTATGACCGCAGCCTGGATCGCGCCCTCAAACTCGATACAACCGAGGCGCCTTTTGCCGGCGTGCCCACGTTCATTAAAGACAACACGGATATTCAGGGCCTGCCCACCGGCCATGGCTCGGCGGCCGTGCCACCGAATACGGCCAGCACAACCAGCCCCTTTGCCCAACAGATGCTGGCGCAAGGTTACCTGTGTTTAGGCAAAAGCACCCTGCCGGAATTCGGCTTTAACGCCACCACAGAGCCAGCCCACCAACAGCCCACACGAAACCCCTGGAACCCGCTCTATTCTTCAGGCGCGTCGTCCGGTGGCGCTGCTGCGCTGGTTGCCGCCGGCGTTGTACCGGTAGCTCACGCCAACGATGGTGGCGGCTCCATCCGGATACCGGCGGCCTGTTGCGGACTGGTCGGCCTCAAACCCACACGGGGCCGGGTAATCGATAACGACGCAGCCAAAACACTTCCCATCAACATTGTCAGTGACGGTGTTGTCACAAGATCCGTGCGTGACACTGCAGGTTTCATGGCAGCGGCGGAACAGTACTTCTGCAATCGAAAACTGCCCGAGATCGGCCAGGTATTCGGGCCCTCCCGCAAACAGTTGCGGATTGGACTGGTTCTGGATTCGATCAACGGCCACAAAACCGATCCCGTTACCCGGGAAACGGTCGAGCAGACCGCGCGGTATCTGGAAAAGCTTGGACACATTATCGAACCGATGGACGTTCCCATTGCCAAATCCTTCCCGGATGACTTCGCACTCTACTGGGGCATGCTGGCGTTCGGTCTGAAAGCCCGGGGCCGAAAACTGATGCACCCGGCGTTCGATAAACGGAAAGTTGACGGGCTAACCCAGGGACTGGACCGGATGTTCCGGCGAAAATGTTTACAACTACCGGCAGCGCTTTGGCGCCTGAACCGCTCCCAGCAGGACTATGCCAGGCATATGACCAATTACGATGCCGTTCTCACACCAGTGCTTGGCCAAACCACCCCTGCATTGGGACATCTCAGCCCGACCATTCCTTTTGACGCCTTATTCGAGCGGCTCACCCACTACGCCTGCTTCACACCGCTGGCCAATGCCACCGGGGCGCCGGCCATCTCGGTACCGATGGGATTGACCCGGGACGGCCTGCCGGTGTCGGTGCAGTTTATGGCGCACCACGGCGATGAGCGCACGTTGCTTGAAATCGCCTACGCGCTGGAAGCCGACCACCCCTGGCCGTTGATCTCCCGGCTACATGCAGACAACTATGCTGACGGTGCCGTACTGGTGGTCTGAGCTTTTGCCTGATTGGCTACCACCCGGTTTCGGCCCTGGCCCTTGGCCTCATAGAGCGCCTCATCGGCGCAGGCAAAGATCTCTTTGGTGGCATCCGCCCGGGCCGGTGAGACACTACAAACGCCAATGCTGATGGTCAGATGCAACATCTCGCCGGACACCCGGAACGCGGTTTTCTCGATCTCTGCACGAATACGCTCAGCCACTCTCACCGCACCATCAATCGGCGTATCAGGCAGTAATACCACGAACTCCTCCCCGCCATAGCGAGCTGCCAGATCCTGCGGGCGGGTAACATGGCGCTGAATACATTGCGCCACCATCTTCAGGCAGTCGTCGCCCACCAGATGGCCATAGGTGTCGTTGAATTTCTTGAAATGGTCGATATCAAGCACCAACAGCGACATCACCTCTTCAAACCGATAGGCATGAACTACCCCCGCCTGGAACGCTTTATCGAAGTGACCACGATTCTTGAGGCCGGTCAGCGGGTCTTTGGCGTTGAGTTCCAGCAGCTGTTCGTTCAACGATTCCAGATCACGAGTCCGCTCCTGAACCCGTTGCTCGAGCATGGTGTTGGCCTCTTGCTGAACCCGCAGGGACTTTTCCTGGGCCAGGCGCGCCTTGCGCTCTTCCCGGAGCAATCGCTGCTGCGCTGCGAAAGACCGTTTCTTTTCACGGTTCAGCCGGTCGGCCAGGGCAAGCGATAACAAGATCACTCCCAGTGCCGAACCTACCTGAGTTGCGTTCTCTGTCAGCAGGTTCCGCGGCAGGAAAGTGAACTTGTTCAATGCCAGCACAATACCACCCGACAACATGAACACCCATGCGACCGTGTAATAGCGGGCGGCCGGGTCTTTTTTGACCCAGCGTACAACGCTCAGCACCAGCATGGTGGAACAGCCCACGGCAGCAACCAGAATCGTTGGCAAAATCATGTGTTTGTAAGGAACAAACAGTCCCGCCGCGGCCATCAGGCCCGCGACCATGATCATCGCCATCGTCCAGCGATTGAGCCACGGGTGCGTCTCAGGCGTGACACTGATAAACCGGATGCTGAACGCACCACCGAAGACAATGACAAGGTTGAGAAAAACAATGATCGACTGGTCATTCCACCAGGTGCCCTCCGGCCACAGGTATTGAAAGCCAACGCCGTGGAGGCTGGCAAGGAACAGCGGCATGGTGGTGATGTAGCCCACGTAGTACAGAAAGCTCCGTTCACCCACTGCCATAAAGACAAACAAGTTGTAGAGGATCATCACCAGCACCACGCCATAGTACAAGCCCTCCAGCATGCTGCGGCCTTGATCGGCAGCATAAAAGGCATCACGATCCCAGAGCGTGAGCGGCACCTGCATGGAGCTGGTGGTGTCCACTCTCAGATACACAGAAATCGTCGCACCGGGCGGCAAGAGCATGGGCACAACAAAATTACGGTGATGAATAGGGCGATCGTAAAACGGTTGTTTGTCGCCCAGAACGAGCGCTTCGGCAGTGCCGGGCAGGTACACCTCAATGTGATCGAGGACCGGATAACCGATTTCCATGAAATTGACCGCTTCGTTCCCGGTTACATTGCTCACCTGGAAGCGGAACCAGTACACGTCATTGCCATAACCAAAGCTGGCGCTTTCGTCACCGACCTCTGCCCAGGCCTGGTCCGGCAGGGCCTGGACATCCTGGAAGGACGTTTGAGCGTCTTCCTGCCAGTAATCCACAAACTGAGCCAATTCCAGGCGCTTGGAGTGCTTGTCCCAGACAGCCGGCTCTGCCAGAAGGGATGATGGCAGCCACAGACAGACAAAGAGCAATAACAATGAACGGAATCTGGGCACGTTAAGCCTCGAGCGATAAGCGCTTTATTATATTGATATAAGCTTAACCAGAATTATGTACCAAACATTCGTGGTCCGCTCGCGCTCGGTACCAATCAACGCAAAATGACAAATAAAGATACACAATGTTTATTAATTGATCAGAAGAGGACCTGTCAGGTAACGAAATTTGGCGAAAATATCGCCAGCACCGCCAAAAAACTTGCTTCCGGCTCGGCGTTTATTACCAGGGCCTCACCAGACACAGGGTGCGTCAGAGCCAGCCGGGTTGCCGCCAACATCAACCTGCCCTCACCAAACCGCTCAGCAAAATACCGGTTGTGCCGGCCACGGCCATGGTTAGCGTCGCCGATAATCGGGTGGTTGATGTGCTTCATGTGCCGGCGCAGCTGATGTTTACGGCCGGTTTTCGGAGTCAGCTCCACCAGGCTATAGCGACTGGTGGGGTAGCGTTCAATAGCCACAGGCAGCTCAGTGGTCGCCAGTCTTCGGTAGCGGGTCAAGGCCTCACGCACGGGCATGTCCTGCCCCTTCAAACGACGGTCTTCGGGCTCGTCCCTGAGTGGGTGATCAATATCGCCCTGCTCCGGCGCCCACCCCCTCACCACAGCCAGGTAAGTTTTCGCCACTTCCCCCGCCATCATCGCCTGGCCAACTGTTCTGGCGGTATCCGGATCGCGGGCAAACAGCAGCACTCCGGAGGTGGGCCGGTCCAGCCGGTGCACCGGACACACATGATCACCCCCGTTCAACGCCCGCGCATATTGCAGGGCAAATTCGGTTTCATGCTTGTCGATGGGGCTACGGTGCACCAGCAAGCCAGCGGGCTTGTGCACCGCCAGCAGCCATTGGTCACGATAAAGTTCACGCAGAGGGTTCAGCATTGTCGTCGATGGCCGATAATAGGATGAATCAAGGGTATGAATTGCCTGCACGCTCCGGGCTTCCGGATGATACCGCTCTCACTCCACCTGAAACAGGGTTCCTCCTCATGCAATGGTATTCCAAGAGCATCCTGAACCGGATCCTCACCATCGTTTTGCTTGCCAACGTGCTGATAGCTTCCGTAGCTGCCATCTATTTCAACAGCTCACTGAACACCCAGAATCAGTACGACCACCTGGTAAGTGAAGAAATGGTGCAAGCCATGCAAGCCCAGGACATTCTGAGCGACTTCAAAACCCAGGTTCAGGAATGGAAAAATGTACTGATTCGCGGCAGCGACGACGGTCAGCGAGAAAAGTACTGGCGCAGTTTTCAAAATATGGAAGCAAGCATTCAAGAGCAACTGAATCAGTTGCTGCCACAGTTGGCCAGCAACAATGCAAAATCTCTGATGCAACGCTTCCAAAGTGCGCACCGGGATATGGGCGAAGCATATCGAGAGGGTTTTCAGGCGTTCGTATCCTCCGGCTATCAGCATGGTGCAGGCGATCGCGCTGTCGCCGGTATCGACCGAGAACCTGCCACCCTGATTCAGGAAGCCGCAACAAGTATCCGTGACGACGCAGTAGCTCATTCTTCCGACTTACGAGAGAGTTCAGCAGCGAACACCTGGTTAATGGGCAGCCTACTGTTGGTCGCTATTGTGCTGGGCACCCTGGCCTGCTTGCTGGTTCTGGTGCGCTCTGTGGTACGCCCAACCCAGACGCTGATTGGAAAACTCGACAAGATTGGCAGAGGTGACCTATCAGACCCGGTCACACTGAAGCGCCCGGACGAGCTGGGCAAACTCGCAAACACCGCCCGCGCACTGCATCGATTCCTGTCGGATACCGGTGAGCTGATGACGCACAATGCCGAACAGCTTGCCGAGACCGGAGCTATGATTCGTGTCAATGCCGACGCGGTATCTTCGCAGTCAGACCAGGCCCATCAACGCATTGACCAGATTGCCACGGCAATGAATGAAATGTCTGCAACCGCGCAGGATGTCGCAAACCACGCGGCGTCTGTTGCCAGCCAGGTGGATGAAACCACCAATCAGACTCGCCAGGCGGACAACCAGATCAACCAGGCTGTGACCAGCATGAACCGCCTGACAGACCAGATCCGCAGCTCCGCGAAAACCGTTGCCGATCTCGCTCAAAGCGGCCAGCGCGTGGGCGATGTAATGCGCGTGATTCGTGAAATCGCAGACCAGACCAACCTGCTGGCCCTGAACGCGGCGATTGAAGCCGCGAGAGCCGGCGAAGCAGGTCGCGGATTTGCCGTGGTTGCAGATGAAGTACGTAATCTTGCGGCGAAAACCCAAGCTTCGACCGTCGAAATTGACGAGATCATTGCCAACATTCAGTCTGGCTCAAGAGACGCCACCGAGTACATGCAAGCCTCTGAGGTCGTCGCCAAGGAGAGCAGCGATTCGGTTGATGCCGTGCGCCAGACCCTGGCTGATATAACCCAGCGCATGGCCAGCGTTAATGACGCCACCACCCAGGTAGCCACGGCGGCAGAAGAACAAACCAGTGTCAGCGAAGACATCAACCGTAACGTAACGGAAGTCGCAGAAATCTCCGAGGCAATGCACCAGACAGCGGCAGACAACCTGCGCACAGTTCCGGAGCTTGAAGCCATGGCAGCAAAAGCCCAGGAGCTTGCTGGCCGTATTCGCAGCTGACCTTACCTCTGACGGAACCGGTTGACCAGCGCCCGGAAGCGCTGGCCTGATCGCTCCCCAAGAACCAACAAGGCCGGGGTCAGCAATAGAGTCAAAAAGGTCGCGAACGCCAGGCCACCGGCTATGGCACTGGAAAGCTGCGTCCACCACTGGGTCGAGGGCGCGTTCAAGCCCAGTGATGGCGACAACAGATCAATGTTGATGCCCAGCACCATCGGCATTAGCCCAAGGATGGTGGTGATCGCCGTCAGCAGCACCGGGCGGAAGCGCAGGCAACCGGTTTCGAGGGCGGCCTGGTAGGCGTCTTTACCGTCTTTTTTCATCTGATTGAAGGTATCGATCAGGATGATGTTGTTGTTCACCACAATACCCGCCAGTGCGATGATCCCCATACCCACCATGACCACACCGAACGACTGGCCATTCAGCAGTAGCCCAAGCAAAACACCGGCCGTGGACAGCACGATCGCAGACAGAATCAGGAAGGTCTGATACAAGGAATTGAACTGGGTTACCAGGATGAGCAACATCAGGCCAATCGCCACCAGGAACGCCGTGGCCAGAAAGTTAGCCGCCTGCTGCTGATCTTCGTCTTCACCGGCGAATCGAATGCTCATGCCTTCTGGTGGTTCCGGCATTTCCGATTGCAGGCTGCGCAACAACTCATCCATACGCCGACCCGGCGCCACATCGGACTTGATGGTAACGGTACGCTGACCATCCACCCGCACAATCGTGCCCGTCTTGTCCCCGGGCTCAAGGCTGACAAACTCTGAGAGGGGCACCTGACCTCTGGGCGTATTGATCGTCTGGCGCTGCAGATGATCCAGTTCGCGCCAGTTATTGGGCACCCGTACGGCAATGTCTACCTCATCCCGAACATCTTCCGGCCGGTAGGTCGCCAGCACCAACCCATTTGTGACCAGGCGTACGGCGCTGCCGATACTCAGCACATCGGTGCCAAAGCGGGCGGCGGCTTCGCGATCTACCTGCAGGCGCCATTCAATCCCGGGCAGGCTGCGGTCGTCTTCGATATCCACAAAACCACCAAGCTCACGCATGCGGTTCTGAATCTGGTCGACGTAACGGTCCAGCCCGTCGGTATCCATGCTACTGACCAATAACTCGATGGGCTTGCCGCCGGCCGGACCGCCCTCCTGCTTGCGGAACTCCAGCTCAATGCCGGCGATGTCTGCGGTACGCTCTCTGAAATCTTCCAGAATGTCGGTGGCGGTGCGGCGGGTAAACCAGTCATTGAACTGGAACTGCAACACACCGATGACATCCGGCGCCTGCTGAGTGCTGGTCGACAGCATGGAGCGGGCATACAAGGCCTTCACTTCCGGCATGTTCTGCAGGCGCTGTTCCACTTGTCGCACAATGGCATCACGTTCCCACACCGAAAGATCACCGCGGGCACGCACCTGAACCTGAGCCGAATCGGGCTCAACACTCGGGAAGAACTCAACGCCATGATTGAAGCGTCCGTAAGCGGCATAAATCAGAATGATCAGCATCAATGCCCCAAGCAAGGTCAGCCCAGGGCTGCGTAACAAGGTGCCCAGGATTTGCCGATAGATCCCCATGAAGCGACCTTCAGTGGCATCTTGATGAGAACGGCGCCCACCACTGACTCCGCCCAGCACCGGCAAAAACACCAGCGCCATGACCAGGGAGGCAATCAGGCAGATCAGCACCGTCATCGGAAGGAACTTCATGAACTCACCGACCACACCGGGCCAGAACAGCAACGGCACGAACACCGCCAGCGTCGTCGCGGTGGAGGCAATCACCGGCCAGGCCATTCGCGACGCGGCTTCTATCCAGGCCGTTTTGACCGGTTGACCATCGCTAAGGTTACGATCCGCCAGCTCAGACACCACAATCGCGCCGTCCACCAGCATGCCGGCCACCAGAATCAGACTAAACAACACGACGATGTTGAGCGTCAGCCCCATGCTCCAGATCACCAGAATACCGGTCAGGAAGGCGCCGGGGATGGTCAGGCCAACCAGCACCGCCGAACGTGGCCCCATGGCCGCAATCACCACAATCAACACCAGTACAATGGCGGTCATTACGTTGTTCAGAAGATCCGACAGAATGTCCCGAACCTCATCCGACTGATCCATGATGTAACGTATGTCCAGTGTGTCAGGCAGGCGCGGGCGGGCCTCATCAATCAGGCTCTGGATCTGCTCAATGGTTGCAATGATGTTGGCGCCGGAGCGTTTGGAAACTTCCAGTACCAGCGCCGGCTCGCCGTTAATGCGGGCAAACCCGGTCGGGTCCTTGAAGGTACGCTGCAGCATGGCAACATCGCCAAAGGTGACCACGGTGTCGCCATCCACTTTCACCGGCATCGACATGACGTCTTCGATGGTCTCAATCACACCAGGCACTTTCAGAGACATCCGGCCATTACCGGTATCCAGCGAGCCCGCCGCAACAAGCTGGTTATTTCGTTGCACCAGCGATGCCAGCTGGTCAAAATCGATGCCATAGCTTTCCAGCACCTGGGCATCCACAACAATCTCCAGCAGGTCCTCGCGATCACCCCCGATCTCAACTTCCAACACTTCCGGAATAGCCTCGATGGCATCCTGAAGACGCCGGGCGATGGTAATCAGCTCCCGCTCAGACAACGGACCCGACAAGCCAATAGACAGTACCGGAAATAACGACACATTGATTTCATTCACCCGCGGTTCGTCTGCCTCCTGAGGCAGTTTGCTGCGAGCTGTATCGACTTTCTCTCGGACGTCCTGAAGTGCTTTATCAGGATTGAAACCGGCATCGAACTCAAGCATGACGGAGGCATGACCTTCTGACGCCGTGCCCCGCATTTCTTTGATGCCCTCAAGCGAGCGCAACTCCTGCTCCATCGGGCGAACCAGCAAGCGCTCGGCATCTTCCGGGCTAATCCCTTCCAGCGTCAAAGACACGTAGATCATGGGAATAGTGACGTCCGGGTTGGACTCTTTGGGAATCGCCTGATAAGCGGCCATACCACCCAAAATGAGAAACAGAAACAGCAACAAGGTGGTGCGACTGCGGTCCATGGCCGCCGAAATCAGTGCCTTCATCGTCATTAACCTCGCTGATCGGAGCGATCAACGGGCTCGACAGACTCGCCTTCAGCCACAAAGCCGCCGCCCCGGGTAATCAGACGAATTTCATCGGGCAGGCCCGACACCCAGGCACCGTTGGTTGAAACGCTCAGCAAGGTGACGGTTTTGAACACGACCGTGTTGTCGTTATCCACATATTTAACGCCCGGACGACCGTCGTCATTCAGGCTGAGATAGGCTGGCGAGATAAAGATGGCATCCTGCTCGGGCAGCAGAATGTTCAGATTGGCCGTACCGCCAGCAGCGCGCTTTTGCTCCGGGTTCTCGACAACAATTTCCAAGGCAAAACTTCGGGTTTCCGTACTGGCCGCACTGGCAACAAAGCTCACCACCCCGGCCAGCTTGGTGCCGTCCAGCAAGTTCACTTCAACGGCCTGACCGGGCTGGACATTCTTGACCGTTTGCTGGGGAATTCTGCCGGTCGCTTTCAGTCGGTCGATCTGCACCAGTTCGACCAGCGGAGTGCCCACCTGCACCAGGGTGCCCTGGTCCACCTCTCGCCGGTTAACCACACCGTCAAAAGGTGCCTTGGGCTTCAGGTGTGTGACCGCCAACTCTGCCGCTGCCAGCTCTGACCTGGCAGCGGCCAATTCACTCTGCAATCCCAGAATCTCGGTTTCAGCCGCCAGATTACTGGATCTAAGCCGGCGGGCCGCAGCAAGGTCTGCCTCCAACTTCTGGCTTCGTGCACGCCAACGGGCAACAACGGAATCCCGGCCATCGGTAGACAGAGTCAGTAATGGCTGGCCAGCAGTGACCGGCTGGCCAAGCTCTACCTGCATCTGCTCTACCGTCCCCGCCACCCGAGCACCGACCATCACTGCTCTCCAGGGCTCAAGCTGGCCCTGAAGCTTTAGCGTTGGCTGGTACCGGGTCGCTTCCAGAGTTTCGATTTCAACACGGGTCAGTTCCCTGGCCTGTTCTTCCGGCTCATCAGGTGCCTGGTTGCTTGCAACTTTCACCTCGCCGGTCGCCATCCAGATAACCAGCAGCACCAAAATCAGCAGCGACAGCCCAAGAGAACCGAGTTTTGCTTTCGTCATGTATTACTCGCGACAGAATCATTCTTGTTGATGGCGGCGGCAACCCCTCAATATGAGAGGCGAAGCCAAATTTCCGGCAATTAACAGTTGCAACCGGTTTAAAACGTGGGTTAGATTCTACACACATTGTTTGGATCAATTCAGAGCAGACTGTCGATTTTATGAATCTCAACTCAGTGGTTGTCCTTGTGAAGCTAGTCCTGGTGGTCGTGGTACCGTCCGGGGGCTTTTGCGTGGACAAGCAGGTGAGATAGCGACAACCTGACCAAGACACCAGAAACCCCCGGCACCGCAAGGTCCCGGGGGTTTCTTTTTGCGGCAAAGAAAAAGGGAAATACGACCATGAACGGCGCACAGCACATTCTTGAAGCGTTTCACCGCCACAACATCAGCACGGTTTTCGGCTACCCGGGCGGCTGCATCATGCCGCTATACGACGCGCTGGTGGACGATGTGGGCGTGGAGCACGTGCTGTGCCGCCACGAACAGGCCTGCGCCTTGGCGGCCGACGGCTTTGCCCGCGCCAGCGGTGAACTTGGCGTATGCATCGCCACCTCCGGCCCCGGTGCTACCAATCTGATCACCGGCGTCGCCAACGCCTATATGGACTCAACCCCCATGCTGGTGATCACCGGTCAGGTGCCGTCCGGCCTGATTGGCACCGATGCCTTCCAGGAAACCGACATTCTGGGCATGACCCTCGGCATCGTAAAGCACAGCTATCTGGTGGACGATGCAAATGCCCTGCCCGCCATCATGGAAGAAGCTATTACCCTGGCTCAGAGCGGGCGACCGGGGCCGGTGTGGATTGATATTCCCAAAGATATCCAGTTGACAGAGATCGAGGCGCCGGCTGCTACAACGTGCGTTCAGCCAGATTCGCATTGCCCGGGCATTTCCGAAGCACTGGCCATACTTTACTCGGCCAAACGCCCCCTGCTCTACAGTGGCGGCGGCGTGTCCCTGGCCCACGCTGAGGAAAGTTTCCGTGCCTTTGCCAATGCGTCAGCCCTGCCGGGCGTTGTGACTCTCAAGGGTATTGGCAACCCGGGCAAAAACCATCCTCACAGCCTCGGCATGCTGGGCATGCACGGCTCCCGGGCCGCCAATAAGGCGGTGGATGAGTGTGACCTGCTGTTTGTAGTGGGTGCCCGCCTGGATGATCGGGCCACCGGCACGCTGAATACTTTTGCACCCAATGCCCGAATGATCCACATCGACGCCGACACCGCCGAGCTCAACAAACTCCGGCCAGCCGACCTGGCCATGCGTGGCGACCTGAACCGTATTTTGGCGGCATTTACCGAGGCTCTGGCAGCCGAGCCACTGGCGATCAGCAGCTGGCAGAGACAGTGCAAAACCTGGCTCACCACCGGGGGTTTTCAAGCTGCCGATAATGAGGAAGCATTGGCACCGATTGCCGGCCCGGCCTTCATCCGTCAGCTGTCGAGAATTGCCCCGGATGACACGGTGATTGCCTGCGACGTTGGCCAGCATCAAATGTGGGTGGCCCAGCACTACGAGTTCGATCACCCGCGCCATCACCTGACCAGCGGCGGCCTGGGCACCATGGGCTTTGGCTTGCCTGCGGCTATTGGCGCACAGTTTGCGAACCGCAACAACACTGTCATCAACGTGACCGGCGATGGCTCGTTCATGATGAACGCCCAGGAGCTGGCCACCATTCGGCGTTACAACCTGCCACTCAAGCTGATCATTCTCGATAACCAATGCCTGGGCATGGTGCGCCAGCAGCAGGAGCTGTTCTACAACAACCGGGAGAGCCACATCAATCTGGACGACAACCCGGACTTCGTTGCGATGGCACGGGCGTTTGATATTCCGGCCCTGTTCATCGAGCGCACAGACCAGATTCGCCGTGGTATCGAAACTATTCTGGCTTATGACGGCCCCATGCTCCTGCACGTGGCCATCAACCGGGAGGAAAACGTGTGGCCAATCGTGAAACCCGGTGGCAGCAACAAAGAGATGATTGATGAAACCCGACGCACCAATACAAACTCCAAGGAGCCAGCAGCATGAGCCCCCAGGCGGATACTTCTATGACCAGTTACACAGTGAATTGCCGGATGAATCAGGAAGCGGCAGCGTTGGAGCGGCTATGCCAGGTGGTTCGTGTTCGGGGGTTCAAAATTTCCCGAATGACGATGGAATCTGCCGGGGCGCATCTGGACATTGCACTCACTGTGGAGGGCTCTCGCTCTGTTTCCATGCTGCAATCGCAACTGGAGAAGCTCCATACGGTGGCGGAGGTGGCGGTTGTTCAGGCTAAGGGTGTTCGGGCGGTTTCCTAAAATTGTTGCACTTATTGGCTTTCTGGGTTTCGCTGGGAAGAGACAGATTCCGTTTACACCATTTAATTAAGAGGTTTTGCTAATGACCACGGACAAACGACGTCGTTATTCCGCACCGGTAGTGGATGGCATTAACAAGTCTGCCAGTCGCGCGATGCTCAGGGCGGTAGGGTTTCAGGACGAGGACTTTCGTAAGCCGCAGGTTGGCATTGCCTCTACCTGGAGTAACCTGACGCCATGCAACATGCACATTGACGGCCTCGCCCGGGAAGCCGCGAAGGGCGCCGATGCGGCCGGGGGCAAGAGCCTGATTTTTAACACCATCACCATTTCAGATGGCATCGCCAACGGCACCGAAGGCATGAAGTATTCGCTGGTGTCGCGGGAGGTGATTGCCGATTCCATTGAAACCGTGGCCGGTTGTGAGGGTTTCGACGGGCTGGTGGCAATTGGTGGCTGCGACAAAAACATGCCCGGCTGCCTGATGGGACTGGCGCGGCTCAATCGGCCATCGGTGTTTGTGTATGGCGGCACCATCCTGCCCGGCGAGAATCACACCGATATCATCTCGGTATTCGAGGCCGTGGGCGCCCATGCTCGCGGCAACATGGACCTGATCGAAGTGAAGCAGATAGAGGAAACGGCCATACCGGGGCCGGGCTCCTGTGGCGGCATGTACACCGCCAACACCATGGCCTCTGCCATTGAGGCCATGGGCATGAGCCTGCCGGGCAGCTCGGCACAAAATGCGGTGTCTGACACCAAGCTTGCCGATTGCGAGGCCGCCGGTGCGGCGGTGTTGAAGCTGCTGGAAGCAGACATCAAACCGTCCGACATCATGACCCGCGAGGCGTTCGAAAACGCCATTACCGTGGTGATCACTCTGGGTGGCTCCACCAACGCCGTGTTGCATCTGCTGGGCATGGCCAGCACAGCCGGCGTGGAGCTGTCGCTGGAAGATTTTGTACGGATTGGCAAACAGGTTCCGGTGCTGGCCGACCTGCGCCCATCAGGCCATTACATGATGTCGGAACTGGTTGCCATTGGCGGTATTCAGCCGTTGATGAAGATGCTGCTCGACCGCGGCCTGCTGCACGGCGACTGCATGACCGTGACCGGACAAACACTGGCCGAAAACCTGGCTGGCGTAGAGCCTTATCCGGAAGACCAACAGATCATCCGAGCCTTTGAGAACCCCATCAAAGCAGACAGCCACCTGCGCATTCTGTTTGGCAACCTGGCACCGGAAGGCTCCGTCGCCAAGATCACCGGCAAAGAAGGCACCCACTTCTCCGGCCGGGCACGGGTGTTCCATTCTGAAGAAGAAGCCCAGGATCGCATTCTCGACGGCACCGTCGTGGCCGGCGATGTGCTGGTTATCCGCTACGAAGGCCCCAAAGGCGGCCCCGGCATGCGGGAGATGCTCAGCCCCACCTCCGCCATCATGGGCAAGGGCCTGGGCAGTGATGTTGCACTGATCACCGACGGCCGTTTCTCCGGCGGCAGCCACGGTTTCGTGGTCGGTCACATCACCCCGGAAGCTGCAGTTGGCGGGCCGATCGCACTGGTGGAAGATGGCGACACTATCACCATCGATGCAATCAACAATTCGATCCTGCTGGAGATTTCTGACGAAGAAATGGAGAAACGGCGCAAAGCCTGGACGCCACAGGAACCAAGATTCACACGAGGTGTTCTGGCCAAATATGCCAGGGTGGTTAGCTCTGCATCGACTGGGGCTGTTACCGACCTGCCTTAGTGTTGTTGTCCCACTCGACTTCGCCTGTAAGGTCGGCTCCGGTGGGGCTTCCTGAGTTGTACGTCGGTAGGGGGTGTGGGGTATTTTTCTGGCAGGGAAAAGATGTCTGAGCGAAGCGAGTTGTTTTTCCCAGAAGAAAAATACCCCACACCCCGCGTACCCGCCCCACAACCAGAAGGCTGGGGGCGGGCAATCTCAAGACCAGATACTTACCAAGCCTTATAGGGCAAGAACTTTCCGTTCATGGTCACCACCACACGATCACCCTTAGGGTTCTCCTCTTTCTCAATGTCCATGGTGAAGTCGATGGCACTCATGATGCCGTCACCAAACTTCTCGTGGATCAGCGCCTTCATGGTGTCGCCGTAAACGCCCACCATCTCATACAGACGGTAGATCAACGGATCTTGCGGAATACCGCCTTCCCAGGACTTCTTCGGGCAAACCTGCAGCGTTTCGGCTATCGGCTTGTCCAAGCCCAGGGTCTCGCACAGTACGAAAGCCTTATCCTCGGTCAGACTGTTCATGCCAAGGCACGCCGAGGTGGTGAACACCGGCGACAAGCCAACGGCCTCAGCAATCGCTTCCCAAGTCATACCCTTGGACACTTTGGCTTCCAGGATTTTTGCGGTCATCAGTTCTTTGTTCATCATGGTCATTTCCTCTTTGTGAGCAATCAAGGTCAGGCATTTACCGCTTTCGCGGTGGTTTCAGTTTCGGCTTCCGGCTCAGCCGCCACCCTCTGGGGCACTGCGTCACCGTCGCTAGGGTCAATCACTTTCGGGGTACCGTCTTCGTCGGGCTGAGCCGAGCCACTGCGATTCACCAGAAAATCCACCAGGTAGTGCCGGATCTTTTGGTGAGCAGGGTTCTGGAAAATGGTGGCCCGGGAGCGTGGGTGGGGCAGGTTCACCCTCACACTCTCGGCAATGCGGGCATTGGGGCCGTTGGACATCAGGAAGATGCGATCAGACAGCAGGATAGCCTCGTCCACATCGTGGGTAATCATGAACACCGTTTGGCGGGTTTCTTCCCAGATTTTGACCAGCTCGTCCTGAATAACCCCGCGGGTAAGCGCGTCCAGCGCCCCGAAAGGCTCATCCAACAGCAAGAGCTCAGGTTGCGTGGCGAAAGCGCGGGCGATACTGACACGCTGGCGCATACCGCCGGAAAGCTGAGAAGGTTTCCGGTCCATGGCATGATCCAGGCCGACCATTTTCAGGTAGCGCTCACTGTGCTCCCGCACTTTGTCCTTGGACCAGCTCGGCCAGCGCGCCTTAACCGCAAAGATGATGTTGTTCAGCGCAGTCTTCCAGGGCAGCAAGCTGTAGTTCTGGAACACCACGCCCCGCTCCAGGCCCGGGCCTTTTACTTCTTTACCGTTCATCACCACGTTGCCAGAGCTGGATTCATCCAGACCCGCCAGCACATTCAGAATGGTGGACTTGCCGCAGCCAGAATGGCCGATGATGCAAACAAACTCACCTTTCTGCAGGGCAAAGCGAATGTCTTCAAATACAGTCAGATCACCGCCCTGGCCATCGGGGTAAACCTTCGACAGGCCATCTACTTCCAGGAATGACTTACTCATAACAGTTCTCCAGTCGGAGGGGTTTGGCAGGCGCGACTAACCAGGCGCCCGGCCCACTCATTCTTTGTATTCAACCAGCTTCTGGGCTTTGCCCAGCGCCAGGTCGAGCAGCATGCCCACCACCCCGATCATCAGGATGGAGAAGATCACACTGGCCAGGTCGAGGTTGTTCCACTCGTTCCACACGTAGTAACCAATACCGGTGCCACCAACGAGCATTTCTGCAGCCACAATCACCAGCCAGGCAATGCCGATGGAAATGCGCATACCGGTCAGGATGGTGGGTGCTGCGGCAGGCAGGATCACCGTGACAGCGGTTTTGATCGGGCTCAGTTCATGGGTGCGCGCCACATTCACCCAGTCCTGGCGCACATTGGCTACGCCAAAAGCGGTGTTCAGCAGCATTGGCCAGATGGAACAGATGAAGATCACAAAGATGGCCGACTGCTCCGAATCCTGGATCACGAACAGCGCCAGGGGCATCCAGGCCAGGGGCGAGATAGGCCGCAGAACCTGGATGTAAGGATTCAGTGCCTTGTACATCAGCGGCGACATGCCGATCAGAAAACCCAGGGGCAAGGCCACGGCCATGGCCCCGAGAAACCCGGTCAGCACCCGGTAAATGGAATAGGCCAGCTGGGTGCCAATGCCCTTGTCGTTCGAGCCCCGGTCGTAGAACGGGTCTGACAGCTCGGCAACGGCATGCCGGATAATTTCTGATGGCGGCGGCACACGAGCCTCCTGATCAGCGCCCCCCATCAAAAGCTCGTATTCACTTAGCTCACCCTGCTGGGGTGCAATCACCTGGGTACCGAACTCCCAGATACCCAGGAACAGCACCAGAAACACCAGGGAGAGCATGCCTGCACGTACGCTAGTCGATGCCATGATCAGGACCTCCGGATATCAAAGCTCTGGACATACTCCTCCGGCTTGGCCGGATCGAAGGTCTTGCCCATGATGGTGTGGTTTTTATAGGTCTCTCTGGGAGCGCTGTAACCCAGCTCTTCCATAACCTTGCGGGTTTCACCGGCCACATAGACCTGTTCCGCGATGCTCCGGTAGTCCACATCGCCCTCGATGTAACCCCAACGCTTCATCTGGGTCAGAATCCACACGCCCATGGAGTGCCAGGGGAAGGGATCGAAATCGATCCGAGCCGGATCATCCTTCACCTCACCCAAGCCGTCGGCATACCGGCCAGTCAGTACCTGCTGAATGACTGGCACCGGCTGGTTCAGGTAGTTTCTCGGGGCGATCGCTTCGGCGATCTCCTTGCGGTTCTCGGCTTTCTGAGAGTACTGGGTGGCATCAATGATCGCGCGCAGCAATGCACCGTAGGTATTGGGGTTTTCGCTGGCGAATTGCTGGCTGCAGGCGAAGGCACAGCACGGGTGCCCTTCCCAGATGTCTTTGGTCAGCATATGAATGAAACCAACCTTCTCCCAAACCGCCCGCTGGTTGAACGGGTCTGGTGAGAGGTAGCCATCCAGGTTGCCGGCACGCAGGTTGGCAACCATTTCAGGTGGTGGAACCACCCGGATCTGCACATCTCTGTCCGGATCAATACCGTGCTCGGCCAGGTAGTAACGCAACAGGAAGTTGTGCATGGAGTATTCGAAGGGCACGCCGAACTTGAACCCTTTCCACTGCTTCGGGTCGCGTTTGTCCTGGTGGTCCACGTGCAGCACGATGGCCTGGCCGTTGATGTTCTCAACCGCCGGCATAATGAAGCGCTTGGCGGTGGAGCCCGCACCCATGGTCATGGCCAGCGGCATGGGAGTGAGCATGTGGGAGGCATCGTATTCGCCATTCAGGGACTTGTCCCGGGCCACCGCCCAACCGGCCGTTTTACTGACCGTCACGTCCAGACCATAGCGCTCGTAGAAGCCCATCGGGTGCGCCATGATGATCGGCGTGGCGCAGGTAATGGGTACAAAGCCAACGTTCAGCTTGGTTTTCTCAAGCTTGCCCAGCGATTCCTTCACCGCCGCCTTGGCTTTTTCCATCGGGAACACCGAGCCGAGCAACGCAGCAGCCGTGCCTGTTCCCATCATCTTCATAAAGCTGCGACGGCTGTGATCGTTGTGGCCGAACACCGAGCGCACCACGGCGCTCTCAATCGCCCGATCCATCATGGCTTCGGAGTCCATCGCCGCTGCCGAGTCCGGGGTCGCCGGCTGCTGGAGGTTCAGTGATACCGACGGCATCTCCTGCCCGGGCTGGCACTCCGGGCAACCACAGGTTTTCGCATGGATCAGTGACTGATCGCCATCAAACGGGTTACCAAGGCTCTTTGTGGTCATGGGGCACTCTCCCTACTCTCAGAGGAATTTTGCACTCTATTGGTGCAACAATTGTTATGCTCAGCCCGTTTAAATTCGGAATCTCGGACTTTCGCACTTTCTGAGTAAGCTATAGCGGGGTTCGTGCCAACTTTTATTGAATTCCTATCTCATTGTTTTAAAAAGACTTTAAGAAACTTCAAAGCTTCTCATCACTACGATATTTCGTATTACACGATTTATCGTAGTGATTACTCCGATTTCTCGTAGTTGGCACAGGGTTTGTTTGGGATACGTCATGACCCAACCGGATGCCCGACATGACACCCCCCTATTCCCCTGATGATTATCGCTGGATCGACCACCTGCCCGAGGCTGCCTTGCTGGTGGATGCCGGACAGGATCTGATTCTTGCCGCCAACAGCGCCATGGGACGAATGGCCGGCACAGACCGGCAGTCCATCGCCAACAGCCCTTGCACGCCGATGTTTCCCGACCAGCGCCCGCAGCTAATCAACTTTACGGAAGAAACCCTGTTCCGCAGCCACGGCTGGAGCCGGGACTTCAGCCTGCAACATCGCGATGGCCACACCGTCGAGCTTGAGATTTCATCGTCCTGCGTCGGCGAAGCGGAATCCCAGACTGTTTTGTTGTTGCTGCGCGACCGGAGGCAACTCAGAACACTCCGGGAACGCCACGAGGCCAACCATTACCACCGGGGTGGCTTGCTGGAGTGGCGGCGGGTAGAGGAACTGTTCAAGGATATGGAGCGGGAGAATCAGCTGATCCTGCACGCCGTTGGGGAAGGCATCTATGGCGTAGACGCCGAAGGTCGCACCACCTTCGCCAATCCGGCGGCCGAGCGAATGTTGGGCTGGCGCATGGACGAGCTGATGGGCCGGGTAATCCACCGCGTGGTGCATCACTCCCATGAAGACGGCAGCCTGTTCCCGTTAAAAGACTGTCCTATTTACGGCGCCTTTCGGGATGCCAGCATCAAGCGGGTAGGCGACGACTGGTTCTGGCGCAAAGACGGCACCGGCTTCCCGGTGGAATACACCAGCACGCCCATCCTGGATAACGGCCACCCCGTGGGTGCCGTTGTCGTGTTCCGCGACATCTCCCCGCGCCTGCAAGCGCAACAGGAATTGCAGCAGGCACTGGAAGAAGTGGAAAACCTGAAACGCCGCCTGGAAATGGAAAACGCTTACTTGCAGGAAGAGCTCAGCGCCGAATTCCATTTTCACGAGATACTGGGCCAAAGCGATGCGATCAAAGTCATCGTGCGGCGCATTGGCATGGTCGCGCCAACCGATGCCAACGTGCTGATCACCGGCGAATCCGGCACCGGTAAAGAACTGATCGCCCGCGCCATTCACCAGGCCAGCACACGCCGTGACCGGCCCTTGATTCGGGTAAATTGCGCGGCCATTCCGAAAGATCTTTTCGAAAGCGAGTTCTTTGGCCACATCAAAGGCGCCTTCACCGGGGCCATCAACGACCGCATCGGCCGTTTTGAACTGGCCGACGGCGGCACGCTGTTTCTGGACGAGGTGGGTGAGATCCCGCTCGAGCTACAAGGCAAGTTGCTGCGGGTACTGCAGGATCAAAACTTCGAGCGCGTGGGCGAGAACAAGACCCGAGCAGTGGATGTGCGGGTGATCGCCGCCACCAACCGGGATCTGAAAACAGAGATTCGTGAGAAGACCTTCCGGGAGGATCTGTACTTCCGGCTCAACGTGTTTCCCATTGAGTCTATTCCGTTACGCCGACGGCTTGAGGACATACCGATGCTGGCCCAGGAGTTTCTCAACCGTGCCTGCCAGCGATTCAACCGCCCGCTGCTGGCTCTGACCGATCGGGACGTCGCAATCCTCAAGACCTACCACTGGCCCGGCAATGTTCGGGAACTGGAGAACGTCATCGAGCGACAGGTGATCACGGCCGATGGCCGGCTCGATCTCGACCTCCCCAACCCTGACAGCGGCACAGCGCAGCCCACAGGCACCACCATCCCAGCCCGCCACTTCGACGGTGACCTGCTGACCGAAGATCAGCTGCGAGAGCTGGAAGCGCAGAATCTGATGCGAGCATTAAAAATGACCGAAGGACGAGTCTTCGGCGCTGACGGTGCCGCCGCGCTGCTTGGCGTAAAGCCAACCACCCTCACCTCACGGCTGAAAAAGTTGAAACTCGACGCTCGCAAGTTCCGGGTTACTGAGGTGACAAGCCAAGCTGATTGAGCGCATAAGTCACCACAACCCAAAGCATTACCAGTACGGGCAAGAAACGCCCAACCAGGTACATTCGCCATTCCCACCAACGACTCTCGGTACCGAGAACGGTCCTGATACGCCCCGGTGGAATAAACCAGCAAAACAGCGCGGCCCCCAGAACACCGGAGAATATGATCACATTACCGCCTGCCACCCGATCAATCACATCCAACACCGGCTCGCCGGCGATGGTCCACTCCAGAGGGGTAAAACTCAGGGCGGAGGCCGTGCCCAACACCACCATCACGAGGCTTACCAGGGTGACAGCCTTGGCATTGCTCACGCGAAACTCTTCTGCCACCGCCGCAATCATCACCTTCAGACCCGCCAAACTGGAGCTGAATGCGGCCATGAAGAACAGACCAAAAAACAGAATGCCAACCCAATAGCCCCCACGCATATCCTCGAACACCTGCGGCATGGTCACAAACGCCAACTGACTGCCTTCGGTAGGCTCCATGCCCAGGCTGAACACGAACGGAAAAATCATCCACCCTGCCAGCAGGGCCACACTGGTTTCGGTGCCGGCCACCACCAGACAGGCGCGCGGCACGTGGGTTTTGCGGGGAATAAAGCTGCCGTAAGTCACCAGATAGCCCTGGCCGATGGCCAGGGTGTAGAACGCCTGACCAAAGGCGAAGGCCCATAAACGTCCGTCAGTGAGGCGCCCCCAGTCCACATCAAAGAAGAACGACTTGGTCTGCTCCCAGCCGGGCGTGGTCGAGGCAAACAACATGAGCCCGATCATCACCAGCAACAGAACCGGCATCAGCATTTTCGAGAATACTTCGATGGCCTTGACGTCCCGGGCCAGAATAATCGCCGCCAGCACCGTCACAATCAGGAAGTACCAGAGCGAGTTATAGCCTTCGCTGTATTCGCTGAACACCCGGAGATCGTTGGTGGCTGCGTCTACCGCATACCCGAGGGTCCAGCCGGTGATGACCAGGTAATAACTGGTGATGGCCATGGTTATCAGCACCACAAACCAGCCGTAAATCGCCCCAAACCGATTGACCTGCCGAAAGGTCTGAACCGTGCTGCCCTCAGACAGCCGGCCTGCAGCAACTTCCAGGATCATGATCGGCAGAACCACCACGACCAGCGCCAGCAGATACGCCACCACAAAGGCGCCGCCACCGTTCTCCCCCACCATGTAGGGGAAGCGCCACAGATTCCCGAGCCCCACCGCTGCCGCCGCCATGGAGAATATAAAAGCGGGCTCTGAGCTCCATTGCTTTCGCGACTCTTCAATAAATTCGTGGCGTTTTTTCACAGCGCTCTGCTCTCGTGGGTTCGGCTTGTTTGAAACGAAGCCTAGCAAATCAGCTTCTACGCTGCATGACTCGGGTCAACGGGGTTTGGATTGGTGGGCGGCCACCCCGCAGCCCGCCCCCGAAAACAGGCAGGCTACAAGAGGTCATTCACCCAAGTCAGATCAATTCAAAGGCCACAGCAGTAGCCTCACCACCACCGATGCAGAGAGAAGCAACTCCACGTTTCAGGCCGCGCTGTTTGAGGGCGTTGATCAGGGTGATGATGATCCGCGAGCCGGAGGAGCCAATGGGGTGGCCCAAGGCGCAGGCGCCGCCGTGGACGTTTACTTTCTCGGCGGGCAGTTTCAGCTCGTTGATGGCGGCCAGGGTGACGACCGCGAAGGCTTCGTTGATTTCGAACAGGTCGACATCATCCAGCGTCCAGCCTGCTTTCTTGAGCACTTTTTCGATGGAGCCGATGGGCGCCAGTGTGAACTCTGCGGGCAACTGTGCGTGGGTGGCGTGGGCCACGATTCTGGCCTGTGGGATCAGGCCGCGGGCGTCGGCTTCGGCCGCTGAGGCCAGTACCAGGGCAGAGGCGCCGTCACTGATGGAGCTGGAGTTGGCGGCGGTGACCGAGCCGTCTTTGGCGAAGGCCGGTTTCAGTTGCGGGATCTTTTCGGGTTTGGCGTTGCCGGGTTGTTCGTCGGCGTCGACCTCGGTATCACCGCCTCGGCCAGAGACCGTCACCGGGGTAATTTCATCTTGGAACCAGCCGTTCTGGATCGCCGTCAGGGCTTTTTGCAGGGAGCCAATGGCGAACTCGTCCATGTCCTGGCGGGTGATGTTGAATTTATCGGCGGTGCGCTGGGCGAACACACCCATCAGGCCGCCTTCGTAGGCGTCTTCCAGGCCGTCCAGGAACATGCTGTCCATCACCTGGCCGTGGCCCATGCGCATGCCGGCGCGGGCTTTGGGGAGCAGGTAGGGTGCCTGGCTCATGTTTTCCATTCCGCCGGCGATCATGATGTTGTTGGTACCGGCTTTAATCTGGTCGTGGGCCATGATGACGGCTTGCATGCCGGATCCGCACATTTTGTTGATGGTGGTGCAGCCACTGCTGTCCGGAATACCGGCGGCGCGGGATGCCTGGCGCGCGGGTGCCTGGCCGAGGCCGGCGGGCAGTACGCAGCCCATGATAATTTCCTGAATGTCTGCCGGCTGCAATCCTGCGCGTTCAATGGCGGCTTTGATCGAAACGGCACCCAGTTCCGGGGAGCGCACCGAGCTCAAAGAACCCATCATTCCGCCCATCGGGGTTCTGGCGGAGCCGGCTATTACTATGTCGTTACCGTTCATGGCGATTGTCCTCAATATTTAGTTTTCGGCTGGGTGTGGGGAGGTCTTTCAGGGACACGCTGTAAATACATCCCTGTACGCTCGGCAAAAGCCATCCATGGCTTTTGACGGTCCCTGAAAGACCTCCCCACACCCAGCCGGCCAACGTTAAAGTCTGTCCGAAATAGGAATACGCGGTTAGCGACCAAGTACTGACCGCGCAATTATTTCCTTCATCACTTCTGAGGTACCGCCGTAAATCCTCTGCACCCGAGCGTCGATAAAGTTCCGGGAAATCGGATATTCGGTGGTGTAACCGTAGCCCCCAAATAACTGCAAACAGCCATCAGCTACCCGGCACTGCATCTCCGTGGCGCTGTACTTGGCCATCGACGCCGTGGGCGCATCCAGCTTGCCGTCTTCGTACTCGCGGATGCACTGGTCAACAAACGCCTTGTTGATGCGGTAGTCGGTTTCCATGCAGGCGATTTCGAAGCGGGTGTTCTGGAGTTGGCTGAGCTTCTGGCCGAACAGTTCCCGCTCCTGGGCGTAGGCAATGGTCAGGTCCAGGGAGCCACGGGCGGCGGCGACGCCGAGGGCGCCGATTACCAGGCGTTCTCGGGGCAGTTCTCGCATCAGGTACATGAAGCCCTGCCCTTCCTCGCCCAGCAGGGCGGATGACGGCACGCGCAGGTCGGAGAAGAACATCTCGGAGGTATCGCCGGAATGCTGGCCAATTTTGTCCAGGTTACGGCCTTTGCTATAACCCGGTAGTGAGGTGTCGACCAGGAACAGGCTAATGCCACGGGCACCGGCTTTGGGGTCGGTTTTGGCGGCGACGATCACCATGTCGGCGTGCTGGCCGTTGGTGATGAAAGTTTTGGAGCCGTTGAGGATGTAGTCATCACCATCTTTGACCGCGCTGGTGCGCATGGCCTGCAGGTCACTGCCGGCGCCGGGTTCGGTCATGGCGATGGCGCCGACGGCTTCACCGGAAACCATTTTGGGCAACCATTGCTGGCGCTGCGCCTCGTTGCCGATGTGGCTGAGGTAAGGCGCCACGATGTCCGAATGCACCATCACGTTGGTCGACAAAGCCCCGAAGCCCATGCGGGCCATTTCTTCACCCACCACCACGGAAAACTGGAAAGGCGCGCCAATGCCGCCGCAGTCTTCCGGCACGTCAACACACAGCATGCTGGCGTTGCCAAGGGTATTCCAGAGCTCTCGCGGCACAATGCCTGTTTTCTCCCAAGCCTCATAGTGAGGCTTCACTTCGGCCTCGAGCACCTTGATCACTGACTCCCGAAACATGGCCAGCTCTTCTTGATCGACGTGGTTGGTCATATCATTCACCTGTTGTTATTCGTTCGCTTGTGGCGAATCCTGTTACCGGAACCCGTTTTTGGCGGGCGGTTTTCATCTATTCACTTGGGCGCCATGCGCAGGGCACAATCCAAGCGAATCACTTCGCCATTCAGAATGGGGTTACGCACCATCTGGTCCACCATCATGCCGAACTCCTCCGGCTTGCCCAGGCGCTTGGGGAACGGCAGTGTTGCCGCCAGGCTGTCCTGCACTTCTTCCGGCATTCCGGCCATCATCGGCGTCATGAACAGGCCGGGGGCGATGGTGTTCACGCGGATGCCTTCACGGGCCAGCTCGCGGGCCGATTGCAGAGTTAACGCCACCACACCGCCCTTGGAGGCGCTGTAGGCAGCCTGGCCAATCTGGCCTTCGTAAGCCGCCACAGAAGCCGTATTGATGATCACACCCCGCTCGCCATCGGCGTTTGGCTCACGCTGGGCCATGTCCGCTGCGGCCAGGCGAAGAATATTGAAGGTGCCAATCAGGTTTACCTGGATCACCTTGCTGAAGCTGTCCAGCGGCATCACCCCTTCCCGGCCCAGAATCTTCGCGGCCGGCGCGATACCTGCGCAGTTAACCGCAACACCGCAGGGGCCATGAGCTTCACGCGCGGCGTTGATGGCCGCTTCGGCACTTTCCGCCGAACTGACATCGCACTCAAGGAAGATCCCGCCGATATCAGCCGCCACTTTTTCGCCCTGTTCTTTCTGAAGATCCAGGATCGCTACCTTACACCCGGCCGCCGCCAAAGCCCGCGCCGCGCCCTCGCCCAGCCCGGAAGCCCCGCCTGTTACAATGGCCGCCACATTCTTGAATTCCATCATGCACTCCTATTCTCAGGATTGTATTTGTTCAAAATCGGACCAGAAAACTACTTTACGTTTACGTAAACTTTATCTAACCTTGGTCTAAAAAGGAAATCGTGATGAACGAAAAAAGAACCTTCAGCATCAGCGAGCTCTCCCAGGAGTTCGACGTGACAACCCGAAGCATCCGATTCTACGAGGATCAGGGCTTGCTCAGGCCCACCCGAAGGGGCCAAACCCGTATCTTCAGCACCAAAGACCGGGTTCGGTTGAAGCTTATTCTCCGGGGCAAGCGCATGGGCTTCTCCCTGGCAGAAACCAGAGAACTGTTCGACCTGTGGGACGAAACCCTCACCGGTAACGAAAAACAGCTTTTGAAAATGCTGGAAATCCTCGCCGACAGGCGCGCCCAGCTCGAACAACAGAAAAACGACATTGCTCAGGCGGAAATGGAAATCGAAACCGCCGAAACCCGGTGCCGCGAAGCACTGGAAGACCTGCAGAAGAAAAAGAAACAACAGGGCGCAGGGCAAAAAGAATCCAGACAAACCGCCACCTGAGCGTGACGGAGCACACAGACCCAATTCAAGAACAACAAGGTAGCCAACGATGAAATCACAATACTCAGAACTCAATTTCGGTCTCGGCGAAACCCTCGACATGCTGCGCGAACAGATCAACGGCTTCGCCGCCGCTGAAATCGCACCCCGCGCCGAAGAAATCGACCGCAACAACGAGTTCCCCATGGACCTGTGGCGGAAAATGGGCGACATGGGCCTGCTGGGTATCACCGTGGGCGAGCAATACGGCGGTTCCGAAATGGGCTACCTGGCGCATGTAATCGCCATGGAAGAAATCAGCCGCGCCTCCGCCTCCGTTGGCCTTTCCTATGGTGCCCACTCCAACCTGTGCGTTAACCAGATTCACCGCAACGGCACCGAAGAACAAAAACAGAAATACCTGCCCAAACTGGTCAGCGGCGAACACATCGGCGCGCTGGCCATGTCTGAGCCCAACGCCGGCTCCGACGTTATCTCCATGAAACTCAGCGCCCGCGACGAAGGCGACCACTTCGTGCTCAACGGCACCAAAATGTGGATCACCAACGGCCCGGACGCGCACACCTACGTCATCTACGCCAAAACCGACGTTAAAGCCGGATCAAAAGGCGTCACCGCCTTCATCGTCGAACGCGACGCACCGGGCTTCAGCCGCCACCAGAAGCTCGACAAACTCGGCATGCGCGGCTCCAACACCTGCGAACTGGTGTTCGAAGACTGCAAAGTCCCCCGCGAAAACATCCTCGGCGGCGAAGGCAACGGCGCAAAAGTCCTGATGAGCGGCCTCGACTACGAACGCCTCGTCCTCTCCGGCGGCCCGCTCGGCATCATGCAAGCCGCCATGGACGTGGTTGTCCCCTACATCCGCGAACGCAAACAATTCGGCCAGGCCATCGGCGAATTCGAACTGGTACAGGGCAAAGTCGCCGACATGTACACCTGGATGAACACCGCCAAATCCTACGTCTACATGGTCGCCATGTCCGCCGACCGCGGTGAAACCACCCGCAAAGACGCCGCCGGCGCCATCCTCTACTCCGCCGAAATGGCCACCAAACTCGCCCTGGACGCCATCCAGCTGCTCGGCGGCAACGGCTACATCAACGAATACCCGACAGGCCGCCTGCTGCGAGACGCCAAACTCTATGAAATCGGTGCCGGCACGTCCGAGATTCGACGGATGCTGATCGGGCGAGAGCTGTTCCTGAACAAGTAAGCGCCGTTCCAAGCCAGGGGCTTCCAGAGCGTTAAGGAAGCCAGCACCCAAAGTACGACGAGGGCCTGGTGGGGTGTCTTTCCGGGAATGTCTGTGGCCAAGGATGGCCACAGCCAAGCGCACATGGATGTGCTCGTAGCGTTTCCCGGAAAGACACCCCACCAGGCCCGACGCCCCGACACCCGAGGCTGGGAAAACATGACGATACTGCAAAGCAAAATAAACCCGAGGTCCGATGAGTTCCTGGCCAACCAGAACTCCATGGCCAAAGCCGTCGCAGACCTGAAAGAAAAAGTCGCCACCATCCAACAAGGCGGTGGCCCCAGCTACCAGGAACGCCATATCGCCCGCGGCAAATTGCTGCCCAGAGAGCGCATCAACCGCCTCCTCGATGACGGCTCACCGTTCCTCGAAATCGGCCAATTCGCCGCCTACAACGTCTACGACGAAGAAGTCCCCGCCGCCGGCGTGGTCGCCGGCGTAGGCCGCGTATCAGGCACCGAATGCATGATCATCGCCAACGACGCCACCGTCAAAGGCGGCAGCTACTACCCGCTGACCGTGAAAAAACACCTGCGCGCCCAGGAAATCGCCCTGGAAAACCGCCTGCCCTGCATCTACCTGGTCGACTCCGGCGGCGCCAACCTGCCAAGGCAGGATGAAGTCTTCCCAGACCGCGACCACTTCGGCCGCATCTTCTACAACCAGGCCCGCATGAGCGCCGACGACATCCCCCAGATCGCCGTCGTCATGGGCCTGTGCACCGCCGGCGGCGCCTACGTACCGGCCATGGCCGACGAATCCATCATCGTGCGCGATCAGGGCACCATCTTCCTGGCCGGCCCGCCGCTGGTGAAAGCCGCCACCGGTGAAGTGGTCAGCGCCGAAGACCTGGGCGGCGCCGATGTGCACTGCAAAGTCTCCGGCGTGGCCGACCATTACGCCGAAAACGACGCCCACGCCCTCGACATCGCCCGGCGCTGCATCTCCAACCTCAACCGCCGCAAACCGGTGGACGTGGAGATCCGCAAACCGAAAGCGCCGCTGTACAGCGCCGACGAAATCTACGGCATCGTCGGCACCGACTTGCGCAAACAGTTTGACGTGCGCGACGTGATCGCCCGCATCGTCGACGGCTCCGAATTCGACGAATTCAAACGCTATTACGGCCAGACCCTGGTCACCGGCTTTGCCCACATCCACGGCTACCCGGTCGGCATCATCGCCAACAACGGCATCCTGTTCAGCGAGTCCGCGCAAAAAGGCGCGCACTTCATCGAGCTGTGCTGCCAGCGCAACATCCCGCTGCTGTTCCTGCAGAACATCACCGGCTTCATGGTCGGCCAGAAATACGAAGCCGAAGGCATCGCCAAACACGGCGCCAAAATGGTCATGGCCGTGGCCTGTGCCAACGTGCCCAAGATCACCGTGCTGATCGGCGGCAGCTTCGGCGCCGGCAACTACGGCATGTGCGGCCGCGCCTATAGCCCGGACTTTTTGTGGATGTGGCCTAACGCCCGTATCTCCGTGATGGGCGGTGAACAGGCCGCCGGCGTGCTCGCCACCGTCAAACGGGAAGGCATGGAGCGCAAAGGCCAGGACTGGAGCAGTGACGAAGAAGCCAAATTCAAGCAGCCGATCATCGACACCTACGAGCACCAGGGTCACCCTTATTACGCCAGCGCCCGCCTCTGGGACGACGGCGTAATCGACCCAGCCCAAACCCGCGAAGTGGTTGCCCTGAGCCTGTCGGCCACCCTGAACCGTCCCGCCAAGCCAACACGCTTCGGCGTGTTCCGGATGTGATGAAGGAGAGCGCCATGACCGATCAGGAATCTGCGGTACTGCTCCATGGTCGCACCGAGGGCGTCACCGAAGTGGTGCTGAACCGCCCGGACAAACGCAACGCCTTCGACGACGTCATCATCCAGCAACTGATCAACGCACTGGAAGACGTCGACGCCGACAACAACACTCACATCGTCATCCTGCGCTCCGAAGGCAAGCACTTCTCTGCCGGGGCGGATCTGGGCTGGATGCGCCGCATGGCCGACAACAGCCGCCAGGAAAACCTCGACGACTCGCGGCAACTGGCGCGGCTGATGAACGTGCTTAACCACCTGTCCAAACCGGTGATTGCTTTGGTGCAGGGTGCCGCCTTCGGAGGCGCCGTTGGCCTGGCCGCCTGCTGCGACATCGTACTGGCCACAGAAAAATCTAGCTTCTGCCTGAGCGAAGTCAAACTCGGCCTGATTCCGGCAGTCATCAGCCCCTACGTGGTGCGCGCCATTGGCGAACGCCAGGCCCGGCGCTACTTCATTACGGCGGAAGTCTTCACAGCCCGGCAAGCCGAACACTACGGGCTGGTGCACGATGTGTGCGAGGACGAAGCTGCCATGGAGCGCCGCTGCGACGAACTGTTGCAGCAGCTTGCCCTCAATGGGCCTGATGCCATGAAAGCCGCCAAAGAACTGGTATTCGCCGTCAGCCACAAGGTAATCGGCCAGGACGTGATCGACGACACCGCACAACGCATCGCGGACATCCGGGTGGGTGCAGAGGGACAGGAAGGCCTCAACGCCTTTCTGAACAAGCGCAAGGCCAACTGGGTTCCGGAGGAATAACAACAATGTTCAGTAAAATCTTAATTGCCAACCGCGGCGAAATCGCCTGCCGGATCATCCAGACTGCCCATCGCATGGGCATCCGTGTCGTCGCCGTCTATTCCGATGCCGACGCCGACGCCCGGCACGTGGCCATGGCCGACGAAGCCTTCAACATCGGCCCGGCTGCCAGCTCTGAAAGCTACCTGCGGGCCGACAAGATCATTGAGGTCGCAAAAGAAAGCGGCGCCCAGGCCATCCACCCCGGCTACGGCTTTCTGTCCGAGAACACCCAATTTGCCGAAGCCTGCGAAGCCCACAACATCGTGTTCATCGGCCCGCCCTCCTCGGCCATCGCCGCCATGGGCTCCAAATCCGCCGCCAAGTCCATCATGGAGAAAGCCGGTGTGCCCCTGGTGCCCGGATACCACGGTGACGATCAATCTCCGGACACCCTGCGCAAAGAGGCCGAGAAATGCGGCTTTCCGCTTCTGCTGAAAGCCGTTGCCGGTGGTGGCGGTAAAGGCATGCGCGTGGTCGAGCGCATGGAAGACTTTGACGACGCCCTGGCCGCCGCCAAACGGGAATCCAAGAACGCCTTCGGCAACCCGGACATGCTGATCGAGCGTTACCTGACTCAACCACGGCACGTGGAAATCCAGGTGTTCTGCGATCAGAAAGGCCACGGCGTGTACCTGGCCGAGCGCGACTGCTCCGTGCAGCGCCGCCATCAGAAAGTATTGGAAGAAGCGCCGGCTCCGGGCCTTGCCGACGACACCCGCAAAGCCATGGGCGAAGCCGCCGTTAAAGCGGCCCAGGCCATCAATTACGTAGGCGCCGGCACCGTGGAATTCCTCTACGACGTAGACGGTTCCTTCTTCTTCATGGAAATGAACACCCGCCTACAGGTAGAGCACCCGGTCACCGAAATGGTCACCGGCCAGGATCTGGTGGAATGGCAGTTAAAAGTGGCCTGGGGCGACCCGCTGCCGCTGGAACAATCCCAGGTGAAAACCCGGGGCCACGCCCTGGAAGCGCGCATCTACGCCGAAGACCCGGACCAGGACTTCCTGCCCGCCACCGGCACCCTGCGCTACCTGAGCACGCCGGATGAAAGCGCCCACGTGCGGGTAGACACCGGCGTCACCGAAGGCGACGAGATCAGCATCCACTACGACCCGATGATCGCCAAACTCATCGTGTGGGACGAAACCCGGGACCAGGTCATCAACCGCATGGTCCAGGCCCTGGAGCACTACCGCATTGCCGGCGTGAAAACCAACATCCGCTTCCTGCACGCCCTGGCCGACGCCCAGCCATTCCGGGAAGCGGAACTGACCACTGGCTTCATCGAAGACCACCGGGCGCTGCTGTTCCCCAAATCCAAGCTGGATACCCACAAAGCCCTGGTGCTGGCTGCCGGCTTTGTGCTGGAGCAACGCAAATCCCGGGAAGTGGTCAGCACGGACCCCTGGTCACCGTTTGGACGCCAGAACAGCTGGCGCATGAACTCCGAATACGCCCAGCCGCTGCAATTACAGGTTGGTGAAGAAATCCACGACCTGAAAATTCTGGAGCGGGACGACCGCTACCAGGTGTTCGTTGGCGGCAGTGTTTACAACCTCACGGCCAAGCTGGACGACGACTACCTGCAGGCGGTCATCAACGGCCATCGCATCAGCATCCACGGCAATCTGCACAATGACCAACTGGTGCTCTTCTACGAAGGCGACACCTTCAACTGCACCCTCTACAAAGAAAGCTACGGCTTTGAAGAAATGGCCGGCGAAGGCAGCCTGGCCGCGCCCATGAACGGCGCCATCGTGGCCGTGCAAGCGAAGGTCGGCGACCAGGTGAAAGCGGGGCAAAGCCTGGTGATCATGGAAGCCATGAAAATGGAACACGCCATCAAAGCCCCGGCCGACGGCGTCGTCACCGACATCTTCTTCGCCGAAGGCGATCAGGTCTCCGAAGGCGCCGAGCTGATTGCCATAGAAGTCACCGCAGACGCAGAAGAGGAGGTCGGCTGATGGCCTTTCCCAAGCAGGTGCGCCTGGTTGAGATGAGCGCCCGGGACGGCCTGCAGAACGAGCCCGGCGCGGTGATCGCCACCGCCATCAAAACCGGCCTGATCGACCGCCTGGCCGACTGCGGCCTGAGCCACATCGAAGCCGCCAGCTTTGTGTCGCCCAAATGGGTGCCGCAAATGGCCGACGCCGCCGAGGTGATGGCCGGCATCACCCGCAAGGCCGGCGTACGCTACTCCGCCCTCACCCCGAATCTGAAAGGCTTCGAAGGCGCCCTGGCAGCAAAGGCAGACGAAGTCGCCGTGTTCGGCGCTGCCTCCGAAAGCTTCACCAAAAAGAACATCAACTGCACCATCGCCGAAAGCCTGGAACGCTTCGCCCCGGTGCTGGAAGAAGCCCGCAAACACGGCATCCCCGTGCGCGGCTACGTTTCCACCGTCATGGGCTGCCCCTACGAAGGCGACATCGCCCCGGCACAAGTCGCCACCGTAGCCAAAGCCCTGTACGACATGGGCTGCCACGAAATCTCCCTGGGCGACACCATCGGCGTGGGCACCCCGCTAAAAGCCAAACGCATGCTGGAAGCCGTCGCCGCCCACGTACCCATGGAAAAACTCGCGGCCCACTTCCACGACACCTACGGCCAGGCCCTGGCCAATCTGTATGCGGTGCTGGAGGAGGGTGTGAGCGTTATTGATGCCTCCGTCGCCGGCCTCGGCGGCTGCCCCTACGCCAAAGGCGCATCCGGCAACGTCGCCGCCGAAGACGTGCTATATCTTCTGAACGGCCTGGGTATAGAAACGGGCGTTGATCTCGAAAAGTTAGTAGCCACCGGCGACTGGATCAGCAACCAACTGAACCGCCAAAACGGCTCAAAAGTCGGCCAGGCATTAGGCGGACACTGCCAATGATCGAATTGGGGAGCCGGTGCACCTTCCCGGGACTGTCTGCAGCATGGATGCTGCAGTCAAGCGTACACGGACGTATTCACAGCGTGTCCCGGGAGGTTGTACCCCACCTGCCAACGCACCAAAACAAGAAGGCTGGGAATAACCAATGAATCAGAACAAAAACGTGGTAGCCCTGGATCTCCCCATCCCGGAGATCAGCGACATGCCCGAAGACACCCAAAAGTACTTCCAGATCTGCCAGGAAAAACTCGGCATGATCCCCAACGTACTGACCGCCTACAGCCAAAACCTCAACCAACTCGATGGCTTCACCCGCCTCTACAACGAACTCATGATGGGCGAAAGTGAACTCAGCAAACTCGAGCGAGAAATGGTGGCCGTTGTCGTCTCTTCAGAGAACAAATGCTTCTACTGCCTGGTCGCCCATGGCGCAGCCGTTCGGGTACTGAGCGGCGACCCAGCCCTGGGCGAACACATGGTGATGAACTACCGCAGCGCCAAACTCGATAAGCGCCAGCGCGCCATGCTCGATTTCGCCTCCCTGCTCACCCGCACACCCGCCCTGGTGACCGAAGAACACACCCTGGCCCTGCGAGACGCCGGCCTGAGTGACCGGGGCATCTGGGACCTGAGCAACCTGATCGGCTTTTACAATATGAGTAACCGCGTGGCCATCGCCAGCGACATGCAACCCAACCCGGAATACCACAGCCAGAGTCGCTAGCAAGTGCGTTGACTTGCCAGCCCTCAATTACAAAAACAAATGGAGGCAGAGACATGAGCAAGACTCTCCCAAGCTACACCAGTGGCATCGCCGACAAGCCCTTGCTGGGCATGACCATCGGCGACATGCTTGACCGCACCGCCGAGAAATTTCCCGACAACGACGCCCTGGTATGCTTGCACCAGGACATACGCTGGACCTACAAAGAGTTTGTCGACAAGGTCAACGAAGCCGCCCGTGCCTTCCTGGCCATCGGCGTCAAACGCGGCGACCGGGTGGGCATCTGGTCGCCCAACCGTTACGAGTGGACCGTTACCCAGTTCGCCACCGCCAAAGTCGGCGCCATCCTGGTGAACATCAACCCGGCCTACGGCGTACACGAGCTGCAATACGCCCTCAACCTGGCTGGCATCACCACCCTGGTGACCGCAGACAGCTTCAAAGCCTCCAACTACCGGGAAATGATCTACGAGCTGGCCCCGGAACTGAAGCGCAGCACCCCCGGCAAACTCAAAGCCGATCACCTGCCAGACCTTAGCGCAGTCATCAACATGCACGACGACAAACACGACGGCATGTGGACCTGGAAAGAGTTCATCGGTTTCGCCGGTGACGTGTCCGAAGCCGATCTCAGCCAACGCCAGAACGAGCTGCAGTTTGATGACGCCATCAACATCCAGTTCACCTCCGGCACCACCGGCAACCCCAAAGGCGCCACCCTCACCCACCACAACATCCTCAACAACGGCTATTTTGTGGGCGAAAGCCAGCGCCTGACCGAGCACGACCGCCTGGTGATCCCCGTGCCCCTGTACCACTGCTTCGGCATGGTGATGGGCAACCTGGGCTGCATTACCCACGGCACCGCCATGATCTACCCGGGCGAAGGCTTTGACCCCAAAACCGTGCTGCAGGCCGTGCACCAGGAAAAAGCCACCGCCCTGTACGGTGTGCCCACCATGTTCATCGCCGAACTGGCCGACCCGGAGTTTGACAGCTACGACCTGTCCAGCCTGCGCACCGGCATCATGGCCGGCTCCATCTGCCCGGCCGAAGTGATGAAAAAGGTCAACGGCAAGATGAACATGAAGGAAGTGCAGATCGCCTACGGCATGACCGAGACCAGCCCGGTCTCCACCCAGACCAGCTCCCAGGATCCGTTCGAGAAGCAGGTCACCACTGTCGGCCGCACCCAGCCGCACCTGGAAACCAAGATCGTCGACCCTGGCACCGGCAATGTCATGCCCCGGGGCGAAATTGGCGAGCTGTGCACCCGTGGCTACAGCGTGATGCTGAAGTACTGGAACAACGAAGAGAAAACCCGCGAAGCCATCGACGACGGCGGCTGGATGCACACCGGCGACCTGGCCACCATGGACGAAGACGGCTACATCCAGATCGTCGGCCGCATCAAAGACATGGTCATCCGCGGCGGCGAGAACATCTACC
>HLSNC_1000211_pt1 | contig 63207 bp, 54 predicted proteins | sample HotLakmetagenome_2_FD_14041 | JGI IMG/M metagenome (IMG submission 14041)
CGACCCGGTCAATCGGTTCAAACGATTTCGCAGAGTGCCATGAAAGATCTTGCCACCAGCGACAGTTCTCCCCCTACCTGAACGTTCGCTTTGCGACCAATGTGGCCACCAGGGCACCGCAATGAGCTCGGTCGATCGGTAGATCGCTTGTCGGGAGTGTCCGAGGTTCAGGATCATCAGTTCATCCGCCTCGATACGGCCCTGCCAGGCATGGTTATTCGAACTAATCTCAAACCTATATCACCTCTGTGAACCAGGGCACCAACGGTGCCTTCCCTCCCATTCACAGAGGTATTTCCCCATGAACGAACAATGCCCCAAGTGCCTGTCCGAACGGATTGGCAAGAACAACTATGGCAAGAAAGCCGCTGGTGTCGTCGGTGCGGCAGCCGGCGTTTATGGCGGCTATGCGTCTGCCATTGCAGGCGCCCGCACCGGAGCGATGGTAGGTGCCATGGCAGGCCCTGTAACGGGTATCGGCGGTGCAGTCATCGGCGGCTTGCTCGGCGGCGTCACGGGTGTCTCCGCTGGCATCATCCTGGGCGACGTGCTGGATGAGCAGGTGCTGGATAATTTCCGCTGCCTGGAGTGCGGCCATTCCTTCAGCAAAGAATCAGAGCCCGAAGACGAGACCACCGATATCCCCACTTCCAAATTCCCAAAGGAGTAACCCCATGGCCCATCTCATCGAGCAAATGGCCTACGTTGGCCAAACCCCTTGGCATGGCCTGGGGAACGAACTGACCTCCAACCAACCGCTGGAAGTCTGGGCCAGGCAGGCTGGCCTGGATTGGCAGATTGAGGAAAGCCCGGTGCGGTTTGTTACCAACTCCGGTGGCAACCTGGGTGAGATCCTGTCCTACCCGGATTCCAAGGTGCTGTATCGCTCGGATACCAAAGCGCCGCTTTCGGTTGTCGGCAATCGCTTCAAGGTGGTTCAGCCGGAAGAAATACTGGAGTTCTACCGGGACCTGACGGAAGTTTCTGGCTTTGAGCTGGAAACCGCCGGTGTTCTGAAAGGCGGCCGGAAAATGTGGGCACTGGCTCGCACCGGCCAATCCGGCGTGTTGAAGGGTGATGACCAAACCAACGCCTACGTCCTGTTGGCTACGGCCTGTGATGGCACCATGGCCACGACGGCCCAATTCACCAGCATTCGGGTGGTGTGTAACAACACCCTGGCTGTGGCCTTAAAGGATTCCACGGCCAATGCAGTAAAGGTGAAGCACAACACGGCCTTCGATGCAGACCTGGTGAAGAAGCAGCTCGGTATTTCTGTCTCCGCCTGGGACGACTTCATGTATCGCCTGAAAACACTGAGCGAGCGGAAGGTGAAAACCACCGAGGCCCGGAATTACTTCCTGAAGGTGTTCACCGATGATTCCGGTACCGGCGTTGGCAAAACCAACGAACGGTCCATGGCCAAGGCTCTGTCCTTGTACGAAGGGGAGGGCATAGGCGCCACACTGGCATCGTCGGACGGCACTGCTTATGGATTGCTGAATGCGGTCACCGAGTTCATTGATCATCAACGCCGCGCCAAAACCGTGGATCACCGGCTCGATTCCGCCTGGTTCGGTAATGGCGCTTCCATCAAAAATCGCGCACTCGAACAGGCCATGTCACTTGTGGCCTGACTTCCATCCCCAAACCCTAAAACCGCCATAAAGCCCACCGGAGCCTCGCGCTCTGGTGGGCTTTTTATGTCTGGAGGAAAACACCATGGGCATGAGCGCAAACGTACTCCCCAAGCAACGGCCAGCACTGCGACTGGTTTCAACCAAAGGCCTCAGCCGTGATGAATGGCTGAAGGTCCGTAAACAAGGCATTGGCAGTAGTGATGCTGCGGCAGCGGTGGGCATGAACCCATACCAGTCTCAACTGGAGCTCTGGATGGTCAAAACCGGTCGAGATGCCGGCATGCCAAAACCGGACTCGGATGATCCGGAGTCACCGGTCTACTGGGGGCATATCCTGGAACCCATTGTGGCTGAGCAGTACAGCCGACAAACCGGCCGTAAGGTCCGGCGAGTGAATGCGGTGCTGCAGCACCCTGATCCGGACAAGCACTGGATGTTGGCCAACCTGGATTATTCCGTGGTGGCTGATGACGAAGTGCAAGTCCTGGAATGCAAAACCGCTGGTGAGTTTGGGGCGCGTCTTTGGAAAGACGGTGTGCCGGACTACATTCAGTGCCAGGTACAGCACCAGTTGGCGGTCACGGGCAAGCAGGCGGCGGATGTCTGTGTGTTGTTGTGTGGCCAGTCACTGAAGATCTTTCGAGTCGAGCGAAACGAAGAGCTGATCGAAGCGCTGATCACACTGGAACGCCAGTTCTGGGATTACGTGGAAACGGATACGCCACCCCCGGTGGATGGTTCCGCTTCGGCGGAGCGTGCGCTGCGCCATCTATACCCCGAAGACCAAGGCGAGACCCTGGACTTCAGCGAGAGCAAGGAGCTTTCCGATGCTTTCAGCGAGCTGCTGGCGATTCGCTCTGAAATGGAAGCACTCAAGTCCACGGAATCCCATCTGAAGCAGCGCATTCAAAGCCACATGGGCGAGGCCTCCAAGGCCACGTTCCCGGGTGGCAGCGTGAGCTGGAAACGGAGCAAGGATTCCGTAGGCCTCAACACCAAACAGCTACTGAAAGACCAGCCCCAGTTGCTGGAGCAGTACCCCCTTACCAAGCCGGGCAGTCGCCGGTTTCTGATCCATGCCTAATGTCCCCTTGGCCACGCGGGTGTAACGAGTGCCCCGTGGCCCTTTTTCAGGAGAAGCATCATGATTAAAGGGTTAGCCATCACGCCTCCCGTGTTGGGGCGCATCAGTATTGGTCGGGTCGTTGAGAAGAACGGCATCCGGCTGCCGCAAAAAGACAATCAATTCACCATCACCTCCCAGATCCAGGAAAAGGATGGCTGGGTACTGCACCCCCTTGATGAAGAGCTGAGGAAGGACGCGCCCAACAACAAGCTGCGAACCATTCCGGTGCGCATGTTGTTCAACGAGGCGGATCTCAACCTTCGAGCTGAATACACCATGTTCGACCGGAAAAGCGGTCGGCCCATGTGTGTGGGTAACGGCGATACCTGCAAGCGCCTGACGCAATCAGGCGTCCAGTCGTTGCCGTGCCCTGGGCCAACTCTCTGCGAGTTCGGCAAAGGTGGCTTGTGCAAGCCCTATGGGCGCCTGAACGTGAAGATTGGTAATGACGATGATCTCGGCACTTTTATCTTTCGCACGACTGGTTACAACAGTATCCGAACGCTTGCGGCCCGGCTGAGCTACTACCAGGCAGTGTCCGGCGGCTTGCTGGCTTACATGCCGCTGGAGCTGAAGCTACGGGGCAAAAGCACGACACAGAGCCGCCGAACGCCCATTTTCTATGTGGATTTGGTAATCAAGGAAGGGCTGTCATTGCAGGAAGCGGTGGCGAAAGCGAAGGAAACAGCCAAAAAGGTGGCAGAGGAGGGCATTGACCAGGCCGCGCTAGATACGGCGGCGGCCAAGGGATTTGGGAATGCGTTGTTTGAGTATGATGACGATGAGATGAGTCAGCTGGTGGAAGAGTTTTTTCCGGCTAATACAGCGGAGGGCGCGCCGGATACTTCCACGGTATTGTCAAAACTGAGGAAAGATCTAGACGTAAATCGGTCGGCTTCAGGATAGAGGTAGACGAGTGACCCGTGTGGGTCACTCGTCTATGTCGGTTTATTTTTTGCAAAGAGTCTGCCCGAAAGCAAATATTTGCAGGGAAAACTGGGCATGACCGGCGTCCTTCATGCTCAGGGAGGAACCAGAGTCGCCATGTTCACGTGCATTGCCTGATTCCTGATGGTGTGCGCAACGAAGTGATGCGGAACGATTGGGTGGTTTACGCCCGACACTTGCCTGAACCAGGCAGAGATAGTGGTGGGTTACCAGGCCCGTTACACCCATCGCATTGCCATCAGCAAAAGTCGTTTGGTGTCGCTGGACGGTGACCGGATCAAGCTCAGATGCAAGGATTACTTGGAGGGCCGGCGTCATAAGACCTTGCACTTTGAAGGCGCGGAATTTATTCCCCGGATTAAAGTCTGAAGGCTAGTGACGGGGTACTCGCTGTTACTGGTGGTTTCCAGCGTTACAGTTCCGGAGGAGCTAGGTTTCGACTCGGGTTGTGACTGGAAATGACAGAATTAGCGAGGTAGCCTGACCCAAACCATCCAGGGAAGAGGCATTTTATGGTGAACATCAGGACGAAACGCACTTCTCCAGCTCGGATTGCCGTCCCAGCATCCGTCCAAAAATTACTTTATCCTTATACGTTGTCCGCTGGCTCCGGCGGCGGCTTAGTTCAACATACATCAAAGGTCATGCTGCGCACGATCATTAAATGCTTCAGTGTTATGTTCTAAGGGGAGGCTTTGAAAGTGTCATGGAACACCTTTCTCGAGGGGGTGGATCTTGAAACTGTCCCATTTTCCGATGATGTTCTGTCTTACCTGGACGCACGCAGTATCGATGTGGGAGACCCTCAGGTGGGAAGTGTGGACCTTTCCAAAGTTGTGGGAACAACCCATCGCGATTATTGTGGCAAGACTTGGGGGCAGTTGAAGCCAGTCCCTGGAACTTCTGAGGCTGACTTTATAAGCAATAGGGATGTCGCATTTCAGGGGCTCAAGAGGGCTGTTGGAAATATTCAGTCTTTAGAGAGAAATCCTGATTACTATGTCAGTGACGAAGAAAAAGACCACTGGTCTTTCTACCAGGTCGGCGATGAGTACTACATTTCGTCTGGAAATAACCGCACAGTCATTGGTCGTCTATTCCTGCATCTAAATGGGCGCAAGGAGATTGTTCACGGGGTAGTAGTTACGCCCGCTGAATTAAAAAAAGAGTCCGAGGTCGAACCAGAACACCTTAGTTTAATTTCTCGACTAATAGCATGGTTCAGAATATAACCAAAGGCTGTTGTCGGTCGCACCTGTGCTGCGCTCCGGCCTGCCACAAAGCCAAGCGTCGGCGCATCAGTCGCGCAGCTATGTAGGTGATCCCTGCGGTAGCCCCCACAAACCACAATTTAAAGAGCTAGAGATGAAGGCCGAACCGGCAAACCTGCGGGTACAGCAAGTGAACTGCTTCTACAATTATGCAATTGGCCTTGATGTCACTCAGGTGGATCTTCTTAAAACGGCTAAAGCACTTCTAGAGGCTGGCATAGTAAGGACCGCTTGTTTCTCGGACTTGAAGGCGATTTACCTTGACGAATATGGTGAGATCCAGCTCGAGTGGCTTCGTCCGCAGGGTCGTCGTTGGGATAATAGTTGGACCGTGCGGTTTAGTGATTCTTTGCCGCAATATACCGCTGAGGACCTTATTTTTTGCCTGGAGTTGGCGTTCCACGAACGCCGCATAGAAGGCGACGAAGCGGGGCAAGTGGCTCCGCATTTTCGAGCGGCGCTCCCTCCAGTAGTACTAGAGAATGACGACCTGACTTTGCCAGTCTACCCATGGTTGAAGCTTCATGCTGACGGCCTAATGTGTATTTGCTTTCAACTAGATACGACGTGGGACGAACTGCACGAAGAGGATTTCATCAGCGATGTCGTCAACCTGTTCCAGCGCTACTTTAAATCTGTTTGGGTAGAAGCAGCACTTCAAAGACTAGATGGTGAGCAGATTTTGCCTGACGCATTCGACAGTGAAATTTCCATCGGAGGTCAACGTGTCGTTGACCGAAAAACCCGTAGGCTCGTCAAGAAGATGCGACAGACAGCAAGAAATGCACTCGACAACTCCCTGAAAAAGGAAGGGCGAAGTTTTGATTTACATGGGGGACCGTGGCTTCTGCATCAAATTGCGGGATCGGAGGATCAAGTGGAGTGGGAAGGAACGATTGATCTTTGCAGGTCCATCTATGCAAATGCTCTAGCGTCACAAGTAGTGCCAACAAATTACAGAAAGAATGGCAGAGTAGCAGGTGTTCAATTGTGGCAAGGCCGGCCCTCGATTTCCCTAATGCGATTCTCCGGCCAGCCTGACTCCAAGGACCAGTTATTGAATATGTACGGCCAATCGATGTCCCGTATCCTCATGCGCTCCGCAGGGATGAACGATACCCCGCAGCTCCCTCCTGATCTTCGTCCATTCAATGACTATTGCTTACACGGCAACCGATCAATTTTGCTCTGGACGTGGCTGCGGCCATCCGGTGTCTCTGATAATGCTTGGGATAATCCCAACATAAGGGCTCATCTCTTAGAGAATCAGGCTAGGGCGGAACACTTTGAGTACCACAACATTCGCATTGCGCGTGCATGTGCCATAGCAGAAAGCCCCCGATCAGATGAACATCTCGTGTACGCATATGAAACTTTAGCCAACGCTGATTCTGTAATTCACAAGTCAAGCCAAGCGGGTGAGATTACTGATGCGCTTGAATATTTAATCACGGCTGCCGGGACAGCAGGGCTCATCGCATCAGGCAAAGAGCAGGCTAGATGGTACTTGGATGAGCGACGTTATAGCGCGGAAAAGCGACGGTCTCGAATGGACCGATGGCTGACTGCGGTCTTTGGTATAGTGGGAGCAGCCGGACTGGCCGACCTAGTCTTTAGGCCGCTCCTGCAAGCGACGTATCCTGGATTGGTTGATTGGTTGACTGGGCTAGCTGCATTCTCGGCTGCATCATTTTTGATTGTGATTTTGGCAATGTCTATATCGGGCTTTAACAAGATGTGGGCAGAGTGATTTTCAGCCTTAAAAATCACGCCTTAACAATCGGTTGTACGGTGGTTTATACGCCACTTTGCGTCTCCAAACCGTTGCATGCCGGGCGCTATAGGCTGATCCAATTTGAGGGCTAAGTAATGCCGATTTCAGTAACGTTTGACTCAAATACCTGGGAAATAGTTGTAGATGAAGAAAAGAGGAATGAGTCTGACCAGATTTATCAGAGAATCTACGAGCTAATTCGCACAGGTGAGATTTCGCCCTTCTTCTTCGAGGGGCTTGCCACAATGGAAACCGTTAGGAAGAGAGACAGAAAATCCCACATGGCCGAATACAAGGCAGGCTTCGAAATGTCGGTAGATGGGAAAATCTATACAAAATCCACTGGTTCTGGTGCCCCAGAGATTTCTGATTATTTAAAAAAGATGATTCCTAAAGCATTGGAGCTAGGATTTAGATTTACTCACCTTCCTAGAATAGGCGCTCCCATGCTGAAAATTCCTGACAAATACTGGGCGCCAGATGAAAAGTACTGCATGGGAGAAAGGCAGACGCGATCATTCGAGTGCGCGGGCTTCATTGAGTCATTGGGTTCCGGTAAAGCAGCACTCCTGAACGAACTCGAGGCAGGACATGGCGGGGTTGTGCAGAGAACTTTATTCGATCAAGCAGTTACGAAGAAGAAATACGCTAAACTCTTTGCCGAGTGGGTCGATGGGGATGCACTGGCTGTAAGCTATGGCTATGGAATCGACTATTTCTGTACTAACGATACGGGTTCTGGAGCTGGAAGCTTTTCCATTTTCTATCCAAAAAATTTGGCGCAACTAGAAGCGAAGTACCCTGTGAGTGTCGTCTCTCCAGCAGAGCTTGTTGGTACAGTCCAAGCAGGTTGTTCATAAAATGCCAGGCATGGCGACGGCTACGGCATGCAGCTGTCTGCACTCCATGCCGTAGCCGCGCGTGTTGAGCGTCGTTAAACGAGAGGGAAATGCACCAGTACGTAAAAGATACCGAGTTTGCGGTGGCGAATCTATTGAAACTTGCCATTGATGAAGAGCAACGATTATCAGGACTAAAAAAAACACTCACGACGTTGGAGGCCAAAGAAACAGCCTACAAGTGGGATTTCGAAACTAGTGATATGAATGACGATTTCTCCGATGCTTACGTTATGGCGGCTTTTCATCGTATGGCCGAAGCGCGCCAAGCTGCGAAAGAGATAGAGCGCAAAGCTGCTGAAATTCAAGCGGCTGTTGGCGCTCATCAACACGCCACTCAGGCAATTGCTGGAGGAGTATTGCAAATCGCAAAGCAGGGCATCTCATTGGTGTTTGGTAAGAAAGGTCACGCGCCAATGGGTAGGCAAATTGGAGTTCTACCAATTAGAGATATTATTTGGGAAGGTAGGAACCAAGCCCTCCATTATGAAGAAGCAAATTACAAGAAAGCGGTAAAGGAAGTCTTCAGTGCGCTTGAGCAAGACCATGGCGAACATTTTTCCCTTGAATCTCACGGTCACCAAAGCCGAGCCAAGCAAGTACTTTATGTGCTTGGCTGGTTTAGTTTTGACGATTATGCGCGTGACATGAATGAGCTCTTGTCATAGCGTTTTTTAGACGCCAGGCGTCGTAGTACGCTTAACCAGTGGGCGAAGTCCAACGGTACTTTGCTGCGTTCCGTTGCCGCGCCGTTACCACAGTGAATCGGCCAACCACTCTGTTTGCATCCGTAAGTCGTTAAAAGTAGGAAAATATTTATGTCTGACTTTCATAGTCAAATAGGAAGGGGCATACGCATTCAATCAATACCCTCCACCCCAATTCCATTCTTAGCCAACCATCCCTTCCTCCGCTCATAATCCGGCAGAACCCGCTCCACCCGCTTCCAGAACTGCGGCGTATGGTGCGGCTCATGCAGGTGTGTGAGCTCATGCACCACCACATACTCCACAATTTCTCGCGGTAGCAGAATCGTCTTCCAGTTGAAGTAAAGACGGTTTCCCCGGCCGCAAGAGCCCCAGCGGTAACCCAGGTCCTGGATTTTTACGCCGGCGGGTTCAACGCCCATGCGTGCGGCGAGCGCCTGAACCTTGTCGTTCAAGTAGATCTGCGCTTTGGTGCTGTACCAGTGAATAAAGTGCTGTTTTGCTTCAGGCTGCAAGTCACGGCGTAGGCAGAATCGGCCTGCTACCAACTTGAGGGGAGTTTGCTGGTCATCAACGAGCTTCAGCCGGTAACTCCGGCCCAGGTAAAGAAAGCCCTCTCCATTCACGTATTCTTTTCGCGGCTGCGGCTTTTGCAGCTCGGCCTTCTCGGCCAGCTTCTGGTAGACCCAAAATTTTTTCTCTCGAACGAAGTCCTTGAGCAACTGATCTTCGACGCCTTTGGGAGCAGCAATCACCAGGTCGCCCTCGCGATCCACTATGATTTCCAAGGTTTTTCGCCGTTTGCTACGGCGCACCTCGAGAGTCAGATCGTCTACCTGCAATTCCATCACGCGTTTACCAGTTTGCTGTGATTGGCTTTGGCCAGATCAATCAGTTTGTCGAGCAACCTATCCAGCTGATCCATGGGGAAGAGGTCGAGCTCGAACAGTTCTTCGAACAATCTGCCCCTCAAGCGTTCCTGGTCCGGCAGATGAGCGGGTTTCCAGAAGTCCGGGATGCGCAGTTCTTCCTGGATAATTTGAACGGTGGATGCGGTGGCTTGTTCCAGGCTCTCCTGCTCATCTGCTGCTGGAGACGTATCGGTTCCGTACTTCACTTCGGTCATCACCCTCAAAAAGGGCAGGTGATTGGAGGGAAGGGCAGACGTCGGTTCACCGTCCGTTGCTTCATCGTCCTTCAGTTGCTTCACCAAACTCGATAGTGCATCCACCTGTTCCTGCCAGAGCCCATCCAGCTGGTCCAGAATCTCTTTCAGGCGTTCGCTCAGCTTGGTGTATTTCACCGGGTCTTCGTCCAGGTGCTTACGCACGTGGGAGCGCACGGCATGCTCCATTTCGGATGCCTTGGCGCGATCGCTGACTTGCCGGTTTATGTGCTGATCGAAATCGGTGTCCGTTAATTGCACCGGCGGAATCTTCGGGTTAATGCCCAGAGAAATCATGTAATCGTCGATCAGCTTACGGACTTTGTTGCCCACGTCTTTGCCGAGTTCTGGGCTGTCCTTGTAGCGGTTCCTGGCCAGAGCATGGATGTAGGCCAGCTGTTTGGCATCGTTCACAAATTCCAGCGCTTCGGGGCGGGGCAGTACATCGTCCAGCGTCCGGTTGAATTCCTTCAGCTTAACGATGAACTCCGCGCGCAGCCGCTCGTCTCCCAAGGCTGTAACTGCCTCTTCTGCATCCTCCAGGCTATCGACTCCCTGTTTCCTCAGCACATCGACTACACGGAGGTGGCGGTCACGTAACATCGGGATTTCGTCTTTCAGGCTTTGCAGTGCGCCTTCGACATCCTCATCACTGTAGGCGGCAAGAGCCTCTTTCAGGTGATTGGCAACGCCATAGTAGTCCACCACAATCCCGCAACGTTTACCGAAGCCGGTGCGGTTTACCCTGGCAACTGCTTGCAGCAATTCGGCCTCACGGATAGGGCGGTCCAGATACATCACGCCTGCGATGGGTGCGTCGAAGCCCGTTAGCAGCATGGATTTGACGATCAGGAAACTGAGCGGGTCCGACTTTTCCGGGTCTTTGTGAAACAGCGGCTTTTTGAACCGTTTGATGTTTTGTTCAATCTCACCACGGTCACTCCATTGCGCCCAGCCGCTGTCATCGTTGTTGCTGCTACTGAATACCACGGCAAAATCCAGTTTCTGCAACAGGTCACGGTATTGCCAGGCTTTGATAGCCGCCTGGACTCGCGGTGGTCGAGTAATTACGTCGGTTTCAGCGATATTCTTGTCTTCAGCCGGCAGCGCCATGGCTTCTTCAAGCAGCTTAGACCGAGCCTGTTTGAGTGCTTCCAAGTACCGGATTGCGGCGCGACGACTATAGGCGACCAGCTGAGCCTTGAATCCGTTTGGAAGAATATTGGTTACGTAGTGGCGGAGAATGTCGGCGGCCTTCTCTTCGATGAGCAGGGGCGCTTCAAAGATCTGGCCCTTGGTCGCGTATTTCTTCTTGATCAGCTCCAATTCATCCTTGGTTCGCTCTTTGAACAGATCCTCGAACAGGTCATCGAGGTTGGCGCCTTCCTTGACGGCACCTTCTGCAGTTCGGCCTTCATAGAGGATGGGGACCGTGGCGCCATCTTCTTCTGCTTCCTTGATGGTGTAACGATCAATGTACTCGCCGAAAATCTCGCTGGTTTGTTTCTTCTTGCCCATGATGATGGGCGTACCCGTGAACCCGATTCGGGCTGCATTGGGCACAGCCTGCAAAAGGTTGGCGTGGAGGTCGCCTGCCTGGGTCCGATGAGCCTCATCGATCATCACCAGGATGTCCGGGCTGTCGTTGAGCAGCCCCAGTGGTTTTGATGGAACAGGTTTTAACGGTGTGCTGTCAGTTTCTTCCGCCGCGTCTCGGCGGTTGAGCTCGAGCCCACGTTCCTCTTTTGGAGGCGGGTAGGCGGCGGATACGCTCTCGTGCTCACGGTATTTCTGGATGGTTGCGAAAACGAGCCCTGGCCCGGGTTGCTCCAGCAGGGATTTGAGCTTGCCGGTGTTGTTGGCGACCCTGACCGTTTCGCCGGTCAGGGTGGCAGTGCCAGACAACTGATCCTGGAGATCCTTTCGGTCCGTGATTACGACGACTTTGAACCGGCGAAGATCCGGGTCGGTTCTCATCTTGAGAATCAGGAATACCATCGTGAGGCTTTTGCCGCTGCCCTGGGTGTGCCAGATAATGCCGCCCCGGCGGTCATGCTCGCCATCCTCAATCCGGGTTTTGCCGGTTTTCAGGCGCTGGACGGCGAGTGTCACTGCTCGGTACTGCTGGTACCGACATACAAGCTTGATGGTTTGGCCACCCGTGCTCATGAACAGCATAAAGTGGCGGACGATATCGAGCAGATTGGCCGGTGGCAGCATGCCAGCGACCAACCGTTGTTGAGAGGACAGTGAACTAACACCGAGCTTTTCTGCTACCTCGGCTTCTGACCGAGGCACCACGGTTTTCCAATTCAGGTAATGGCCGAACCCGGCACCGATCGTTCCCAACCGCGCATCGTCAAAATTCGAGGCCACCATAAACTGATTGGTAGAGAACAGGGCAGGGGCGCCCTCGTGTTCTTCCACTTCGAGATCGTGGTAGCGCTGATCATGATAACGGCGCAACTGGTCTACCGCGTCGGTCAGGCCCTCGGGAACCGTGCGGCCTTTGCATTCGACGACTACGAGGGGGATGCCATTAACAAAAAGAACCAGGTCCGGGATCACGTGGCCTTTCCAGCCATCGTGCCCGGGCGGGCATTTGACCTTGAACTGATTCACTACGGTGAAGGTGTTGTTCTCAGGGGTTGCCCAGTCAATGAACTGGATGGTTTGCCCCCTGCCGCTGTCCCAGTCTGGCAGGCCCTCTACGGTGATTCCGCCGTGAAGTAGCTCCGTGGCCAGTTGATTGGCTTCTATCACTTTATTGGCTGGAAGGCGGGTGATGGCTGAAACCGCTTGATCAACCCGCCGCTCATCCAGCCATGGCGAGCCGTTCCGGGTGTTGATGGTCACAAGTCGTTCACGAAGCAACGACTCCATGACGACCTGGGCAAAGGTTTCACGATGGGTAACAGCGGGCTCTTCCAACGAGCCCTCAATGTAATCCCAGCCTTCCTGTTTCAGTTGTCGAATGAAAGGGAGCTCGACTTCAGTAAATTCCGGGCCGGGCATTACAACTCCTTTTGTGTCGGTGTGCGGCGCTGTGCATGATTGGAGTCTACCAAAAACGACGGAACACCATGAGTACAAAGGAACAGATTCTCGATTCGCCCACTACCAACTTGCTGTTGTCCTGCTATCATTCGCGCTATGGAAAAGATCAAGGGTGTAAACCCATCCCGAATTAACTGGTGCTGTGAAGACCTGGGCATTTCTATCGAAGAATTGGCTCACGAAACTGGCATTGCTTTGGCTACCCTTGAGAAAGCTCTTGAGGGTAAAGAGGCGCTGACTGTTAAACAGTTACAGAAGTTAGCCACGCACTTTAATCGGGGACTGTTGTTTTTCCTAGAAGAAGGGCCTGTCAGCGAGGGACGCGTTCACTCCGTTCAATTTCGAACACTCAACAATCAGAAGCCCCGATTGAGCGCGCGGTTTCGTGCGCTGGTCGAACGTACTGAGCGCCAGCGATTGACCTATCTGAGTCTCCGGGAAGATTTGGGCGAGGCAGTCGAAACAGAGTGGTTCCCGGAAAGTATGGCCGGGACAACGCCTAAACCGATACAGGCAGCAAAGTTGGCCCGTGACTGGCTGGGGCTTCGAGAGGGACAAACCTTTACCGAGATCCGGGCAGCCGTCGAGGCGAAAAACATTCTTGTATTTCTGAGCAACGGTTACGCGGGTAAATGGCAGATTCCGAAGGATAGCCCGATCCGTGGCTTTTCTCTGTATTTTGATCATTTCCCGGTTATTTTCGTTAAGAAACAGCAGTCCGAGGGTGCCCAGGCTTTCACCATGATGCACGAGCTAGGGCATTTGTTGCTTCATCGAGAAAGCTTCGTTGATGATGAAGATGACTTCCATAGTCACAGCACCAATGAAGTAGCTGCGAACCGGTTTGCTGGAAACATCCTGGTGCCAGAGGAGTTTCTCGAGACGGTAAGTCTTCAGCATTTCCCGTTAGAAGACGTTACGGCTTACGATCGTTTTCTGGAAGATGACGCTCGTCGCTGGTGCGTTAGTCCCGAAGTAATCCTGCGGCGGATGTTGGATTCCAACCTCCTTGAACAGGAAAACTACCAAGCTTATCGGCGTTGGAAACAATCTCTCCCAGCGCCGGTTCGTAGTAGTGGCGGTGGCTCCCGATACCGCTTCAAGGAGCCGGTGCGGGTATTCGGGAAAGGTTATGTGGGTACCGTTTTGGATGCCCTACATGAACAGCGTATTACGTTGTCCCGGGCAAGCTCCTATCTGGACAACCTGAAAATAGCAGACCTGCGGCAACTGGAAGATAAGCATGTCTCTATTTGATGCTTCGTCGATTATTTACGCCTGGGATAATTACCCGCCGGAATTGTTTCCGCCACTGTGGGATTGGCTGGAGGAGGAACTAGCGAATCAGAGTCTGGTTATTCCTAGCGTTGCGCTCGAAGAGGTTAACAAGAAAACTCCGGAATGCGCTGACTGGTTGAAGCGTAATGACATAACGGTGCTGCCTTTGACGTCCGAAATTCTGGCTGAATCGATACGGATAAAGCACCTACTTGGTATCGAGGAAGACCAGTATCACCCGAAGGGCGTCGGTGAGAACGATATCTTTATCATTGCGACTGCGAGTGTAAATGGCTTAACGCTGATTTCTGACGAAGGTCGCCAGTTCGGAAAACCTGAGATTCTTGCCAAGTACAAGATTCCGGCGGTCTGTGAACTGCCGGAGGTAGGGGTAACTTGTATCAACTTCCTGCAGCTGATTCGCAATAGCGGGGCTGTCTTCAAAAGTTAACGGCAGTTGCCGGTCAATCAGCTGCCGGGCGGCTCGAAGACTAAAACCCGGACAGACGAGAGACTTGTGAGCGAATCTTCAATTCTAGGCTTGACCAATTTCCAGTCCAGACCACCCAAGCCACAGCCGAGTGGCGGAACCGCAACCGATTGGATCTGTTGCTCAATCAGTATCTTCTTCAGATCTGACAGCCCTTCCTCTATCCACTCCAACCTCGATGGATCGCGCCAATATTGTTTGGTGGGAAAGTTAATGATCCAGCGGGGACCGATGAGTGCCTGTTGTTCAGTTACAAACATTTTGCCGGTTTTGATTTGGCCTGATTGGCAGGCTTCGGCGTAAGCGTCGAAATTTTCCGGGAACATCTTTTTGAACGCCAGCGCTAGGCCTTTGCCCATAACGCCCTGAGTGTTCACTGGGTTCACCAAGGCTTCGGCATCCGCTTCAAACAGATTTCCGTGGCAGTACTCGATCATCCAGCATCCTTGAGTAGCGGGGTGACGCGGACCCGGCCGGTGAGTAGGTCGTCCATCAGGCCGGATTTTTGAGATTGTAATTTGGACAATTCTGCACGTTCTGATCCCAGTCGTTTGGAGCAACGCTGGAGGATGTCGAGAATTCGAGCCTGTTCCTCGGTGCTGGGTATCGCGATTTTCAGGCTTCTCACATCTTTCAGTGTGACTTTGGGCCTAGTGACACCAGCAGTGATACCTCTTACTTGCGCCTTTACGTATTCGGAATTCACGAAGTACTGAGCCCATTTCGGGGTTACGGCGGCATTAAGTCGGAGGCGAACGATGTCAGCAGTAATTATTCCCGCAGGTTCGTTTTCGGGGTATACGGCAGATATGCAGGGTGGCAACCCCATTTTCGTCAGAAGTAAATCGCCGGCCTTTACTTCATGGGCTGATAGAGCAAGTGCTTTTTTATGACTTACAAAAACCTGGCTTACACGGTCGTATCGTGCTCCTGCGATGTCTCGAACGAATACAACCGGAACCCCTTCACTGCGGTAATCCGATGCGACCAAGTCACTGCCAAATGGACCAATTACTGAAGAGGTTGTGACGGTTCCGAGTTCCGAAACATCCCACTCTCGTGGAATTAGCCCCAAAGCCGACTCCTTATAAAGCTCTGGCGCCTCTTCCGGCATGGGACGTAGCTGGCCGTTCTGGTCGATGCCTCGGGTGAGCAGATCGTGGAGCAGGCCTTTCTTGATTTTCTCCAATTTGGCGATCAGGGCCTCGGTTTTCTGGATTTGGGTGTCCAGGGTGTCGAGGATCTGGGCGATTTTTTGCTGCTCTTCTGAGGGCGGAACAGGCAGTTCGATTTGCTTGAAGTCTGCTCCCGATATCTCTAGAAAAGTCGTCCCGGAGGCTCGGCGTTTCAGCTCTGAGCTTAACTTTCGTGTCCAGTGGTAATAGTAATCAGGGTGTAAGCCTTGACGGAAAACAATGCTTTTGAACCCTTGATTGGTCGTTACCGGAACCGAGTTGATAGCACAGTACCCAAGAGATGCCCGAGTAGTGACTAATAGGCTGCCAGCAGGCAGAAGGTTCGCTCCGCTTTGACGAAGCCCTTCATTGGTAATGGATTCATGCGTCAGACGGAAAGTTTTCTGCTTTAAAGTAGTCACTTCACCGGGGGTAACCCAAGGAATGGTGCCGCCCCAGTAGTTCGAAATTTCACGACTGGGCGTTCCGCCACTCACAACTGATCCCAGATCTTCAATTTTGGCTGTCTTCCAGTCGTTGGGTAAGCCGGCTAGGACACGCTGGTAATCAGACATAGCCGAGCCCCTTAAGGTATCCCTTCAGCTCTGTGGCTGCTGAGTCCCGCTCCGCCTCGATGTCCGCCAACGTTACCCAATATTTATCCCACCAGGTCTCAAACGCAGCAATCACTTTCTGCCGCTGCTGTTGAATGTGGGCGTCTAGTATCCCCAGCATGTCATTGTGCAGAATCGTTAGCATCAACTCTGCGGCTCCGGCTTCGTCCAGGTCATCCACCGCTTCGTTCAGGTGCGCTTCAAAGCTCGCCTGCTTGGCTTTCAGGGTCTTGGTGGTTTTGGTGCGTTTAGATTTCCAAGCTTTGATATCCGCCTCGGTGGGCGCGTCTTCATCTGGTTCCGCATTGTCGTCTTCCTCAGACTGTGCAGTGGCGGTTTTGATGCGGGCGTCCAGCGCTGCCTTCTGGGCTTGCAGGTCTTCCAGTTCCGCCACGTAGTCGGCCAGCAGGAAAGTCACCAGCTTGTGGTCCAACGGGTTGGTCTTCTTCTGGTCGTCTTCCAGTAGCGTGATGACGCTGGTACGCCAGGCATCCACCACACCGAGCACGCCGCGAGCCTGCAGGGTGCGGAATTCGTTTTTGTTTTGGTCCCAGAAACCAGCGATGATGCCACGTACAGCAAACCGATCCAGCATGCCGATCGGGTCCAGGGCGTGAGTGAAGGTGCCTATTAGTTCATCCCGCAGAGCGCTCAGTTGCTGGCCATTGCCGGAGAGTCGGGCAATATGGGGGGCTCGTTGCTGCCACCAGGTTTCGAAGCTGTCCTTGAGCTGGGCCTCTTTGCGTTGAACGCTGGTATTCTGTTTGATTGCCGGTTTGATCGCGGCCTTATCGGTGAGGTCATCCCGGAAGTCCACATAGTCTTCTTCGCCTGGCTTGGGCGTGAGTAGATCCATGGGATCAAGGCCCTGGGCATCAAACAGAGATTGTTTGGCCTGAACCTCCTTCAGGGGGATGCCGCCCACCAGGTGCGCATGCACATCCTGGGGTTCCGGTGCTGGGGCATTATCCGCATAGCGACGAATATTCAGGTTGTAGTCGTTTTCCCGCAATTCTTCCAGGCTAACGATGCGCGAGAAATTGTCTGCCTCGTCAAAGGCCTCAAAGGTACTGGCGATTTTTTCGATATGCTCCGGCAGCAAATGGTTCTGTGCCCGGCCTTCGTAGTATTCCCGGTCGGCATTGATAAACAGGACCTTGCCTTGGCGTTCCGGCGCCTTAGCACCCTTGTTGCGCAATACCAGAATACAGGCAGGGATGCCGGTGCCGTAGAACAGGTTTGGGGCGAGGCCGATCACGGCTTCAATCAGATCGTTCTCCAGCAGTCCGGCACGAATGCGCTTTTCATCACCACCCCGGAAGAGCACGCCATGGGGCATAACCGTGGCCAGCATGCCATCGGATTTCAGGCTGGCGACCATGTGTTGCAGGAACATGAGGTCGGCTTTCTTGGCGCCAAGGGGAACTTCCCCATATCTAAATCTCTCTCGAAAGCTGGGCGCCCATCCTTTCTGACCTTCTTTGTCATTGGGGCCGAACGGCCAGGAGAAAGGCGGGTTAGTGAGAATCCGATCGAAGCGCATTAGTTCGCCGCCTTCGACATGCTGAGGACTTTCTATTGTGTCCTCATTACGTAGATCTGCGCTCTGAATACCGTGGAGAAGCATATTCATTTTGGCGATAGCCCAGACTGATCCAGAGTTCTCCTGGCCAAAGATCGACAGGTGCTTTGGATCGCCGCCTTGTTCCTCTAGATACTCCTTGGACATGATCAGCATGCCCCCTGATCCACAACATGGGTCGTAAACGCTTTGTCCTTCCTGTGGATTCGCGAGCCTGACCATCATCCGAACAACAGGGCGGGGCGTGTAGAACTCACCGCCTTTCTTGCCGGCAGAATCGGCAAAATCGCCAATCAGGTACTCGTAGGCTGCACCCAGCAGGTCCGGGAACTCAAAGTCTTCGTTCCGCAAACGGTACTGACTGAAATGCACGATCAGATCCCGCAGCTTTTTGTCCGGTAAGGTGGTGGAGCCGACCTTCCGGGTGAAGTCGATATGCTCCAACACGCCCGCCAGACTCACGTTGTGCTCTTCCAGGCCTGCCAGTGCTTTGTTCAGGTAGTTGCCCACGCCATGGTGGGCATCGTTCATCAAGAACTCCCAGCGGGATTGCTTCGGTACATAGAAGGTGGACTTGTACCAGTTCTCCATGTCGGCAATAGCTTCTGCTTCGACCTGGCCTTTGCCTTTGGCTCGCTGGTTCGAAACTACCTCCTGATAGCGCTGCTCGAACACGTCAGAGCAGCGTTTGAGGAACAGCATGCCGAAGATGTATTCCTTGAACTCCGAGGCATCCATTTTGCCCCGGAGAATGTCAGCAGCTTTGAACAGGTGGCGTTCGAGTTGTTCGAGCGTTAAGGCCATGGGTACTTCCGTTTGGTGTTTCTGGGAACGCTATTCGAAAGGTGCGACAGATTGAGTCGGAGGGTGTCGCGAATGTTGCGTTTGAGTGGGGTGATATTGCCCGGTAGCGCAGAGATGATCAACCGGCGGATGAGGGGTGCCGGTTTGGGCATGCTAACTCAGTAGCTGCTGCTTCACCTCCTGCTTGTCCCAAAGTTGTGGCTGGCTAATCCCCACACTTTGGAGGATTGTTTCGCCAGATAGCTGGCGCGCTTGAATAGGTCATCGTAAGGCTCCCCCTGCCGAAGGTGGTAAAGGCAATTCTGTGGGATGTGAATGAGCCCGTCACCTTCTATCTGGCCGCAGTTCAATGCACTGCACCAGGCCCCACTTATCATTCCATACAGGCCGGTACTACCGATTCCTAATTCACCCAGCCCTCGAAAGGTTTGTTTGTTAAAGAAGAGGATGCAGTGATAGTGGGGGTAATTAGGGTTAGTGAACTCTCTGCACCAGATAAAGCCGACTTTGGTTGGATGAAATCGTTTACCTTGACGGGACAGTGATTTGCCATAGGCCTTGATCTTCGCTTTTAGCGAGTCGATAAACCTGTTGAATAGAGGACGACCGGCTTCATTGCGCCAGTCGTACCAGCAAGGAAGTCTGAGATCTATTCTTATAGCAATTGAATGGGGATGGTTAATGGCCGCTTGATTTATTGTGCCTTCTATTCGTTCAAGATAACTTTCGATGTATGGTCCATGCTTTGGAAGAAGGGGCATCGATTTAAACATGCCCTCTGTGGTGAGGGGCATGTTGTATGGGTTAGTCATTGTTAGGGGTTCCATGTCTAGGCTCTATCTTTCATGTTTAGTTATTATTAAAAGCTGCTAATTAATAATATTTAAAACCTACATGTGTTTATCTGGGTTAAGTGTTAGCGCGTTAGAGGTTGCGCCAACCGAGACTATTTCAGATAGTTGTTTTTGGTCTGCAAAAATAGTTGAGGTGTTTTAAAGATTGTTTCTGATTACTGGCGGGAATCACGCTGATTGATCTTCTTCAGTATCCAGTCGTTTATTTCTTCGTCTACCCAGCCTACAGACCTACCACCTAAATCAATCGGCTTTGGAAAGGTGCCTGCTTCGATGTATTTGTAAACAGTAGAGCGGGCAAGGCCTGTCTTCTCCATCACGTCTCTGAGTCTGAGAATTCTCATGGGTGATCTCCTGAACGGTTCGTCTCAGAAGATCCGGGGAGGTCAGTAAAAGTTTATCGATGCTCATGAGGGTGGGCTCAACCTGGCGCAGGACCGCAAGGCTCTATAGCCGTTCCGGGCTTTCTGTCAACGTCGCGCTAGCCACAGTGCCCCAGCTTCACTTCCAGTGATAGCCCTGTAACTCCCTGTATTTAGGCATGACGACACGATAGATATACATAGAGTCGGCCTATAAACTACCTAGAAACATAGCAGAAAAATCACAGAAATATGCATGAAACATTGTAGAAAAATGCCAGAAATGTGCTAAAGTTGGTCTCGTTTTTATCCTTATTTTCTTGAGGCCGCAGGTGTTGTATGGCAGTTCATGACAAAACCCGAGAAATGTTACCCAAAAGATTTCAGTCCTTTTCTGATCAGGATCTCTTGTGGCTTTGGTCTGTTCTTGGTCGTGACTTTGCGATCAGTCATCCCGAGTCTTTTAAAAATCCTTTGGGGTTGGCGGAGTCTTGTGCAAAAGCGATTGAAAATAGAGATGAGGCATACGCTGATTGGGTTTTTAATTACTATCAGCAGCATGTCGTTAATTATGAAATGAGCGGTATTATAGGTAATGCTGGAAAAAGACTGATTAGTTTCCTTATGTACAAGCTGGTAGTCGACAATGGTTTCGATTTTGATCTTGGGAGCCTTAAGTATTACTTGGATGATCGGTCATGTTTTCTTCTGGCTGTTGATCTCGATACTAGGCTTGGTTCCGATAAATTGCGTATCGTTCGAGATTTAACCTCTATCTGGAACCTTCGCATGTTAAAAGATTACTCTTTAGACTGGGTGGATGGTAATAATTCCGAGCAAGTATCATGGCTAATTAATGAAGGCCTTAATGCCGGGTTGCCAAGCTTGGTCCCGGGAAGTGTAAATAATCCTTTGTCAATAAATGAAAGTCTCTTGAAGTTTCGCTGTATGTTGGATCAGTCCAGCCTCAATCCAAAGATGGAAGAGATGCTCATTAGAGATTTAAGACGGAAGTGGAGCATAAAAACCAATAAGAAAAGGAATGAGCGATGTCAGGTTAATGTCTTGCTACTCCCTGAAACTAAAGAAGGTATAAAAGAACTGATGAGGCGAGACGGGTATAAGACTCAAGGAGAGCTTGTAGATGCTCTCGTGAGTAAGGCGCTATCCGATGAAAAGGGTTTTTTGTAGTATTCGTCAGCTCACAAATAAATAGCTGGGCTGTATGCGGTCAAGCCTTTAGTTTGGTGAGGTGATCTGCCCATGCTTGCATCATCTGCGTCCGCTCTTTCAATCGAGCAGAGCGGTTATATGCTGCAGCAACCTGGTTGCGTTGTTTGTGCGCAAGCTGCAGCTCAATGACTTCCGGCGGCCAGCCTTGTTCATGGAGCAGTGTTGAGGCGGTCGCTCGAAAGCCGTGCCCAACCATGGTGGAACCATCGAAGCCCATGGACCGCAGAGCAACGTTAATAGTGTTATCTGAGAGCGGGCGGCCCGATTTCACAGACTCGAATACCAGGTGCTGGTGGCCCGTGATCGCTTGGAGCTCCTTCAGGATAGCAATTGCTTGCTTGGATAGCGGAACAATGTGGTCCGGTACTAAGCCGGCCCGTTTGGCCTTCTGAGTGCCTTTCATGCGTTTGCCCGGCACGACCCAAGTGCCTGATTCCAGGTCTATCTCTGCCCACTCAGCGTTCCGTAGCTCACCAGGTCGCAAGAACAGCATTGGAGCAAGCTTCAGCGCCGCTCTGGTTGAGGCGTGGCCACTGTAGGCGTCAATGGCTCGCAACAGGGTTCCGAGCTCATCCGACGAGGTGATGGCAGCCCTGTGCTGCGTAGGGACTGTCTTCAATAGGCCTTTCAATGTGGAAGTCGGATCTGTTTCAGCTCGGCCTTCTGCGACGGCGTACCGATAGATCTCACCAATGCGCTGGCGTATGCGGTGCGCTGTTTCGTGTTTACCCTGGTTCTCGATTTCGCGAAGCGTTTCCAGAATCTTGGCAGGCTTGATGTCTGCGATAGGTAAGTGGCCGAGTTTCGGGTAGGTCCAGGTCTCCAGTCTTCTACGTGCTACTCTCAAGGTGCCTTCGGAAAGCTCTCCTTTTTTCAGCTTCAGCCATTCTTCCGCAACAACCTTGAAGGTGTCGCTTTTCTCCTGCTCAGTGGCTTTTTCCTGCTTTTTTAACTCATTGGGGTCTACGCCGTCAGCGATTAATGCTCGTGCCTCAGAGCGCCTCTGCCGGGCGAGCTTTAGTGGAACGTCCGGGTATACCCCCAGAGCCAACGTTTTTTCTTTGCCGCCGAACCGGTACTTCATGCGCCAATACTTGCCCGACGGCTGGATATCCAGGTACATGCCTGCACCGTCAGAGAGCTTGGTGCGCTTGCCATACTTTTCGAAGCTGGCAGATTTGATCTGTCTGTCGGTCAGCTTGTCCGTCGCCATTGGGGGTATCCTGCAGCGGTTGGGGGTATAAAACTTACTATAGCGGGGTGCATATCAGTTTGCACCCCCAAATGTACCCCCAAAGGTTGTGGCTGAGCATGGATATCAATGGATGTTCATGGACTAAGAATGAGGTAAAAAGTGTTTAAAAACGGTAGGTTGTAGAGGTTGGTGGATCTTGGTGGAAGGCTAACTGGTACCCCCGGCAGGACTCGAACCTGCTACCTTCCCCTTAGGAGGGGGACGCTCTATCCAGATGAGCTACGGAGGCATTTCAGAAGAGGCGGTATGATAGCGGGCAAGGGCTTGTGGCTCAAGGGGTGTCCGGTTATGGTTGGGCTCTGTCTCTTGCCGGTTAGCCGTTGCTATGGATTCCAGCTCTTCAGAATCTCTTTCTCTCAGTGTGATTATTCCTGTCTGGATGGAAGCCGCTGGCATTCAGCAGGCTTTGCAGGCGCTTCAACCGCTGCGCCAGGCTGGCCATGAAGTAATTGTGGTGGACGGCGGCAGCTCTGATCGCTCGGTCGATCTGGCGCGTCCTCTATGTGATCAGCTTCTGATCTCGGAACCGGGTCGTGCCGTACAGATGAACGCGGGTGCGCAGAAGGCCAAAGGACAGTTGCTCTTGTTTCTTCACGCAGACACCCGCTTACCCGATAATGCCCTGGCGCACCTTTCCCAAGCCTGTCAGCGCGGTCGCACCTGGGGCCGTTTTGATGTGCGTTTGAGTGGTGAGCGGCGAATGTTCCGTGTGGTGGCCTGGTTTATGAACTGGCGCTCCCGGCTGACTGGCATTTGCACGGGAGATCAGGCCATGTTTGTTCGTCGGGATGTGTTTGAAGCTTTGGGTGGCTTTCGGCCCATGCCCCTGATGGAAGACGTTGAGTTATCCAAACGATTGAAACTGTTGGCTCGACCTTATTGCATTGCTGCGCCGGTGATTACCGATAGTCGGCGCTGGGAGCAGGGCGGGGTGTGGCCAACCATTGTGTTGATGTGGCGTTTGCGCTGGCGCTATTGGCGTGGTGATGCCCCGGAATCCCTGGCCGCCCTCTGGCGGAGGAATGTACGCCATGCAAAATACTGAGAATTCCCCAGCCATACTGATGCAGTTTGCCAAGTGGCCACAGCCCGGACGGGTGAAAACCCGTTTGATTCCGGCGCTAGGCATTGATGGCGCGCTGCAGGCACACATTACCCTGAGCCTGGAAGTGCTCGACAACCTTTGTGCGACCGGCTACGACGTCAGTTTCTGGTGGGATCGCCCACTGGAACAGCCGCCGGAATACGCCTCATCCCTGCTCGCCAATATTGAAGGCGCGGGCCTGCAGCAATATTTCCAGCAAGGTGACGATCTGGGGGAACGTATGTTCCGGGCTTTGACTCAGGGCATTGATGCCTATTCCCGGGCCGTGGTGATTGGCAGTGATTGCCCCTCGGTAGATCCCGGCTATGTGCGGTCGGCAGTCGTGGCTCTGGATCATGCCGATGTGGTGCTGGGGCCATCGAATGACGGTGGCTATGTGCTGATAGGCGCCCGCAAGCTGACCGCCGAGGCATTGGCCGGGATTGAGTGGGGCACTCCGATGGTGTTGGAGCAAACCCTGGAGCGAATGGAAAAGACAGGGCTCAGTGTCTATGTACTGGAGCCCCGTTGGGATGTGGATGAGCCGGAAGACTGGCAACGCTTCCGGCGCATGGTGGGTGAGCGCTAGTCGGTTTGCCGCTCGGGTACGACGTCGCGCTGGCGCAGTTGCTCCAGGATCTCGGCGCCATTAATGCCCTCTTCTCCCGTGGTCACCAACAAGGCTCGCTTGCGCTCCGTCAGTGACTCGCGGAAGGTGTACTGCAGTTCTTCCAGCGTGACCTCCCGAATGGCCTCGGCCAACTGCTCACGGCTATCAAAGCGGGTATTGTTACGATCAATCTCGGTCCAGTACCGGCTGGACACCTCGCCAAGTTGTCGATCACGCTCGGTCAGCTGGCTGATGATGGCCTGTTTTTCCCGATCCAGCCTGTCACTTCCCAGCTCTCCCAGTTGTTTGGCAAAGCCTTCCGCGAATTCAGACACCGCACTATCGATGGCCGTCCCGGTTGCTTCGGGCGACTGCACCACAAGGCCCAGGGCCGGTGTTTCGAGAATCTCGAACGCGGTCGCGTAGACAATGTAGCCAAGCTGGCGGCTGGTCCGGATATCCTCATAGAACGGACTGCTGAGGATCTGTGCCAACAGGCGATAGCGCGCGCGCTCCTGATAGGTTCTGTCCTTTCCTTGCAGGTAGAGCGTATAGCCGGTATCCGGGTGCTCCAGGTTCAGCGTGGCCAGTGTTTGTCCTTCAGGCAGCTGTCTTATACGAGAGCGTTCCACCACGGTGCGTTCCCGTCCGTCCAGCACCATGGCCTGAACCTGCTGGGCCATGTTGAGCGTGGAGGCTTCGGTCAGGTTGCCATGGGCCAGCATGATCGGATCGGTCTTTGCCACCAGTTCTGCACCGAAAGATTCCAGCTCTGCCAGGGTGACCTCGCGCGCTGCAGCCAGCTTCTCAGGTACCGGGAAGGTGCCGTCAATCAGGGCGGTCTGGATAAACTCAGAGGTTTGCTGCACCGGGCGATCCTTGGCCTTGTTTTCCAGGCCGTCAATCAGCCGCTGGCGCGCGATGCGGAAGCGCTGTTCGGTAAAGTCGGGGTCAGAGAACTCCAACAGTATGCGGTTGACCAGCTTGTGCAATTTGTCGTTATAGCCGCCTACCCGAAGGGTGACACCGCGCAGGTGCGGGTAGATGCTGTAGTCCAGTCCAGCCAGGCGGGCGGAGTAAGCCCAGGCATTCAGGTTGGTGTCGATGGCGTCGACCAGCAACTGTGTAAGCACTTCGTTACGGGCAGAAGCTCGCGCTTCGGGCGTGCGCAGGCTGATAAATACGTTGGCTTTGGGGGTGTTGAACCGGGTGTCCCGGGCGTACCAGATATCCAGGCCATCGAGCTCGCCCAGCAGCACCGGGTGGGTCATGCTCTCGCCGGGCACCAGGTCCAGATCCTCAGGCACAAACGGGTTGGCCGGCGGCAACGTAAGTTGCTCCGCGAGCGCAGAATCTACCTGTTCAGGCAGGGTCAGCGGCTCTCGCTGCCAGGGTGTGTCATACCATTCGGTGAACAAGGGCGTCTCGAAATTCTGGCCGGGTGCAGACACCCAGACTTTCAGGTTAGCCGGCGTCAGTTTTGCCAGAATCGCCTGGTATTGCTCCGGCGCGTAGCGATCCATCAGCCAGGGCGCGCTTAGCAGGTCTTCTGGCGGGTAGTCCCGTAGCAGGCTGGACAGTCTCATGGCTTCGCGCATGGGTTCGCTGCGCTCACGAAAGCGGAAATCCATCACCGCCAGTTGCTTCATTTCATCAAAACGTTGCTGACTGATGCCGTCGGAACGAACCTGATCAATGTACTGGAATGCCAGCGCGATGATCTCATCCTGTTGCGCCAGGCCTTCCCGGGTTAGCGACATGCTGATGTCCAGCGTGGCGTGCTTGCCCGTGTCCATGCCCAGGCCGGCAGAGAGCGATTCTACCAGGCCGGCCGACTTGAGCGTGTCGAAGAGGCTGCCGGGGCCCTCGTGACCGAGCAAATTGGCAACATAGGATGCCGGCTTGGTGCGGTAATTGTCGCGCTGGGACGGAATAGGGAAGGACAGGGTCAGGCTGCGGGAGTCTCTCAGGCTTTCGGCAGTGATGCGTTCGGGCAATCGGCGCTCATCGTACAGGGGCTGCGGATGGGTTTTGGCCGACAGGTTACGATTTTCAATAGCGTTAAAACGCTGCCGCACCATGGCTTCGAGTTGGTCCAGGGATTGTGGACCATAGACGGCCAGGGTCATGATGTTGGCCGAATATTTATCCTGCCAGAACTGGATCAGGTCGGGCCGCAACGGATTGTCTTCGGTGTTCTCCAGGGTGGTCAGATTGCCGACGGCATACTGACTGAAAGCATGATCCGGATTGCCGCCGGCTTTGCGGACGGACAGAAAACGTCGGCCGTCGTCTTTGAGCTTGGCGGTGTATTCGGAATGAACGGCGTTTCGCTCCCGGTCGACCAGTTCCGCTGTAAACAGCGGGTGAGAGAACTGCTGGGCAAAGCGATCGAGGGCCTGCTCCAGGAATTCTGCCTCCACATCAAAGAAGTAGTTGGTGTCTGAGAAAGCCGTGAAGGCATTGTGGCTACCACCGTGACTGCGGATAAATTGCTGGTACTCGCCGGGGTCCGGATACTTTTCAGTACCGAGGAACAACATGTGCTCCAGAAAGTGCGAGAGGCCCTCCCGGTCGGCCGGGTCGTCACCGCTGCCGACGGCGACGTTCATGGACGTCGCGGCTTTGTCCGCTTCCGGATCTGACGAAAGGATCACCCGCAAGCCATTGTCCAGCTCCAGATAACGGTACTCGTTGGGATCGTTCGGGCTTTTGGTCGGCGATACGCTGGCGGTTGCCAGGCTACTGAGTAGTAGGCTGCCAAGCAGGAACAATAAAAAAAACGAGAAGCGGTTCAGGCGATGAAACTCGGAGCGTTCAGCAGTCATGGGACCTCTTTTGTCCGGTGAATCAGTGGGTCATCATGGTCTCAGTGCACAGACCCGGTCTTGGTGCTGGCGGGTTGTTGCTCCAGCGTCTGGCGGGCCAGGCTGGCGGCTTTGTCGGCGTCAAGTTCGCCCGAACCTATGCGTTCTAAAACAGTGGCCATGATGGCAACGGACTGTCGGTAATCGGCAAACTCTGCCTGAAAAGCCTTGTCGATGGCCTGGTATACCGCCTGAATCTTGTCTTCCCGGCTACCTTTGTCGGCGGCGGAATCGTTGATGGCCTTGAGGCAGGCTCGGGCGATGGCAATGTAACGTTCGGTATTGGGCGTATCGTTCGACATAGGGATTTGGTGAACCTCAGACTATGGACGGTTTAGTGACGCCGGTTGGCGCGGAAAGTTCCCGATTATCGCATTGCGGGGCGTTGCTTGCATTGCCCTTCGGTAATTGTGGGGAGTGGCGCCCCGGTCGCCGGTTACTGTGCTAATCTCAAAGCCAGTGTGTCGGTATTTCGGACATTTGCTGTCAGGCAAGGGTCGGATTTTTAGAGTAATGGCTCTAATAAAAACAAGGGCTTACAGAGCAAATGCTCTAATAAAGTTCGATACATGAAGGTTGCAATTAAGTAGAATGCCAGCAAAAGAGTTGCAGGTTACGACTTTAGTCTTATCTGCACTGGCGAAACGACAACAATAGAGCAACAGGCAGGACGGATTATCTATGAATTATTTCCTGACAGGCGGCACCGGTTTTATCGGCCGTTTTCTGGTAGAAAAATTACTGGCCCGTGGTGGCACTGTTCATGTGTTGGTGCGGGAACAGTCCCAGGGAAAACTGGCTGAGCTGCGTGAGCGCTGGGGTGTCGATGACTCCCGGGTGAAGGCAGTGATCGGCGATCTGACCAGCAAGAATCTGGGGATCGATGCGAAAACCCTGAAATCGCTGAAGGGCAATGTGGATCATTTCTTCCACCTGGCAGCCGTGTACGACATGGGTGCGGATGAAGAGTCCCAGGCGGCCACCAATATCGAAGGCACCCGTGCTGCGGTTCAGGCCGCAGACGCCATGGCGGCCAAGCACTTCCATCACGTGTCGTCCATCGCTGCCGCAGGTTTGTTCAAAGGTATTTTCCGCGAGGACATGTTTGAAGAAGCGGAAAAGCTGGACCACCCCTATCTGCGCACCAAACACGAATCTGAAAAAGTGGTGCGGCAAGAGTGCAAGGTGCCGTACCGGATTTATCGTCCAGGCATGGTTATTGGCCACTCTAAAACCGGTGAAATGGACAAGGTGGACGGGCCTTACTATTTCTTCAAGATGATTCAGAAGATCCGCCATGCGCTGCCGCAGTGGATGCCGACCATTGGTATCGAAGGCGGTCGCCTGAATATTGTGCCCGTAGATTTTGTGGTTGATGCCATGGATCACATTGCTCACCTGGACGGTGAGGACGGCAAGTGTTTCCACCTTGTCGATTCTGATCCTTACAAGGTGGGTGAGATCCTCAACATCTTCAGCGAAGCCGGTCACGCGCCCAAAATGGGCATGCGGATTGATTCGCGGATGTTCGGCTTTATTCCACCGTTTATTCGCCAGAGCCTGAAGAACCTGCCGCCGGTTAAACGACTGACAGCCGCGGTGCTGGACGACATGGGTATTCCGCCTTCGGTGATGTCTTTCATCAACTACCCGACCCGGTTTGACGCCCGTGAAACCGAGCGGGCCCTGAAGGGCACCGGTATCGCGGTGCCGCGCCTGACCGATTTCGCACCGGTTATCTGGGACTTCTGGGAGCGCCACCTCGATCCCGATTTGTTCAAGGATCGCACGCTGCGGGGAACCGTTGAAGGTCGCGTGTGTGTGGTGACTGGCGCAACATCAGGTATTGGTTTGGCGACGGCCCAGAAACTGGCGGATGCCGGCGCAATCCTGGTGATTGGTGCTCGTAAGCTTGAGCGCCTGAACGAGGTGGCTGCAGAGCTGGAGTCCCGTGGCGCCAGCGTGCATGCGTATCCGTGCGATTTCGCCGATATGGAAGCTTGCGATGAGTTTGTGAAAACCGTGCTGGATAACCATGGCCACGTGGACGTGCTGATCAACAATGCTGGTCGGTCCATCCGTCGGTCACTGGATCTGTCTTTTGACCGTTTCCACGACTTTGAACGCACCATGCAGCTGAACTATTTCGGCTCTGTGCGCTTGATCATGGGTTTCTCTCCCAAGATGCTGGAACGCCGCCGCGGCCACGTGGTGAACATCTCGTCCATTGGTGTGTTGACCAATGCGCCGAGGTTCTCGGCTTATGTGGCATCAAAGTCTGCGCTGGATGCGTTCAGTCGTTGTGCCGCTTCCGAGTGGTCCGATCGCAACGTTACGTTCACCACCATTAATATGCCACTGGTGAAGACGCCGATGATCGCGCCCACCAAGATCTACGATTCTGTGCCGACTCTGTCGCCAGACGAAGCCGCGACCATGGTGGCGGATGCTATCGTATATCGCCCGAAGCGTATCGCAACCCGGTTGGGCATCTTTGCCCAGGTTCTTCACGCTCTTGCGCCGAAGATGGCGGAGATTGTGATGAATACCGGTTACCGGATGTTCCCGGATTCACCGTCCGCTGCGGGCAGCAAGTCGGGTGAGAAACCGAAGGTGTCTTCCGAGCAGGTAGCTTTTGCGGCCATCATGCGGGGCATTTACTGGTAACTTTCATCCCGGACACAAAAAAACCCGCCTTGGCGGGTTTTTTTGTGTCTGTTGTTGGCTGGTCTCAGTCTTCGCCGAGGTCAATCGCCGGGGGTGGGAAGCCACCCAGTTCTTTCCAGCGGTTTACGATGCCGCAGAACAGATCGGCGGTTTTCTCGGCATCGTAAGCTGCAGAATGCGCTTCTTTATTGCTGAACGGGATGCCCGCTAGCTTGCAGGCCTGGGCTAGCACTGTATGGCCGTAGGCCAGCCCAGCCAGCGCGGCGGTATCAAACGTAGAGAACGGATGAAACGGATTGCGTTTGATGTCTGCGCGCAGGGCAGCGGCAAACACAAAGTTATGATCGAACGTGGCATTGTGGCCCACCAGAACCGCGCGCTTGCAGTCGTGCTCTTTGACCGCTTTACGGATGGGGGCAAAGATTTCGCTCAAGCCCTCACGCTCGGGCACGGCTTCCCGTTCCAGGCTCCAGGGATCGATGCCGGTAAAGTCCAGTGCTGATTGTTCCAGGTTGGCGCCTTCGAACGGGTCGATCTGCTGCAAGTGTGTCTCGCCCCGCCTGAGCCAGCCGTCGTCGTCCATAGTGACCATGACGGCGGCAATTTCCAGCAGTGCGTCCCGCTCGGGATTAAAACCGGCCGTTTCAACATCGACGACCACCGGCAAAAAACCGCGGAAGCGACGAGACATAGGGTGTGGCTGTTTGATTTCTTCTGACACTCGAACTCCGATGTTCGCAGTTTGAATTTAAAGTGGTTTACGCCATGCGCCAATGAACGGTTTCGCCGGCTTTCAGGGGTACGATGGTGCCATCCGCCAGGGGCAGCTGCTTCGGCATGGTCCAGGGTTCGCGTACCAGGGTAATGGTGTCGGTGTTTCTCGGCAGCCCGTAAAAATCCGCGCCATTGAAGCTGGCGAAGGCCTCCAGTTTATCCATAATGCCCAGCTCTTCAAAAATATCTGCGTATAGCCCGATAGCGCCATAGGCGGAGTAGCAGCCGGCACAACCGCAGGCTGCCTCTTTCATGCCGCGGGCATGGGGGGCTGAGTCGGTGCCCAGGAAGAACCGCGGGTCGCCACTGGCAACGGCGTCTCTGAGTGCCTTTTGATGGGTATTGCGCTTCAGGATGGGCAAACAATACAGGTGCGGTCGCACACCGCCCACCAGCATGTGATTGCGGTTGTACATCAGATGCTGCGGGGTCAAAGTGGCCGCCAGATTGCCGCTGTTGTGGCTGCGCACGAAATCGGCAGAGTCTGCTGTGGTGATGTGTTCCAGCACTACTTTCAGCGTTGGAAAGGCGTCGATGGTTGGCGCCAGCACCCGCTCGAGAAATACTTTTTCACGATCAAAAATGTCAATGTCGGCGTCGGTCACTTCCCCGTGCACCAGCAGCAACATACCGCAATTCGCCATGGCTTCCAGAACCGGGTAGATATTGCGGATGTCGGTCACGCCAGAAGCTGAGTTGGTGGTTGCCCCGGCTGGATAGAGCTTGGCGGCAACCACGCCGGCCGCCTTGGCTTCCCGGATGGTGTCAGGGGTGGTGCCTTCGGTCAGGTACAGTGTCATCAGCGGTTCGAAGGCTGCGTTGCCGGCAGCGGCTTGAATCCTGCTCCGATAAGCCATGGCCGCGGCTGCGTCGGTAACTGGCGGCGCCAGGTTGGGCATGATGATGGCCCGGCCGAAGCAGGCAGCCGTGGCCGGCACTACGCTGTTCAATACCGCACCGTCGCGAACGTGCAGATGCCAGTCGTCAGGGCGGGTGATGGTCAGTTCTCTGGTCATGGCAGAATGTGTACCGCAGCAAAAAAATTTGGAGAATTATATCAGAAGGTCGGCGGGAATGTTTTTGCTATTCGGCAGGGTTTGGCTATCAAGTATTACTCTCGGCGGTCGTTAACCAACCATGATCGTGCGAATGTTCGTTTTTGGGGTGTCATGACTATGACCAGGTTGGTTCGCCAGTACTCGTTGTACAAAATTGCAGGCTTGTGTGGCGCGATCGTGTCCGCAGGTTTTGCTGCGCCCACCCTGGCCGCGAGTTACGGAGCCGGCATCGAGAATAGCCAATGGTATTTGTCGGAATCAGTGTTCGAGTGTTCATTGGTTCATGATGTCCCGGGTTATGGCCGGGCGGTGTTCAGCCATCGGGCCGGCGAAAACCTGAGCTTTTTTCTGGAATCAGAGATAGCCGTCATGCGCCCGGGTCGCGGCCAATTGGTCGTTGAGGCACCGTCCTGGCGCCCAGGTGTAGCGCCAAGGCCAATCGGCGCGGTGACAGTGTCTGATGATCGCCGCGCGGTTACGGTAGGTAATCGCGAAGCTACCCTGATGGCCCAAGGTTTGCTGCAGGGCATGCGGCCTACGGTTACCCGCGCTGCCTGGTACGATGACCGTCCAGTACGCGTGCACCTTTCCAATGTGAATTTTTCCGGCCCTTACTCCGGTTACCGTGAGTGTGTGGCGGGTCTGTTGCCAGTTAATTACGATCAGATTCGCCGTTCCCGGGTGCCGTTTGCCAGTGGTAGCACCAGCCTGTCAGATGCCGACCGACGGTTGCTGGATAACATCGTGACTTATGTAATGACAGATTCGACGGTTGAGAGGGTGTTTGTTGATGGCCATTCGGACAGCGTGGGCAGCCGTATTGATAACCGGGCTTTGTCAGAAGAGCGGGCCAATGTGGTGGCCGACTACCTGAGGTCTCGTGGTATCGACGAGGATCTGCTGATCGTTCGGGCCCAGGGTGATCAGTTCCCCGTATCCCGCCGCCATGCCGATAATCGCAGGACCACCATCCGTTTGCAGCGGCAAGGTGAACGGCCAGATTTACAGCAGGCCAATGGCCCGGATACAGGCTTCTCGGGCTGATTATTGAGATCTAGTAGACGGTGCTCAACAGATCCAGATGTGCGGTCACGCTCTCGGCCAGGGCTTTCAAGTGGTAGCCCCCCTCCAGCGTTGAGATGATCCGGTCATTGGCGTGATCGTGTGCCACGCTGATCAGCATTTCTGTCAGCCAGCGGTAATCATCCACTTCCAGATTCAGTTCCGCCATCGGGTCCAGCTTGTGACCATCAAATCCGGCTGATATCAACACCAACTGAGGTCTGAAATCCTGCAGCTTCTTCAGCCACCCGGCTTCTACGGCTTTCCGGTAATCCAGTGCTGAGCAATTGGACTCAATGGGAATATTGACGATGTTGTCAGCCTGCCGGTGCACGTGAGAGTGCGGGTAGAACGGATGCTGAAAGCTGGAGCACATCAGAATGCGCTCATCACCACTGACAATATCAACGGTGCCGTTGCCCTGGTGGACATCAAAATCGATGATGGCAACCCGTTCCAGGTGATGGAAGGTGAGGGCGCGCATGGCTGCCAGTGCAATGTTGTTGTAAAAGCAGAAACCCATGGATTTGGCGCGTTCGGCATGGTGCCCCGGCGGCCGCGCACAAACGAATGCGTTGGTTACCTGGCTGCTCATCACCATATCGACCGCTTGAACGTTGCCGCCCGCGGCCAGCCTTGCGGCGCGCAGGGTGTCTGGCATCATCGCGGTGTCTGGATCTGTGAACACCCGGCCACGGGTGGGTTGCATCATGTCGAGCTGTTGCAGGTAAGTCTCCGGATGCACCGTCAGCAGTTGATCACGGGTGATCTCCTCCGGTCTTACCCAGTCCAGGTCTTGCTCCAGATGGGTGTCAGCCAGATACGCCAGGATGGTTGAAATACGCTCTGGGCTTTCCGGGTGTTCCGGGCCCATGTTGTGTTTCATGCAGTCGTCGTGGGAGAAAAATGCCGTGGTCATACGTGGTGTCTGGCCTGAATAAGCTTATTATTTTTGTCATGTTATCAGGGATAACCGAAGTCTGTCGTCTTTCTTTGGTCTAATGGTTGTGATTGGCGATTTACATCATGAAATACCCATCTAAGATAAGGTATGCATTGATAAGCTATCTGTTTTACTGAGATTCTTAACTAAATCTCGACAGTCCACGCGATCAGGGAGAGTCAACTTGAGTACCCGCTATCTGGAAAGCCTGTTCAATCCTGAATCGATTGTGGTGGTTGGTGCATCTGAACGGGCCGACAATCTGGGTGGTATGGTGCTGCGAAATCTTCTGGGGGGTGGCTACCCCGGTCGGTTGGTAGTGGTCAACCAGAGCGATTATGACAACGTTCATGGTGTCACCTGTGTAAAGAAAATATCACGGCTTGATTTCAGCCCCGATCTGGCAATAGTTTGTACCCCGCCAGATACCGTGCCCAAGATGATTCGCAAACTCGGTGAGTGGGGCGTGCGTACGGCGATCGTGATGACCGGCGGCATGTCCCGTACCCACAGTAAAACTGGTCAGCCGCTGATGTACTCTGTGCGGGATGCCGCCCGTGACACCGGCATCCGGGTGCTTGGCCCCAACACCATCGGTTTGATGGTTCCGGCCCGGCATTTGAACGCCACTTACGCACACATGGGTGCGATTCCGGGCCGCGTTGCCTTTGTCGGTCAGTCTGGCACTATTGCCAGCTCAGTGATTGACTGGGCCTTTGCCCGCGGTGTCGGTTTCTCCTACTTTCTGACACTTGGCGATGGCATGGACATCGATCATGACGATCTGATCGATTATCTTGCCCAGGACACCCAGACCCGCGCCATTCTTCTGCACATCGAGAATATGCCGAATCCACGCCGCTTTATGTCGGCGGTCCGGGTTGCCTCCCGCACCAAACCGGTTATTGCGGTTAAATCCGGGCGAGTGCCGGAATCCGAATGGTTTGCCCACGAGCTTCCCGCTGGCATCAAGCGCAGTGACCCAGTCTACGATGCCATGTTGCAGCGTGCCGGTGTGTTGCGCGTGGACGGACTGGGGCAGATGTTTGATGCGCTTGAAACACTCACCCGAATGCGGCCGTTGCGGCGGGAATCGCTGGCCATCATGGCCAACGGCGTGGGCCCGGGTGTGCTTGCGGTGGACCGGCTGGCGGATCTTGGCGGTGAACTGGCGGAGTTGTCGGAAGCGTCCATTGATCAGTTGGCGGAGCTTTTGCCTCCCTACTGGACCCGCAAAAACCCGATCGACCTTAACTACGATGCCAGCCCGGAGCTCTACGCCAACGCCATCAAGATCCTCGCCAAAGATCCCAATGTGGCCAACGTGCTGGTGATGTACGCACCTACGCTGGTGCAGGACAGCCTGCAGATTGCTGACGCGGTGGTGCAGGCATCCAAGGGTACGCGCCTGAATATTTTCACCTGTTGGTTGGGGCAGAGCACGGTAATGGATTCCCGTGAGGAATTTTACCGGGCCGGTTTGCCGTCGTTCTTCAATCCGGAAAAAGCGGTGATGGCCTTTATGCAGCACGTACGCCACCAACGCGTACAGCGTCTGCTGACTGAAACCCCGGAATCTTTTACCGACCACTTCGCTGACCGGGCCAACACCCGGAAGCTGGTTGCCAGAGCCTTGCGGGATGGCCGCAAGCATTTGTCCCATCGCGACGCCCGACGGGTGATCTGTGATTATGGCATCAACACCATCGATACCGTGTACTGTGACGACCTGGAGGAAGTGCTCGAGGTGTTCGCGGTCGAACGCCGGCCCATTGATATCAGCGTTGTTCATGAGCAGGGCTGCTTCCCGTTCCTGGAGTTGAGCCCCACTCAGCGCCGTTACAAAGGCACGGTTAAAAAGCTCAACAGCGAACAGGTCATCATCGACACCTGCCGGTTTTTAATGGAGGACTACCGATCCCATTTTCCCCGGAGTGGTTTTCTGGGGTTCGCGGTACAACGGTCTTATCAACACGTGGGCGGGATCGAGTTCAGTGTCGGGATCACCCGGGACGAACTGTTTGGCCCGCTGGTGGTGTGCGGCGCGGCAGGTGCTCAAGTCAATATCATGAGCGATCGGCAAATTGCTTTGCCGCCCTTAAACATGGTGCTGGCGCGGGAGTTGTTGCGCCGTACCTATATGTACAAATTATTGAAAGAACATAGCTTGAAGCCTGAAGAAGACATTCGGGCGGTATCTGAAACATTGGTGACGTTGTCCCAGATTGTGATCGATATTCCGGAGATTCGTGGGCTGGAAATCTCGCCACTGTTGTTCAATGAGCAGGGCGCGGTGGCTGTGAACATCGCCATCGATCTGGATGACAAACCCGGGCGGCCTATTATTCAGCCTTACCCACGGGAGCTGGAAGAGTGGATTGTGCTGCCGAGATCAGGTCGCAGAGTGATCATCCGGCCGGTGCTGGCGGAGGATGAGCCGGCGCACCGGTCGTTCCACGAGCATCAGTCCCCAGAATCGATCCGATACCGGTTTTTCCAGTACCGTAAACACTTCTCCCGGGAAGACGTGGCCCAGATGGTGCAGATCGACTATGACCGGGAAATGGTGTTCATCGCCAATGCGCCACGCCTCGATGAGGAAGGCGAGGAAACGCTGGGCACTGTTCGCACCTGGACCGACGCCGACAATTTGCGCTGTGAGTTTGCGGTGATGGTGGATGATCGTATGAAGGGAGAAGGCCTGGGCGTGGCCCTGATGCAGAAAATGATTGATTACTGCCGGGCTCGCGGCACCGTGGAAATGATCGGTAATGTGCTACCGGACAACCGCCCCATGCTGAAACTGGCGGAACATCTGGGCTTTGAGACCCGATACAATCCGGAAGAAGAAGTCATGGATCTCAGGTTGGTGCTGAATGAGCCGGAAAACGACTGGCAGAAGGAACGGCTGGGTAAAGGGGGCCACCTGTAGGCCCCCATCCCTTGCCTTCAGGTTTCCTCTTCGACAATGGCGGAGCGGTCTTCTCCGCCCAGTGCTTCCAGCAGACCAGGAATCATTCGGGACAGTTCCATGGTCATCAGGGTGAAGGCGGCGTCGAACTTGGCGACGGCATCGTCCACGTCGACGTCGTCCAACTGATCTTGCAGGGTTTCGCCAAACTTCAGGCGCCGGATGCCCAGCTCCTCATCCAGTACAAATGAGACATTGTCGTCCCAGGTCAGTGACAGCTTGGTCACCTGCATGCCGGTTTCGAGGTGGTTGCGGATTTCTTCGGCCTTCAGGTTCAGGCCTTTGCAGCGCACCACACCGCCGTCTTCAGACGGATCTTTCAGTTCACATTCACTGCCCAGAACAATGCTGGCGGGGTGATCAATGGTCTCGTTCAGCCAGCCGGTGAAGGTGAAGGCCGGGGCCTGCTCGACCGCCGGTGGCCGAACCGGCAGTGAGCCGAGGCTTTTGCGCAGAGTAGAGGCAAGGTCTTCTGCCTGTTTGGCTGACCCGGCATCGACCACCAGCACGCCATCCTGGGGTGCCAGGTACGCGTAGCAGCGGCGGTTGCGGGAGAAGGCCTGGGGCAGCATCTCGAGCATGACCTGTTCCTTGATTTCCTCTTTCTCTTTCTTGCGAACCTTCCGGCCCTGGTCCAGCTCGATCGCTTCTGCACGCTCTTCTACTGCTTCTTTGACCACTGGGCCCGGCAGGATCTTTTCTTCTTTGCGCAGGGCAATCAAATGGTAGCCGTTGGCGCTGTGTACCATTAATTCTCCGTGCTTGCCCAGGGGTGGTACCCAGCCCTGGCGAAGGGTTTCCTGCGGACCGCAGGGTTTGAAAGCGTCGGCTTTCAGCTTGTCTTCCAGATCCTCAGGGGTGATATCGAAGGGCTTGGTGAAACGGAAAACTCGTGCGTTACGAAACCACATGCGGTTTGAATCCTTGCTGTCAGTTCAAAGCATTGCAAAAGGGGGAAGGATGATACGGCCACAGAGCCGTGGCCGTAAAGTGACGGGTATTCGGGCAGGTCAGATCTGCATGATCTCAACCAGCACGGTTTTGACGATAAAGCCGACAACGCCTGCGCCCAGTATGGTGAACAGGGCTATGGTGCCGAACTTGCCTGCCTGGGATTTCTTTGCCAGGTCCCAGACAATGAAACCCATCCAGACAATAAGACCCGTCAGAAACACCATCATGGCGATCTGGGAAAAAACTGCTTCGTTCATGGTTGCTCCGATATCAACTGAAACGGTTACTGTTCATCCCGCAGGAAAACCCAGTTGTTTTTATCGGATTGGTCTTCACTGAAGTAATATCCCTCAAGGTTGAATCCCTTGAGGTCGTCGGCCTGGGTGATGCGGTTCTGAATGGCAAAGCGGCACATCAGCCCTCGGGCTTTCTTGGCATAAAAACTGATCATTTTGTACTGACCGTTCTTCCAGTCTTTGAACTGGGGGGTGATCAACCGGCCATCAAGATCTTTCTTCTTGACGCTTTTGAAGTATTCGTTGGAGGCAAGGTTCACCAGAACCTGGTCATCTTCTGTCAACAACCCGTTCAGGGCGTCTGTAAGCTTGTTGCCCCAGAATGCGTACAGGTCTTTGCCTCGGTGGTTTTCGAACCGGGTGCCCATTTCCAGCCGGTAGGGCTGCATCAGGTCGAGCGGTTTGAGCAGCCCGTAAAGGCCGGAGAGCATGCGCAGATGCTTCTGGGCAAAACTGAAATCATCTTCGCTGAAACTTTCTGCGTCGAGTCCCGTGTAGACGTCACCTTTGAACGCTAATATGGCCTGGCGGGCGTTGTCCGGAGTGAACGGTGTGCTCCAGGTGCGAAAGCGCTCGGCGTTCAATTGGCCGAGCTTGTCGCTGATGCTCATCAGGTTACTGACCTGGTGTGGCTCCAGATCCTTGAGTTGGTCGATCAGCTCGCAGGCGTCATCCAGATATTCTGGCTGGGTATGGGTCTCGGTCGCCAGAGGACTCTCGTAGTCCAGTGTTTTGGCCGGGGAAATGATCATCAACATATCAGCGAATCCTCATTGCAAAAACGTCAGTAGCTGGTCCCTCGTGAACGGCCAGTCCAGCTCCGCACCGGTGTCGTTACGACGCAATACCGGAATCCGAGTGCCGTAGCGTCCAACCAGCTCTTCAGACTGGGCGATGTCGACCACATCCACTGGAATCGGCTCTGGCATAGGAGTGCTGACCAACAACGCTTCCGCCAGTTCGCACAGATGACACTGGGATGTGGTGTAAAACAGAATTTCCATTATTTCTTCGGCTGTGCGTCGATCTTCTGGCCGTTGATGCCCTGGCTGTCTTTGCCCATCAGGTACAGGTAGATCGGCATCAACGCATCCGGGTCCGGATTCTGGCTCGGGTTCTCTGCCGGGTACGCAAGCACTCTCATATTGGTACGGGTGGCGCCGGGGTTCAGACTGTTCACCCGAATGTTGTGTCGGGTGTCGTCAAGCTCATCCGACAGCAACTGGCTAAGCCCTTCAACTGCAAATTTGGACACGGCATAGGCGCCCCAATACGCCCGGGCCTGACGGCCAACGCCGGATGATGTGAAGATCATTGAGGCGTCATCGGATTTACGCAGCAACGGAATCATGGCCCGGCTGAGCAGGAAGGGTGCGGTGGCGTTCACCTGCATAACCTTGTTCCAGATTTCCGGATCGTAGAGCTCAACTGGGCTACGCGAACCCAGAATGCCGGCGTTGTGCAGCAGACCATCCAGCCGGCCAAAGTTCTCTTCCAGGGTCATCGCCAGTTCTTCGTATTCCTTGACCGCAGCCCCCTCGAAGTTCATCGGGACGATAGCGGCTTGTGGATGGCCGGCGGCTTCGATCTCGTCATACACTTCTTCTAGCTTGGCCACCGTACGGCCAACCAGGATCACGGTAGCACCGTGGGCGGCGTAGGTTTTGGCGGCAACACGGCCAATGCCGCTGCCGGCGCCGGTTACCATGACAATGCGGTCTTTCAAAAGATCGGCGGGTGCCTGGTAATCATGCATAACCTGTCTCCGTGTTCAGGCGGTTGCAGACCAGCCTCGGGCCGGTACTGAAAAATGATGGGCGTTATTGTAACAGTTTTGCCAGATCGGCGACGGTGTCTACGATGACATTGGCTTGCCACAGGTCAACAGACTCTGGCTGCTCAATGTAGCCGTAGCGGACCGCCACAGTGCGCATGCCAGCATTGCGGCCGGCCTCTATGTCACGCTCGTGATCGCCCACGTAAATTGCCGAGGACGGCTCTACATTGATCTGTTGGCACGCCAGGAACAAGGCTTCCGGGTGCGGCTTGCGCTGGGCAACGTGGTCAGGGCAAATGAGCGTGGCGCAGCGCTCTGCCAGGCCGAGGGCGACGATCAGCGGGGCGGCAAAGCGCACCGGCTTGTTGGTGACGATACCCCAGGGAATGGCTCTCGCCTCGAGCTCTTGAAGCAATGTGTCCATGCCCTCGAACAGGGTGGTTTCCTCGGCAACACCGGCCTCGTAAAGATCCAGAAAGGCGGTGTGCTTTTCCAGATAGCCTTGGTGTTCGGGCTCCAGGCCAAAGCCCACTCTTATCATTGCACGGGCACCATTGGAGACCGAGCGGCGGATTTGCTCTGCGGGCAGCGGCGCCAGGCTGTGTTGCTGGCGCAGTATATTCAGGCACCGTATGAAGTCCGGGGCGGTGTCGATCAGGGTGCCATCGAGATCGAAGAGTACGGCAGACGGCTGTTGGTCAGTCTTCACGAATATCCCGCGCATGCATCAGGTAGTTGACGTCCACATCCCGGCCCAGCTTGTACACCTTGGTAATGAGGTTGTAGGTCATGCCGGTGAGCTCCTGCACTTCCAGGTTGGCGTGGCGCAGGTAATCCGACATTTCCGAAGGCCGGATGAACTTTTTCCACTCATGGGTGCCCTTGGGCAGAAGGTTGAGAACATACTCCGCACCGACAATGGCGAACAGAAATGACTTATGGTTGCGGTTGATGGTCGAGACAAACATGTGACCACCCGGGCGCAGCATGGCAGCACAGGCGCGGATCACGGAGGAAGGGTCTGGCACATGCTCAAGCATTTCGAGGCAAGTGACGGCATCGTATTGGCCGGCGTGCTCTGGGTCTTGCGCCAGTTCCTCGACGGTGATCTGCCGGTAATCCACTTTGACTCCGGATTCCAGTCCGTGCAGTTTCGCAACCGAAAGTGGCGCCTCTCCCATGTCAATGCCGGTCACGTGGGCGCCGCGCAGGGCCATGCCTTCTGAAAGCAGGCCGCCGCCGCAACCAACGTCCAGTACCTTTTTGCCCGTCAGGGACACCCGCTCATCAATGTAGTTAAGGCGCAAGGGATTGATGTCGTGCAGCGGTTTGAACTCACTGGTCGGGTCCCACCAGCGGCTGGCCAGGGCTTCAAACTTGGCAATCTCGCTGTGGTCTACGTTCTGGTTGCTCATAGTGTTACACCTGATGTAAATAATTAACTGAGAATCTGTTGGCGCCAGTCACGAACCCGGAGCATCAGGTCTGGCACATCGATGCGGGTTAATCGGCCATCCTGTAACTGAGGTACGCCGTGAATCCAGCTATGGCTTACTGCCCGGCCATGGTTGCTGTAAACCAGATGCGATGCAGGATCATAAACCGGCTGCAGGTAGGGATCGCTCAGGTCGACCGCGATCAGGTCGGCCAGTTTGCCGGCCACCAGTGAGCCTAATTCGTGATTTCGGCCCAGGGCGCGGGCACCGTTCATGGTGGCCATTTCCAGAGCGAGATGTGCCGACAGAGCTGAGGCATCGCCGGCCACCACTTTGGCAATCATGGCGGCGGTTTTGAGTTCGCCAAACAGGTCGAGGTCGTTGTTGCTGGCGGCGCCGTCGGTGCCAATGGTGACGTTGATGCCGCCATCGATCAGCTTCTGCACCGGGCAAAGCCCGCTGGCCAGTTTCAGGTTCGACTCGGGGCAATGCACGATATGAGCGCCAGAGCTGGCAAGCAGCTCCAGATCAGCATCATTAATCTGGGTCATGTGTACGCATTGGGTGTTGCTGCCCAAAACGCCCAGCTCGGCCATACGGGCCAGCGGGCGCTTGCCTGTGTTTTTTACGGCGTCTTCTACTTCGAACGCGGTCTCGTGCAGGTGCAGTTGTATGGCCGCGCCTGTCTGGGCAGATAGCTCTACCGCTGAACTCAGTGGCTGATCAGATACCGTATAAGGTGCGTGAGGGCCGATGGCCGGCATGATGTAGTCGTCGTTGCGCCACTCTTCGATGAGTGCTGCCCCTTTACGCAGGTATTCTTCCGGCCCGGAGCCCCACACGGTGGGCATGTCCATCAGCGGAAAGCAGACCTGTGCCCGCATACCGACGTCATGGGCGGCCTGAGCGGTGATCTCCGGAAAGAAATACATGTCGGAAAAGGTGGTGGTGCCGGTGCGCAGCATCTCCGCCATGGCCAGTCGGCTGCCATCCAGCACAAACTGTTCGCTGACAAATTTTCCTTCTGCCGGCCAGATATGATCGTTCAGCCAGGTCATCAGGGGCAGGTCGTCGGCCATGCCCCGGAACAGTGACATCGCAGTGTGGCCGTGCAGGTTAATCAGGCCGGGGAGCACCACATGATCGTTCAGATCTATGGTTTCCCGGGTGCGGTAGGCTTTATCTGCTTCGGTCTGTGGCAGTACCGCGGCGATCCGGCTGCCCTGCAGAATAACCGCTTGATGCTCCCAGACAACGCCGAACGGTTGCACCGGGATCAGCCATCGGGCGTTGATTCGGATATCGGCTGCGGTGATGGTGTCTGCCGTCATTAACCTGCCTCAGTCTCGCGGGCACTACGCGGTGCCGGAAAATTCAGGGGGAAGTATAACCAGCTGCCGTTGGCAGAACTACCCCGGCGACAAACCCTGCAGAGTCCATGGAAACCGGGAAGGCATTCTGGTGACATGGCGTTATACTGGCGGTTTTCAGACATCAAGACGGGGTGAACTATGGCAACCGATCCTTCGAGCCGGTCAATGGGTACCGTGGCCATGCGCTGGCACGGAGACAGTCTGGAACTGCTGGATCAGCGCCTGCTGCCATCAGAGGAACACTGGATTACCGCCGGGGGTGCCTCCGGAGTAGCCAAATGCATCACCGATATGGTGGTGCGGGGTGCGCCAGCCATCGGTATCAGCGCAGCTTACGGTGTTGCTCTGGCGGCCCGTCATGCCGGGGCAGGCGATTGGCAGGCTGAGATCAACCATGCCATTCGTGAACTGGCGAAATCCCGGCCAACGGCAGTCAATCTGTTTTGGGCACTTGAGCGGATGGAGCAGGTGTTCAAGAGCTGCGACTCTCTGGACGATGCCGAACGCCGATTGGCGGCGGAGGCCGTTCGGATTCATGAAGAAGACCTTGCCGCCAACCTGGCGATGGCTGAGCACGCCTTGGATGTGATCAACACGGGCGAGGCTGTCTCGGTGCTGACTCACTGCAATACCGGCGCATTGGCAACTGGCGGCTATGGCACCGCGCTGGGGGTTATTCGCCGCCTGCATGAAGCAAAGTTACTTGAACGGGTTTATGCGGACGAGACCCGGCCCTGGCTGCAGGGCAGCAGGCTGACGGCCTGGGAGCTTAGCCGTGATGATATTCCGGTCACGTTGAATGCCGACGGCGCTGCCGCTGCGATCATGGCCTCGGGCAAGGTGAGCTGGGTCATCGTTGGTGCTGACCGGATTACGGCTAATGGCGATGTGGCCAATAAAATAGGCACATACAGTCTCGCGGTCCTGGCGAGGCATCACAAGGTTGGATTTATGGTGGTGGCACCGTCGAGCACGGTGGATATGTCGCTGGCTTCCGGGCGTGACATACCGATAGAAGAGCGTGAAGGGACTGAAATTCGGGAGATTCGCGGCATTCCTCTGGCGCCGGGGGGTGTTGACGTATTCAATCCGGTGTTCGATGTCACACCGGCCGGCCTGATTGACGCGATTGTGACGGAAAAGGGCGCTCTTCGAAATCCGGATATCAACCGAATGCGGGCGCTATTTTCCTGACTCGGGACTGTGCCCCGGGTTGTCCCGGGGTGGCAGGTTGGTCTTCAGCTCAGCCACTTCTTTTTCTTGCTGCTCGATAAAATGTAACGACATCTCGAAACTCTGGCGGGTGAACTCCAGTACCTTTCGGAAACCTTCGTCCGAAAGATTGCGAGCATCGTCGTGGCGCCGGAAGATATTGATGAACTCCCTTTCCCGCTCGAACTGCAGCGGAATACGACCCACCCCCCAGTCGTTCAGCAGTTGCCAGACTTCCGGGTTGTAGTTGCGGGTGGTGCGCATGATGAAGGGAATGGGGTCGTTTCTGGCGATCAGGGAGGCCAGCCGCAGGATCAGTTCGAACGACAGGGTTGAGGTGCCATTCTCAATGGCTTCAAGCAGCGACTTGTCTTTGAGGTTCAGCGCTTCGCTCATTTCTGACAGGGTCAGGCCGGCGACTTCGCGAATATCTTTGAGTGATTGCCCCGCGCTGAGCATGGTTCGCAGTTGATCTTGGGAATTGACCAGCGCGCGTCCAACCCGTAGAGACGTATCCGTGGCTCGGGCGCCCAGCCGGAGAGCTGAGCCGGTAAAGCCTGCGATGCGCTCAAAGATGCCGTCGGGCGTTTTGTTCTGTTTGTTTGCCTGCTGGATATCTTCGACTTCTTCCATGGACCGCATGGCATGAAGGGCGTCCAGCAACATGTCGCGCAGAACACGAGCCCGCTGGCTGTTATCCTGCCGATGGTCCGGGCCTGTGCCGGTCATGGCAGCGACCGGGCCTCTGCTTTGATGGCAAACTGGGCAGGCATCAGGATAGAGGCCATGCGCTGATCAAGTTCCAAGAGGTCAGCCATGATGTGGCCACCCTCACGGATCACAAAATCCAGTTCTTCGTCGGTATTGTCGAGATCAGCCGCCTGCTCGTCCTGCCATTGCTCCAGAGCCTCAAGATCTTCAAACGGCTCGTCACCCTTGATCTCTCTGCGTGCGTTGGCAATGGTCAGCTGTGTCCGTTCAATCTGATCATGATGGCTTTTGCGTTCATCCATGTTCAGGCTCACGTAGGTCATCTCACGCTGCTTGGTCAGGAACTCGATCTCCTGCTGCAACAGGCTGAACTCCGGGCTGATGGCAAAGCGGTCGTCGTGCCGTTGGCGCAGCTCATCAATGACACCACTGAAGTCAAAGTAGCGGGTATGGGGTACCGCTTCAATCTGATCCCAGGGCAGGGCGTGGTCAAGTGCGTCTTCGCCTATGCGGGTGGTATCAATACGGGACGGTATTTCGATATCGGGAATGACCCCCTTGTGCTGGGTCGAGCCACCAGACACCCGGTAAAACTTGGATTGAGTGATCTTGAGCTGGCCATGATTGAGCGGGCGCACCGCTTGAACCGTGCCTTTGCCGAAAGTCTGGGAACCCACCACCAGTCCGCGGCCGTAGTCCTGAATGGCGCCGGCAAAGATTTCAGAGGCAGATGCGCTCATCCGGTTCACCAGAACCACCAAGGGTCCGTCATACACCACCGATGGGTCCTCATCGTTCAGAATCTGGACGTCGTTATTGGCATTGCGGATCTGCACCGTGGGGCCTTTATCAATAAACAGGCCGACCAGATCGTTGGCTTCGTGCAGGGCGCCACCACCGTTGTTTCGCAGATCCATCACTACGCCGTCGACGCCATCTTCTTTAAGCTCGTCAATAAGGCGGCGAACGTCGCGGGTGGTGCTTTTATAGTTCGGGTCACCGGCCTGCATGGCCTGGAAGTCGGCATAGAAAGTGGGAATAGTGATCACACCCACTCTGTAGGTTTCACCGGCCCTGTCCAGCTCGATTACGTCTTTGCTGGCGCTTTGTTCTTCAAGTTTCACCTCATCCCGGCTGATGGCGATGTCGCGGGTGACAGTTTCATCACTGGCGTTGGCCGGAATCACTTCGAGCGTCACGGTGGAGTTGCGTGGCCCGCGGATAAGGTCAACCACTTCGTCCAGGCGCCAGCCTATGACATTGACGGGCTTTTCTCCCTGCTGGGCCACAGACACAATGCGGTCTGCCGGCTGCAGTTGACCCTGCTTGGAGGCGGGACCACCCGGCACCAGACGCACCACCTTGGTGTACTCGTTGTCTGACTGCAGGACCGCACCGATGCCTTCGAGCGAAAGGCTCATGTTGATGTTGAAGTTCTCGGAGGTGCGCGGTGAGAAATAGGATGTATGCGGATCCCACATGCCGGTGAAAGCATTCATATAAGCCTGGAAAGCGTCTTCGCTGCGGGCCTGGTAAGCGCGTTTGAGCTGACCCTCGTAGCGGCGGCGCAAGGTTTCTTCAATGGCGTCATCGTCAGTGCCATTCAGCCGCTGAGACAGAACGGCGTTTTTGATGCGCTTGATCCAGAGTTCGTCCAGTGCTGCCTGGTTGGCTTCCCAGTCTGACTCGGACCGGTCCACGCGTATTTTGTCATCGGAGCTGAAGTCCAGTTGATCCAGCCCGTTATCGATCAGGCCCAGGGCGAACTGAAGGCGTTGAATGGTGCGCTGCTGGACTAGGTTGTAGATATCAAAACCGGGCTGCAGCTGGCCGGTTTTCAACGCCGAACCGAGGCGTGACTTGACGGTTTTGAGTGCATCAATGTCTTCCTGGGTGAGGTAGACGCGCTGCCCATCCAGATACTTCAGGTAGGCATCAAAGACATCGCCGGAGAGTTCGTCACTGATGCCGAGATTACGGAAATGCGTGAACTGGAGCTGGCGGGCAATAAGAATGTTGGCCCGGGCCTGATCAATGGTGGGTGCCACAGGCTTGTAGACCGCCGAATCGTCAATCCTGGCCTGTACACCGGTGAGGCCAGTCACGAGCAAGGACAACGCCAACATTGTGCCGGCTCCGAGTTTCCACATGGCTGGGTGTTGGGAACGGCGCTGGATAGAATTTTCCGCAATGGTCATAAAGGCATACCTGACGATACTGGGCGGCTGGAAGTTATTTCCCAGCTTAACACGTTCATACGTCCGTGGTTGTGAACGGACCTTTGAACCACTCTTGTTTGATTGTAAGCAAGCGCCACATTTGTTGCCATAGGCGAGCGGTATCACTTCGTGACAATACGTCCACATAGGCGGGGGGCAGTAACCGAAGGTAACGAGCTGGAATGGAGAAAAAGCCGGAGGGGTTGCCCCTCCGGCCCGTCGTATCAGACGAAGCTTTCGTTGTTTTCTGCCTTTTTCAACAGCAGTGCTGGCGGATTAAACCGCTCACCGTACTGGTCGGCCAACTGTTGTGCCCGTTCGGTAAAGGCCCGAACGCCATACTGGTTTACAAATTGAATGGCACCGCCGGTCCAGGGCGCGTAACCGATCCCGAAGATGCTGCCAATGTTTGCATCTTCCACGGTGCGCAGCACGCCTTCCTCCAGGCAGCGGATGGTCTCGATGGCCTGCATGAACAGTATTCGGTCTTTCAGATCCTGCAACTGGACAGTGCGAGCTTTGACCTGATTCACGAACAGGCTCTCAAGCTCCGGCCACAGGTACTTTTTGCCTTTGTCCGGGTACTCATAGAAACCCGCGCCTGCGGCTTTACCTTTGCGGTTATGGGTGTCCACCATGGCATCAATGATGGCTTCGGCCGGGTGCGGTTGCCAGGTGCCGCCGGCGGCCTCGGTATCCTTTTTACTTTGGGCACGGATGTGCTGCATCAATGTCATGCTGACTTCGTCGGAGATGGCCAGCGGCCCCACGGGCATGCCGGCCAGGAGCCCGGCGTTCTCGATGCTGGAAGGGTGAATGCCCTCGGCCAGCATACTGATGCCCTCGTTGACAAAGGTGCCAAATACCCGAGAGGTGAAGAAACCCCGGCTGTCGTTCACTACAATGGGGATCTTGCCGATCTGCTGCACGTAGTCGAACGCCCGGGCCAGGGTGTCGTCGGAAGTTTTCTCGCCCACGATAATTTCTACCAGCTGCATTTTGTCTACCGGAGAGAAGAAATGCAGCCCGATGAAGTTATCGGGTTTGGCGGAGGCCTCCGCCAACTGGGTAATGGGAATGGTGGAGGTGTTAGAGGCAAAGATGCCGCCGGCGGCCATTTTTGGCTCAGATTCCTGAGTCACCCTTGCCTTCAGGTCGCTGTCCTCGAACACGGCTTCGATAATCAGGTCGCAGCCGTCCAGATCGTCGGCGGAGGCTGTGGCTTTGATGCGGCCCAGAACCTCAGCCTTTTGAGCTTCGGTCATGCGGCCCCGGCTGACCTTTTTGGCCAGAAGGTTCTCGGAGTAACTCTTGCCTTTTTCAGCATTTTCGGCAGATACATCCTTCAATACAACGTCGATACCGCGCGTGGCGGTAGAATAGGCGATCCCCGCACCCATCATGCCTGCACCCAACACACCGACTTTTTTAGAGGTGGCCTTGTCAACGCCGTCCGGGCGACTGCCTCCGGCTTTGATGGCGTTGAGCTGAAACCAGAACGTGCCAGTCATGTTCTTGGCCACCTGGCCGGTTACCAGCTCGGCGAAGTAACGGGTTTCAATCAGGCTGCCGTTGTCGAAGTCCACCTGGGCACCTTCCACGGCGGCGGCCAGGATTCGCTCGGGCGCCGGGTAACAGCCCTTGGTTTTCTGCTTGAGCATGGCGGGCGCGATGGCTAGCTTCTGGGCCATGGCCGGGTGATGCGGGGCGCCGCCAGGCAATTTGAATCCTTTTTGATCCCACGGTTGCTGGCACTTGGGATTGGCGTCGATAAAGGCTCTGGCCTTAGTCATCATGTCGTCTACTGAGCTGGCCAGTTCGTCAATGATGCCGGCTTTCAAAGCCGCCTTCGGGTTAACCTTCTTGCCCTCCATCAAGAATGGAAAGGCCGCCTCCAGGCCAATCATTCTGGGCAGTCGTTGGGTGCCGCCTCCGCCGGGCAGCAAACCAAGTGTCACTTCTGGCAGCCCCAACTGGGTGCTGTCGTCGTCCGGTGCAATTCGGTGATGGCAAGCCAGGGCGATCTCCAGGCCGCCGCCCAGAGCAGTGCCGTTAATTGCTGCAACTACAGGCTTGCCACTGGTTTCCAGCAGGCGCATATCGGCTTTTAGCCCATTCACCATGGCTTCGAAGTCTTTGGCCTGCTCACGGGTGACTTTGTGCAGTTCGTTCAGGTCGCCGCCGGCGAAAAAGGTTTTCTTGGCGGAAGCGATGATGATTCCCTTTATCTTGTCCAGGTCGCCTTTGACTTTGTTGGCAGTCTCGGTCAGGGCGGCGCGGAATTCGCCGTTCATGGTGTTGGCGGATTGGCCCGGCATGTCGATGGTGAGGGTCAGAATCTGGTCTGAACCCAGGTCGTATTTGATGGCACTCATGGTCGGTTCCTTATGCTTGAAAGTGGAGTTCAGACGCGCTCGATTATGGTGGCAATGCCCATACCACCGCCGACGCACAGAGTGGCCAAGCCGTAGCGCAGCTCACGGCGTTCCAGCTCATCCAACAGGGTGCCCAGAATCATGGCACCGGTGGCCCCAAGTGGGTGGCCCATGGCGATGGCGCCGCCGTTAACGTTCACTTTCTCGTCTGGAACAGACAGTTCTTTCTGGAAGCGCATGACGACAGAAGCAAAGGCTTCGTTGACTTCAAACAGATCGATCTGATCGACCGTCATGCCGGCTTTTTCCAATGCCTTGCGGGCGGCGGGGGCGGGGCCGGTCAGCATGATTGTGGGGTCGGTGCTGGTGACCGCTGTGGCGACGATGCGAGCTCGGGGTTTCAGACCCAATTCTTTGCCCTTGGCTTCGCTGCCAATCAGCATGGCGGTGGCACCGTCAACAATGCCGGAAGAGTTGCCGGCGTGGTGTACGTGATTGATCTTTTCGACGTAGTGATACTTTTCACGGGCGACGCCGTCAAAGCCCATCTCGCCCAACATCTGGAATGATGGCTTCAGGCCGGAAAGCGACTCCACCGTGGTGTTGCCGCGCACGTGCTCGTCCCTGTCCAGAATGACGACGCCATTCTGGTCGGTGACCGGCACAATGGATTTGACGAAGTGACCGTTTTCCCATGCTTTGGCGGCTTTTTGCTGGGACCGAACGGCAAAGCCGTCGACATCTTCCCGACTGAAACCGTCCAGGGTGGCGATCAGGTCGGCGCCGATGCCCTGGGGCATGAAACCAGTTTGCAGATTGGTCGAAGGGTCAGTAGCCCAGGCACCGCCATCAGAACCCATGGGTACGCGAGACATGGCTTCAACACCACCGGCCACGACCATATCCTCCCAACCGGACCGCACTTTCATGGCGGCCAGGTTGACGGCTTCCAGGCCGGAGGCGCAAAAGCGGTTGAGGGTAACGCCGGCGACTTTTTCATCCCAGCCGGCGGCCAGGGCAGCGGTTTTGGCAATGTCTGCGCCCTGATCGCCGACGGCAGTAACGCAGCCCATTACGATGTCGTCTACCTGAGCGGTGTCGAGTTGATTACGGTCACGCAGGGCGTCCAGTACGGTGGTCAGCAAGCTGATGGGTTTCACGCTGTGCAGTGAACCGTCTTTTTTGCCGCGGCCGCGTGGAGTGCGGACCGCATCAAAGATATACGCCTCGGTGGTCATGGTTGTTCCTCTGGTAATTGTTTTCCGGGCACGATAGTACAGAGCGGTAACCATAGCGGTTACTGCCCGCAGGGTGTAATGACAGGTGCTGCCAATCCCATTGGCAAAATTGCTCAGCCACAATGACAGCCTGTTGTTCGCCTTCTATGTTGAACAGTAGATGAACAGTAACCAAGGCATAGGTGTCGTCATGTCATTGAGAGATGCAATTGATAATTTTTACGAGCGGTTGGTGGTAGATGCCATTGAGGCGACGCGCCAGGATGCGGATACGGCAGACTATCTGACTGACGTTATGTGCGTGGCCCTGAATCGACTGCCGGCGAGATACTACCGGCATACCATCGATATGATGTTTTATCTGGCCGATGAGGAACTGAAAGATATGAAAGAAAAATCCCTGGCTGCGGTCAGGCAAGCCAGGGATTTTGTGCATGAACACCATCGAGACTGAAATCAGGCGGGCTGAAACAGTGCGTCCAGTGCTCTGCTCAGGCGCTCGGCGTTTTCCGGTGTCAGGCCGTCGTTGTCGGACTGAAGGCACCAGAGTGCGACCAGTTTTTCCAATTCTTTACTTGGCGACTCCGTTGCGCCATTGCCCATGCCATCCGTCAGGCGCTGGACCTGAATTTCCATTCGCCGGCTCTGATCCTGTTCTGGCGATGCCGTGCCGGCAAGAATCTCGGCCCGTATGGCCAGATCGCGACCGTGTTGGCTTTCCAGGTCGCCATACTGACTGACCCATGGCGCCGGTAGTTCAGACTGGGGCATCTGTGCCTGAACCCTGTTGTGGATCAGGGATTGCCAGTGGGTGATTCGTGCGCGCGCCGCGTTCGCCTGGGTGATGTCGTTCAGGCGCTGCCGAAGTTGCTGTAACTGATCCCGAAGGCGCGGCGATAGCGTTTCACCTGCGAGCTGACCAAGGGCTTCCCGGGCTTCTTCTAGCAGGGTTTGGTCTGAGTCGACGGTTACGTCCAGGTACTTAGCCAATACATCCTGCGCAGATTGATCGGCCAGCTGCGTTGCCTCTTGCTGAGCTGAGCGCTCTGCGTCGCGGCGGGCGAAGATCTGATCGCAGGCCTTGCGAAAGGCTTGCCACAGCTTGCGGTCTTCCCGGTGCCGGGTAATGCCGATGGCTTTCCACTCATTCTGAAGGGCCTTGGCTTGATCCATAGCCTCTTGTAGGGGCTCATGAGTGATCAGTGTCTGGGCTTTTTCAACCACAGCTTGCTTCAGCGCTTCGTTCTTGTGACGTTCTTCGTCGAGTGGGCGTTCCAGTTGCTTGAGCAGCTCGTCAAAACGCTTTTGTACCTGTCGGTTATCTTTGAAATCCACAGGCCAGGCAGCTTTCCACTCTTCGCGGGCGGTCTGGTGAATGCGCTCGGCGGCTTTCCAATCAATAATGGACCAGTCGGCGTGTGTCAGAAATCCATCAAGCTGATCGCAAATCGCCCGGCGCTTCTCCAGGTTGGCCTGTTTGAGTCCGGATTTCGCCTCAAAGTAAGCTTTGCAGGGCTCATAAGCCGCGTCTGACGCGGTCTTGAAGCGACTCCACAAGACCCGGTCGGAAGAACCACCCAGGCCGCGCCAGTCGTTTTGCAGTTCCTTTATCCGTTCGGCCTTGGCTTCTGGCTCCATGGGCTGTTCTGCCAGGTACTCCATCTGCTCGCACAGGGCGATTTGCTTGGGCTCGGTGGCAAAGCCCTGCCAGTCGCTCAGGTCCCGGAACTGTCCAGCCAGTAGTTGCATCCGGGCCTGTAGAGGTTTGCGGTGGCGCTGGTCAAGCTGTTGAAACTGGTGTTGTGCCTGCTTGAGTAGCTGCTTGGATTCTTTGAATAATTTGGCTTCTAGAGCGGCTTCCAGCTCAGGAAGCGAGGCTTGCAGAGCGTCAACCAGCGCTTTTTGCCGTTCGCGGTTGGCGTCAGCCGGTTTGGGCTCTCTGGGCTTGCCAGACAGTTTTCGAACCGGAGCCAGGATGACAGGTTGAGGGAAGTCAGCCGGCCAGTCGATCTGCTTTACCAGAACTGAGGCCGTCTCCCGGTGAGCGTCGCTAGCCTGCCCGCTATCGGCAATCTGGGATAGCTCGGCGAGGACCTCTTTGTTCTGGCCGAGCCGGCTTACGGCGTTCAGATAATTGCGGAACGACAACATGTACTGTTCGTAGTCTTTCTGTTCCTGCTTGCCGACCGGAGTCTCACGGGTGGCTTCGAGCCAGCGGTTTTCCTGTGTTTTCTGAAGTGCATCCAGCGCTGACAATGACGGTAGGTCAGCAGACTCTTCGGATTTCAGGTCAGCCAGGGTATCGCGTAGAAGAGTGAGGGTTTCCTGACGCTGGCGCGCCTGCTCCTCATGGCGTGCTTGTTCGTCGCGCGCTTGCGCCATTTGCTGCAGGCGCTCCCGGCACTGATGCTCCGCTTCCAGAAACTGCTGTGCCTGTTCCGGAGTGGCCTGTTTTTCAACCGATAGCCAGTTTTCGCGAAGTGCATCCAGTCTGGCTTGATACAGTTTGGTGTCTTCGCTGGTGGCTTGATCTTGTACCTGGCGGATCAGTCCTTTTACTTTCTCGCGGGTGGCTGCCTCGGCGGCCTGCTGTTCTTTAAGGCTTTGCAAAGCTTGTTTGACGGTTTGGTAGACGTTCTTGTCACGGCCTTTCGCGCTTTTCTGCACCTGTTGAAGCCGGGCTTCGTCTTGAATGCCGCTGGCGGCTTCCAGTCGAATGGCGGCGGTTGCGCCCTCAATGGCGAGCGTTGCCAATTGCGACTGGTCCGGGGTGTTCTTGAGCTGCTGCTCTTGCTGTTCTCTTAGTAACTGTTTGGTGTCTGGTTCCTTTGGCAGCGCGGGTTCAGAGTTGGCCGGGGGCCTCGGGCTGGAGGTTGGTGTAGCCTTGCGGGATCTGAACAGTTTCTGAATAAATGCGGCCATGTAAAGGTATCCTTCGGGATTGAAACCAGTCTGCGGTAGCGGCAAAGTGAGCCACCACCGTTCATCGGCGCACGGGTGTGTGCCGGGCAGTTGAATTGATCGGCCGCTAGTCTAGCGTTTTGGGTGCATTTTCGGGAAGGGGCTTTATGGCAAAAGATGAAAAAGAACAGGACCAGGAATACAAGGCCCGATCAGTTGCATTACGGCTATTGGCAAGGCGTGAGCACAGCCGCTACGAGCTGTCTCTAAAGCTGAGGCAGCGCCAGATTGATGGCGAGATTATTGATGCCGTGCTGGACGACTATGAGAACGAAGGCTGGCTGGACGACAACCGTTTTGCTGACATCTACGCACGCCAGCGCATGGAGTCCGGGTACGGGCCGCTGAAGATTATGGCCGAACTTCAGCAACGAGGTGTGAAAGACAGTCCCGCCTGTATGACGGAAGCTTCAGACGAAGACTGGTGTCGGTATGCGATCCACTTACGTGAGAAACGGTTTGGCTTGATGCGCCTGAACGACGATTTGCCAGAGAAGCTCCGGCAGGCGAGGTTTCTCAACCGCCGGGGCTATTCTGGCGTGCAGGTGGAGCGGGCATTAGAGGCGCAGGAGCCGGACGACTCAGTGATTTGACCAAACTGTGGCCTCAGAGTGTCGGCGGTATCAGGCTCAGTTCGGGGGGCAGGGCGGCCCGAAGCTCGGGTGCTGAGTCGTTCACTGGTGCTTTGTCACTGGCCGGTTTGGCGTCGTGTTCCAGCCATGCGAGCTCTCGGGTTGGTGTGCTTTCCGGCTGGTCTGGCTCAGTAATGCGGGTCAGCACATCGTAGTAGCGCCGAATATTCTGAACATAAACAACCGGCTCATGACCTCTGGCATAGCCAAAGCGAGTTTGGGTATACCATTCCTTCTGTGCCAGTAAAGGCAAAAACTCTTTGACGTCCATCCATCGGTCCGGGTTTTTGCCGCCGGACTGGGTCAATCTGCGTGCGTCTTCCAAGTGGCCATAGCCGACGTTATAAGACGCCAGGGCAAACCAGGTGCGGTCCGGTTCCGGAATACGGTCAGGAATCTTTGCATGCACCATGCGGAAGTAGCGTGCACCGCCCTCAATACTCTCTTCCGGATCCAGTCGGTTGTTGATGCCTATATAACTGGCGGTGGTGCGGGTTAGCATCATCAAGCCCCGAACTCCCGTGGGAGAGACCGCATTGGGGCGCCAGTGAGACTCCTGATAACCTATTGCGGCCAGCAGGCGCCAATCCAGGCCAGCTTCGTCTGCATACCCCTGAAACAGGCTCTGATATTTCGGCAGGCGATTCTCTACATGATGCATGAAGGTGCGGGCGCCAACATAGTTGAGGCGGTCCAGGTGCCCGTAAAATCGTTCTGCGAGCTGTGCCATGGAGCCGTTATCGCGGGCCTGGGCCAGGAACTCTGTGGCAGCGTTAGCCAGGGTTCGGTCTTGATCAGCGGGAAACAGCCAGACCAATTCCCTGGGCTCATCCAGCGCAAAGCCGTCTTTCACCATGGGGAAATATACATGGTTGAGATCCAGTTCATTCGATGAGACCGCGGCATAGGCAATTTCGCCGGATTCTACTCGTGCCAGAAGCCCTGGAACATCCAGTCCCGGGTGCACTTGCCGATTGATTGCGGCACCGTCGGGATGGTCAGCGATGATGTGCTCATGGTTGCTGTCTGTGAGCAGATGCAGGGTTTCTCCGGCGAGATCTGACAGCGACGATGGGCGCGGATAATCCCGGTGGTAGACCACCACTGACTGAGCCTGAACACCGATTGGCACCGTCCGGAACTTGTCTTCAAATTCCGGGCGACGGGTCAGTCCCGCCAAACCGATGTGGGCATAATCCCTGGTCAGGACGGAAAGGATCTCGGAGTTGTCCTCGGCCACACGCACTCGCAGCTCGACGCCCAGGTCATCAGCAAAACGTCTTGCCAGTTCGTAGTCGTATCCGGTCGCTGCTTCGCGACCTTCATAATAGATAGACGGCGCCACACGAGTGATCACGTGCAACACGCCTTCCTCTTTAACTTCCTGGAGCGTTGTAGGTCTGGAACAGCCGGTGGCCGCAAGTGCTGCTATCAGCACGAGAGCTAATGGCAGAAAGGCACTGCTAGCGGTAATGAAAAATCGCGCCAAATCCCTGATCTCCATGTAAAGCTCAGCGTTCAGGATGCGGTGACTGGGTCACTGAGCGTCCTGCGTTATGATGCTCGAAGCTGTCCTTGCTCGAAGGTAATGATCCCCTTTGCGCGGGTCCGGGTCAATTAGACTGATTAATTACTGTGCAAAACAATGTCAATTGTACAACAGGTAAAGAGCGTTTCTTACGCTGTATCCTGAGATCGGTTTCAAGTATCATGCCGGCTTTCAGACGTCCCCCGATTCGCGCGATACAGGTTGATATCATGCTTGAACTTCGCGGCGCTCCCGCGCTCTCGCCTTTCCGTTCCCTGAAGCTGCATTCCCGGATTCAGCAACATGTTCCCGATGTGGAGCATGTGTACGCAGAATTTATGCACTTTGTGGACCTTGATGACGACCTTTCCGATGCGGAACAGGCGATCCTTGACCGGTTGTTGACCTACGGGCCAACGGTGGAGGTGGAAGAGCCGGACGGTGTCCTGTTTCTCGTGGTCCCGCGCCCGGGCACGTTGTCGCCCTGGTCGAGCAAGGCCACTGACATTGCCCGCAACTGCGGACTGCGCCAGATCCGCAGAATTGAGCGGGGCATTGCCTACTACGTCCAGTCTGGTCGCAAGCTGGGCCTCGAGCAGCGCGAGAAAATTGCCGCGCTGCTCTACGACCGTATGACCCAGAAAGTGTTCCATGAAATGGGCGGCGCTGAGTTGCTGTTCAGTCATGAGGAACCACGACTGCTTAGCCGGGTGCCCGTGCTGGCCGGCGGCAGGTCCGCGCTGGTCGAAGCAAACGGCCGTTTGGGCCTTGCGCTGGCGGACGACGAAATCGATTATCTGGTGACCTCATTTACCGATCTTGAGCGTGACCCTACAGATGTCGAATTAATGATGTTTGCACAGGCAAACTCGGAGCATTGTCGCCACAAGATCTTCAATGCCTCCTGGGACATCGATGGCGAAGGTCAGGATAAGTCGCTGTTCGCGATGATTCGCAACACTTATGAAATGAACAGTGAAGGCGTGCTCTCTGCATACAAGGATAACGCCTCGGTGATTGTGGGCAGCGAGGCGGGCCGTTTCTTCCCGGCGGCCAACTCCGGTGTGTACGGTTACAACCGGGAGCCGGTCCACATATTGATGAAGGTTGAAACCCATAACCATCCGACGGCAATTTCGCCTTTTGCCGGCGCTGCGACCGGTTCCGGTGGCGAAATTCGGGATGAGGGTGCCACTGGTCGTGGCTCCAAGCCCAAGGCGGGTCTCTCCGGGTTTACCGTTTCTAACCTCAACATCCCGGGCGATGAGCAGCCCTGGGAACTGGGTTACGGCAAGCCAGACCGCATTGCCTCGGCTCTCGACATCATGATCGAGGGGCCTATTGGTGGCGCGGCCTTTAACAACGAGTTTGGTCGGCCGAATCTGGCTGGATACTTCCGTACCTTTGAAGAAATAGTGCCCGGTGCCGCGGGAGAAGAGGTGCGGGGTTATCATAAGCCGATCATGATTGCCGGTGGCTTGGGTAACATCCGCGAGCAACACGTCGAAAAAGGCAATATCCCGGTCGGCGCCAAGCTGATTGTGCTCGGTGGCCCATCCATGCTGATTGGCCTCGGTGGTGGTGCCGCTTCTTCCATGGACTCTGGTACCAGCAATGAAAATCTGGATTTCGCCTCGGTACAGCGTGATAACCCGGAAATGGAACGCCGCTGCCAGGAGGTGATTGACCGTTGCTGGCAGATGGGTGACGACAACCCCATTTGCTTTATCCACGACGTGGGGGCTGGCGGCTTGTCTAACGCCATGCCTGAACTGGTAAAGGACGGTGGTCGTGGCGGCAAGTTTGAGCTGCGGGATATTCCGAGCGACGAACCTGGCATGTCGCCTCTGGAAATCTGGTGTAACGAGTCCCAGGAACGTTACGTTATGGCCGTAGCACCGGAGAACCTGGATCTGTTTGATGCGCTGTGCCGGCGTGAGCGTTGTCCTTACGCCGTGGTTGGCGAGGCGACTGAAGAGCATCACCTGAGTCTGGGCGATTCGTATTTTAACGACAAGCCCGTCGATTTGCCGATGGACGTGCTGTTCGGTAAGCCGCCTCGAATGCATCGCAGCGTGAGCCGCTCGTCGTTCACCAAACCGATTTTTGATTCCACCAAAATTGACCTTCACGATGCGATTCGTCGGATTTTACGGTTGCCGTCTGTAGGTTCCAAAAGTTTCCTGATTACGATTGGAGATCGCACCATCACCGGGCTTGTCGCTCGGGACCAGATGGTCGGCCCATGGCAGGTGCCGGTGAGTGACGTAGCGGTGACCGCTGCGTCATTTGATGTGCTCAGTGGTGAAGCGATGGCGATGGGCGAGCGCACACCGCTTGCGATCATCGACGCGCCTGCCTCTGGTCGCATGGCGGTGGGCGAAACAATCACCAACCTGGCCGCTGCGCCTATTGGCAAATTGTCCGATATTCGGTTGTCCGCTAACTGGATGGCGGCTGCTGGCCATCCCGGAGAAGATGAAAACCTCTACGAAACCGTTAAAGCGGTGGGTATGGAGCTGTGTCCGGCACTTGGCATTACCATTCCGGTGGGTAAGGACTCCATGTCCATGAAAACCACCTGGGAAGAAGAGAACGGTGAGCAGAAAAGTGTGACTGCACCCCTGTCTCTGGTGGTCAGCGGGTTCGCACCGGTCACGGATGTCTCACGCACGTTAACGCCGCAACTGCGATCAGATGCCGGCGAAACGGACCTGATCCTGATTGATCTAGCGGCGGGTCAGAATCGCCTCGGTGGTTCGGCACTTGCGCAGGTTTATCGGCAGGTGGGTGCGGTTGCGCCGGACCTGGATGATCCGGAAGACATCAAGGCGTTTTTCGCCGTTGTGCAAGGGCTCAACTCGGACGGCAAGCTGTTGGCTTATCATGACCGCTCCGACGGTGGCTTGTTTGTGACGTTGGCCGAGATGTGCTTTGCGGGCCGCACGGGCGTGGATATCAGATTGGATGGCCTCGCTGAGGACAAATCCCAGTTTGCCCGGGAACTCTTTAATGAAGAGCTGGGCGCCGTGATTCAGGTACGCCGTGACGATACCGGTTTTGTCCTGCAGCAGTTTTCGGCGGCCGGGCTTGGGGACCACATCAGCGTGATTGGTACGTTGAATGAGAAGGACCGTGTGCGGTTGACGTTTGCCGGTGATGCAGTAATCGATGAGCCCCGTGCCGACCTGCAACGCTTGTGGGCCGAAACCAGCTACCGCATACAGTCATTGCGCGACAATGCCGACTGCGCGCAGGAAGAGTTCGATAACCTGCTGGATGCTGAGGACCCCGGCCTGAGCGTCGATCTCAGTTATGATCTCAATGAAGATGTGGCTGCGCCGTTTATCAATACCGGTGTTCGGCCCAAGGTGGCGGTACTTCGAGAGCAGGGGGTCAATGGGCAGGTTGAAATGGCCGCCGCGTTCGATCGAGCCGGATTCGAGGCCGTTGATGTGCACATGAGCGATCTGCTGTCTGGTCGTGTTTCGCTTGAAAAATTCCAGAGCCTGGTAGCCTGTGGCGGCTTCTCGTATGGGGACGTGCTGGGCGCTGGTGAAGGCTGGGCCAAGTCCATCCTGTTCAATGACCGCGTGCGTGATCAGTTTGCCGCCTTTTTCAATCGCCAGGACACGCTTGCGCTTGGTGTCTGTAACGGTTGCCAGATGCTGTCGAATCTCCACGAATTGATTCCTGGCAGTGAGGGCTGGCCGCGCTTTGTCCGCAACCAGTCGGAGCAGTTTGAGGCTCGCCTGGTGATGGTTGAGGTCGCGCCGTCCTCGTCTGCGTTCCTGGACGGGATGGCAGGCTCGCGTATGCCTATCGCGGTTGCGCACGGAGAAGGCCGGATTGAACTTGCATCTGGCAGCTCTGTGCAAGCTCTGGCAGACAGTGAACTGGTAGCGATGCGCTATGTGGACAACCGGGGCCAGATTACCAGTCGTTACCCGTTCAACCCGAATGGTTCCGAATCCGGCATTACCGGGGTAACCACCCGGGACGGCCGGGTAACGATCATGATGCCGCATCCTGAACGGGTGTTCCGTGCGGCTCAGCATTCCTGGCGGCCGGATGGCTGGTCGGAAGACGGCCCCTGGATACGGATGTTCAGAAATGCCAGGCGTTGGTTTGGCTGATTAATCAGCGCAATCTCGGCGTCATCATAGCCGGCCTGCGAGAGACTCCTTAACGGGGAAATTTGCAGGCCGGTTTTTTTCGTCTGATCTGTTAGCTCATGCTCAGAAAGTGTGCAAAAAAACTTAAAAATAAGCTCTGAATAGGCCAGTCAAGGGCTTGACTCGACAACTTTATGCACATTCGTGGTGCTTCATTGGACGAACTGTGAGCAAAGTCCGAAAATTACGTTCATTTTTTAGTCTTTAATATTAAGTAATTGATTTTAAAGTATAAAATCAAACAGGTGAATTTGTCGCCAATTTGAGAGAAGGCCAGTAACTGTGGGGCCTGAAAGGAGGTTCCCAAAAACTTTCCCCAGAGTTATCCACAGATTCTGTGGGTAAGTTCAAAAACCCGTGTTGTGTGTGAAACTTGTTCGATTTGAGGGCTTCTAAATGTACAAACTTTGTTACTTCGTACCGGAATCTCACCTGGAACAAACCAAGCTTGCGTTGTTTGGCGCCGGGGCTGGAAAAATTGGAGATTACGCTGATTGTGCATGGCAGGTTGAGGGGCAGGGGCAGTTCCGTCCGCTGGCGGGCAGCGATCCTTTTCTTGGCGATCAGGGAGAGTTGAAGACAGTTCGTGAATTCAAGGTTGAGCTGGTCTGTAGCGACGACCTGATCCGAGGTGCAATCCAGGCTCTGAAGCAGGTACATCCCTATGAGGAGCCGGCTTATGAGGTGTACCGGCTGGAGGCTATGTGATCAGGCTTTTCGGCTCATGGGGTGACGGATATCGCTGACATGAACGCCATACTTGCCTGAAGCCATCTCTCCCAGAAACAGTTCGAGTGTTTTCCGTACGGTTGGGAATGAGATTTCATCCCAGGGGATGTCCTCCGGGGCAAACAACCTGGATTCCAGTGATTCCTCACCGGCCCCGAACTGGCCATCTTTCAGGGTGGCTCGGTAGAACATGTGTACCTGGTTGATATGAGGAACATCGATGATGGAATACAGGCCATCGACGTGAATCTCCGCCAATGCCTCTTCAAGTGTTTCCCGGATGGCGGCCTCTGTCGTGGTCTCGGCGTTTTCCATAAAACCTGCCGGTAGTGTCCAGTAGCCGTAGCGCGGCTCTATGGCCCTGCGACACAGCAGTATCTTGCCGTCCCAGACCGGAACGGTACCGGCGACAATCCGGGGGTTTTGATAATGTATGGTGTCGCAGCTGAGGCAGACGTAGCGGTGCCGGTTGTCGCCTTCCGGGATACGTTGTTCAACCAATTCGCCGCAAGTGCTGCAATACTTCATCATTTTCCCCGTATACTGAGTGACCGTTGGTGGTCAGTTTAACGATCAGAACTGCCCATGTCTCACTCAAAAGCAGGAAGTTGCCGGAGTAAGTTGTGCACGATCTGTTAACCGAGAGGTTGTCGAATTATGCGCCCAGGCAACTGGCGCTGGATTACCCCGAGGCCGGTATTCTGGTGCCCATTACAGATAACCCGCGCGAACCCGAGATGATCTTTACGCTCCGCTCGGCCCATCTCAAAACCCACCGTGGCCAGGTGTCCTATCCGGGCGGTAAACGCGATCCGTCAGATGCCTCGCTGGCAGCCACCGCGTTGCGCGAAACCCATGAGGAAATAGGCCTGCCCCCCGATCAGGTGCAAGTCATTGCCCCGCTGAGTCAGGTGATGTCGTTACACCGCATTCTTGTGACTCCGTACGTGGGCGTGGTGCCAGGCGATCATCCCCTGGAACCGAACCCTGCGGAAATTGAAAGTGTGTTCCGTGTGCCCATCTCCTTTTTTCTTGAGGATCGGCGCGAACGGACAGATACACTCAGTTTTCTGAATAGTACCCTTTATGTGCCCTGTTACCGCTGGGAGCGATATCAGATTTGGGGGCTGTCCGCAGTGGTGCTGGTTGATTTTTTGAATGCTGTGTACGATGCCAGGATCGATATTCTTGAGCCGCCCCGCTAGCTTAATCTGGAGGAATGCATGTTCTACAGTCTTGATCAGCGAATCCCCGCTAAAGAAGGTGATGGTCAGTTTGTTGCTCATAATGCCACGGTCATCGGCAGCGTGCTGCTCATGGAGAAATCCAGTGTCTGGTTCAATGTGGTTATCCGGGGCGACAATGAGCTGATCACCATTGGCCCTGAATCCAACGTTCAGGATGGGTCTGTACTGCACACCGACCCGGGAATTCCGCTGAGCCTCGGCCGGGGAGTCACCGTTGGCCACAAAGCCATGCTCCACGGGTGTCAGATTGGAGACTATTCGCTCATTGGCATCAATGCGGTTGTTCTCAATGGCGCGAAAATCGGAAAACACTGCCTGATTGGTGCGAACACGCTGATACCGGAAGGGATGGAAATACCGGACGGCTCCATGGTGTTGGGCTCTCCTGGCAAAATCCGGCGCGAACTGAACGACAATCAGAAGAAAATGCTTGAGTTGAGTGCCATGCATTACGTAAAGAATGCCGAGCGATACATGGCTAGCCTGCAAAAAGTTGAGCCCTGAACATGAAAGTCTCCGATAAAGTTCGTTCGCCGTGCGTGAGCGTGTGCGCGCTGGATGAAAATGATATCTGCATAGGTTGCCAGCGCTCCGGTGATGAAATCTTTCGCTGGACGACCATGACGAATGATGAGCGCCGAGAGGTGCTGCTCAAAGTAGCTGAGCGAGAAAAGAAAGTCGCCATTTAACAGACACAGGAAATCAGACCGAATGACTGGCTTCGACAATACGGTACGAATTGGTACTCCCCTCAAACCGGGGGCAACCCGGGTTCTGTTTTGTGGATCGGGAGAGCTGGGTAAGGAAGTGGTTATCGAGCTGCAGCGCTACGGGGTAGAGGTGATTGCCTTGGATCGCTATGACAACGCTCCAGCCATGCAGGTTGCCCATCGAAGCTACGTGGTCGACATGTTGGATGGTGATGCCTTGCGGCAGGTTATTGAAAGTGAGAAGCCGCACCTTATTGTTCCGGAGATTGAGGCGATTGCCACCGGTGAGTTGGTTCGGCTGGAAGAGCAGGGTTACAACGTGCTGCCCACGGCGCGAGCCGTCAATCTGACCATGAACAGAGAGGGTATTCGTCGCCTGGCGGCAGAGGAACTCGGCTTGGCGACGTCTGCCTACCGGTTTGCCGAAAACCTGGACGAGTATCTTGCTGCTGTAAAAGAGATTGGTCTGCCGCTGGTGGTGAAGCCGGTGATGAGTTCGTCGGGCAAAGGCCAGAGTACCGTAAAGACCGACGCCGACATTGAGCCGGCATGGGATTATGCCCAGACGGGAGGGCGTGCGGGTAAAGGAAGGGTTATCGTAGAAGGTTTTGTCGATTTCGATTATGAAATCACTTTGCTTACCGTGCGTCATCGTGACGGTATTTCATTTTGCGACCCCATAGGTCACCGGCAAGAGGATGGAGACTACCGTGAGTCATGGCAGCCGCACCCTATGTCTGAGAAAGCCCTTGAGCGTTCAACGGACATTGCCCGTGCTGTGGTAGAGAATCTCGGTGGCCACGGCCTTTATGGAGTGGAGCTCTTTATCAAGGGTGATGACGTCTGGTTCTCGGAAGTGTCGCCGCGCCCTCACGATACCGGGCTGGTTACTTTGATGTCTCAGGATTTGTCAGAGTTTGCTTTGCATGCCCGTGCAATTCTGGGGTTACCGATACCGGCCATTCGTCAGCAAGGGCCGACCGCATCTGCCGTTATCCTGCCGGAGGGAGACTCTGGCAATGTATCGTTTTCCGGGCTCGAACAGGCACTGGCTGAGCCAGACACTCAGATACGCCTGTTTGGTAAGCCTGAATTAACCGGACGTCGCCGCATGGGTGTGGCGCTCGCAAAAGGTAGTAGTATCGAAGATGCTCGTAAACGCGCGATAGAGGTGGCGAAGCAGGTCACAGTGGAGCTAAACTGAAATGCTATCGGGCCAACGCTAGTGGGGTGTGTTGACGGCTTTGAGAAAAACTTAAAGCGAACCGTTGACTCCTCGGCTGAGGTCTGTAGAATGCGCATCTCGCTTGAGGGGCAGGCCGCTGAAACGGCTCGGAACTTGAGCGATAACTGCTTGAAAAATT
>HLSNC_1000221_pt1 | contig 60204 bp, 58 predicted proteins | sample HotLakmetagenome_2_FD_14041 | JGI IMG/M metagenome (IMG submission 14041)
TGGTCTTGTACTTCGTAGGGGCCCAACTGCTCATACCATCCAGCTATCATGCTGGATTCATGCAGTGAATCCCTTAGCCGATTTGTGCAACAAAGCCATTCGTAGGGCGTGAGGCCGCCGAGCGTCTTGAGCCGTCGGGCGAAGTTGTAGGCGGCCATGAAGTCGGCAAGGTGCGCGCGTAGCTGATCTTGGCTGTCGTAGTGGAAGCGCTTCACGGTCGCTTCCTTGATGGTGCGGTTCATTCGCTCGACCTGGCCGTTGGTCCACGGGTGGTTGGGCTTGGTCAGCCGGTGTTCGATGCCGTTCGCCTCGCAGATCATGTCGAAGCGCATCGGCCGGGAGATGATCGTGTTCCGGTTCCTCGGCTGCTCTGCGAACTGGATGCCGTTGTCAGTGAGAACCGTGTGGACGTGGTAGGGAACGGCCTCGAGCATGTGCTGCAGGAACTCCCAGGCGGTGCGCCTGTCGGCCTTCTCGACGAGTTGGGTCACCGCGAACTTGCTTGTGCGGTCGATTCCCACGAAGAGATACAGCTTACCTTCGGCGGTCTGCACCTCGGCGATGTCGATGTGGAAGAAGCCGATCGGGTAGCGCTTGAACTTCTGCCGCTTCGGCTTGTCGCCCTCGACGTCTGGCAGGCGCGAGATGCCATGCCGTTGCAGGCAGCGGTGCAACGCCGAGCGCGTCAAATGCGGGATAGAGGGCTGCAGGGCATAAAGGCAGTCATCCAGCGGCAGCAGCGTGTGACGCTGGAAGGCGACGATCGTCGCCTCCTCGGTCTCGGTCAGCACAGTGGACCGCGGTTTCTTTGGTCCGGTCTTCAGATCCTCGACCGTCGCCCGCTTCCGCCACTTCGCAACTGTCTTGGGGTTGATCCCCAACTCCCGGCTCAACTGCGCGAGCGAAGCCTGCGATCGCTGTATTGCAGCTCTGACGGCGTGCGTGGTCGTGGCGCTCCCGTGACGAACTTGTCCCATAATGCTTCCTTCCATTCCTGAGAAAGGATCGCACCATCAAACCATGGGATCAAACAAAGTGCTTTGCTTTAATACCATTAGCGAGGACATGAAGAAAGTCGAGAATACGAACATATTGCTTGAGGAGCTTGTTTCGAATGCTTTTGCATCTATTAACAACATCACGAAGATGCTCTGCATTGTCTTTGATAACGTTATCTTCCCTGAACTCGATTTGGACAAGAAAATAGGTGGTAATGTGGAAGTTGATAGTTCCGGGCGCCCCATCGTCAAGGATGGCTTGCTCACGCCGTTGCCGGACCTCACCGTAAAAGATTGCTTGTTGCAGTCTGGTCTCGGGCATCTTTTAGCGTGATTTTGCGCATCGTTGCCCGGATGGGCGGATTGATTGCGCCTTGCCTGGGAATCGGGTTTCGTGGCCCCGTCAGGAATGAAGGAGAATGCCATGCGGGTGACGGATATCGGGGCGAACGCGGCGTTGCCGAAACCGAAGGTGGTCTTGCGGGCGGCGATCCGGGCCGAGATCGGGCCGGCGGTCGAGTTCGAATCCACCCATGGCTGGACCCGGTCGGTCTTTCCGATCACCGGGGGCGTGATGCGGGGTGAGGGGCTTGACGGGGTCATCATTCCGGGGGGCGCGGATTTTGCGCAGCTCTTGCCGGATGGTTCCTACGCGATCGAGGCGCGCTATTGCGTTCGGTTCAACGATGGCGTGACGGTGATGATTACTAATGCCGGGCGGATGTTTCCGCACGTCTCGGGCGGGTTCCAGGGCCGGACAAGGGCCGCGTTCGAGGCCCCTGCCGGGCCTTACGCGTGGCTCTCGGAGGCGGTGTTTTTCGGCACGGCGCGATCCGAGCGTGGTGACGATCACAACGTGTTCATCGAGCTGTGGGAGGCGCTTCTCTGAGGGGGAGTTTCAAACACTTGCATTGATCCCTTGATTCGGCCCGGGCCGCTTGCGGCCCGGGCATGCGCGAGGCGGCATCCCGCGCTAGAGAATGTCCAGCACCGCCTCGGGCGGGCGGCCGATGGCGGCCTTGTTGCCGGCGAACACGATAGGCCGTTCGATGAGTTTCGGGATCCGCGCCATGGCGGCAAAGAGCGCGTCATCGTGGCTATCCTTGGTCAGGCCCTCGGCTTTGAACTCCGGTTCCTTCACGCGCATCATGTCGATGGGACCGATCCCCAGCGCAGTGGCGGCGGCGCGCAGCTCGGCCTCGGAGGGCGGATCGTCGAGATAGCGGCGCACATGCGGTGCATGGCCGTGCTCTTCGAGTAACGCCAGCGTCTGGCGAGATTTGCTGCAGCGCGGGTTGTGCCAGATGGTGAGGGTCATAGCCAATCCTTCGTGGAAATGCCGACAGCTTGCGACACGTTGGCAAAGCCGTCACGTTCCAGCAGCACATCAAGGCCGCGCGCGATGTCGGCGCCAAGCGACAGGCCCTGATAGATCATCGCGGTGTAAAGCTGCACGGCGGTGGCACCGGCGCGGATCTTGGCATAGGCGTCCTCGGCCGATTCGATGCCGCCGACTCCGACAAGCGGCATGTCGCCGCCGGTCTGATCGTAAAGTCGGGCCAGTACGCGGGTGGATTGCTCGAAGAGCGGTGCGCCGGAGAGGCCGCCCGTCTCGCCGCGATGGGGCGAGGTCAGCCCGTCGCGCGCAATCGTGGTGTTGGTGGCGATGATCGCATCGACGCCCATGTCCATCGCCACCCCGGCAAGATCGGCCAGTTCGGCATCGGTGAGGTCGGGCGCGATCTTGAGAAAGACCGGGATCGGGCGTTTGAGCCAGTTGCGCGTCTCGATCACCCGGGCGAGCAATTCGCGCAGCGCTGCCGCTCCCTGAAGATCGCGCAGCTTCTCGGTGTTGGGCGAGGAGACGTTGACGGTGGCAAAGTCGATGAACGGGCCGCAGCGGGCCAGCACGCGGGCGAAATCCTCGGCCCGGTCGGGGCTGTCCTTGTTCGCACCGAGGTTGAGCCCGAGGATGCCATCCTTGCCTCGCGCGGCGAGGCGGGGGGCGACGGCCTCCATCCCGTCATTGTTGAAACCGAACCGGTTGATCGCGGCGCGGTCCTGCGACAGGCGAAAGAGGCGCGGCCGCGGGTTGCCCGGTTGCGGGCGCGGGGTGACGGCGCCGACCTCGACAAAGCCGAAGCCCGCGCGGGCCAGCGGGTCAAGCGCGGTGGCGTTCTTGTCGAAGCCCGCGGCCAGCCCCACCGGGTTGGGCAGGTCCAGCCCGGCCAGCGTGGTGCGCAGGCGCGGGGTCGTAACAGCGCCGGGCTGTGGCGCGAGGCCCGCGCGCAGGGCGCGGATGGCCAGCCCGTGGGCGGTTTCGGGATCGATCCGGTGCAGCAGGCCGAGGCCGAGGCGTTCAAGCGGGGTCATAGGAGACCGGTGAAGTCATGCGCGCCGTCCGTGAGCGGCAGGGGTTTGTGCCAGATGAGGTCATCGAGGTGCAATGCGCGGTAGAGATGCGGGAAAAGCGCGCCGCCGCGCGACGGTTCCCACCTGAGCGCATCGCCAAGGCTGTCCGCGTCAAGGGCCAGCAGGTGCAGCCCATCCTCGCCCTTGAAATGTTTTGCCGCCGTCTCGCGCAGCTGTTCGCCGGTGGAGAAGTGAATGTACCCGTCGTGGAGATCGACCGGCGCCCCGTCGGAGCGGCCTTCGGTCAGCAGGGTCTGGAACTCGCTGTCGCGAAAGATTTTGTAGATGATCGTCATGATCACTGCATGCCCCTGCCATGGCCCGCGGTCAAGATGGATTGGCGTCGCGGGAAAATCGCGACGGGAGCGTTGCAAAGCCCGTGCCAAAGTGCTTGGTAAGGCGGAACATTCAGCCCAGGCGGGAAAGGAAAGATCATGATCGAACGCAGCCATGTGAACCAAAGGATGAGCCAGATCGTCAAGCATAACGGGGTTGTCTACCTCGCCGGGCAGGTTGGCGAAGGCGACACCGTGGCCGAGCAGACGCGCGATTGCCTGGACAAGGTTGCAGCCCTGCTGGAAGAGGCGGGATCGAGCGTCGAGAACATCCTGCAGGCGGTGATCTGGCTGGCCGATATGGATGACTTTGCCGAGATGAACGAGGTCTGGGATGCCTGGGTACCCGAGGGCCACGCGCCCGCGCGGGCGTGTGGCGAGGCAAAGCTCGCCTTGTCGAAATTCAGGGTCGAGGTGATCGTGATCGCCGCCTGTTGAGGCCGATCTAGCCCCTTGACCGGCGCGCGGGCTTGTCCTAAGCACCGGGAACCTGAGCGGGTATAGCTTAATGGTAAAGCCCCTGCCTTCCAAGCAGGCTATGTCGGTTCGATTCCGTCTACCCGCTCCAGTTATTCCGACAAGTTTCCGGCCATTCTGCGGCAGATCGCGGCTTGACCCCATGTCCGGGCACCGCCATGAAGCCCGGAACGTGTAACGGGAAACGGGAGCCACGCATGGCGAGGGCAGCCACGCCGCCAGTGAGCGAGGCGGAACGCGACAAATCGAAACGTGTGGGTGCGCTCAAGCGGCTGGCTCCGTTCATGGCCCCCTATCGTGGGTTGGTCGGACTCGCCGGTCTGGCGCTCATGCTGACCGCGGGGCTGTCGCTTGCGCTGCCGATGGCGGTGCGCCGGGTGGTGGACAATTTCGGCACCGAGAATGACGCGCTGCTCGACATGTATTTCGGCGCGGCGATCCTGATCGCGGGGCTTCTGGCGCTGGGCACGGGGCTGCGCTATGCGCTGGTGTCGCGGCTGGGCGAGCGGGTGGTGGCCGACATCCGTAAGGCGGTGTTCGACCGGGTGGTCGGGCTGAGCCCCGGTTTCTACGAGACCGTCATGACCGGCGAGGTTCTGAGCCGCATCACCACCGACACCACGCTGATCCTGTCGGTGATCGGCTCGTCGGTGTCGATCGCACTGCGCAACCTGCTGATTTTCACGGGTGGCCTGGTGCTGATGCTCATCACCTCGGCCAAGCTGACCGGCCTGGTCCTGCTCATTGTGCCGCTGGTGATCGTGCCGATCCTGACCATGGGTCGCAAGCTGCGCCGGCTGAGCCGTGAGAACCAGGACTGGATCGCGGCCAGCTCGGGCAACGCGAGCGAGACGCTGGGCGCGGTGCAGGCGGTGCAGGCCTTTACCCACGAGGCGGCCAGCCGCGCGGGTTTTGCCGATATCACCGAGAAGAGTTACGACGCGGCGCGGCGACGGATCACCGTGCGTGCGGTGATGACCGTGCTGGTGATGTTCCTGGTTTTTGCCGGCGTGGTCGGTGTGCTCTGGATCGGTGCGCGCGACGTGCGCGGCGGGGTGATGAGCACCGGCGCGCTGGTGCAGTTCGTGATCTACGCCGTGATGGTCGCGGGCGCGGTCGCCGCACTCAGCGAGATCTGGGGCGAGTTGCAGCGCGCGGCGGGGGCGACCGAGCGCCTGGTCGAGCTTCTGGAAGCCGAGGACGCGGTGCGCGACCCGGAGACGCCGGTGCCGTTGGCGCGTCCGGTGCGCGGCGAGATCGCGTTCGAGCGCGTGCGGTTTTCCTATCCGTCGCGACCCGACATTGCGGCGCTACACGATGTCGATCTGGTGATCGCGCCGGGCGAGACGGTGGCCTTTATCGGCCCGTCGGGGGCGGGCAAGACGACGATCATCCAGATGATCCAGCGATTCTATGATCCGCAATCGGGGCGGGTGCTGCTCGACGGGCAGGATCTCAAGACGCTGGCACGGGCCGATTTCCGGCAGGAAATCGCGCTGGTGCCGCAGGACCCGGTGATCTTTGCCGCCTCGGCGCGCGACAATATCCGGTTTGGCCGCGAGGATGCGAGCGATGCGGAGGTCGAGGCCGCCGCCCGCGCCGCCGCTGCGCACAAGTTCATCGCCGCGCTGCCGCAGGGGTATGACAGCCCGCTGGGCGAGCGTGGCGTGCTCTTGTCGGGCGGACAGAAACAACGCATCGCCATCGCCCGGGCGATCCTGCGCGACGCGCCGGTGTTGCTCCTCGACGAGGCGACGAGCGCGCTTGACGCGGAAAGCGAACGCGCGGTGCAGGAGGCGGTGGACACCCTCTCCGAGGGCCGCACAACGATCGTGGTGGCGCATCGCCTGGCGACGGTGAAAAAGGCCGACCGTATCGTGGTGATGGAGGCGGGCCGGATCGTTTCGGTCGGGTGCCACGAAGAGTTGGTCTCGGAGGACGGGCTTTATGCGCGGCTGGCGCGGTTGCAGTTCACCGACGGCGCGGCGGCGATGTGACCACTCCCCGGATTGGCGCCCATGGTGCTCTTTCTTGGGAAAAATACTCAAATCGCCCTGACGTCAGGCGCGTGGCCGGGTGCGGCACGTCATGCTGGCAACCGTGCCTTGCAGGAGGGTTGGAATGTTCCGCTTTTTTGAAAACCTGGTCGATCCCTATTGCGACCATCCGCGCGAGGACACGCCGCCGCGCCGACTTGCCCCGTTCATGGCGCGATATGCGCGGCCTTTCAGGCGGGTGTTCTGGGTCACGGGCCTGTTGTCCGTCGTGGTTGCGGTGGTCGAGATCGGGCTCATTCATGCGATGGGCTGGATCGTCGATGCGCTCACGGGTGATCCGGCAGCGGTCTGGGAGACGCATGGCACGACGTTGATCGCGCTGGCGCTGTTCATCCTGGTGCTGCGCCCGGCCATCCAGGGACTGGATGTGCTGCTCTTGAACAACGCGATCATGCCGAATTTCGGCACGCTGATCCGGTTTCGTGCGCATGGCCACGTGATGCGCCAGTCAGTGGGCTGGTTCGAGAACGATTTCGCGGGACGCATCGCGAACCGCATCATGCAGACGCCTCCCGCCGCAGGCGAGGCGGTGTTCCAGATCTTCGATGCGCTGACCTATGCATTGGCCTATGTGGCGGGGGCGTTGATCCTGATGGGGCAGGCGGATCCGCGCCTGGCGATCCCGCTTGTGATCTGGCTTCTGGCCTATGGGGTGCTGATGCGCTGGACCGTGCGGCGCGTGGGCCCCGCGTCGAAGCGTGCCTCGGATGCGAGAAGCGCGGTGACGGGCCGGGTGGTCGATGCCTATACCAACATCCACTCGGTCAAGATGTTCGCTCATACCCATGGCGAGATGGAGTATGCCCGCGAGGCGATCGAACACGCGCGCCGCACCTTCCAGGCCGAGATGCGGATCTACACGATCATGGATGTGGGGCTTGTCTTCCTGAACGGCGTGCTGATCGTGGGCGTGGTCGGCTGGGCCATCGCGCTTTGGATGACGGGCGAGGCGAGCGTGGGCGTGGTGGCGGTTGCCGCGGCGCTGACGCTCAGGCTCAACGCGATGACCGGCTGGATCATGTGGGCGCTGACCACGTTCTTTCGCCAGCTTGGCGTGGTGGCCGAGGGGATGGAGACCATCGCCCAGCCCATCGACCTTGTCGATGCGCCCGATGCGCAGCCCTTGCGCCTCACCGAGGGGCGAATCGAGATTGACGGGGTGAGCCATCATTACGGGCGCGGCATGGGTGGGCTCGACCATGTGAGCCTGACGGTGGCCCCGGGTGAGAAGGTGGGGCTTGTCGGGCGGTCGGGCGCGGGCAAGTCCACGCTGGTGAAGCTCTTGCTGCGGTTCTACGATGTCGAGGCGGGGGCGATCCGCATCGACGGTCAGGATCTGCGCACGGTGACGCAGGACAGCCTGCGTGCGCAGATCGGCATGGTTCAGCAGGACAGCAGCCTGTTGCACCGTTCCGTGCGCGACAATATCCGCTATGGCCGCCCCGAGGCCACCGAGGAAGAGATCGTGGCGGCGGCTCGCCAGGCCGAGGCGCATGAGTTCATCGTCGACCTGGAGGATGCGCTGGGGCGGCGCGGCTATGAAGCGCATGTGGGCGAGCGCGGGGTGAAGCTTTCGGGCGGGCAGCGCCAGAGGATCACGCTGGCGCGGGTGATCCTCAAGGATGCGCCGATCCTGCTGCTCGACGAGGCCACGAGCGCGCTTGACAGCGAGGTCGAGGCGGCGATCCAGCAGACGCTTTACGGGATGATGGAGGGCAAGACGGTGATCGCCATCGCGCACCGGCTTTCGACCATCGCGCATATGGACCGGATCGTGGTGCTGGACGAGGGCCGGATCGTGGAACAGGGCCGCCACGACGATCTTCTGGCCAAGGATGGGCTCTATGCCCGGTTCTGGGCGCGGCAATCGGGCGGCTTTCTGGGTGAGGCGGCGGAATAGGGATCTAAAGCGCCTTCTCGTAGCGCCAGGCATCGAGCGCGAATGGGCCGTCGGCGGTCTCGAACTCCATCCGTTCGGTCGCCATGCGCGTCCAGCCCGTCTTTTCGTAAAAGCGCGCGGCGCGGGCATTGCCGACGGTGCAGGCCAGCCAGGCGCGGTCATGGTCCGCCATGCGCAGGGCGGTTTCCGCGTCCTGCATGAGCAGCCGGGCAAGGCCGGAGCCGCGTTCGGCGGGGGCGACGAAGAACTGGTAGAGCTCGTTGTCCTTGAGGATATGAAATCCCGCCACCCGATCCGCCCGCAGCGCCACGCGGGCGTTTGCCACGTCACGCGAAAGCCGGTCTCGAAAGCTGGCTTCGGTGCGCTGCCGTGTGAGTGCGGGCGGGCAGATCGCGGCGTGACCGTCATGCCAGCCCTCATGCCAGAGCGCGGCTGCGGCGGCGAGGTCGGCCTTGGTCATGGTGCGGAAGGTGACGGTCATGGCGCGGATGTAGCGGGCCAAGCGCCGGTTGAAAACCCATAAGCCGGGGATTGCCTTTGGCCGGCATCCGGGCATCATCGTGGTCAGCAAGGGAGGACCCAACATGGCCCGCAAGATCATCATCACCTGCGCCGTAACCGGCGCGATTCACACGCCGAGCATGTCGCCGCACCTTCCGGTCACGCCCGAAGAGATCACCGAAGCAGCGGTCGGCGCAGCCGAGGCCGGTGCCGCGGTGGTGCATCTGCACGCTCGCGATCCGAACACCGGCAAGCCCGACCAGACGCCCGAGGCGTTCGAGCCCTTCCTCAAGGTCATCAAGCAGCGCAGCGACGCGGTGATCAACATCACCACCGGCGGTTCGCCCTTCATGCGGGTCGAGGAACGGGTGCGGCCGGCCGAGGTCTTCGCGCCGGAGGTGGCCTCGCTCAACATGGGGTCGATCAATTTCGGGCTATACCCGATGCTCGAGCGGTTCACCGAGTTCGAGCATGACTGGGAGCGTGAGCACCTGGAAAACAGCCGTGACCTGGTGTTCCGCAACTCGTTCCAGGAGATCGAATACGTGCTGCGCACGCTCTCGGACAGGGGCACGCGGTTCGAGTTCGAATGCTACGATATCGCGCATCTCTACAATCTTGCACATTTCCTCGACCGGGGGCTCGTCAAGCCGCCGCTCTTCGTGCAGTCGGTGTTCGGCATCCTTGGGGGCATTGGCGGGCATGAAGAGGACGTGATCCACATGAAGCGCACCGCCGACCGGCTTTTCGGGGATCAGTATCAATGGTCGGTTCTGGGGGCCGGCAAGAACCAGATGAGGGTGGCCGCGCTCGCGGTGGCGATGGGGGGCAACCTGCGCGTGGGGCTTGAGGATTCGCTTTGGGCCGGTCCGGGCGTCCTGGCGCGATCGAATGCCGAGCAGGTGCGCATCGCGCGCGGCATCGTCGAGGGGATGGGGCTGGACATAGCCTCGCCCGACGAGGCGCGGGCGATGCTGGATCTCAAGGGCGGGGACAAGGTGGCATTCTGAAACCCGCTTGACGCATCCACCGATTCCGCCTAAAGACCGCGAACGGATTTCGGGGCGCTGCGTGGTCGGCGCCCGTTTGTATTGTCGGGGCTCTCGCCTCGGCCCCGAGACAAGATGAGGATGAACCCATGTCGCGTGTCTGCGAACTGACCGGTAAAGGCCCGATGACTGGCAACAATGTCAGCCACGCCAACAACAAGACCAGGCGGCGTTTCCTGCCGAACCTGAACGACGTGACCCTGCGTTCGGAAGCGCTGAGCCGCGGCATCAAGCTGCGCATTTCGGCCGCCGCGCTGCGCTCGGTCGACCATCGCGGCGGGCTCGACGCCTATCTCATCAAGGCCAAGGACGACGAACTTTCGGCCAACGCGCTCAAGGTGAAGAAGGAAGTCATCAAGGCGCTGGCAACGGCCTGATTCCAAGTCCAGGGACAGTGAGTCGCGGCCCTGCCTGACCGGCGGGGCCTTTTTCGTGGCCTTGTCGACCGCCCCGGGCCGTTTCCGCCCACATGCTCCACGGCCCGTGGCGGATCGTCTCTTTTGAAGGCTGGGCACATGACTTATAACCTGAAGTCATGAAACGAAGGTTCCGCCCATTTCTCGGACTGATGCTGGCCGCGATCCTGGCGCTGACGGGCCAGAGCATGGCGGTTGCCCGCGGCATGTCCGATGTCGCCGGGCATATCGTTCTGTGCACTGGCACGGGGCCGGTCACCGTGCTGGTGGACGGGAATGGCCAGCCGGTCGGCCCGTCCCATATCTGTCCCGACTGTGCGCTGTCGCATTTCGCCCTGGCCGGGACCATGCCGCAGGTGGTGGCGCGACCCTTGGGAAAGGGCATCAGGCTGCGCCCGGACGGCGCCGCGCGGGCGATCTCGTCGGTCGGACCCGTGGCGCGGGCTCGTGGGCCGCCCGCGGATGCGCTGTGACGCGCCCGGCGTCACTGACAGAAACCCATTGGAATTTTCGAGACAAGAAGGAGAGACGCCATGTCTTTCAAGACCCGTATGCTGGGGGCCGTTTCCGCCGCCGTTCTGAGCCTGAGTGCCCTGCCTGCCTTTGCGGATGGAATCGAGGTGCATGACGCCTACGCCCGTGCTTCGTCGATGATGTCGAGTTCGGGCGCGGCCTTCATGGTCATCCACAATGACGGCGGTTCCGACGATCATCTGGTCGATGCCCGGTCGGACGTGGCCGACAAGGTCGAATTGCACACCCATCGCGAGGATGAAAACGGGGTGATGCGGATGATCCATGTCGAGGAGGGGTTTGCGCTGCCCGGTGATGGTATGATCGAGATGAAGCGTGGCGGCAATCACGTGATGTTCCTCGGGCTTCGCGAACCACTGGAGCAGGATGACATCATCCCGCTCACGCTGGTGTTCGAGAAAGCCGGAGAGGTGCAGATCGACGTGCCCGTGGATCTCGAGCGCAAGCCGAGGCATGGCCAGATGGAGCACAAGCACGGCGATTGATTGGTCGAAGCGGTTTGACTGTTCGAGAGGGGCGTCCCGGGAAACGGGGCGCCCCTCTTCTATACCGGGGCCAGGATGTCACTGACCCAGCCGGGCACCACCTTCGTGGCCGGGCCGTAGCGGGTCTCGGCGAAGGTCGACACGACCGAGGAGGGTTCGAGGTTCAACTCGACCGTATGCGCGCCGGTCTCGGTGGCCAGTTGCACGAAACCGGCCGCCGGGTAGACCTCGCCGCTGGTGCCGATGGCGGCGAAGCGGGAGCAGGAGGCGAGATGGCCCATGATCGCATCCATGTGATAGGGGATCTCGCCGAACCATACGACGTCGGGGCGCGTGGCCATGGCGGCGCAGGCGGGACAGGTATCGGCGGTCTGCATTGCGGGCGGGGCGGGCCAGCGGTGACCGCAGGCCGCGCAGAGCGCCCCGGAAAGTGCGCCATGCATGTGGATGACGCGGGCGGCACCGGCACGTTCATGCAGGTCATCGACATTCTGGGTGACGATCACCACCTCGCCGGGGTACTCGCGTTCGAGCCGGGCCAGGGCGGCATGGGCGGCATTGGGCTCGGCGCCCGCGCAATTGGCCCGGCGTGCGTTGTAGAAGTCATGCACGAAATCGGGGTTTCGGGCAAAGCCCTCGGGCGTGGCCACCTCTTCAAGGTCATAGCGCGTCCACAGCCCGTTTTCGTCTCGGAACGTGCCAAGCCCGCTTTCGGCCGAGATGCCGGCGCCGGTGAGAATCACGATCTTGTCGTCCATGCCTGTCCCCTCGCGTGAACGGTCGTGTGATCACTCTAGGGCCGGGACCGGGTGAGGGAAACCGGGCCGGAGTAACGCACGGGGTCTTGGCCGATGGCCGGGGCGATCGCACGTTTTCAGGGGGAATTTCGAGTTGACATATTATGTGCATACATAATAGCTAATTGTAGGCATATAATAGCGATATCGAATCCCGCTCCGCCGACATTTGTCAATGGTTGCACCGATCCGCCGTCATCCAGAGGAGTCCCGCATGATCGACCCCCGCCATAACCTGCGCGACGTTTATCCGCCCACCGGCCCCGAGATCTCCGCCAAGAGCTGGCTCACCGAGGCGCCGATGCGGATGCTGATGAACAACCTGCACCCGGACGTGGCCGAGAACCCGCATGAGCTTGTCGTTTATGGCGGCATCGGGCGGGCGGCGCGCACATGGGAGGATTTCGACCGGATCGTCGCGGGGTTGAAGGATCTGGAGGCCGACGAAACGCTGGTGGTGCAATCGGGCAAGCCGGTGGCGATCGTCAAGACCCATGCGGATGCGCCGCGCGTGCTGATCGCCAATTCCAACATCGTGCCGCATTGGGCCAACTGGGACCATTTCAGCGAGCTCGATCGCAAGGGGCTGATGATGTATGGCCAGATGACCGCCGGGTCGTGGATCTATATCGGCACCCAGGGCATCGTCCAAGGCACATACGAGACATTCGCCGAGGCCGGGCGGCAACATTACGATGGCGATCTCACCGGTCGGTGGATCCTCACCGGAGGGCTGGGCGGGATGGGTGGCGCGCAGCCGCTGGCGGCCGTTTTCGCCGGGGCGTGCTGCCTCGCGGTGGAGTGCAACCCTGACAGCATCGATTTTCGCCTGCGCACCGGATACCTCGATGAAAAGACCGAGAGCCTCGACGAGGCGCTGGAGATGATCGAGCGCTGGACCAAGGCGGGCGAGGCGAAGTCGGTGGGGCTCCTGGGCAATGCCGCCGATATCTTTCCCGAGATTTACCGTCGTGGTGTGCGCCCCGACATCGTGACCGACCAGACCAGCGCGCATGATCCGGTCAATGGCTACCTGCCGCAGGGCTGGAGCATGGCCGAGTGGCGTGACAAGCGCGAGAGCGACCCCAAGGCGGTGGAACGCGCTGCCCGGGCAAGCATGAAGGTGCATGTCGAGGCGATGATCGATTTCTGGAGTGATGGTGTGCCGACGCTGGATTACGGCAACAATATCCGCCAGGTGGCGCTGGAGGAGGGGCTTGAACATGCCTTTGCCTTCCCCGGCTTCGTTCCGGCGTATATTCGCCCGCTCTTTTGCCGTGGTGTCGGGCCGTTCCGCTGGTGTGCGCTGTCTGGCGACCCGGAGGACATTTACAAGACCGACCAGGCGATGAAGGAGCTTTTTCCCGAAAATGCGCATCTGCATCAATGGCTTGACATGGCGCGCGCGCGGATTTCGTTCCAGGGCCTTCCGGCGCGGATCTGCTGGATCGGGTTGGGGGACCGGCATCGCGCGGGGTTGAAGTTCAACGAGATGGTGGCCAGTGGCGAATTGAAGGCGCCCATCGTCATCGGGCGTGACCATCTGGATGCTGGTTCGGTGGCCAGCCCCAACCGCGAGACCGAGGCGATGAAGGATGGTTCTGACGCAGTCAGTGACTGGCCGCTTCTGAACGCGCTCGTGAACACCGCGTCGGGGGCGACATGGGTGAGCCTGCATCACGGCGGCGGCGTTGGCATGGGGTTCTCGCAGCACGCGGGCATGGTCATCGTGGCCGATGGCACGCCGGAGGCCGCGAAGCGGCTGGAGCGGGTGCTGTGGAACGATCCGGCCTCGGGCGTGTGGCGCCACGCCGATGCCGGATACGAAGAGGCGATCGACTGTGCAAAGGAACACGGGCTGCGCCTGCCCGGGATATTGGGGAACTAGTCCGGGTCGCGTTTGATCGGAAACACCCGCCGCGGCACAAGCCCGGGGCGAGGTTTCTCAGCCGGGCAATAGGTTGATCCGCGTGACCGTTGCGGCCTCGACCGCCGTGTCGGAATAGCACATTGGCACATAGTCCCCCCTGGCCCAGAGCGGGGCGAGATCGTCGTAATGGGGCGTTCCGGGCAGGCCCGACTGGCCCGGGGCGTTGATCCAGACGCTGTTGTCCCATTCCCCGACATCGACCACCATGCGCACCGAGGCTCCGATGCGCACGCGGTAATCACTGGCCTCGTAATGGGCCATCATCACCGTGCTGGAACTGCCGCCCTTGGCGAGCGGGCCGACATCGCGGGACTGGCCCAGCGGGGTCAGCGCGTGACCGAACCAGCCCTTGTGCAAATCGCCCCAGCGCCATTCGGCGGGGTCCGTGCCAAAGCGCGCCACGGCATCCGCCCACGCGGCGGCGAGGGTTTCGGCGAGGAACGCGTCGCGTGTGGCGTCATCATCGAGGCCGGCGGCACGGGCGAGGCCGGGGTGACGGCCCTCCAACATGCGGACCACGGTGGCGACGGAGCCCGCGCCGAACCATTTGCGAAGATCGGGGTCGGGCGCGACACGGGCCAGAAGTGCCGGGCGCAGGTGGCTCGAGAGCCACATCTCCGCCAGAAGGGCGGCGGGGCTGTCGGCATCGGCATGGCCGTTCCAGCCCGCGAGCAGCGCGCGGGCCTCTTCCGGGGCCTGCAGGGGAACCTGTTTCACAAGGCGCGCGGTATATCCTGAAAAGGTGTCGGTTTGCAGGGCGCAGTTGTCGGCGATGCCACGGACCTTGCCCGAGCGCAGCGCTTGCGAGATCCGTTCGGCGCGCCCGTCTTCGAGCCATTCATGGCCCACCGGCTGCGCGGCGTGGTCCCAGCCGTCGGGCACGTTCATCTCGTTGGCGGACCAGACCACGCCATCGGCGGGATTGACCGTCGCGGGCAACTCGGCGGCGGTGATGTAGCCCTGCCATTCAAAGCGGCCATCGCCGGGCACCGGGGCCAGCCCGCGCCAGCCATTGCGGTGTGGCACATAGGCCGCCGCCTGCCAGCAGATATCGCCGGAGGTGTCGGCATAGACCATGTTGACCGAGGGCGCGCCCCAGCTGTGCAGCGCCTTGCGAAAATCGCTCATCGTGGTGGCGCGCATGGATTTGAGGCTTGCCATGTAGGGCGCGGTGCCCGGATCGGTGAAGACGGTGCGTAGCGACAGGGCAAGGTTGCGCCCCTCGTCCTGCCAGAGCACCGGGCCGTGGCGGGTGAAGTAGAGCGGCAGGGTCTGATCGGGCGCGCCCTTGACGGCGAACACCTCGTCGATGCGGGTCATCTCCTCGCTGCCCGTACCGTGGCGATAGCTGTGCGGCGCGCCGGGCAGGGTTGCGTGGACCATGAGGTCCTCCTGGTCGGCGCAGAAGATCGTCAGGCTGAAGGCGGCGGTGCCGTTGTGACCGGCCATGATGCCGGGCGACGAAGGCTCTCCCGCGCCGATCACGTCGAGCCCCGGCGCGCTCAGATGCACCATGTAGCGCAGCGAGGGCGCGGCATGGGCGCGGTGCGGGTCGCTGGCCATGATCGCGCGCCCTGTGGACGTTTGCGCGGGCGCGAGTGCCCAGTTGTTCGATCCCTCGGGCGGGGTGTCGTGGCGCAGCACGTTGAGCGCCGGATCGAGCGCCGACCAGAGCGGCGCCTCGTCCAGCGTGGCGGCGAGGCGTTCGGCGCTGAACGTCACGGGTGCCGTGGCCAGAAGATAGGTAGTGAGCGCATCGTCGGGCAGGGGCGTGCCGTCCATCGTGGCCCATTCCCCGTCCGGCACCGGTGGTGAAAGCGGCATGCGCAGGAGATCGACCTCGGGCGAGGCGAGCGCCTGCACCTTCTGGCGGGCCAGTTCGGACGTGGCATTGCGGGCAAGGCAATGGGTGCGGATGCGCACCACGTCCTCGGGCGTCCAATGGGCGGGCTTCGTGCCCAGTTCGGCAAACTCGGGGGGCAGGGGCAGGCCGCCGGCCAGCACCAGATCTACGCCCGCGTTGATGCCCTTTGCGAAGGCGGTGCAGATTTCCTCGGCGTCGGGGCCATAGGCCGCCCATTCCGGCGCCATGTCGCCGCGATAAAGCAGGAGCCGCGCGGCACGGTCCTGCATCAGGTAGCCGGGGCCGAAATCCGCAGCCAGCAGGCCAAGGCCCCGCTTGCGCCACAGGTCGATCTGCCACAGCCGGTCGCGCGCGGCATTGAAACCCTGCACGAAAAAGGCATCGCGCGGGTTTTCGGCGCGGATATGCGGCAGGCCCCAGCGGTCGATGCGGATGCTCGCGGGGGCGGAAAGGCCGGGCAGGACAAACTGGGTCATGGAACCTCGCTCAATATTGGCTGATGGCGCGCGCCGCTTCGAGCGCGAGCGGGATGTTGCGATTGACGAAATCCTCGGGCGTCCACTCGGCGAGTGATCCTGCCACGTGGATAGCGCCGACCGGATCACCGCTCGCGTCGAGCACCGGAAAACCGGCCGCGATTTCGCCAAGCAGGATCTGGTTGAGGGTGAGCGCGTAACCGTTGGCGCTGGTTTCGGCGATCTTTTCGAGTATCTCGGGGATTTCGGTGACGGTATGGGGGGTAAAGGGGCGGCGGTCGGAGCGGTCGAGGATGTCGCGCACCCTGTCATTCGGCAGACGCGAGAGAATCGCCCAGCCGCCGGAGCTGCAAAAGCTGGGCACGCTGTGGCCGACAAGTGTGGTGTAGAAGGTCTGGCGCTTGCTTTGCAGGCGCACGGCATAGACCACGCGCAGATCGTCGAAAAGCGACAGGTCGACGCGCTCGCGCACCTCCTTGCGCAGTTCCTGGAGGATCGGCGTCGCGCGGCGTACAAGCGGGTCAAGCCGCAGGTAATCGAGCGTATGGTCGAGCAACCGTATCCCCGGGACAAAGCCGTGCCCATCCGCAGCGCGACCGATATAACCCATGGCGCGCAGCGTGTGCACCATCCGTTGTGCCGTGCTGCGATCGACACCCGCCTGTTCGGCGATCTCGGACAATGACAGGGGGCTGTCGGCATGATGAAAGGCCGACAGCACCTGCATGGCCTTTTCCAGCGAGCGCACAAAAAGCGGGCCTGAGCGATCGCTTTCGGTCAGGCCGCGCAATCCGGGTTCGGCGCGGGTCGTGTTTCGGGGCAACGTGACGTCCCATTCATGTTTGGCCGTTGACAGGGGCCGATTCACAACTTTACGATAGTCATACAATGCAGCCGTATCACTATGCAATACAGAAGGCTCGCTGACGTAAGGTCAACCCTGGATTGCTGGATCAACGGTCGGGGAACAAGAACAGGGACGAACGAAATATGCGCAAAGTTGCGCTTGCAGGTTTCTTGCATGAGACGAACACATTCGCCCCGACAAAGGCGGCGCATGAGGATTTCGTGCAGGGCGGCGGCTATATGCCCATGGCGCGTGGCGATGACGTTCTGCGCCGGGGGCGCGGGATCAATCTCGGGATCGGCGGCGCGGTGCAGCATGGCGAGGGCGCGGGCTGGGACATGGTGCCGGTGCTTTGGGCCGGGGCGATCCCTTCGGCGCATGTGACGCGCGACGCCTATGACCGGATTTCCGACGAGATCGTGGAGGGCATCGCGGCGGCGGGGCCGCTGGATGGTGTGTTTCTCGACCTGCATGGCGCGATGGTGGCCGAGCATGTCGATGATGGCGAGGGTGCACTCATCGCGCGGGTGCGCGCCGTGGTGGGACCGGATGTGCCGATTGCCTGCGCGCTCGATCTGCATGGCAACATCACGGCCGAGATGGTGGGCGCGGCCGACGTGCTGGTGGGCTTTCGCACCTATCCGCATGTCGATATGGGCGAGACCGGGCGCCGCGCGGCGGAACAGCTTGACCGGCTGATGAGCCGTGGCGCACCGTTTGCCAAGGCGTTCCGGCGCCTGCCCTTCCTTGTCCCGATTGCATGGCAGAGCACCCGGACGGAGCCGGCGAAGGGCATTTATGACCTGGTGGCCGATTGCGAGGGCGGCGAGGTCAGCAGCACCTCGTTCTTTTTCGGCTTTCCGGCGGCGGATTTTCCGGGCTGCGGGCCGACGGTGATCTGCTACGGTGAGAGCCAGGGCGCGGCGGACGCTGCCGCGGATCGGATCGAAGCCGCGGTCCTGTCAGCCGAGGATGCCTTTGCCGGTCGCAGCTATGACCCGGACGAGGGCGTGCAGGAGGCGATGCGCATCGCGGCAACCGCCACCCGGCCCGTGGTGATCGCCGACACGCAGGACAACCCCGGCGCGGGGGGCGATTCGAACACCACCGGCATGTTGGCGGCGATGGTGCGCAACAAGGCGCGCGGCGCGCTGGGCAACATGGTCGACCCCGGGGCCGCGGCCGCCGCCCATGCGGCGGGCGAAGGCGCCGAGATCGAGATCGCGCTGGGCGGGTTCTCGAACATCCCGGGTGACGCGCCCTTCGAGGGGCGGTTCGTGGTCGAAACGCTTTCGGACGGTCATCTGGTGGCCTCGGGGCCGTTCTACGGGGGCGCCCCGCTCGACATGGGGCCGTCGGCCTGTCTGCGCATCGGTGATGTGCGGGTGGTCGTGACCAGCCACAAGGCGCAGATGGCCGATCAGCAAATGTATCGGTTCGTCGGCATCGAACCCACCGAAGAGCCGATCCTCGTCAACAAGAGTTCAGTGCATTTCCGGGCGGATTTCGATACCATTGCGGAAACGATCCTGACCTGTGTCGCACCCGGTCCGATGCCGATCAGCCCGGCAAGCCTGCCGTTCACGCGGTTGGCGCCGGGAATGCGGCTCGAGCCGCTGGGGGCCGCCTTCGCGCCTCGCAGCGCGACGCAAGCGGAGGGAGTGATCGAGCCAAGCCGGAGCTGATACCGCGAAATTCGGCCCCGCGCGGAATGCGCGGTGCCGCGATCCGAGCAACCAACCGCGTCACAAAAGGGCCACCAAACCCGGCGCACAACACCAACCAACGGGAGATGAACATGACCCTACCACTTGATCTGAAACGAATGCCGGGCCGCATCGGCACGGGCCTGCGCCGTTCGGCGCTGAGCGCGGCGGTACTTGCCGCCGCCACGATGGCCGCCGCCCCGCTCTCTGCCGAGACATTGACCGCTGTCAAGCACTCGGCGCTGCGGGTGCTCGACCCGATCATGACCACGGCCTACATGAGCCGCAACCACGGCTACATGATTTTTGACACGCTGTTCGCGCTGGACGAGAACATGGAAGCGCAGCCGCAGATGGTCGATAGCTGGGAGGTGTCGGACGACGGGCTCACCTACCGCTTTACCCTGCGCGATGGTCTCATGTTCCATGACGGCAGCCCCGTCACCGGTGAGGACGTGGCCGCCTCGATCGCCCGCTGGGGTGAACGTGACGGCATGGGCCAGGTCTTGATGGACTTCGTCGAGAGCATGGGCCAGGACGGTGACAACGTTTTTGTCATGAACATGAAAGAGCCCTTTGGCCTTGTCATCGACAGCCTGGCCAAACCGTCATCGAACGTGCCTTTCATCATGCCCAAGAGCATTGCGGAAACTCCTTCGACCGAGCCGATTCCAGAACAGATCGGGTCGGGCCCGTTCAAGTGGGTGGATGATGAGTTCGAGCCGGGTGTGAAGGCGGTTTACGAGAAGTTCGAGGATTACGTGCCCCGCGACGAGGAGCCGAGCTGGGCGGCCGGTGGCAAGGTCGTCAAGGTGGACCGGGTCGAATGGGTGGTGATGCCCGATGACCAGACCACGCTCAACTCCATCACGGCCGGCGAGATCGACTATTGGGAAAGCCCGCCGTCCGACCTGTTGCCGGTCCTCGAAGCGAACCCCGATGTCGAGGTGCGCAACCTCAACGCGCTGGGCTATCAAACGATCATACGCCCCAACGCACTCAATGCACCGATGGATGACCCGCGTATCCGCAAGGCGGCGATCGCGTCGATCTATCAGAAGGACGTTCTGGATGCGATGATCGGCAATCCCGATCTCTACAACATCTGCGGCGCGATGTTCATTTGTGACACGCCGCTGGCCACGGAAGTGGGTTCCGAGACGTTGACCGAGGGCAATGGGCAGGACCTGGCCCGCGAGCTTCTGGAAGAGGCTGGCTACGATGGCACGCCGATCATGATCATGCATCCGACCGATGTCGGCACGCTGCGCACCCAGCCGGTCGTGGTGGCGCAAGCCATGCGTGATGTGGGCTTCGAGGTGGACCTGCGGGCAATGGACTGGCAAACGCTCGTCGGGCGTCGTGCAAGCCAGGAGCCGGTCGATGAAGGCGGCTGGCACATGTTTGCAACCAACTGGGTTGGCGCGGACGTGTTCAACCCGCTGGTCAACAACATGGTCAACGGCAAGGGTCCGGATGGCGGCTGGTTCGGCTGGCCCGAAGTGCCCGAGTTGGAAGAGCTGCGGATGGCCTATGCGACCGCGGATTCGCTCGAAGAACAGCAGGAGTACGCGGCGAAGATCCAAGAAGTGGCGTATGAAGAGGGTGTCTATGCCCCGATCGGCGAGTATATCGTGCCGTCGGCCTGGACGAGCAACCTTGATGGTGTTCTCGACGGTCCCGCACCGTTCTTCTGGAACATCTCCAAGAACTGATCCATGCAGATCCGGCCTCGCACCTGCAATGGGTGCGGGGCCGATGTCGAAAGAGTTCCCCGGTCACCTGCTGACTGATCGGGCGGCCCTGAGGGCCGAGAACCTGAAAGGGAGTGCCGATGTTCGGATATATCGTGCAACGTATCCTTGCCGCCGTGCCGGTGATGGGGTTCGTGGCGCTGTTCGTGTTCCTGATGCTGCGGCTGACGCCGGGCGATCCGGCCGCGATCATCGCGGGCGACACCGCGACGACGGAACAGCTTGAGCGGATTCGCGAGGCTCTGGGGCTGAACGACCCGATTCATATCCAGTTCATCAGCTGGATCGCTGACCTGCTGCGGGGCGATTTCGGCACTTCGGTGATTTCCGGCAAGCCGGTGATCGACCTGATCGCCGCGCGGATGGAACCGACGATCAGCCTTGCGCTGACCACGATCATCCTCTCGGTGGTGATCGCCGTGCCTTTGGGCGTGATCGCGGCGTGGAAACACGGCACGCTGATCGACCGGTTCGTGATGATGATTTCGGTGCTGGGCTTTTCGGTACCGGTCTTCGTGATCGGCTACCTGATGATCTCGCTGTTCTCGATGCAGTTGAACTGGTTCCCGGTCCAGGGCTTCCGCGCCATCGGCGAAGGGATAGGCCCATTCCTGCATCGCATCGCGCTACCGACCTTCACCCTGACACTCTTGTATATCGCGCTCATTGCGCGGATCACGCGGACCTCGATGCTTGAGATTCTGGGCGACGATTACATCCGCACGGCGCGCGCCAAGGGCCTGCCCGAGCGTCTGGTTCTCATGCGTCATGCGCTGCGCAACTGTTCGGTGCCGATCATCACCGTGATCGGGATCGGCTTTGCCCTGATCATCTCGGGCGTGGTCGTGACCGAGAGCGTGTTCAACCTGCCGGGTCTTGGGCGTCTCACGGTCGATGCGGTGCTGGCGCGCGATTATCCGGTGATCCAGGCGGTGATCCTGCTGGCGTCGCTGATCTATGTCGTGATCAACCTGCTGATCGACATCGCCTATGTTCTGCTTGACCCGAGGATTCGATACTCATGACAGACCAGACCGTCATAACTCCTGCGGACGAGCGGGTTTCGCCTCTGGATCGCGTGCGCGAGATCGTGTTCTCGAGCCCGTTCGTGTTCATCGCCTCGCTTGTCCTGGCGCTTATCGTCCTGTCGGCGCTGTTCGCGCCGTGGGTGGTCCCGCATGACCCCGTGCGCCTGATGCCGTCCGAGCGGCTCAAGCCGCCGAGCGAGATCAACTGGCTGGGCACCGATGCGTACGGTCGCGATCTTCTGTCACGCATCATATATGGCGGGCGCATATCGCTTGTCGTCGGGCTGGGCGCGGCGGTCTTTGCGGTGATCTCCGGGCTGATCCTGGGCCTTCTGGCGGGCTATATCCGCTGGCTCGACTCGATCCTGATGCGGATGGTGGACGGTCTCATGGCCATTCCCAACATCCTGCTGGCCATCGCCATCGTGTCGCTTTGGGGGGCCGGCATCTGGACCGTCCTGATCGCCATCACAATCCCCGAGGTGCCGCGCGTGGTGCGGCTGGTGCGCTCGGTCGTGCTGTCGGCCCGCGAGGAACCTTATGTCGAGGCCGCGATCGCCGCGGGATCGTCCACGTTCCTGATCATGCGCCGGCATCTTCTGCCGAACACCATCGCGCCGCTGATCATCCAGGGCACCTATATCTGTGCATCGGCGATCCTGGTCGAGGCGATCCTTTCGTTTCTCGGCGCGGGCATCAATCCCGAGACTCCGAGCTGGGGCAACATCATGGCCGAAGGGCGGATCTATTTCCAGATCAACCCGGGGATCGTGCTCTGGCCCGGGATCGTCGTTTCGGTGGCGATCCTGGCCATCAACCTTCTGGGCGACGCGGTGCGTGACGCACTTGATCCGCGCATGGCAAAACGGGGGATCGACAGATGAGCGACAACCTTCTGGAAATCGAGAACCTGCGCATCGCGCTCAACGGCGACCCCGAGCAGGAGGTGGTCAAGGGGCTCGACATGGTGATCAAGCCGGGCCAGACCATGTGCCTGGTGGGCGAAAGCGGGTCGGGCAAATCGCTGACCGCGCTGGCCACGATGGGGCTCTTGCCCAAGTCGCTGGTGCCGAACGCCGGGTCGATCCGGATGAAGGGCGAAGAGCTGCTGACCGCGTCCCCGCAGCGGCTGCGCAAGCTGCGCGCCACGGCGATGTCGATGATCTTTCAGGAGCCGATGACGGCGCTCAACCCGGTGGCGCGGGTGGGGGCGCAGATCGAGGAAGTGCTGGAGTTCCACTCCGACCTGTCGCAGGGCCAGCGCAAGCGGCGTGCCAAGGAGATGATGGAGGCGGTGCACCTGCCCGATGTGGACAAGATGTATCGCAGCTTCCCGCACCAGCTGTCGGGGGGCCAGCGCCAGCGCATCATGATCGCCATGGCGCTGATCATGCGCCCGCAGCTGCTGATCGCGGACGAGCCGACTACCGCTCTCGACGTGACCACGCAGGCGCAAATTCTGGCCCTGATCCGCGAATTGCGTGAAGAGCAGGGCACGGCGGTGATGTTCATCACCCATGACATGGGCGTGGTGTCGGAAATCGCCGAGGACGTGACCGTGCTCAAGCTGGGCGAGGTGATGGAGACCCAGCCGCTCGACCAGCTGCTGCGCCATCCGCAGACCGACTATACCCGCGACCTGTTGCGGTCGGTGCCAAGCCACGTGCCGCGCTCGCCGCGCCCGGACAGTGCGGAAAAGGTGGTGCTCAGCACCCGGAACCTGTGCAAGACCTATGGTGGCGGCGGGCTGATCTTCAAGAACCGCGAAGTCAAGGCAGCGCAGGATGTCAGCCTCACCTTGCAGCATGGCCGCACGCTCGGCATCGTGGGCGAAAGCGGGTCCGGCAAATCGACCGTGGCGCGCTGCATCATGCGGCTGATCGATCCGACCTCGGGGCAGATCATGGTCGGCGACGAGGATATCGCGCAGATGAAGCCGGCCGATCTCAAGGCGCGGCGGCGGAAATTCCAGATCGTGTTCCAGGACCCGATGCGTTCGCTCAACCCGCGGCGCGAGATCGGAGAATCGATCATCGAGGGTCCGCTGAATTTCGGAGTGCCGCGCGCCAAGGCAAAGGAGCGGGCGCGCGAATTGCTCGAACTCGTGGGCCTTCCCGCCAGCGCGGTCAATCGCTTCCCGCACCAGTTCTCGGGCGGTCAGCGTCAGCGCATCGCGATCGCCCGCGCGCTGGCTGTCGATCCCGACATACTCGTCGCCGACGAGGCGGTTTCGGCGCTCGATGTCAGCGTGCAGGCGCAGGTTCTCGACCTGCTGGCCGAATTGCAGAAGCGGCTGGGTTTGGGCATCCTCTTCATCACCCACGATCTGGGCGTTGCCGCGCAGATCTGCGACGAGGTGATGGTGATGCAGCATGGCCGGGTCGTGGAATACGGGCCCGCAGGCCGGGTTCTGGGCGACCCGCACGAGGATTATACCAAGGCGTTGATCTCGGCGGCGCCGGGACGGCACTGGGACTTCGCCAATTTCCGACCGTTCCCGGAGTCCGAAATCGTATCGCCGGCGGCCTCGACCCAGGTTTGAGATCATCCGCACAACAGGACACCCAGGAGGAAAGGACATTCCATGCCCGTTTTACCGATCATATCGGAGAGCCAGGACGAACTGACCGGGATATTCAAGGATCTGCACGCCCATCCCGAGATCGGCTTTACCGAGGCGCGTACCGCACAGGTGGTGGCCGAGAAGCTGCGCGAATACGGGGTGGACGAGGTCCATACCGGGATCGCCAAGACCGGGGTCGTGGGCCTGATCAAGGGCAAGGGCGGCGGCAACCGCCGGGTCGGGCTGCGCGCCGATATGGACGCGCTGCCGATCCACGAGGAAAGCAACCTGCCCTATGCCTCGAAGAACGAGGGTGTCATGCATGCCTGTGGCCATGACGGTCACACCACCATGCTTCTTGGCGCGGCCAAGCACCTGGCCCGGACGCGCGATTTCGACGGCACGGCCGTCCTGATCTTCCAGCCCGCCGAAGAGGGGCTGGGCGGGGCGCGCGGCATGTTGGCCGAGGGGCTGTTCGACAAGTTCCCCTGCGACGAGGTGTTCGGCATGCACAACTGGCCCAATGGCGAGCCCGGCAAGGTCGGTATCTGCAAGGGTCCTGCGATGGCCGGGGCGTCGTTCTTCGACATCAGGATCAAGGGCCGGGGCAGCCATGCCGCCATGCCGCAGCAATCGCGCGATCCGCTGGTCATTGCCGCGATGCTCGTCGCGCAAATCCAGACCATCGTCGCGCGCAACGTCGCACCGCTCGATGCCTGCGTCTTTTCCGTGACCCAAAGCCACGCCGGAAGCGCCTATAACGTGGTGCCCGACACCGCGACGCTGGCCGGCACGATCCGCTATTTCAAGGACGAGGTCTGCGAGCTGGCCGAGACCCGGCTGCGCGAGCTCTGCGATGGCATGGCGCGCGCCTATGGGGTGGAAATCGAGGTCGACCTGCGCAACATCTTCGACGTGCTGATGAACGACAGCGATCTCTCGGATGCCTATCTCGAGGCCGCATCGGACATCGTGGGCGCCGAGAACGTGTCGGACAAGGCCGAACCCGCAACCGGCTCCGAGGATTTCGCCGACATGCTCAAGGTGGTGCCTGGCTCCTATTGCCGGGTCGGACATGGCGGCACGGTGCCGCTGCACAATCCGGGCTTCATGCTCGACCCTGAAATCCTGCCGGTGGGCGCGTCGATCATGGCGCGCATCGTCGAGCGCCGCATGCCAATAGGAGCTGCATGATCATGGACCCTCTCAAACTGCCTTTCGACTCCGATGCGATGCTGGCAGGGCTGCGCCCCTGGATCGAATGCGAAAGCCCCACATGGGACGCCGCCGCGGTCGACCGGATGATGGATCTTGCCGCCTATGATCTTGCCCAAATGGCCGAGATCGAGCGCATTCCCGGCCGGATGGGCTTTGGCGGCTGCGTGCGCGCCGGTTTCCCGCATCCGAACAAGGGCGAGCCGGGCATCCTGATCGTGGGCCACATGGACACGGTGCACCCGGTTGGCACGCTGGAGAAACTGCCCTTCAAGCGCGAGGGCGATATCTGTTATGGCCCCGGCATCATGGACATGAAGGGCGGCAACTACGCCAGCGTCGAGGCGATCCGCCAGCTGATCGCGGCGGGGATGCAGACGCCCCTGCCGGTGACGGTGCTTTTCACCCCCGACGAGGAGGTCGGCACGCCCTCGACCCGCGAGTTGATCGAGGCGGAGGCGGCGCGCAACAAGTACGTGCTGGTGCCGGAACCCGCGCGCGACGATGGCGGCGCGGTGATCGGGCGCTACGCGATCGCGCGGTTCAACCTGCGCACGCACGGTCTGCCCAGCCATGCGGGCGCGCGCCTGTCGGAAGGCAAATCCGCGATCGCCGCGATGGCGCGCAAGATCATCGAGATCGAGGCGATGACCGGCGAAGACTGCACCTTTTCCGTCGGCGTGATCCATGCCGGGCAATGGGTCAACTGCGTGTCGTCGGTCTGCGAGGCCGAGGCGCTGAGCATGGCGAAGACGCAAGGCGACCTCGATGACGGGGTGGCGCGGCTGATGGCCCTGGCCGGCGAGGAAAACGGCGTGTCCTTCGAGATCACCCGCGGCGTCACGCGCCCGGTATGGGAGCCGGATCAGCCCGGCACCATGGCGATGTTCGAGATCGCCAAGGATCTGGCCAGTGATCTGGGCTTCGAGTTGACAGGGGCAAGCTCGGGCGGTGGCTCGGACGGCAATTTCACCGGCTACATGGGGATCCCGACGCTCGATTCGCTGGGCGTGCGCGGCAAGGGCCTGCATACGCTGACCGAGCATATCGAGGTGGCAAGCCTCGCCGAACGCGGGCGCCTCATCGCCGGGATGCTGATGCGGCTGAGCTGAAACGCCAGGAATGCGATATTACCGGCAGGTCCGTTCGGCCCCGTCGGTATATTCGCGATACTTGGTCCAGAAGCGCCGGTGGTTGTCGCGGTCGGATTGACGAATGTCCTGCGCGCGGTGCGGATCGCCATAGAAGCTGACGGCCAGGCGCTGGTCCGAACCCGAAAGCGTCTGGTCGGCGACGGCCTGGATACAGCCACAGAGCTCACGCGAGCGCGCCTTGCGGTCGGATGCCATGCAAGCGCGCTGGATCCGGCCCGTGGCAAAAGGTCTTGCGGCAGGGGCCGGGGTGACCGAAGCGGACGGACGCGTCGTGACTGCGGGCGTTGCTGCCGCCACGCGCGGGGCGGGCTGAGCCATCTCGCGCTTGGCCCGGTAATAGCCGCCGGCACATCCGGCCAGCGACAGGATGAGGATCAGGGAAACGATGGGGCGCATATGCTCGGAGCCTTTTTGTTTTGCGACGATCATGGCGGAAACCGGGGCGGAATTCAATCACGCGTGACGATTGTCAATCGTGTAAAGGCAACGGGCGCTGCCGATGTTGCGGCGCGATGCGCTCGCCAACGCAATAGCGGTTGGATGACGACATCGGGTTGACTCGAATCGTGAAATCGGACGACCCTGACTGAGCGATCAGTCAGTTGTCCGTGGAGGGGGATTGGCGCAGCAATTGAAACAGCAGGCGCGCGAGGCGCCGGGTGGCGTGCGGGCCGATGCGATCCTCGACGCGGCCGAGCGCGTCTTTGCCAGCTCCGGCTATGAGGGTGCGGCGCTGCGCGAGATCGCCGAGTGCGCGGGCGTGGCGCAGGGGCTGATCCACTATCATTTCGACAACAAGGCGCGGCTCTTCGAAAGAATGGTGGCGCGACGGTCGGGACAGATCAACGCGGCGCGGGCCGAGCGGCTGGCGCAACTGAGAGGCAAGGGCGCGTTGCGGCTGGAAGATATCGTCGAGGCGCTCTTCCGCCCCACGATCGAAACCGGCCTCGAACTGGCCGAGGATGGCGGCGGCTTCGCGCGGATTCTCGTGTCGATGGCCAATTCCAACGACCCGTTGGCGCGGGAGATGACCGCGACCTATTACGACCCGATCGCGCATGACTATATCGCCGCCCTGCAGGAAGCCGAGCCGGGGCTGGCCCGCGCTGATGCGGTCTGGGCCTACATGTTCGCGATTGGCGTGGGCATGACGATGATGGCCAAGACGGGGCGGCCCAAGCGGCTTTCGAACGGGTTATGCGACGATGGCGATGCCGATGCGATGCTGGCGCGGATCGTGCCGTTCATCTGTGGCGGCGTCCGGGCGCTGGTGACACCATGAAACCAAGGGGAGGAGAAACCATGAAGGATTTCATTTCGAGAAGCACGGCGCTGGCCGCGTTGGCGCTGGGCGGGGCACTGGCCGCGCCACAGGTGCAGGCCGAAGATTTCAACGTGACCATCGTGGCCGGGCATCCGCCGGTCTTTCGCTGGGTGAAACATGCCAGCGAGACCTTCATCCCGGCGGTCGATGCGGCGCTTGAAGGCACCGGGCACAGCATCAACTGGTCGGAACAATATGGCGGGTCGCTGGCCAAGGTGGGGGACGAGCTTGAGGCGGTCGAGGCCGGGCTGGCCGAGGTGGGGCTGGTCTCGTCGCTCTTCGATCCGGCCAAGCTCAGCCCGCAGAACGTGACCTATTTCACCCCCTTCGTGTCGCGCGATTCGACGCTTGTGAGCAGTTGGATGGACGAATTGCAGGCCACCAACGACGACATGCGTGCGGCGTGGGAGGAAAACGGCCTCGAATACCTTGGCGGCGGAATCGGACTCGACGATTACCTGTTGATGACCACCTTTCCGGTGGAGACCATCGAGGATCTCGATGGTCACAAGATCGCCGCACCCGGGCCGGCGGTCAACTGGCTCGAAGGCACTGGCGCGGTTGGGGTGAGCGGCAACCTCACGCTCTATTATAACGAGATCAAGACCGGTGTTTATGACGGGGTGATCGTCTTTGCCAGCGCCGCGCTGCCGGGCAAGCTGCACGAGGTGGCCCCCTATATCACCAAGGTCGGGTTCGGCGCACAATATGCCGGGGGGCTGGCGGCCAACAAGAGTTGGTATGACAGTTTGCCGGAGGAGGTCCAGGACGCGCTCAAGGCCGGCGCCCGCGCCGATGCCGAAGCCTACCAGGAAGACCTCGATGCCTCGGTCACGACCTTCCTTTCGATGATGGAGGAGCAGGGGGCCACCATCACCGAGGTCGATCAGGCGTTCCGCGAGCAATGGGCGTCGGGCATGAACAACGTCGCGCAGGAATGGGCCGCCCGGCTCGATGAAGAGGGCAGGAACGGCACCGCCGTGCTCAAAGCCTACATGGACACCATGCGCGCGGCGGGGGCCGAGCCGGTGCGCGACTGGGATCGAGAGTAAGCGCGACGCCATGTCCCGGCCCCGGATGCCCCGGGGTCGGGAGGGAGTGGAACAGACATGGCGGAGCCCATGAAAGATGTGGATGCGACAGCGGCGCTGCCCGGCTGGTTCATTGCGGTCCGGCAGGGGGTCGATCGCGTGACCGGTGCGCTCAATGTGGTGGGGACGGGCCTGATCCTCGTGTTGATGGTCCTTGTGAATGCCGACGTGATCGGGCGCGGGCTTTTCAAGGCGCCCGTCGCGGGCGTGCCGGAAATGGTTTCGATGTCGATTGTCGCCATCGTGTTCCTCCAGGTGGCACAGACCTTTCGGCAGGGGCGGCTGACGCGCACCGATATCCTTCTGGGCTGGGTCGGGCGGTACAGCCCGCGCACGCGAGAGGTGGTCGAGATGCTGTTTTCCATCGCCGCGATCGCGCTGGTCTGGCAGCTCATCACGGCGTCCTGGCCGCTTTTCGAGCAGGCATGGACCCGCGGCACCTATGAGGGCACGATCGGCGCCTTCACCGCGCCGGTCTGGCCGGTCAAGCTCATCATTCTCGTGGGGTGCGGGGCGCTTCTGGTGCAACTGGTGCTGCATGGGCTGGCCGCGTTCCTGCGCCTGGTGCGGGGGGCAAGGGCATGACGCCATTCGAGATCGGCCTGACCAGTTTCGGTGCCATGGTGGTGATGATCTATGCGGGGTTCTGGGTGCCCTTCGCCCTGATGCTGTGTTCCTATCTCGGGGTCTGGGCGATCAAGGGTTCGCCGCTCCTGGCCGGAAAGCTGCTGGCGCTGGCGGCGAGCGAGACGATTTCCTCCTATTTCTTCGGCGTCGTGCCGCTCTTCGTGCTGATGGGCTATGTCGTGAGCGTGACCGGCATGGGGCGCGATGCCTTCGACGTGGCCAACCACCTGTTCCGGCGGCTCAGGGGCGGCTTGGGCATCGGCACGGTGGGGGCGAACGCGATCTTTGCCGCCATCACCGGCATTTCCATCGCCAGCGCCGCCGTCTTTACCCGCATCGCCGTGCCCGAGATGATCCGCCATGGCTATGCCAAACGCTTCTCGGTCGGCGTGGTGGCCGGGTCGAGCGTGCTGGGCATGCTGATCCCGCCGTCGCTCCTGCTGATCCTTTACGGGCTCCTGGCCGAGCAATCGGTGGGCGACCTCTTCATTGCCGGTATCCTGCCGGGGATATTGCTGGCGCTGGCCTTCGGTGTCGGCATCTGGCTGACCGCGATCCTCTGGCCCGCGCGGCTCGGCCCCGGCGTGGCGGCGGGCGGGGGCGAGAGCGACCTTGGCCCGCGTGATCTTGTCGCCAAGGGGCTGCCCATCGTCTTGCTGATCGGGCTGGTGCTGGGCGGCATCTATGGCGGAATCTTCACCCCGATCGAGGCGGGCGCGGTCGGCGCGGGCGGCGCGATCGTCATCGGCGTACTGCGGCGCAAGCTGTCGTGGCGCGAATTCTGGCAGGTGCTGACCGATACCGGGCTGGTCACGGCCTCGATCTCGTTCCTGATCATCGCGGCACAGATGTATTCGCGGATGCTGTCGCTTTCCGGCGTGCCGATGGAGTTCGGCGCATTCGTGGCCGGGGCTGATATCGGCTATTGGGGCGTGATCCTGGCCTATATCGCCCTGGTGATCGTGATGGGGGCGGTGCTCGACAGCTCGTCCATCATGCTGATCCTCGTGCCGCTGATGCTGCCGGTGGTCGGCGGCATGGAGGTCGACCTCATCTGGTTCGGGATCGTCACGGTGATCGCGGTCGAGGTGGGCCTGCTGACCCCGCCCTTCGGCATATCCGTTTTCGTGATCAAGTCGGCGCTTGACGACCCCGACATCACGCTCGGCGACATATTCATCGGCGCCGCGCCCTTTGCACTGATGATGCTCGTCGTTCTCGCCCTTGTCCTTGCCTTTCCGGTGCTGGCCACCGGGCTCATCTGACCAGAAAAGGAGCCACCATGCCCAGACGTTTCGTCGATATTTCCGTGCCGCTTGAAACCGGGATCGTGTCGGACCCGCCGATCATGCTCCCCGAGATCGAATACATGACCCACGATCAGACCGCCGAGCAGGTGATGGCATTCTTTCCGGGCCTCAAGCGCGAGGATCTGCCCGGCGGCGAGGGCTGGGCGGTCGAACGGCTGCGCATCGCCACCCATAACGGCACCCATCTCGATGCACCCTACCACCACCACTCCACCATGAATAACGGCGAGCGCGCGATCACCATCGACGAGGTGCCACTGGAGTGGTGCCTCAACCCGGGGGTAAAGCTCGATTTCCGGCACATGGAGGACGGCTATATCGTCACCCCCGGCGATGTGGAGGCCGAGTTGAGCCGCATCGGGCACGACCTGCGCCCGCTCGATATCGTGGTGGTCAACACATCGGCGGGCGCGCATTACGGGCAACCCGATTACCTGATGAAGGGCTGCGGCATGGGGCGCGACGCGACGATGTATCTGCTCGAACGCGGCGTGCGGGTGACAGGGACGGATGCCTGGAGCTGGGACGCACCCTTTGCCCTGACCGCGCAGGAATATGCCAGGACCCATGACCCGACCATCATCTGGGAGGGCCACCGCGCCAGCATGGAAATCGGCTATTGCCACATGGAGAAACTGTCGAACCTCGACAGCCTGCCGGGCCACGGGTTCGAGATTTCCTGTTTTCCCTACAAGATCAAGGGCGCCAGCGCCGGGTTCACCCGCGCCGTCGCCATTTTCGAGGAGTGAGCCATGCGCCTGGGAACGGTTTTCCATGATGGCAAGGCGAGGGTGGTATCGCCGCTCGATGACGACACGCTGCTCGATCTCGTCCGCGCCGCGGAACTGGCGGGTGCCCGGCCCGATACCTTCGACACGATGCAGACGCTGATCGAGGCAGGCGATGACGGGCTCGAACAGGCCGGTGCCCTGCTGGCCCGCGCCGACCGGCATGCAACGATCCCGGCGGGCGAGGTCACGTTCCTGCCGCCGCTGATGCCGGTGCAGTATCGCGATTGCCTCGTGTTCGAGGAACATCTCTTCAACTGCCTCAGGGCGTTCGGTCAGGACGACCCGCAACTGCCTCCGGTCTGGTATGAACAGCCGATCTATTACAAGGGCAACCGGATGAGCTTCATCGGCCATGGCGCCGACGTGATCTGGCCGGACTATGCCGAGTTTCTCGATGTCGAACTGGAACTGGCCATCGTGGTGGGCCGGAAGGGCAAGGATATCGCGCCCGGGCGGGCCGCGGATCACATCTTCGGTTACACCATCCTCAACGATGTCTCGGCCCGCGACGCCCAGATGCGCGAAATGCCGGGTCAGCTTGGCCCCGCCAAGGGCAAGGATTTCGACACCGGCAACATCCTTGGCCCCTGGATCCTGACCGCGGACGAGGTGGCGCATCCGGTCGCCCTCGACATGGAACTGCGCGTGAACGGCGCGCGGTGGGGCGGCGGCAACTCATCCTCGATGCAGCATGATTTCGGCGCCATTCTCGCCCATATCTCGGCCTCCGAGACGCTATACCCCGGCGAGGTGATCGGCTCCGGCACGGTCGGCACCGGCTGCGGGCTCGAACTGGGCAAGCAGCTGGCCCCGGGTGATCGCTTCGAACTCGAGATCGAGAAGATCGGCGTGCTGCGCAACCGGATCGTGCGGCCGGACTGAACCTGGACACCACCATGCCCACGCGGTTCTTTCTTGGGAAAAATACTCAAGATCCCGCCAGTCAGGCCATGCACGACGCTGCAACGGTTGCCCCACATCGATACAAGGCGAAAGGGGCGGAGGCGTCAGCCTCCGCCCCCTTGGCGACGCCGCAGGCGGCGCAAGACCTCACCTGAGGTTGTCAGGCAGCCATGTGGCCAGTTCCGGGAAACCGATCAGCACGAAGACCATCACCACCATGATCAGGAACATCGGGATCGCGGCGCGGGCGATATAGCTTATCTCGTGGTTGGTCATGCCCTGCAACACGAAGAGGTTGAAGCCGATCGGCGGGGTGATCTGGGCCATTTCCACCACCACCACGATGAAGATCCCGAACCAGATCAGGTCGATCCCGGCTTGGCGGATCATCGGCTCCACCACCGCCATGGTCAGAACCACCGACGAGATACCATCGAGAAAGCAGCCAAGAATGATGTAGAAGATCAGCAGCACCATCAGCAGTTCGAACCGCGTCAGCCCCATCTGCGCGATCAGGTCGGCCAGTCCGCGCGGCAACCCGGTGAACCCCATCGACAGCGACAGGAACGCCGCCCCGCCAAGGATGAGCGCGATCATCGCGCTGGTGCGGGTGGCGCCCATCAGGCTCTGGGTAAAGGTTTCCCAGTTGAGCGATCCTTGCCCCGCGGCCAGCAGGAGCGCGCCGATGACACCAAAGGCCGCGGCCTCGGTCGGCGTGGCCCAGCCGAAATACATCGACCCGATCACCACCATGATCAACAGAAGCACCGGGATCAGGAACCGCGAATTGTGCAGTTTCTCGGTAAAGCTCATCGGCGGTTCCGGCGTCGGGTTCCAGTCGCGCGAGATCCATGACTGGATCGCCACATAGGCCATGAACATCCCCGCGAGCACGAGGCCGGGCAGGATGCCCGCGAAGAACAGCTTGGTGATCGACTCGTTCACCGTGACGCCATAGACGATGAGTGTCAGTGACGGCGGGATCATCAGGCCCAGCGTCGCCGCCCCCGCCAAGGTGCCGATTACCATACGTCGCGGATACTTGCGCTTGTTGAGTTCGGGGATCGACATCTTGCCCACCGTGGTCAGCGTTGCCGCGGATGACCCCGACACGGCGGCAAAGACGGTGCAGCCCACGATATTGGTATGCATCAGCCCCCCGGGCAGGCGTGCCATCCATGGCGACAGCCCCCTGAACATGTCTTCCGATAATCGGGTTCGGTAAAGCACCTCGCCCATCCAGATGAAGAGCGGCAGCGCGGTCAGCGTCCATGACGCCGAGGACGACCAGATCTTGGTGATCATCGCGTCGCCCACGGGGCGCGTGGTGAAGAGCTCCATCCCCACCCAGGCCACGCCCATGAGCGCAAGACCCACCCAGACGCCCGAACCGAGCAGGAAGAAGAGCACGAAGAGAAAGATCGAGATCGAGATCATGTAATCCATTGGCGCTACTCCGTGCCCGTGTCGATGGCGCCGGAGCGCATGCCATGTCGGCCGGTCATGATCAGGCGGGCGAAATTGTCCCAGAAGGCAATGGCCAGAAGCACGGTGCCCACCGCCATGGAAAGCTGCGGAATCCAGATCGGCGTCCGGTCCAGCCCCTGGCTGATGTCGTTCCACTTCAGCGACTCCCACATGCTGCGCACCCCGTACCAGGCGAAATAGCTCGAGATCGCCGCCCCCATGCCAAAGCACCAAAGCTCGCCCTTGACCCGGTGACGCCCCAGCACGTTGAGAAAGAGCGACACCCGGATATGTGCCCCGTGGTTGAGCGCATAGGCGAAGGCAAAGAACGAGGCGGCGGCCATGCAATAGCCTGCGTAATCGGTCGCGCCGGGAAAGACGGCGCCGGTCCAGCGCGCGATCATCTGTGCGACGATGATGACGAGAATCGCGATGGTGAAAAACGCCGCGATGACACCGCCGGCGAGATAGAGCGCATCGAGCGCCCGGCGTAGAATACCCATGTCAGAAGCCCCTGTTCGTTGATTTTCTCGGGGCGGGGCCGCGTCGGGGCGCCCCCGCCCTGTGTCAACGGTTCGCCCGCAAGTGGCGGGCTTATTGCGTGGCGCGGAATTCCTCGACGATGGCCTCGCCATCCTCGCCTGCGCTTTCGAGCCATTCCTCGGTCATCACGGCGCCGATCTCTTCGAGCTCCTTGACCAGCGTGTCGCTGGCGCGGGCGACTTCCATGCCGCCTTCCTTGAGCCCGTCGAGGGTGAACTGGGTATAATCCATCGACTTCTGGAGGCCCCGTTCCTTGGCCTCGGCGGCGCAGTCGTTCATTGCGTCTTTGGTCGCATCGTCGAGAGCGTCCCATGCCTCCTTGTTGACGAACACGACGTTGCGCGGCAGCCAGGCGTCGACCTCGTAGAAATGGCTCAGATGCTCCCAGACCTTGCGGTCATAGCCCGTTGCCCCCGACGAGATGAACGCCTCCGCCACGCCGGTCGCCAGCGCCTGGCTCAGTTCCGCCTCCTCGACCTGCACCGGCAGCATCCCGGTCATCTCCGCCATCCGCGCCGTGGCGGTGGAGTAGGAGCGGAACTTGATGCCTTTCATGTCGTCGACGCTCTCGATCGGCTGGTTGAAGTAGAGCCCCTGGGGCGGCCACGGCACCGAGTAGAGGTAATGCAGGTTCTGCGCCTCGAGCACCTCGGCCACTTTCGGCCCGGCAGCCTCCCACAGCTTTTCATGATCTTCGTAAGATGTGGCAAGGAATGGGATCGAGTCGACGCCGAACAGCGGGTTCTCGTTCTGATGCGCCGAGATCAGGCGTTCGCCGATCAGCGCCTGGCCGCTCTGCACCGCGCGCTTGATGTCGTTGCCCCCGAAGAGCGACCCCGAGGGGTGGGTGACGATCTCGACCGCGCCGTCGGAACTCTCGGTCACGCAGGTGGCGAACTCGGCCGCGTTCTCGGAATGGAAATTGGTCGCGGCATAGGCCAGCGGCATATCCCATTTCTCGGCCATGGCGGGCGCGGCTGCGCCGATCGCGATGGCCGAGGCTGTGGCAAGTGTCGTGAGATGTTTCATGGTCGTTCTCCCTGTTTTGGTTCGTCCGGTCATGCCGGGGTTGGTATTCGATGAACGAAGCGTGCGGGCGAGTAGGGCTCCAAGTCAATATTGGGTTTGCGCCCCGAGATCAGCCGGGCCAGGATCTGCCCGGTTTTCGGCCCACCCGTGAGGCCGATATGGTGATGGCCAAAGCCGAGAAACGCGCCCTTGAGGCCGGGCACCTCGCCGATGGCCGGGATCGAGTCGGCGGGCGCCGGGCGATGGCCCATCCATTCGCGTTCATGCGCCCATGTGAGGCCGGGCAGGACCTCTGCCAGTTGCCGTTTCAGGAGCGCGATCGGTGCGGCCGAGGCCGGCGCGTCGAGCCCGCCGAACTCGACGATCCCGGCAAGGCGCAGACGCCCCTCCATCGGGGTCATGACGAACTTGCCGCTGGCCACCATGACCGGCGAGCGCGGCATCGCCGAAGGCTCCCACAATTCGAGGTGATAGCCGCGCTCGGTCTCAAGCGGGATGCGCAGCCCCAGTTTCTCTCCCAAAGCCTTGGACCACGCCCCGGTGGCCAGAACGGCAGCGTCACAGGCAATCGTGTCCTCGCCCGACCGGGTGGCAACGCGAACGCCCGTGATGCGCCCGTTCTCGCGGGCGAAATCGGTGGCGGTGGCCTTGATCATCTGCGCGCCATTCGCAACCGCATGGGCGGCCAGCGCCTTGATGTATCGCCCCGGGTCGGCGATCCGTCCGTGATCGCCCAGCCGTGCGGCAAACCCCGCGGCATCGGAAAAGGCAGGGTCGTATTCGGCCAGCGCCGGGCGCTCCATCTCGTCCCATGCGAAGCCCAGCTCGCGACGGATGCCCCAGCCAAAGGTGTCGCCCTCGTAATGGGCGCGGTCGCGATAGAGGAAAAGGTAATCGGAGGGGAGGATGAACGCCTCGGCCCCGGTGCCGCGCGCGAGCGCAAGGTGATCCTGCAAGCTGTCGCCGACGATACCATGCAGCGCCTGCGCGATGCGGCGCACGTCGCCCGCGTTGCCATGCGCGAGGTATTTCATCAGCCACGGCATCAGCCGCGGCAGGTAGGACCATTTGAGAAACAGCGGCTGGCTGGGCGAGAACAGCATTTTAGGCGCCTTGCGCAACAGCCCCGGCACCGTCACCGGCACCACCGAACACGCGGCCAGCACCCCGCCATTGCCGAAGCTGGCCCCTTCACCGGCCTGTTCCTCGCGTTCGATCAGGATGACATTGTGCCCCTCGCGCTGGGCCCAGATCGCGGTGGCGACACCGTTGATGCCTGCACCGATGATGGCGATTGTTTTCGGGGCGTCGGTCATGGCGTCGGTCCTGCGAGGGTGAATTTGCGGATGCGGTCCATGTCGGGGCGGGCGCCAAGGCCGGGCGCGTCGGGAACGATCACCGCGCCGCCCTCCACCGCGAACGGGGTTTCGAGGATGTCCTCGGCCAAGAAATAGGACGCCTGGTAGAATTCACAGCCCAGCGTGATCGCCGGGGTGGCGGCGATCATGTGGGTGCCGGCGAGATGGGCAAGGCCGGATTCGAACATGTCCCCACCATAGGCGCCGAGGCCATGCGCAGCGGCGATGCTGGTGACTTCCTGCGCCCGGCCCAGGCCCCCCGACTTCATGATCTTGACCGAAACCCCGTCGCAGATGCCCTCGCCTGCGGCGCGGGTCATGTCCTCGGGGCCGAACACGGACTCGTCGGCCAGAAGCGGCACGTCGATCATGGCGCGCAGCCGGGCCATGAGGCCGAAATGATGCGCGCGCACCGGCTGTTCGATGAAATCGGGCTTGAACGCGGCCATATCGCGGGTGCGTGCCGGGGCCTCTTCGGGTGTGAGGCCCTGGTTGAAATCGACCCGGACCCGCAGCGACGGGTAATCATGCGCGATCCGCTCCATCCGCATGATGTCAAAGGCATGGTCGCGAAACCCGGCCTTGAGCTTGACGATGCGAATGCCATCACCCACAAGCCGGTCAAGGAGCGCCCGGTCACGCTCGAAATCCGGGTCGGCGATCGAGACCGAAAGCGGGATGCGGTCGCGACATTTTCCACCCAGCAAGGCCCAGACCGGTTGCCCCGCGATGTGGCCTGCAAGGTCGAGCAGGGCAGTGTCGAGCGCGGCCTTGGCCTCGCTCGCGTGGGCCACGGCGTGGCGCGCGGCCTCCATGATGGCGGGGCGGTCGGCCACGCGGCGACCGATCACCAGCGGGCGCAGGTAACGGTCGAGCGCGGCAAGGCTCGCCTCGGGCGTGCCGGTAAAGACCGACCAGGGCGACCCCTCGCCCCAGCCCACCGCGCCACCCTCGGCGGTCAGGCGCAGCAGAATGATCTCGCAAGCGTTTTCGACCCGCCCGATGCCATGGTCACGCCGCGACGTGACCGGCAGCGAAAGGTGCCAGACATCGAAGCCGGTGATGGTCTGGTGAAGCTCCGTCAATCGATTCCCCCGTTCATGGGAAGAAACTTGGCCGGGGTAGTGCATCAGTTCAAATACGGATTTATGTATATTCCATCACTTGATGTGATATTGCTTCGAAATGGCCCTCAGATTCAGACAGTTGCAAGCCTTCCACGCGGTGATCGAATCCGGCACCGTGACCGGCGCCGCCGCGCTTCTGGGCATTTCGCAACCCGGCATTTCCAACCTTCTGGCGCAGCTGGAACGGCAGACCCAGCTCAAGCTCTTCGAGCGGGTGCGCGGGCGGTTACGCCCCACGCCCGAGGCGGGGGTGCTGTTCCAGGAAATCGACACCGTGGTGCGCGGGCTCGACCACGTGGCGCAGGCGGTGACCGACTTGCAGAACCAGAAGGCCGGGCAATTGCAGGTCGTGGCGCCCCATGCCCTCTCCATCGGCTTCATGCCGCGCGAGATCGCGCGTTTTGCCCGGGAACGCCCGCACCTGTCGATCTCCTACCAGGCGCAGTATTCCACGCGCATCCAGGAATGGGTGCAGGCCGGGCTCTTCGAGATCGGGATTTGCGAACTTCCGGTGCTGAGCGATGCACTGACCGCGCGGCCGTTCCGGTTCGAATGTCAATGCGTCCTGCCCGCGGGCAGCCCGCTGGCGGAGCACGCGATGCTGACACCGGCGCATCTTGACGGGTATCCCTTCGTGGTGATGGGCCCCGAGCACATGACCTATCGCCGCACCCGCGACGCGTTCGACCGCGCCGGGGCGCAATGGAACACGCGCGTCCATACCCACCTGCACCAGAACACGCTGAGTTTCGTGAAACAGGGTTTCGGTGCCGCGCTGGTCGATCCGTTCACCATCGCCTTCGATTACGAGGGCGGGTTCGACGCGCGACCCTTCGCACCGCAGGTGACGCTGGACCTTGCGGTCATCACCCCGCGCCACAGGCCGCTTTCGTCCGTGGGCCAGGAATTCCTCGCGGGCCTGCTGGAGAGCCTCGCGCGCTTCGCCGCGTGATGCCTCAGGCCACCCATTCCGAGACCGGCGCGGCGGCGTCCGAGAGCGATTGCGTGTGGATATCGACGAGGCTCGGCCCGTCATGGGCGAGCGCCTTGGCCATGACATGGCCAAGATCGTCGGGATCACGCACGCTCCATGCCGCGACACCAAAGGCGCGCGCCACGGCGGCGTGGTCGGTGCGGTCGAAATCGACATTGTAATAGCGCGCGCCGAACCCCGCCTTCTGCCCCGCCTTGATCCACGAAAACGTGGCGTTGGAAAACACGACCGAGGTGATCGGCATGCGTTGGCGCACCATGGTCTCGAACTCGCCGCAGGCAAAGCCGAACGATCCGTCGCCCATCAAGGCCACGGTCTTGGCGTCCGGTCGCCCCACATGCGCGCCCATCGCCGCGCCAAGCGCGTATCCCAATGCACCATGGGCGCGGTTGGTGATGAAATGCCGCCCCGCGCGCGGCCAGCGGTAATAGGCCGAGACATAGGGGCAGGGCGTGCCCGGATCGGCCACCACGATGGCATCGTCATCGAGAAGGTCCATCAGCGCGGCCATGACCGCCTCGGGCCGGATCGGGGTGCCGCGGCTGGTGGCGAGCGGGGCGAACTGCGCCTCTTTCGCGGCCCATGCGCGGGCGGCGCGAGCGGTGCCGTTCTGGGTGTTGCGCGGTGCGGCCTCGACCGCATCGGCCAGCGCCTCAAGCGCCAGCCGCGCATCGGCATTGATCGCAACTGCCGTGTCGTAATTGGTGCCGGGCACCTCGGGGTCGCTGTCGATATGCAGGATCGTTGTGCCCTTCGCGGGCGAACGCCAGCGTTCGGTCGTGACCGATCCCGCGCGACAGCCGATGAAAAGCACCACGTCGGCGGCATCGACCTCGGCGCGTGTCGCCGGAATGCCGCCATTCGACCCCACGACCCCCAGCGCCAGCGGGTCGGTCTCGGCGATGACACCCTGCCCCGAAACGGTGGTGGCCACCGGCATGTCGAGCGCGCGGGCAAGACGCGCCAGCGCGTCCTCACCCCCCGAGAGCAGCGGCCCGCCCCCACAGATGGCGATGGCGTTCTGTGCCTTGGCAAGGATCGTGGCCGCCTCTGTAATCGCGTGCGGGTCCGGGGCCTGGCGCTCGGCGGGGAAGCGGGTGTGGTCCGGGTAGGAATGGATTTCGGCCCCATCCACCGGGGCCTTCTGCGTGTCGAAGGGCAGCGACAGATGCACCGCGCCGGGGGTGCCGGTGGTCATCTGGCGAAACGCCTCGCGCAGCATCGCGGGAAGTTGCCCGGCATCGTCGAGCGCCGCGTTCCACTTCGTCAGCGGACGAAAGAGAGCGGTCTGGTCCAGCTCGGTCAGCGGATATTTCCCGCGGCTGGTCGTGGCCACGTCCGAGGTGATGGCAAGGATCGGCACCGAACTTTCATTGGCCTCGACCACGCCGGGCAGGATATAGGTGGCCCCCCCGCCCGACGGTCCTTCGCAGACGCCCGGCCGCCCGGTCACGCGCGCATAGCCATCGGCCATGTAGGCGGCGTGGCGTTCATCGCGGGTCAGGAAATGGGTGATCCCGTGATCGAGCCGCGCCAGCGCGTCATAGAAGGGCAGGGTGGTATCCCCGCACAGGCCGAAAATATGGCGCACGCCATAGGCTTCGAGCATCCGCACCAGCGCCTCGGCGCCGGTCATCTGGTTATGGCCATGTTCGGTCATGTTGCCCTCCATGTCGGTATTCGGTCTTGTATACAGGATGGCATATTGATTTCAAGCGCACCGCATGGCATTCCGGAAAGCGACAATCGGAAAGGCGGATGCGATGACGGATGGACGGGTCGAGGATATTTACCGCTGGCTCAAGTCGCGCGCCGTGTCGTTCGATCTCAGGCCCGGCGACCGGATCAACGAGGGCACGCTCGCGCGCGAATTCGGGGTCAGCCGGACGCCCCTGCGCGAGGCGCTCAACCGGCTTGTGGCCGAGCGGTTCTTTGAATTCCGCGCCGGACAGGGGTTTTTCTGCCGCGGGCTTGAGGCGCAGGAGATTTTCGATCTGTTCGAGCTTCGCAAGGTGCTGGAAATGGCGGCCGCCCGCGCGGCTTGCGAACGGGCGAGCGACGAAGGCTTGCGCGCGCTGCGTGAAGAGCTTTACGCAAGCGGGCTGGAAACCCGCGGGCTGAGCGTGGCCGAGGCCTGCGCGCGCGACGAGGCGTTTCATATCGGCATCGCGCGGCTGGCCGGAAACGCCGAACTGACCGCGCAACTCGAACATATCAACGAGCGGATCCGCTTCATCCGCTGGGTCGAGATGCAGGCGCGGGTGAAACGCTCGAAGAAACAGCATGTCAAGATCATGGAGGCGCTCGAGGCGCGCAACGCCAACAAGGCCGCGCGGCTTCTGGGCGAGCATGTCGAGAAACGCATGGATCAGATCCTGGCGTCGGTGCGCACCGGTATCGCCAATATCTATCTCGACGGCGGCGAGATGGTGCAGGACCAGGTATTGAACGAGGACGCGGCATGAAGGTGACGGGCGGCAAGGCGGTTTATGGTGCCTCGGTGGGAATCCTGATGCTGGACGCGCGGTTCCCGCGTATCCCCGGCGACATGGGCAACGCGATGACCTGGCCCTTCCCGGTGCATTACAAGGTGGTGCGCGACGCCTCGCCCGATCGGGTGGTGCGCAAGGGGGCCGAGGGGATGCTGCCCGCCTTCATCGCGGCGGCGCAGGAGTTGCAGGCCGACGGGGTGGACGGGATCACCACCAATTGCGGATTTCTCGCGAAGTATCAGGACGAGCTGGCGGCTGCGGTCGAGGTGCCGGTGGTGACCTCGTCGCTCTGCCAGGTCGAACAGGTGAACCGGGTGCTTCCGGCCGGAAAACGGGCCGGGATATTGACGATCTCGGGTTCAAGCCTCACCGAACGGCACCTGCGCGGCGCGCGCGTGCCCGACGGAACCCCTGTCGGCACGACCGAGGGCGGGCGCGAATTCACCCGCGTCATTCTCGACAACGAGCCCGAGCTTGATGTCGAGGCCGCCCGGGCCGACAACGTCGAGGCGGCGCTTGCCTTGCAGGCGGCCCATCCCGATCTCGGAGCGATCGTTCTGGAATGCACCAACATGTCCCCCTATGCGCCCGACATCCGGGCGGCGACGGGGCTGCCGGTGTTCTCCATCGTCACCCTGATCACCTGGTTCCAGGGCGCGCTGGTGCCGCCGCGCTTTGCCTGAACCGGTAGCGTACGGTGCGTTGATCAATTTTTCCTTAACGGATGCTGCATTGCGGCGGTGCACGCCCGGCAGCCGGGCGGCAGCCGGAGATCACCCCTCCGAACTGCAGGCCGTGCCGGTGCGTTAACCCTTGCGTACGGTGGGTGCGCCGGGTTCAGCGTTTGCGATCGCGACGGCTCGACATGGGCTGAAACGCCACGCTGACATGCGCCTCGCAATAGGGTTTTCCCGCCTGGACCGGGAGGCCGCAGAACCAGAAATCATCGGTTGCGGGATCGCCGACCGGCCATTTGCAGGTCCGCTCGGTCAACTCCATAAGTGTAAGCCTGCGCGCCTTTTTTTCGATTTCGCTCACCTTTGCCAATGCTTCGGGGCTGATTTCGTTGGCCGACGGTTGCGGCGGCAGGGGCTGGCCGGCTGGAATGATCTGCTTGCGGGCCGGTGCAGCGGCCGGTTCGGGTTCGGCCTTGGCCGGTTTTGCAGGGGCCTCACGCTGGGGTTTCTCGGGTTTTGCACGGGCTGTTCGCGTTTTCGCCTCCGGCTTGGCCTCCTGCTTGGGCTCACCCTCCCCCACGCCCGCCCCCGACGTCCGGTTGGACAAACCGAGGCGATGGACCTTGCCGATGACGGCATTGCGGGTCACGCCGCCAAGTTCCTTTGCGATCTGGCTGGCCGATTGGCCTTCACCCCACATCTTTTTCAGAAGTTCCACGCGTTCGTCGGTCCAGGACATCGGGTTTTCCTATTTGAAAAGGGCGGCCACATCGGTCGGGCCGCCCTGCTGTTCCGGTCAGGCCCTTATTCTAAACATCGTGCGGCGCGGTGCAAGCCGCGATTCGGGTGCGGGATCAGCGTGGAACAGGCGCGGTCTGACGTTTTCTGAGCCTCGCCTCGCGCCAGGCCAGAACCGCGGCCCCGGCGATGATGATGATCGCTCCGAGCCCCGAGACGGCATCGGGCCGGGTGCGGAACGCGATCGCGTCAAACAGCGCGGCAAAGATCAGCGTGGCATAGGCAAAGGGCACGACAAAGCTGGCCTCGGCCCGGGCCATGGCGTTGACATAGGCAGCTTGTGCACAGGCCATGAAAACACCCACCCCGGCCAGTGCCGCCCATTGCGCGGGCGTGGGCATCACCCAGAAGGGCAGCACCGCGACGGAAGCGACGATAAGCCCGAGGCTGTTGTTGATGAACAGGATCTGGAGTGGCCCCTCGCGGCCCGAGAGCAGCTTGATGATGGTGATCTCGACCCCCATGGCCAGCGCCGCGCCCAGTGCGAGAAGGGCGGCGGGCTGAAAGCTGGCCGGGGTAGGGCGCAACAGGATCAGCGCGCCCAAGAGGGCGATGGCGGCGGCAGACCAGCGGATCGGGCCGACCTTCTCCCCCAGGAGCGGGATCGCCAGCATCATCGCGAAGACCGGGTTGAGAAAGGAAATCGCGGTGGCGTCGGCCATCGGGATATAGGCGACCGCCGCGAACATCAGGCTGACACCGGCCCAGCCACCGAGTGTGCGTATCGCGTGCAGTCGCAGGTTGGGCCGCTCGAAGCGAAGGCGCATCGCACCGGCCGTCGCGGCGATCAGGACCCAGGCGAAGAGGAAGCGCCCGTGGCTAACCTGAAACGGGTGCAGCGGGTCGCCCAGCCGCGCGGTCCCTGCAAGTTTTGCCATCAGCGTCGAGGCGGCGATGAAGGCGCAGGCCGTGAGCATGAAGGCGACAGCAAGACCGGGATTCTGGGCGCGAGGCTGGAACATGGGCTTTTGTCTGCGCCGGCCATCACGTCGAGTAAAGCGAGAATTGCCCACCAATTGCCTTGGTCGGGTTTCAATTGACAGTCCTGCCGCCGAGCGGTAATGGCCGTGCTCATGGCAAGCGCATATCATAACACCACGAATAAACGTCGACGCCGTCGCGTCTGACGCTGCCACCCTTGCCGGGGGCCGTGCCGGTCCGGCCTCCCACTTGTACTTTCTGCAAAAACGTTGACGAATGGCCCCTCACCGGGCAAACCGGGGGCTTCCTGAAGGGAAAGGATATCCAGATGATCCCGTCTGTTCTGCCGACCTACAACCGTGCACCGCTGGAATTCGTGAAAGGCGAAGGCAGCTGGTTGGTCGAGCGCGACGGGCGACGCTTTCTCGATCTGGGCTCCGGTATTGCAGTCAACGCGCTGGGCCATGCCCATCCCGATCTGGTCGCCGCGTTGCACGAACAGGCGCAGAAGCTCTGGCATGTCTCGAACCTTTACACGATCCCTCAACAGCAGCGGCTGGCCGATCTTCTGGTTCAGCACACATTTGCCGATACCGTCTTCTTCACGAATTCCGGTACCGAATCCTGCGAGTTGGCGGTCAAGATGGCACGCAAATACTGGTATGATCAGGGTGACTCCGATCGGGTCGAGATCATCACCTTCGAGGGGTCTTTCCATGGCCGCTCCACCGCCGCGATAGCGGCAGCTGGATCCGAGAAGATGGTCAAGGGTTTCGGTCCCGTTCTTGGCGGATTCACCCATCTGCCCTGGGGCGAACATGACGCTTTGCGTGCAGCCGTGACAGACCGGACAGCCGCCATACTCATCGAGCCGGTGCAGGGCGAGGGTGGTATCCGCTCGCTACCCGATCAATGTCTCAAGGGATTGCGTCGGATTTGCGACGAGACCGGCGCGCTCTTGATCCTCGACGAGGTGCAATGCGGGATGGGCCGCACCGGGCGTCTCTTCGCACATGAATGGGCAGGGATCGCGCCCGATATCATGATGGTCGCCAAGGGCATTGGCGGCGGCTTCCCGCTCGGGGCGGTCCTGGCCAGCGAACGCGCGGCGTCGGGCATGACGGCTGGCACGCATGGCAGCACCTATGGCGGCAACCCACTAGGCTGTGCCGTGGGCTTGAAAGTGGTCGAGATCGTCTCCGCTCCCGGTTTCCTGGAGCAGGTCAATGCGCGGGCGGGTGCGCTGCGCCAGAAGCTCGAAGCCCTGGTCGCCTCGCGCCCCGAGGTATTCGAGGAGGTGCGCGGGAGCGGGCTGATGCTCGGCCTCGTTTGCAAGGCGCCCAATACGGATGTGGTCAAGGCGGGCTATGACAACCTGGTGATCACCGTTCCGGCCGCCGATAACGTGGTGCGCCTGTTGCCGCCGCTCAACATCACCGACGATGAGATTTCCGAAGCCCTGGCCAGGCTCGATGCCGCGGCCGTGCAGGTGGAAACCGCCGCTTCATCTTGCTGAAAATACTCTGGGGGTCCGGGGGCAACGCCCCCGGGTTCATTGATGACGACAGGACCAAGCCCATGAATCATTTTCTAGATATCCACAAGACCGATGCATCGGCGTTGCGTGGCATCATCGATCATGCCCGTGCGATGAAGGGCGCCCGCGCGGGCCGCACACGTGGTGCCGCTGATGACGAACAGCCGCTGGCCGGGCGCATGGTTGCGCTGATCTTCGAGAAACCCTCGACCCGCACCCGGGTCTCCTTTGATGTTGGCGTGCGCCAGATGGGCGGGCAGACCATGGTGCTTTCGGGCAGCGACATGCAACTTGGCCATGGCGAGACCATTGCTGATACTGCCCGCGTCCTGTCGCGATATGTCGATCTTATCATGATCCGCACCTTCGATGAGAGTGTGCTGGCCGAAATGGCCGAATATGCGGATGTACCCGTGATCAATGGGCTGACCGATCGGACCCACCCCTGCCAGATCATGGCCGACGTGATGACATACGAGGAACATCGCGGGCCGATTGCGGGCAAAAAGGTCGTTTGGTGTGGTGACGGCAATAACGTCTGTGCCTCGTTCTTGCATGCTTGTGCTCAGTTCGGCTTCGACATGGTCTTTACCGGACCTGTGCAGCTCGAACCCGAGCCGGAATTCGTAGGATTGGCGCGCAAGGCCGGCCGCAATGTCACCATTGAACGCGACGCAAAAAAGGCCGTCGCGAATGCCGACCTCGTCGTCACCGACACTTGGGTCAGCATGCATGACAGCCAGTCGAGCCGCGAGCGGCGCCACAACATGCTGCGTCCCTATCAGGTGAACGCGGAGTTGATGAAACATGCCAAGCCCGATGCCCTCTTCATGCATTGTCTGCCTGCGCATCGTGGCGAGGAGGCAACATCAGAGGTGATGGACGGGCCCAACTCCGTGGTTTTCGATGAGGCTGAGAACCGGTTGCATGCGCAAAAGGCGATCATGCGCTGGTGCCTCGAAGCTTGAGCCGGGCAGAGCGTGGTGCGGAAATGCGCCTGCCTGTGATGCTTTGCCATCCGCTACATACCTTGCCGAGAAGTTTGGTCATCCCGTGAATTTCATGAGCTCGACCAATTGGACGGTCCTGTTGCCGAAATAGGGTTTGATCTCTTCGAATCTGACGCATGGCAAAGCATCCGTTTCGACCGAGCAATTGTTCGGACAGCATCCATGCTTCATGCTCATTTCCATCAAGCTGTCAGAACGCGCCTGAGTGAGCCGTCGAGCCAGGCTTCGATGTTCTCCAGCGCCTCGGAATACGAAGCGCGGTAATTCTCTTCCGTCACATAGCCCAAATGCGGTGTGAGCAACGTCTTTGGCGTCGACAGGAGCGGATGATCCTTCGGTAGCGGTTCTTCATCAAACACGTCGAGCGCCGCTCCGCCGATTGTTCCCTTGGTCAAAGCCTCTACCAGCGCTGTTTCGTCGATCAAGATCGAGCGCGCGGTGTTCACGAAAAGTGCGGTGTTCTTCATTCTTTCAAACTGCTTCGCACCGATCAACCCGCGGCTTTCGGAATTGACGTTCAAGTGCAAGGAAACGACATCTGATTTTGCCAGCAGCGTATCGAGATCGGCTTTTTGAACACCGTCTGCGGCTGCTGAATCTGCGGTCAGCGAACGCGACAGCGCCAACACATTCATGCCGAAACCCAGCCCGGCTTTCGCGACGCCTTTGCCGATTCGTCCGTATCCGACGATACCGAGTGTCTTGCCCTGTAGGCCGTGTCCAAGCCCGACCTGCCAACCACCGGCTTTCAGGCTCGCGATTTCAGAAGGCAGATTGCGAAAGAATGCCAGTATCAGGGCCCAAGTCAGTTCGACCGTCGGATATCCAAGCATGGCGGTGCCGCAGACCGGAATGCCGCGCTCGTTGGCGGCGGCGATGTCGATGGCCTTGTTTTGCATGCCCGAAGTCACGATCAACTCAAGATCGGGGAGGTCCGCGATCAGGTCGCGGTCGATTCTCGTGCGCTCGCGGTTGCACACCAGTACGTTTGCCCCGGCAAGTGCCTGCTTTAGCGCGTAGCGGTCGCTGAAACGTCGGTTGACCACCTTTACCGAGGCGCGCGAGCCCAGTCGCGCCCAGTCGGCCATTTCTAACGCAACCTCCTGATAATCGTCCAGAATTACTACATTCTTCATTCCGGCTTTGTCTCCTGGGGGCAGTATCATGCTTGGCATCAAACCAATTATTGTACTGCGACCCTTTGTGCCCAGGCGTGATGCGGGGATTACATTTGGTTTCGGGACCGATCGTGTATGCCCCGTCGTTCTCCCGCAATCAAAATAGGCCGATATCGCACGAGATTCAAAAGAACCTTCTGGATGGACTGTTCAGCGGGGTTTGGCGCGTAGCGTGGGGTCGGCGCGAGTCGGATCCTCTGGCCAGGGATGGCGTGGATAGAGCCCGCGCATGTCCTTGCGCACATCGGCATAGGACGAGGCCCAGAAACCGGGAATGTCGAGCGTGGTCTGCACCGGGCGGCCGGCGGGCGAAAGCAGGGTCACGCGCAACGGCTGGCCGCCGACGGTCGGGTGCGTGGTCTGGCCGAACATCTCTTGCAGGCGGAGGCGGATTTCGGGGTGATCGCCGGAATAGTCGATCGGCACGTGACGGCCCAGCGGCGTGGTGAAGGCGGGCGGGGCGATCCGGTCGAGGGTTTGCGTCTGCTCCCATGTGAGCATGGCTCTGAGCGCGTCAAGCATGTCGAAGGATTTCCAGTCCTGCGCGGTTCTTATCCCGGTGATATAAGGCAAGAGCCAATCTTCGAGTGTGGCCAGAAGCGTGGCGTCGTCCATCGCGGGTAGGTCTTCGTTTGCGGCGCGGGCCAGCGCAACGCGGGCGCGGAATCGCTCGGTTGCTTCGGAGGGAAAAAGGCCCAGATCGCGGATGCCATCGCACATGGCGCGGGCGATGGCGTCGCCCGGCGCGTCCCTCCAGATCCGGTCGTCGAGCACGAGGGCGCCAAAGCGTTCCTGGCGGCGGGCGGTCACGCGGCGGTCGCGTTTCGACCAGTTGCAGACGTCATGCCAAGCGATCTGATCGTGGAAAAGCGTGCGGATCTGCCCCTGTGTGATGGCCAGGGCCTGGCGGATGCGGGCCTCGCGCGGATTTCCATCGGTATCCGTGATGACGAGGAAGGGGCTTTGTCCCAACGGATCGTCATCGGGCAAAACTGCTCCTTTCCCACCTGACAGCACATATCGCGGCAGGTCGCCCTTGCGACGTTGACCGATGCGGTCGGGATAGGCAAGCGCTGCCATTTCGGCGGGGCTGAAACTGGATTTCACATCCGCAGTCTGGCGTGTCAGTCGCTTGGCTTCGACACGGATGCGATCTAGTGCGGCGCGATCGGCCTGCCATGGGCGGGTCTGGGTGAAGCGCTTGAAATCGTCTAGGGCTTCGAGTCGCAGCCCGAGATCGACCGGCGCGCCACGGCTGAGCGGGTCGCGGTCGGCCAAAAGGGCGGCGAGCGGGGCGGCCCCGGGGCCGGAAAGCGCGAGCATATGGGCGAGCCGGGGATGCAGCGGCAGCGCAGCCAGCGTGCGGCCGTGATCGGTGATGCGGTTTTCGCGGTCGAGCGCGCCCAGCATCCGCAACAGCGCCTGCGCCTCGCCATAGGCGCCCGGGTTGGGAGGGGTGAGAAAGGGCAGGTCGTCTGGCGCGGCGCCCCAGAGGGCCAGTTCGAGCGCGAGGTCGGCAAGGTCGGCGCTTGCGATCTCGGGCGGAGGAAAGGCGGCGAGCGCGCCCTCTTCGCCGCGGGTCCAGAGGCGATAGGCCACGCCCGGTGCGACCCGTCCGGCCCGGCCTGCGCGCTGTTCGGCCTCGGCCTTGGTGACGCGTTCGGTCACGAGCCGCGACATGCCTGATGCGGGGTCGAAACGGGCACGACGAGCGCGGCCCGCGTCGATCACCACGCGGATGTCCTCGATCGTGAGCGAGGTTTCGGCTATGGCGGTGGCGAGCACGATTTTTCGCGTGTCTTCAGCGGGTTGGATGGCGGCGCGCTGATCGCGGAAGGGCATGGCGCCGAACAGTGGCCTGAGGGAGCAGCCGTGCGGTAGATTTGGCCGCAACATCGTCTCCGTACGGCGGATTTCGCCTTCGCCGGGCAGGAAGACAAGGATGCCGCCCTCGGTCTCGCGCAGCGCCTCCAGCGTGAGCTCGGCAGTGGCCTCTTCGAGCCGCTGGCGCTTGGGCAGGGGGGTGTCGCGCCAGCGGGTCTCGACCGGGAAGTTGCGGCCCTGCGACGTGACGAGCGGGGCCTGCATGAGATCGGCCACGGGGCCAGCGTCGAGCGTGGCCGACATGGCGATGAGTATCAGGTCGTCACGCAGGGCCTCGGCGATTTCGAGGCAAAGGGCGAGGCCGAGATCGGCATTGAGCGAGCGTTCATGAAACTCGTCGAAGATCACCGCGCCGATGCCCGAAAGCTCGGGGTCGGACTGTATCATGCGGGTCAGGATACCTTCGGTCACGACCTCGATTTTCGTTTTCTTTCCGGACTTTACCTCGCCCCTTATGCGATAGCCGACGGTTTCGCCGGGGGCTTCTCCCAGCGTTTCGGCCATCCGTTCGGCGGCGGCGCGGGCGGCGAGGCGGCGCGGCTCCAGCATGAGGATGCGGCCTTGGGTCAGCCCCGAATCGTTAAGGGCCAGCGGCACACGGGTGGTTTTCCCCGCGCCGGGCGGAGCCTGGAGCACGGCGCGGCCGTGGTCGCGCAGGGCGGCGAGGAATTCGGGCAGGGCGTCGTCGATGGGCAGGGCAGATCGCATGAGGGCTTTATGCGGTAGCGTCGGGGCGGCGTCCATGGGGCTCTGGACTTGGGCGTGCGTATTGGGCATCAAGGCGGGCGAAACGCCGAAGGGGGGCCAATGGATATCGAGGCAACGGCAGCGCGAATCGCCGACGGGGATCGCCGGGCGCTCGCCCGGGCGATCACGCTGGTCGAGAGTGGGCGCGAGGATCACCGCACCCAGGCGACCGCACTGCTGGAATCTCTCAAGGGATTGAAAAGACAGGCTATTCGCATCGGCCTGTCGGGCACGCCCGGGGTCGGGAAATCGACTTTCATCGAGGCATTCGGCTGTTTTCTGACTGGGCAGGGGCTCAAGGTCGCGGTGCTGGCGGTCGATCCCTCCTCGGCGCGCTCGGGGGGGTCGATCCTGGGTGACAAGACGCGGATGGAACGGCTGTCGCGCGAGCCCTGCGCCTTCATTCGTCCCTCGCCCGCGCAAAGCCAGTTGGGCGGGGTCGCGCGGCGCACCCGGGAAGCCATCGCGCTATGCGAGGCGGCAGGGTTCGACGTGGTGCTGATCGAGACGGTCGGGGTCGGTCAATCCGAGACGGTCGTCGCGGAAATGTCTGATTTATTTGTACTTTTGCTGGCGCCGGCAGGTGGGGACGAGTTGCAGGGCGTCAAGCGCGGGATCATGGAGATGGCCGATCTCATCCTTGTCAACAAGGCCGATGGCGATCTCAAAGCTGCTGCCACCCGCACTTGTGCCGACTATTCCGGCGCGCTGAAACTCCTGCGCAAGCGGCCACAGGATCCGGAGGGCTTCCCCAAGGCCATGCTGGTCTCGGCGCTGGAGGAGGCGGGTTTGGAAAAGGCGTGGGAAGAAATGCAGTTCCTGATCAAGTGGCGGAAAGAAAACGGTTTTTTCGATGCGACCCGGGCGGGGCAGGCGCGTTACTGGTTTGGCGAGGAAGTTCGGCAAGGGCTGTTGCGCCAGCTTGAGAGCGGGGCGGCGAAAGAGATGATGGAGCGGCTTGGGTCCGAGGTTGCGCAGGGTGCGATCACCCCCTCACAGGCCGCGCGCAGGGCGCTGGCCCGTATCGCCGAAAGGTGAAGGAATCCTGAACCGGGCGCCCCGGGCGGTTAACACGATTTTCCTGCGAGAAATCAGGGGGTGACAGCCGGCTGCGCCCCGGCTGACATCCGTGCACCGCTGCAAATCGGCGAAAGCGTTGCGCCCAGCGGTTAACGGGGCGCACGCGGGCATGGAGTCTTTCTTGGGAAAAATACTCAAATTCTGACAATCCAGACGGGCACCGCCGTCGGACCGGGTGCGCAGCCTGGCGGTTTAGTCGCAAAGGCCAGCACGTTGCAGAACGAGCCACGCGAGCGCCAGATCGCCCGTGGCGTGGCCGCGAAAGACAAGGCCCGACGCGCGATCCGGCGCGCCAGTGTCGATCCGGCCCCGCACCAGGTCGGAGAGATCGCCGGTCGGCCCCGGATCGGGCACGAGGCGGGAGGTTTCGGGCAGGGCCTGTTCCTGTGCCGTGTCATCGACAATCAGGGGGGCGAGCGCACCAAGATGCGCGCGCATCCAGTAATGTCCAAGATCCGGCAAAGCGGCAAAGCTGCCCGGGGCGAGCCAGCGCGGGTCGATCCGGGCCGTGGGCGCGGTGTCGCGCGACATGGCGCTGACCACGATATCGGCGCCTTCGATGGCTTCCTGTGGGTCGGGCAGGATGCTGGCCGACAGCCCAAGGGCGCGGGCCGTCACGGCAAGGCGCGCGGCGTTCCCAGGGGTGCGACCGACGATACGGACCTCGCGGAGAGGAAAGAGCGCGGCCATGGCGGCGAGATGGCTGGCGGCCTGCACCCCGGCGCCGAGGATCGTGAGGATGCGCGCATCGGGTGGGGCGAGCCGCCGGGCGGCCACGCCCGAAACTGCCGCGGTACGATGCGCCGTGAGCCATGGCCCGTCGATCAGGGCGAGCGGCCTGCCGCTTGCCGCATCGAGGACGGTCACGATCCCGTCGATATAGCGATGCCCTTCGGCGGGGCCGGCCGGGTTTTGCAGCATGGTTTTCACCACCAGAAGCGGCGGCGCGTCCTGCGTGGCCATGGTCGCCATCATGTAGCGCCCGTCGGGGCGGGTGAGCATCGACTTGGGGGCGCTGGCCGCGCAACCCGCGTCGGCGGCCCGGATCACCGTCTCGACGGCGTCGCAGGCCGCTTGGGTGGTGATGCCGAGCGCGTCGAGGTCGGAGGGGTTGAGATGGGGCAGGGGCATGACCTGACCCTAGCCGACGGTCAAAGGTCGCGCATCCAGAATTGCAGGTCGTGGTCGGTTTCGTCCGGCTGGTCGATATCCTTCCAGCGGAAGGATGCGATCACGCCGGGCAGCGGCGCATAGCCGCGTTTGCGCCAGAACGGGTCGAGCGCGGCGTAGTCGGTGGGTCGGAGCGGGTGATCGTCGGGGCGCAGCGCGCCGCAAAAGGCCGATTTCGTGAACCCGTGGTGGCGGGCGTGATCCTCGCGTGCATCGAAGAAGGCATGGCCCAGCCCGCGGCCGCGATATTCGGGCAGCAGCACGGATTCGGCACAGTAGAAAACCCGGGCAAGGTCGATGCCGCTGCCGTCGAAGGCGGCGGCGAAATCATCGGCGTGATCGGTCATCGGCGTGCCGGTCGCGGCCCCGACGAGCCGCGCACCATCGAAGGCACCGACCACCACGGCGCCGGGGCTGTCGCGATAGGCGGCGAGATAGGCGCGCTCATATTCCGCGTCGCCGTCATAGAGATAGGGCCAGTCGCGAAAGACCGTGATCCTGAGCCGGGCCACGTCATCCAGCGCCGCGTCGAGCGCCGCGCCTGTGAGGGCGCGTGTCTCGATCATGCCGAGACCTGTGCCATCCAGTCGGCGAGGTTGTAATATGTGGTCACCCGCGTGATCCGGCCGTTTCCCACGTCGAAGAACGACCCGGCGGGCAGCCGATAGGACTGGCCCCTCGCCTCGGGCAGCCCGTCATCGGTGGCCAGATAGGTGCCGTTGACCACGTATTCGGCGGCGGCGCGGGCGCCGTTCTCGGCCTCGAACACCACCATGTCGGTCAGTTCCTCGCGGTAGCAGCGGCTCATATGGGCGCAGAACTCGGCGAATTTCGCCTTTCCGATACGGATCTTCCCTTCGTTGACGTGATGGGCCACGTCATCCGAAAGGCAGGCCAGCATCCCGTCGGTGTCGCCGGCGTTGAAGGCGGTGAAATAGCGGTGGATGAGGTCGGTGGTGCTCATGTCTGCTCCAATGTGCCGCCCCAGCGCGCGGCGAGGCGGGCAATGATTTCATCGCGGGTGTTGCGATAGGCGTCAAGGCGGGTGTTGCGGGCGCCGTCGATGCCGGTCGGGTCGCTGATCGGCCAGAATTCGACGTCGATATGGTAAAACCGGGTCAGGTCGAGCGCGCGGTCGCGGCTTTTCGGGGAAAGCGCGACGATCAGGTCGAAGCTCGACAGATCGTCGCCGAAGCGGTCCATCTCGTCGAAGCTTCGGGCGCGGTGGCGTGCAAGCTCGACACCGATTTCCGCGCAGACGGCAATGGCGAAACCGTCGATCTCGAGATCGCTGGTCAGGCCCGCCGATTGCACATAGCTGCCCTGGCCATACATTTTCTTCATGATTCCCTCGGCCATGGGCGAGCGCACGGCGTTGTGGTCGCAGCAAAAGAGCACCGACTGGGGCAGGGACAGGTTCACCCGTTCAGCTCCCGAAATGCAACACGCAGACGAGAGTGAAAAGCCGCCGCGCGGTGTCGGCGTCGACCTCGGCCTTGCCTTCGAGCCGTTCCTGAAGGATGCGCGCGCCTTCGTTGTGGATGCCGCGGCGGGCCATGTCGATGGTTTCGATCTGGCTGGGCGGCATGTTCTTGACGGCGTTGTAATAGCTTTCGCAGATCGCCCAGTAATCCTTGACCACCTGTCGGAAGGGCGAGAGCGAGAGGTGGAACTCGGCCGCCTTTTCGCCGGCCTCGGTGGCGATGTCGAAGACGAGGCGCTTGTCGCGGATCGACAGGTCGACGTGATAGGGGCCGTCGGGCGCCACCCTGTCATCACGGGCGGGCAGGGAGAAGCTGTTCTCTTCGAGCAGGTCGAACATCGCCACTTTCCGCTCCTGCTCGATCTCGGGCGTGGGCGGGGGGAGGTTGGAGTCGTTGAGCGCGATATGGGTGATGTGGGACATGGGCGGCACTTTCAAGGCGGTTTCAGCGGGTCCTCCACGCGCTCAATACCGTGCCGGCGGCCCGGTGCCAATGGGGTCACCGGTTTCGGGGGGTCAAAGCTCGTTCAGCCGGTTGAGACGGGCGCGCACCGAAAGCCCGTGTGCTTCGAGGCTTTCCGAGATGGCCAGCGTTTCGGCCGCCGGGCCGATGGCGCGCAGGGACTCGGGCGTCATCTGCGCGAGCGTGGTGCGCTTGAGGAAATCCATGACGTTCAGGCCCGAGGAGAACCGCGCCGAACGCGCGGTGGGCAGCACATGGTTCGGCCCGCCCGCGTAGTCGCCGATCGCCTCGGGCGTCCAGGCCCCGAGAAAGATGGCCCCGGCGTGGATCGTCTCTTCGGCCAGCTTCATCGGGTCGGCGACGCAAAGCTCCAGATGTTCGGGCGCGATCCGGTTCGAGAGCCGCGCCGCGGTGGCAAGGTCCGGCACGGTGATCACCGCGCCATAATCGCGCCAGCTTGCCCCGGCGATCTCGCGCCGTTCCAGCGTGGCGAGGTTGCGCTCGATCGCCTCGCTCACCGCGCGGGCCATGGCAGGGCTCGTCGTGATCAGGATCGATTGGGCGCTTTCGTCGTGTTCGGCCTGTGACAGCATGTCGAGCGCGATCCAGTCGGGATCGTTGTCGCCGTCGGCAATCACCAGGATCTCGGACGGCCCGGCGATCATGTCGATGCCCACGCGCCCGAAGACCCGACGCTTGGCCGCGGCGACAAAGGCGTTGCCCGGGCCGGTGATCTTGTCCACGGGGGGCACGGTTTCGGTGCCATAGGCCAGCGCGGCAATCGCCTGGGCCCCGCCGACGCGATAGATCTCGTCCACCCCGGCCAGCCGCGCGGCGAGGATGACCAGCGGATTGACCACGCCGTCAGGTGTGGGGCAGGTGATGGCGAGCCGCTCAACCCCCGCCACCTTGGCGGGAATGGCGTTCATCAGCACCGAGGACGGGTAGGAGGCCAGCCCCCCCGGCACATAGAGCCCGGCCGCCCCAACCGGCGTGAAGCGCCAGCCCAGCGTCGCGCCCGTCTCGTCCTGCCATAGGGCATCGTCGGGCATCTGCCGCTCGTGATAGGCGCGGATGCGTGCGGCGGCGAGGGCCAGCGCCTCGGCCTCGTGCGCGGGCACACGGGCACATTCCCGCTCGATCTCGGCGTCTGAAAAGCGCAGCGTTTCCTGGCTGAGCGCCAGCCGGTCGAACTTCGCGGTCAGTTCGATCAGCGCCGCGTCGCCGCGTGCGCGCACGTCCGCGATGATGCCCGCCACGATCTCGTCGACATCGGCGCTGTCCTCGCGCTTGGCGGTGAGCAGCGCGGTAAAACCGGCTTCGAAATCCGGGGCGGCGGCGTCGAGAAAGACGGGCATGGCGGGCTCTCCTTGACTGTCGCCCCTGTCATAGGCGCCGCCCGGTCAAGGCTCAACCCGCAATTCCGGCGCGCGGGCGAAGGGGGCGCATGCCGCATGGGTCTCTTTCTTGGCAAAAATACTCAAAAGCGCACACTCGATGCCCGCGCGAGGATGCGAAACGGGCGATGCGGCCCGGCTCAGGCGTCGGGATGTTGCGGCGCCCGTTTCGAGGGTGCCCGATAGGGGCGGGTCACGTCGCGCAGCCGCGCTTCGAGCGCCTCGCAATCAAGCCGGATCGCGCCGTCACCGGCCAGCGTGAGGATCACCACGCCGGTGCATTCCTCTCCGGGTTCCCAGTCAACCGAGAGCAGGGAGAGAATGGTGTCGGGGTCGCGTCGGTCCAGCCCCTGGCTGGCGACGTGCAGCACGTTGTCGAAAGCCAGAACCGATTGCACCCGCTCGGGTCCGTGACGCCCCTGGCCCGCGTCCTCCCAGCGGAACCGGTTGAGCAACAGGGCAAAGCGGCGCTGCCGCGTCTGCCAGCGCATTTCGCTCGCGGGAAAGATTGCGTCCTGCGTGAGCGCCGAGATCACGGCCAGGTCTTCGGCATCGAGCGCGCCGAGATTGAGCGGGGATTCGTGGCCGTCCTCGAACCGTGCGTCGCTCATTGGTCCTTTATCCTTTCTATCTTGGCGCCGACACCGTCGAGCTTGCGCACCAGGTGTTCATAGCCCCGGTCGAGATGATAGACCCGGCTGAGCACGGTTTCGCCCTCGGCGGCAAGCCCGGCGAGGATGAGCGAGACGCTGGCGCGCAGGTCGGTGGCCATGACTGGCGCGCCCCTGAGCCGCTCGACACCGGTCACGGTGGCGGTGCCCCCATGCACGTCGATCCTGGCGCCCATGCGCATCAGTTCGGGGGCGTGCATGAACCGGTTCTCGAAGATCTTCTCCTCCAGCACGCTGGTGCCCTCGGCGGTGCACAGGAGCGCCATCATCTGGGCCTGAAGGTCGGTGGGAAAGCCGGGAAAGGGTTCGGTGGTCACATCGACCGCGCGGATGCGGCCGTTGCGGCGCGCGACCTTGAGGCCGCGTTCGGTCTCTTCCACATCGATGCCGGCGGCGTCGAGCCTTTCGACGAAGGCGCCGACAAGATCGAGCCGACCGCCGAGGCATTCGACCTCGCCACCGGCGATGGCCGGGGCGAGCATGTAGGTGCCCAGTTCGATCCGGTCGGCAACGACCGGGTGGGTCGCACCCGAGAGCCGGTCGACCCCCTCGATCGTGATTTCGGATGTGCCGTCACCCTCGATTTGCGCGCCCATCTTGCGCAGGCAGGTGGCGAGATCGACGATTTCCGGCTCGCGGGCGGCGTTTTTCAACACCGTTGTCCCCCTGGCCAGTGTCGCGGCCATGAGCACGTTCTCGGTGGCCCCGACCGAGGCGAAGGAAAATTCGACCGTGGCCCCCTTGAGCCCTTGCGGTGCCTTGGCATGCAGATAGCCGTCACGCAGTTCGATCTCGGCGCCCAGGGCCTCCAACCCGCGGATATGAAGGTCCATCGGTCGTGCCCCGATTGCGCAACCGCCGGGCAGCGACACGACGGCATGGCCGAGCCGCGCCAGCATCGGCCCCAGGACGAGGTTCGAGGCACGCATCTTGCGCACGATGTCGTATTCGGCGACGTGGTTGGTGAGGTCATGCGAGGACATGGCCAGGACCTGTCCGCCCTGAAGCGAGGTCACCTCGGCCCCGAGGCTTTGCAGGAGCTGGGTCATGGTCTGGATGTCCGAAAGCCGCGGCGCGTTGGTGAGCGTGAGCGGTTCTTCCGACAAGAGCGTGGCCGGCATGAGGGCGAGACAGGCATTCTTGGCCCCGGCGATCGGGATCTCGCCACTGAGTTCGCCGTTGCCGGTTACGATGATCTGGTCCATGGGTCAGCTGCTCTCGTTCTTTTCTGGTGCCTGCGTTGTGTCCCCTGTCTTCCCGCAGCCCGTTGTTGCCCGCGCGCGGGCCTGCGCCTTGCGCCGCGCCATGTTGGCCTTGAGCGCGGCCTTGAGCCGGTCCTTGCGGGTGCCCTGCGCCGGGCCTTTGGGAGGGGTGGTTCTGCGTGTCATGGGAACCTCATAAAGGAGGGGCGAAAAACAGTCCAGAATGGCCTTGCGCGCCGGCGGATTTGCGTTTAACCACCGCCCACGCAAAAGGCGCTGCTGTAGCTCAGTGGTAGAGCACTCCCTTGGTAAGGGAGAGGTCGACAGTTCAATCCTGTCCAGCAGCACCATTTTTCCCCGCATTTCCGGCATCTTCGGCATCGCATGGTTTTGGCCATGGGCGGTGGCTCTTCGCCGTTCAGTCTGCTTTCTCTTCGGCGTCGATCTGGGGTATCTCGGTGCGTTCTTCCTCGGGTGCGCCGCAGAGCAGCTCGACCGCGCGATCGGCGGCATCCTGGAAGGGTTCGAGGACCATGTCAGCGCCGGACGCGAAGAAATCCTCGGTGTCCTTTGGGTGATGCGCGGCCACCGCGATCTGGCCGCGGAAGCCGGTGGCGCGGGTCAACTGGATCAGCGTGGTGCGCGTGTCCTCGTGGCTCAGACCGGTCGGGTGGATGGGAACGGTCGAGACGATCCATTCGGCATCCGAGAGCGGCAGATCGTTGATGAATTCGGGATCGGTGGCGTCGCCGAATTCGGTCTCGAGCCCCATCTCGCGCCAGCGTCGCACCGCCTGCGGATTGAAATCCACCCCCAGCACGCGGATGCCGCGTTTTTGCAGGCGCATGCCGATCGCGGTGCCGAAGCGGCCCAGCCCGAAAATGATCACCTTGAAAGTGTCGTGCTGGTGTGCCCCGGCCTCGGACGGTTCGCGTGGCGTGCCCTTGCGCTCGAAAAGGCCGAGCAGTGGCTCGAACAGCGCGTAAAGCCGGTGCGAATAGGTGATCATGTAGGTCGAGGCCGCGATGGTCACGAGGCCGACCATGGTGACAAGGCCGAGCGCGTCGTCCTCAACGTGGCCGAGCGACACGCCCATGGCGACGAAGATCAGGGAGAACTCGCTGATCTGCGCCACGGTGAGACCGGCGAGAAAGCCGGTGCGCTTGCGATAGCCCAAAGCGCCCATGATGACCAGGACGATGAGCGGGTTTCCGATCAGCACGAAGAGCGAGAAGATGACGGCGCCGGTCACATGCGCACCAAGAAGCGACAGGTCGAGCGCCGAGCCGAGCGCGATGAAGAAGAACAACAGCAGGAAGTCGCGCAGGGGCGCGAGGCGCGCGGCGATGGTTTCGCGATAGGGTGTCGAGGCGAGCGCGATGCCCGCCAGCAGGCCGCCCACCTCCTTGCCGAGGCCCACGATGTCGCCGATCGCCGCGAACATGGCGGCCATGGCGATTGCGAAGATCACCAGAAGTTCAGGCGCATGCGCAAGACGGTCTGTCAGCGGGTTGGCGATGTAACGCACGAAGAGGATGACAAGCCCCACCATCGCGACGCCCGACACAAGCACCGAAAGCACCGATCCGCCCCCATGGCCGTCGGCCCCGGCACCGATCCCGATGGCCGAGAGCACGATCATCGCCAGCACCACGACAAGATCCTGCACGATCAGGAAACCCAGTGCGATCTGCCCGTGCAGGCTGTCGATCTCGCGTTTGTCCGACAGCAGCTTCACGATGATGATGGTCGAGGAGAAAGTCAGCGCCACAGCGACATAGAGGCTGGTGACATGACCGAGCCCGAGCGAGAGCCCGATCAGGTAGCCGAAGATCGACGTGAAGGCGACCTGGCCGAGCCCGGTCAGGAGCGAGACCGCCCCGAGCGAACGGATGAGCTTCACATCGAGCTTGATCCCGACGAGAAACAGAAGCACCGCGATGCCAAGCTGCGAGAGCAGGCTTATCTGCTGGTCCGAGTGCACGACATCGAGTGCCGAGGGGCCGGCAATCAGCCCGACCGCGATGAAACTGACAATCAGGGGCTGCCGCAGGATGATCCCGAGAAAGCCGATCACGGCGGCCATGACCAGAAGCGCCGCGATTTCGGCGAAGGGGGAATGGGTGATCACTTCCATCGATCGGTAAGCCCCTGCATTTAACCATGGTCGATCTACCACCCATTGTGTCCGAAGGGTTGGCCCAATCCGATTACCAGCCTGGCCTGTCCTCCACAAACAGATCAATGTGTGGCGCCATCGGTTTCCCTCAATCCTTGAACACGCGGTAGATCGCGGGGATGACGAGCACGGTGAGCAGGGTCGAACTGAGCAGCCCGAAGAGCAGCGAGATCGCGAGGCCCTGGAAGATCGGGTCGGGCAGGATCACCGCGGCCCCGATCATCGCGGCGATGGCGGTGAGAAGGATCGGCTT